>Ga0209083_1000064_pt1 | contig 165582 bp, 158 predicted proteins | sample AM7aDNAmetaG_FD_184132 | JGI IMG/M metagenome (GOLD analysis project Ga0209083, IMG submission 184132) | Freshwater microbial communities from Finland to study Microbial Dark Matter (Phase II) - AM7a DNA metaG (SPAdes) (version 3) | ecosystem: Environmental > Aquatic > Freshwater > Lake ... | reverse complement strand
GGCATATACATGCTGGTCGCCTTCTTCACGGCATTCTGCCTCGAATTCATGTACAGCATAACGCGCGTGGTTGTTTCCGCGGCTCTGTTGCCGGAAGTACGCACCGTCGGCTTTTCCATAGGACGGATGGCCGACTCCATCGGCTCTGTCCTGGCAAGCCTGATTTACGCTATAGTGGTTGCGTCGGTCGGAATATCCAATTCCGTTCTCTGGTTGAGCGTAGGGGGCGGCATACTGGCGTTCTTCATGTACTTCGCATACTACCTGACATTCGCCAAGGACGCCCAGCGGATGCAGCAGCAACTGAGCAAGAGGATGGTATAATTAAAAATATCGATCTCCTTATTATTAATAACCTGACCTTTTAACCGGGTATTGTCTACCAGGAGGAATTATTAATGAAGCTGTATGAATTCAAGAAATCCTATGAGCTCTTCGAAGAGGCACAAAAATACGTTCCCAGCGGCATCTACGGCCCCCGGACTCCAAGATTCCTGACCTTCGGTTCCTACCCGGCTTTCCTGAAGCGAGGCGAAGGTTGCCGGGTATGGGATGTGGACGGAAATGAATACATCGATTACATGTGTTCCTTCGGCACGAATCTCCTCGGACTCAAGAACCCAAAGGTCGAAACCGCGGTCATGGCGCAGATGAAAAACGCCGACTGCTTCACCCTGCCGAGCGACCTATGGGTTCCTTTGGCTAAAAAAATGACCGAAACCGTCCACAATGGCGATTGGTGCGTGTTTGGAAAGAACGGTTCGGACGTCACCTCATACACCCTTTCCGTAGCACGGGTTTTTACCGGCAAATGGGATGTTATCATGGCAAAAGGATCATACCACGGATCACACCACTGGTGCCAGCCCCATGGGACCGGCGTACCCGAGGAGTGGCAGTCCCATATCCATTACATCAACTACAACGACCCGGCTGACTTGAAACGCGTGGTTGACGCGAACAAGGGGAAAATTGCCTGCATCATGTTGACGCCGCATCGCCATGACGCATTCATCGACCAGGAGCTTCCCACAAAGGAATTCGTCGATACGGTCAATAGACTAGCTAAAAGCGAGGGCTTCTGCGTTATCATCGATGATGTCCGGTGCGGTTTCAGACTGAACCTGGCGGGCAGCGCGAAATGGTACGGTTATAACGCCGACCTGCAGTGCTTCGGAAAGGCAATGGCGAACGGTTACCCGATATCCGTGGCCATGGGAAGGCGCGAGCTCATGGAAGCGGCAACGAAGGTTTATTTCACCGGCACACATTTTTTTTCCGGCGTTCCCTTTGCCGCGGCCCTAGCTGCTATCGAGGAGAACAGGGCGAGCGACGCCATCGGGAAGATCAACGTCATGGGTAAAAAGCTCATGAAGGGGCTTGCCGATGCGGCGAACGCTGAAGGAATAAAGGTGAAGCTTTCCGGTCCGCCGGCGATGCCGTACATGACCTTTGACAACGATATCGGCCATGAAAATAACCGGTATTTCTGCGGCGAGGCATCCCGCCGGGGGATTTTCTTCCACCCTCACCATAACTGGTTCGTATGCGCCGCCCTTACGGATGAAGACATCAGGAAGACTCTCGATGTCGCCGCCCAATGCTTCAAACTTACTAAAGAAAAATCCGGAGGCTGACATGCATTGGAACCACACTGGTATCAAAACCGTCAACATCGAAAAGTCTATTCATTTCTACTGTAACATTCTCGGCTTCAGGAAACTCGAGGAAGTTGTGATTATGAATAAAAATTACATTTTTGTCGGAAACGACACGGTCAAAATCGAGATTGAGGAAGCGAACCCCTCGGATACGCCGGCCGACATGCGTAAGAATGCCGGACTATATCACCTCTGCTTCACGGTGGACGATATCGAAAAAACCGCCGCTGACCTGAACGAAAAAAAAGTCAAATTCCTGCTGCCGGTTTCGCAGTTTATACCGGGCAGGAAGATAGCATTTATTGAAGATCCCGACGGTGTTTTAATCCAGCTGATACAGTATCTTCCTGCATGACTGCTTTCTATGCATGGAAATATCTGTTTTAGTCCAGCATCTCGATGATTAAATATTTTTTCTTGCCTTTGCGTACGCGCAGTTCATTGCTGCCGGAAAAATCGGCAAGATCTATTTGTTCATTAACTGATTTTACCTGCCGGTCATTGATGTAGATACCGCCCTGTTCAATAAGACGTTTGGTCTCCGACATTGATGGGGTAAGCCCGGCCTTAGCACAAGCTGATGAAATCAGGATGCCGGATTCGAGATCCCTTCTGGTAATTTGGTAACGCGGTATTGCCGATGTATCGCTTACGGGTGCTTGTCGCGGAATTGTGCTGGTGGGAAATAAACCGTTATCTACTGGACGAGAATGAAAAGCTTCCATCGACGCCCGCCAGGCTGCCTGGGCAGCATCCTCTCCATGGGTGATTTTCGTTGCCTCATAAGCCAGCACGGCTTTGGCCATATTAAGACGGACATCGGTAAGCGTTTTTACTACGGCAATTTCTTCGAGCGGCAAAAACGTAAAGAGTTTGAGAAACCTTTCCAAATCGGCATCGTCACAATTGACCCAGTACTGGTAATATTCGTAAGGTTTGGTCAGAGTGCCGTCAAGCCATATTGTGCCTTGTTCAGTCTTGCCCATTTTATGACCAAGGGATGTGGTAATTAGTGGAAAGGTAACGGCGTGCGCGTCTTTAGCTTCGACTTTGCGGATGAGTTCAGTACCGGCCAGCATATTACCCCACTGGTCGTTGCCGCCCATTTGCAGAGCACAGCCGTAATTCTGGAACAAATACAAGAAATCATACCCCTGCAGGAGCATGTAGTTAAATTCAATAAAATTCAGCCCTTTCTCCAGACGAATCTTATAACTTTCCGCGGCCAGCATCCTGTTGACACTGAAGTGCCGGCCGATATCACGCAGGAATTCAATGTAATTAATTTTAGTCAGCCAATCGGCGTTATTGAGTAGCAGCGCCTTGCCGTCGGCAAAATCAATATACCGGGAAAGTTGTTTACCCAGACACTGAGCATTGTAATCAATTTGCTCGCGCGTGAGAACCTGGCGCAGTTCTGTTTTACCACTGGGATCACCGATCAGGCCTGTCCCGCCACCGACAAGCGAGATGGGTTTATTTCCGTGTAATTGCATGTGCGCCAAAGCCATAATTGGCACGAGGCTGCCGATATGCAAGCTGGTGGCTGTGGGATCAAAGCCTATATAACAGGTAACCGGGCCGGCTCCAAAAAGCTCTTTTATTAAAGCTTCATCAGTAACCTGCTCAATAAAGCCTCTTTCCTTTAAAACTTCATAAGCGCCTTTCATGCCCCCGTTACCTCCGTTTATTATTCTTTTAATTTAACACTTATTCTCTCAATAGAATTAGCTTTCCCTGTTATCGAATTCACATCGAGTAAAACTGCCTGTAACCGGATATCCCCTTTGGCCACATCAAATTTATTGGGTATCCCCGTTAAAAACCGCTCAATGATGGCATCTTTCTTAATGCCGATTACAGAATCAAAAGGTCCGGTCATCCCCACGTCGCTGATATAAGCGGTCCCCTGCGGTAGAATTTCATCGTCGGCTGTTTGCACATGTGTATGAGTGCCAACAACAGCAGATACTTCGCCGTCAAGATACCACCCCATGGCTTTCTTCTCCGATGTCGCTTCAGCATGGATATCAACAATAATTACTTTTGTTTTCTTTCGCAGCTCGGCAATTTTACTTTTTGCCGTTTCAAATGGGCAATCAATCGGCTGCATGAAAATCCGGCCAGCGAGATTGAGCACGCCCACATATTCTCCTGCCGCTGTCGGCATCAGCACTGCTCCTGTTCCCGGAACTTTTGCCGGATAATTGGCTGGCCTCAATAATGTTTCATAGTCCGTGATAAACTCCAACACTTCTCTTTTATCCCAAATATGATTGCCGGAAGTCAGAACATCAATGCTGCTGTTATAAAGTTCTTCAACAACTTCTCTGGTTACGCCGAATCCGGCTGCAGCATTTTCACAATTTGCGATGACCAGATCAATCCCGCATTCTGCAATTAAGCCAGGCAAAAGATCACTTACCGCCCTGCGTCCTGGTTTGCCCACGATATCGCCAATAAATAATATCTTCATTTACTGCCTTTCCAATATCTGCCGGGAACACGACTTATTTGGCGTAAGAAGAAACGCGGGTTTCCCGAATTACGGTTACTTTAATCTGGCCCGGATAGCTAAGCTCCGTCTCGATTTTCTTGATAATATCATTACACAGCATCACGGAATCGTTTTCCGATATTTTTTCATTTTCCACAAGAATCCGGATTTCACGACCTGCCTGAATAGCGTAACATTTATCAACGCCATTGAAAGAATGGGCAATCTTTTCTAATTCCTCCAGACGTTTGACATAAGTTTCCAGCATTTCCCGGCGCGCGCCAGGTCTTGCCGCGGAGAGTGTGTCTGCCGCCTGTACCAATACACCAAGCAGAGTGTTGTTGCGCCCGTCGTCATGGTGAGTGGCAATGGCCTGAATGATACGCGGATTCTCGCCAAAACGTTTGGCATAATCTGCCCCTATTGCCGCATGCGTTCCTTCAATCTTATGGTCAACCGCCTTACCTATATCATGCAGTAAACCGGCACGTTTAGCTTCCTTGATATTCATGTTCAATTCCGCAGCCATTATTCCCGTAAGATAGGCAACATCAACGGAGTGCTGCAAAACATTTTGAGAATAACTGGTGCGGTATTTGAGGCTGCCTAACATATTGATAATATCGGGATGAATATCATGGACACCAACATCAAAAGACGCCTTCTCGCCGGTTTCTCTGATGATTTGATCTACTTCGACTCTAACTTTTTTAACTATTTCTTCGATGCGCCCAGGATGGATTCTGCCATCCTGAATTAACCGCTCCAGCGAAATTCTCGCCACTTCTCTTCGAATCGGATCGAAGCTGGATAAGACAACTGCTTCCGGTGTATCATCAACAATCAGATCTATGCCTGTCGCAGCTTCGATTGCCCGAATATTTCGGCCTTCGCGACCAATGATCCGACCCTTCATTTCTTCGCTGGGAAGATTAACAACAGACACCGTATGTTCCGCGACATAATCACCGGCATACCGCTGAATCGCGTAGGCAATAATTTCTCTTGATTTTCTGTCGGCAGTTAGTTTTGCTTCTTCTTCAATCTTACGGATAATAGCCGCGGCATCACGCTTGGCTTCCGTTTCCATGGACTGGATCAAAATATTTTTTGCTTCTTCTGAAGAAATGCCTGCTATTTTCTGCAGCTTTTCTTTCTGCTCTTCAAGCAGCATGTCTAATTTATGATGCTTTTCTTCGATCGCTGCTTCTTTGTTAATTAATAATTTTTCACGCCCTTCGATACTTGTTTCTTTTTGTGTCAACGAATCGATTCGTTTATCAAGATTTTCCTCTTTAGAACGAATGCGTTTTTCTAGGACATCACGATCATTTTTTATATCTTTTGTTTCGCGATCAAAATCAGCTTTCAACTTCAGAAGGTTTTCCTTGGCCTGCAGGATTGCCTCTTTCTTGATTGTTTCCGCCTCTTTTTTTGATTCCCCAACAATCCGCGCGGCCAGACTTTCCGATTCCTTGATCTTCTTTGCCGTAAATATTTGTTTCAGGATATAACCGACAACAATACCCACCAGCACTGCAACTAATATTATAAATAGAACAAATACACCTTCAATTTGCATTGAGAACTACCCCCTTTTGCCCCTTGGGAAAAAACCAGCCAAACTGTTTTAACGGGAGAAATTTAAAACTCCTCAAGTAAACTCTTTCCCAAAAGAGCTATATTTAAACCTTCCGGCAAATAATGGGCAAGCCCAAATAATACTTCGCCGAAGGATTCATTGTAATGAGACTCCAATTTCAAAAACGTAGTGCATAACTTAAAGGTCACACGTTGAAATTGGTTAGTCGAATTATCCCGCATAGCGGAGGGTGTGAAACTCCTCTGGATTCTTTGGAATTCACACCCGTGGTTTTGATTTTTTCTAAAGGCAGGATGAAAGGTGTCTTAGTCTTAACAGGCCGGAGCATAAAACCCCCGCCTATGCCGTGTTAATAACTTTTTTGAACCTTTTTACCAAGTGGGTGCCCGGTTTTGTGTTGCTTTAGGCTTTCTGTCTCCCGACCAGCGGACAAAGAGACTGACCTGCACACCGCAAACAAGTATAGGCCCCAGATTCAAAATGTTGGCTCAAAAACTAATGTTAATCACGTACATCGCAGGGGTTGAACAAATATTATTTAACTTACATCTTCAATCAACTTAATCATTTTTTCTGATCTGCACTCCAATTGATCGCAGATTTCTTGGTGAACTTCCTTTAATTTTAAAAAATCTTCCGAAATGTTCAAAGCTGCCAGGATGGCAACGTCTAAAGGCTTAAGACCATTTCTGTCTTGTAAAACCTCTTCCATTTTTCCATTTACAAACTGGACGACGCTAGCCACTTGTTCTTCTTCCGCATCACTTAAAACTGAAAGCTCCTGCTCTAATATCTTAATGTTATAGCTCTTTTTCAAAAACCACGCCCTGGAAGCTTATTTTGCCACTTCTATGTCTGCAAGTAAATCAAGCAGTAAATCTACCCTCGCGCGTACGCTGTTCCTTTCTTCGTCTAATGCCTTTAGTTTACTTTTAAACTCCCCTATCTCCGATTCTTTATTTTTTAACGCTTCCTCTAATATTTGACACTGTTTTTTTAAAAAATCCTGTTCGCTAACGATGCTCTTAATTTTATCTTCAAGCTCGTTAAATTTCCCTAAATCCACTTTAATATCAACCCTTTTTTAAAATAGAAAAACCAGAGGAAAATGCCTTTGATTTGAATTTATTTATGCCAATTTCTCCTTAAAAAGTCAAGGCATTATTATTTTAACCGCAAACTAGCCCAAAGATTGGAAAAATCTATCCAATTCATCCATCATTGTCTGTCTTTCCGTCATACTGCTGACTATTTGCCGGAACCTGCTGGAACCAGGCAATCCTTTTGTATACCAGAGCAAATGCTTGCGAAAACTTTTATCGGCAATTTTATTTCCACTAAACTGCGCCTCCATTTTCCAATGTGTATTAATGATTTCATACCTTTGAGACAATGTAGGCAAATAGTCTTCTGCGGTTCCGGAAAACAGCTGGTAAATGCCTTTAAATATCCAGGGGTCGCCCAGAGAACCTCTGCCGACCATTACCGCATCGCAGAAAGTCTCTTCCTTCATCCTGATTGCGTCTTGCGGATGCCAGATATCGCCGTTTCCAATAACCGGAATGCCGACTGCCTTTTTTACCTGGGCAATGATACTCCAATCAGCAACTCCTCCGAAACCCTGATCGTAAGTACGGGCATGGATAATAATGGCCGCTGCTCCGCAATCCTCAGCAATCCTGGCAATGTCAACAGCATTGATCGAAATACGATTCCAACCGGAACGGATTTTTACAGTCACAGGAACAGTTACGGCTTTTTTTACTGCCGTAATAATGCCGGCCGCACGTTCAGGATCTTTCATCAGGATGGCTCCGGCACCGGCTTTAATAACCTTTTTTACCGGACAACCCATATTGATGTCAATTAAAGCGGCTCCCTGATCGGCAACAATACGGGCGGCTTGTGCCATTATCTCCGGCTCAGCTCCAAATATCTGCACACCAAGAGGTTGATCTTCCGCACTGGTCCTTAAATATTCCAGCGTTCTATCTGATTTTCTGATGAGACCATTGGCGCTGATCATCTCCGTAAAGGCTAATGAACAACCAAAAGAACGGGCTACTAATCTGAATGGTAAATTGGAAATCCCCGCCAGTGGCGCCAGAAGCGCTTTATTCCGCAGCCAATTAATATCTTTAAACACTATTTAAACCAGATACTTTCTGTTTTTTTGTAAATAAAGACCGGCGCGGGAAAGCTCCTCTGGCGTATTTATTCCCATTACCTCAATATAATCAGGAGCCATGTGCGGCTTCACAATTCTGCCTTCACGGCAGGCTATTTCCACAATATCCGTCAGATAGTATTCTTTCTGATCATTATTATTTTTAACTTTTCCCAAAACATCAAACAGCAAAGGAGTATCAGCGCAGTAAATGCCGGTATTGATTTCGCCGATTTGCTTTTCGACATCGGTTGCATCGCGCTGTTCAACAATTTTCGCTATATTTCCATCAGAATCCTTAACAATCCGGCCGTATCCCCGTGGATCGGGGGGAATGGTTGTTAAGACTGTAATGGCGGCGCCTGTGGCAATATGGTTTTCGATCAAAGACTTAATTGTTGAAGGCTTAAGCAGAGGCACATCCCCGCACAGAATAACTGTTTTGCCCGAATAGCCGGTAAGTGCTTCTTTAGCCTGCAAAACAGCATGACCTGTACCCAACTGCGGTTTTTGATCTATAAAGATACACCCGCATTGGGAAAACTCCTGCCGAACCAAGTCTGCCTGATGACCGACAATAACAACAATCTTTTCGGCGCCGGCTCTGTGAGCTGATTGCAGACAGTAATGCAGCAGTGGCTTACCTTCCAGAACATGAAGCACCTTAGCCAAATCCGATTTCATCCGGGTACCCTTACCCGCAGCCAGAATTAACGCGCAAAAAACTTTTTCTTCCACTGAATAACCCCACCTGACTTTCTATTTAATGACAACTTTATCTATTGGGGACGGAAAAATTACTGATATTTCTTTTATAGATTTCTGATCGGCATTTTCAATGATAAAGGTAATGCCGCCGTATTCCAATCTTTCTTTCCGTTTAGGAATTCTTCCCAGCCTATCCATTATAAAACCGCCAACCGTTTCATAATTACCTTCCGGAAATCTTGCAGCCAATAGTTGTTTTAAACTATCCATATCCATACGCCCATTGATCAGATATCTTCCGGCAGCGATTTTTTTATACAACTTTTCACCGCTATCATATTCGTTATCAATACTGCCGACAATCTCTTCTCCAATATCCTCGATGGTCACGATACCGACAGCACCGCCATACTCATCAACGACAACGGCCATATGCTCCCGCCTTTTTTGCAGATCCATCAATAGTTCACTGGCCTTTTTCGTTTCGGGAACGTAGAACACATCCGTTTGCAGGCAGGAAGCGATAGTCTCATCAGCAGTTTGATTTCCTGAAAATTTATGCCTTTGTATAGCTGCCAGCAAATCGAAATAATGCAAAATACCGACAATATTAATAACCTGTTCCTGATACACGGGAATCCTTAAATATTTCTTGCCGACAACAAATCCCGCCGCTTCGTCGATCTTTGTTGTGATCGGCAGCGCTGTCAGTACCGAAATAGGAATCATTATTTTATCCGCGGTCAACTCGGAAAAATCAAATACCCGGCTGACCATTTCACTTTCCGTTTTTAAAATATCGCTGCCTTTTATGTTTTCTCCCAGAATATGCTTCAGCCCTTCCTTGGTAATGTAAGAATTTGAATTTATTTTCTGCCCCGTTGTAATGCCTACAGCGCCTTTGGATATCAGAGAGATAATATAAGCCAGCGGATATAATATTACGGAAGAAATGCGGATAAAAAGAGCTGCTCGAATCGCCATCGTTTCGGCTCTATGCAAAAAATACCTGCGAATCATGATCATCATAAAAAGCGTCGGCAACATAACGAACAAAGAAATTTGTTCACCGCGCGCCGGCCCGAAAGCGCCGATTAAAAGACCGGTTGCCAGTGTGGAACCAACAATAATGGACAGGTTAGTTCCGATCAGAGTCGTCGAAATAAACCATTCCGGCTTCTCCATCAGTTTTACTGCCTGTCCCGCGGAATATGAACCACGCCGGGCAAAAAACTTCATTTTGTTAATATCCGACGCAATCAGCGCTATCTCACTACCGGAATAGAGGGCTTCCAAAATTAGACAGATAAAAATAATGGCAATAATTAAATATATACTCATGCCTCTTGATTCGGCCCCTTTCCTGTTGGTGCTGATATTCTAATTTTTAATATTCTTGCCCTGCCGACATTCTCGATTAAAAAGTTGTAGCCTTCGTGGCTGACTTCTTCCCCTTTTGCCGGCAGCTTGCCAAACAAATGCAGGACAAAGCCGCCAATTGTATCGAATTCTTCCTGCGGCATTTGCGTTTGCATTAAATTATTGAATTGTTCCATGGGCATCTTACCGGGGACAATAATTGTTTTGTCGTCGATTCTCTCACAATCATTAAAAGCCTCGTTGCAGCCAATATAGGCTTCTTCAAATAAATGGCCAAGGATATCCTCCAAAGTAACCAGGCCTGATACTCCTCCATACTCATCGACTACTATAGCAATTTGCATTCTGTTTTCCTGAAAATCATGCAGCAGACCATTGACTGTTTTTACTTCAGGAACAAAGTACGGCCTGACCAGCATTTCTTCGATGGTTGCCTGCCTGTCCTGTCCTACGGCGGCGAGCAAATCACGGGCAAGGAGTATACCGGCTATATCATCACGATCATCCGTGTAAATGGGTATCCTTTCATGACGCTCTTTGACCACAGCGGTAATTATCTCATCTGCGGGCATATTGACGGGAAGGCAGAACATGTCCACACGGGGTATCATGATATCGGTCACCGGTTTATCACCCAGTTCAAAAATTCTGTTGATCAATTCTTTCTGTGATTCATCCACAACACCGGCCAGGTTTCCGGCATGAACAAGGGTTTTGAATTCGTCCTCCATCAAAACATCGGCATCGTTAGATTTAATACGGCTATACTTGATAAAGCCGGATGCTTTTTCCAAAATGGCAACTACAGGGTATTCCAACCGGTATATAAGCATAAGCAGAGGAGATATTGTCGAAGATATTTGCATCGGATAAGTAACGCCGAAGGTCTTGGGTATTGCTTCACCGGCAATCAAAAGTACCATCGCTGTAAAAATAATGGAAACCCATTGACCGTCAGCACCAAATAAACCAATAAAAAAAGAAGCCGCCAGAATAGAAATGACGATATTTACCGCTTCATTACTCGCGACAATAGTTATCAGCAACCGCTGTGGTTTTTCCAGCAACTTGCTCACAAAGCCCGAAAATGGATAATTATCTGATTTCATCTTATGCAGATGCAGATCCGTAAGTGAAAATAAGGAAGCTTCCGCCGAAGAAAAAAAGCCGGAAAGTAAAAAAAGGATAAATATTACAAATATATCAAAGCCCAAATCGAAGCCTCCATCCGTCTCACTTGTTCTACTATGAATTATAATCTATCAGATTGGAGCGAAAAAAGACAAATATTTTGTAAGTGACTAATTGCCACCATTTGACTTGAGACGAATTTTCCGCTATTTAAGTAATCAAACACTTCCAGGAGATTAGTGAATGACCAATATATTACTTGTAGGAAACGGCGCCCGCGAACACGCACTGGCCGAAGCTATTTTGCGCTCTGGCCAAACACCACGGTTATTCTCTTTTATGAAGGCCAATAACCCGGGGATATCCTCTCTTTCGGAAAAGATAAAGTTGGGCAGTTATGCCGATCTTAACGCAATCACAGGGTTTGCCGCGGAAAACAAAATCGAATTTGCCGTCATCGGCCCGGAAGATCCGCTCAACAATGGTGTTGTGGATGCTCTGTCCAAAATAGGCATTCCGGCGGTCGGTCCCACGAAAAGCTTGGCCCGACTGGAGACTTCAAAATCGTTTACTAGAAATTTAGTCAGCAAATATAATATCCCCGGTAATCCGCAGTTCAAAGTATTTAAAACGATTGATGGAGTGGAAACTTTTTTACAAAAACTTACAGGCATTGTTCTCAAACCGGATGGCTTGACCGGCGGCAAGGGCGTGCTGGTTCAGGGCGATCACTTCACGACGAAAGAAGAAGCATTGAAATTATGTCAGCAGATATTGATGGAGAGTCAATCGCTAATCGTCGAGGAAAAATTCGACGGTGAGGAATTTTCATTACAATGCCTGTGCGATGGCAAAACCGTTGTGGCGACTCCGCTGGTACAGGATCACAAAAGGAGATTTGATGGTGACAAAGGACCCAACACCGGCGGCATGGGTTCTTATTCTCTACCCGATCATTCCATGCCTTTTCTAAAGCCACAGGATTTGGAGGACGGTTTGGAGATCACCCGTCAGGTTGCGTCAGCGCTCCTTAAGGAAACAGGCAGCCCATACAAGGGCGTCATGTATGGCGGATTCATCGCCACAAAAGACGGCGCGAAACTTCTGGAATACAACGCACGTTTCGGCGATCCGGAAGCCATGAATATCCTGCCGCTTTTAAAAACAGATTTTGTGGAAATCTGCCGCCACATAGTAGCCGGAACACTGGATAAACTTAAAATTGAATTTGAACCCAAAGCGACAGTCTGCAAATATGTTGTGCCCAAAGGTTACGGCCTGCCTGCTGATCATCCCGACGCGGCGTCATCACGCGCAAAGATCGAAGTTGGCGATGTAGGAAAAGCCCGGCTTTACTACTCATCCGTGGATAAAAAAGACGACGGCCTGTATTTGAGTTCATCACGCGCCATCGGCATTGTCGGCATTGCCGATAATTTGGAAGAAGCCCGCAAAATCGCCGAGGAAGGCGTCAAAGGCGTCAAAGGCCCCGTTGCCTACCGTGAAGACATCGGCACGGATGCTCTGATTCAGAAACGTATCCAACACATGAAGAAGATCAGATGCTAGAGTTCAAAACATTATTTTTTATTCAAGTGAAAATTAGTACCGCGTAATATGCTGTTCAGCCAGACCAAAGAAATCGGCAACAGGGTAAATATTGCCTTTTTCATCTTTGAATTCACCTTTATAAATCCCAAACGGCTGATGAAAATCAGACTGAATTAATCCTGCCATATTGATTTTTTGCGCTCTCTCACCCTGAGGTTTGAATGCCAGGTTCAAATTCCCTCCCTCTGTGCTTACTTTCCATGGATCCATGATTTTATCAAACTCAAAGCGGGCGGCTGACAGACAATAAATCTTTCCATCAATCCAGAAACAGTTTTCATTGAATACTTCATCTTTCGCAATCATGTTCCTGCAGAGATTAAAAGCCAGAAGCCTACCCCTTTCATCATATCCGGCTGCAGTTGCCCAGTTCCAGAAACTGTTATAAGTGTAATATGTTTTTTGCTCATCGAGAAGGGCTATGGCCTGATTTCCATTAATTACAATCTCCTTCCCACCCAGAATAATTGAACCTTCCGCAGGTGCGGCAGCTTTGTGTGTATAAAATGGCCGATACGGGGTGATGGGAGAAACCTGCACCAGCGGCTCAATTTTGGCCAAATCTTCAAATACCTTGATCTCACCTTTTACGGCAGGCAAATTATTATCGCCCTCAATATCAATAAGAATCCTGTGGAAACCGGAGTTAATCTTGTTTTCGAACCTGATGTTATAACCTTTTTGTGTAAACGCACAGACATCATCATAGACCTGCCCGGCAACTTGAGCTGACTTTCCCCCACCTTGTCTGCTATGCTCAATTAGCTCATTTGTCAGGCGGTCATAAGCATAGAAAAAAGAAACGCCCATAAATTTAGCATCAAAAATAACCATGCCAAAATAATGGGTGGGCGTGATAATGCCAAAATGCTGCCATTCCTTAAGGCGGAAGTTCTTCCAGAAAGCAGGAACTTTGCAGCAAGGTGAATACAGCGGTGCATCAAGAATATTCACGTTAAGGAAAGGCGTACGGAATGTTCCGAAGTTAATCGCCCCGTCTTTCTCCACCATCTTTTCAGGAGTTACTTCTACTTTTCTCACAATACCTACCTCCATTATTAAGTTGACACTGATTAGCTCTAAGCTTTGGGCACCTTCGGTAACTTGGGGAAATTTTTATCTATAACTGCATTCCATTTTTCAATCATGGGACTGATGCTGGTCATAAGTTCTTCAATTTCACCCTCAATTAAGATGGAAGATATTTTATCCCCCTGAGCAATTTGATTGACAATATTTTGATCAATTTCGCTCGCCACTTCACCGAATACAGTATGTTTGCCGTCCAGCCAGGGTGTGGCTGCATGAGTGATGAAAAACTGACTGCCGTTGGTCTGCGGGCCGGCATTAGCCATGGAAAGAATACCAGGTTTGCTGTGCCGCAGCTCCGTGACAAATTCATCCTGAAATTTATAACCAGGCCCGCCACGTCCGTCACCCGTGGGGCAGCCGCCCTGAATCATAAAATCGGGGATAACCCGGTGAAATTTTAAATTATTATAATATCCGCGCCGAGCTAAGTTTACAAAATTCCCGACAGTAATCGGCGTCTGCTCGGCAAAAAGACGCAAACGGATAGTTCCCTTTTCCGTCTCAATAACCGCCATTAACTTATTTTTCATTTTAATAATCTCCTTTTTTCTTTCAGCACGAGGATAGAGTAGATATTGCCAAGAAATATGTCAAGATAAAAACACTCTTACAATGCTGGATTTTCTCGGCTGGATCACAGCGGACAATGGCCAAAGGCAGACTTGATCTCTTGTTTATTCATTTTTATCATCTATAACGAAGAAATCATCCGGAGCGTAGCGATCGGCTGGATTGACGGGTTGGGGGCAACGATTTCATTTGCCACTATTTTTCTCATGCGCATTCCATTCGTCTTCGTACTCTTCCCCTGCGGCATCTAAGACTCTTTTGAATTCTTCACTGAAGAATAATGCTGTGGCTTCCTTTCGTGCCTTTGCGAATTCGCGACCTGAGTACATTTTCTTAAAAACTAAATCATGTATGAGAGCGTGGTAATCAGAAAATTTCCCATCACCTAAGAGCCATATGGCCGGGACGGTATACTTCTTGACTACAGACAGATCGATTGAGCGAGCACAATCATATTCCGGCATCAATTCCTTAAATGTCTCTACATACCTTTCGCAACTGTTATATTCATTTCTAATCATTTCATTGTGACACTCATGATAATAGTTGTCAATAAGTGGCCCAAGCTTTTGTGCTGGACACTTGGCATTAAATTGCGTGATGGATTTGCCGGCTTCAGTTGCGTAGCAATTCATGCCAGTAAACAGGAGAATCAGTACGACAATTGTTTTTCGGTACATTCTTGCCTCCTAACAATTAATATACTTGGTTGGTTTTTTCCGAAATTTTCACCAAGTTTACTTTATTTCATAAAAAATAAAAAGAAAATACATCATAAAATAAACACTGTTTAACTTTTACCACTTGGCATTTCAAGATAATAAGGACTAAATACCAAATTGGTATATCAATGGAAATTTGTCCAACAGCCCCTCAAAACCTGACCTCTCTCTGGTCCTTTGTGGGAAACGTATTACGTCGTAATTCCATTTCCAATTCAATGATGATACCGAGGCGGCAAGGAGGAGGCACCGGAGGCGTATTATACTAATACGTTGAGGACGCCGACGACGCAGCCAACAAAGGTAGCGCTTGAATTCGGAATGGAATAATGCCTTTTTTAATGATGGAACAAGCGCAGGCCGCAGAATGCCATGGCAATGCCGTATTTGTTGCAGGTGTCAATCACCTGCTGGTCGCGGATGGAACCGCCAGCCTCGACAATAGCGGTCACACCACTGCGGTGCGCGCGCTCAATGTTATCGCCGAAGGGGAAGAACGCGTCGCTGCCAAGGGAAACACCAGTGACTTTGCTCAGCCACTTTTCCTTTTGAGCCTTGGTTAATGGTTTCGGCTGACGGGTAAAGGTTTCGGCCCAAACATTTTCGCCGATCACGTCCTCCGGTGTATCGCCGATATAAACGTCGATGGCGTTATCGCGGTTTGGTTTGGAAACATCGTCGCGGAAAGGCAGATTCAGCACCTTGGGCATATGGCGCAGCTGCCAGTTGTCGGCCTTTTGTCCGGCCAGGCGGGTGCAGTGAATGCGGCTTTGCTGGCCGGCGCCCATACCAATGACCTGACCGTCCTGCACGTAGCATACGCTGTTGGACTGCGTGTACTTCAGGGTGATCAGGGCTAGCACCAGGTCGCGTTTTTGCACGTCGGTCAGGGTCTTATTTTCAGTCACTATGTTTTCCAGCATGCTGCTGTCGATCTTCAGGCTGTTGCGGCCCTGCTCGAACGTAATGCCGAACACCTGCTTGTGCTCTAGGGAGGCGGGCACGTAGTTGGAATCAATGGAGACTACGTTGTAGTTGCCGCCCTTCTTGGATTTTAAAATGTCCAGCGCTTCCGGTTCATAGCCCGGAGCAATTATGCCATCGGTGACCTCGGACTTGATGATCTTCGCCGTGGACACGTCGCACACATCGCTAAGTGCGATCCAGTCGCCAAAGCTGCTCATGCGATCGGCGCCACGGGCGCGTGCATAGGCACAGGCAAGCGGGGAAAGCTTCATGCCGGGGTCAATGTGATACATTTTGCGCAGAACTCTGTCCAGTGGATAGCCCAGGGCGGCACCAGCGGGAGAGACATGTTTAAAGGATGCCGCAGCGACCATGCCGGTATTCTCTTTCATCTCTTTTACCAGCTGCCAACTGTTGAGGGCGTCCAAAAAGTTGATGTAGCCGGGCTTTCCGTTCAATACAACAACAGGCAGATTGCCACCATCCGCCATGAAGATCCTGGCAGGCTTCTGGTTGGGGTTGCAGCCGTATTTAAGAGCTATTTCGTTCATTCCTTATTCCTCCGCCGTTTTGTATTTGTTAATAATGACGTCTTTGTACGTCTGGGTCGCCAGATCGATGGCGCGCACAAACAGGCTTACCTTGTTGTCCTCATTCAGGGCTTTCCACAGCTTGGCAGCGTAAAGGTCTTGGTCTTCCTCATCCATGGTAACGCGTATCGGCTCGCCCGCAAAACTGGGAATCGGCGTGCCGTTGCACTTGTAGGTGCTGATAAAGTATCCCTCGCCGGCCAGGGGCTCCGGATAATCGAAGATAAAGCGCTGCACGCTATTTTCATTACCGTCGCTGCTCTTCAAAATGCTCAGCTTGTAGCCGCCAAGGCGCATATCCACCACGCCAGAAATGCGGGGCGTCCAATTGGGGCCGTCGTCCTCAAAGGTGCGGGTATTGAGCGCGGCTTCAAAGCCGAAGCCGGGGAAATTGTTACGGGCGATAAAATCGCGGATGGTATCGGTCTGATCACCGTTGGTCACAATCGTCGTGTTGTTCAGAGTCAGCACGGGGTTGTAGATAATCAGATGCGGGTCTGTCATTTTGGAAGGGTCGGCAGCCATGGTGCGGATGCCACCGTTAATGGGGTCAAACACACGGTTGCGGCTGTTGACGCTGCGGCCCATGATAAAGTAGGCAATCATGGCTTTGTTGCCACCGGGCGTTTTCCCGATGCAGATGCCGCGGCCCGGATACTCGTTGCCGGCCAGATATTCGCATAAGTTCGCTTTCATTTTTTACATCTCTCCTTAATTATGTATAAGGCATTATTTTTTTGCTGCGGGAGTATATGAAGAGAAGCTTCGTATGTCAACTATATTTGGGTGAAATATTAATTTTCATCTTGCAAAGTACGGCCCAATGCGTTAGATACAAACAAGTTTAGACAGCAATACTATCTACATACAAAGGAGCTTGCATGAAAGCAAAAAGCGCCCAAAAAAATGTGTTAGTCAGTGTAGTTATGGGCAGCGATTCTGATTTGCCCATCATGACCGAGACAACCAAAGTATTAGAAGCGTTCGGCATTGGCTATGAGTTGATTTTAACTTCGGCGCATCGCACACCGCAACGGACAACAAAGTTTGCTGCCCTGGCAGCGGAACGCGGCGTTAAGGTAATTATCGTCGGAGCCGGAGCCGCCGCGCATCTGGCGGGCGTAATCGCCTCGCAGACTCTTCTGCCGGTAATCGGCGTCCCTATTGACGCCACTGCCCTGCATGGCCTTGATGCCCTGCTCTCCACCGTGCAAATGCCCGGTGGCGTACCCGTAGCGTCCATGGCCATTGGCAAAGCCGGAGCCAAGAACGCCGCTTTATTTGCCGCGCGTATTCTGGCCAACGAAGACAAAGGAATCAGCGCGAAACTTTCCGTTTATAAGAAGAAAATGGCCAAGGATGTGGAAAAAAAGCAGGTAAACATCACATGCCGAAAATCCTGAAAGTCGGTGACCAAAACTCTGAAGAAGTAATCCTGACCAGAGCGGCGGAAATCGTGGCCGGCGGCGGTATTATTGCTTACCCGACGGAAACTTTTTACGGACTGGGCGCCGATGCCACCAATGAAAAAGCAATTCAAAAGATTTTTGCCGTCAAAGGCAGGGATTTTAAAAACCCCATTTCACTGATTGTCGGTCAGGCAGATGATGTTTACCCTCTTGTTCAGGATGTACCACAAACAGCGCAAAAGCTGATGGCCGCCTTCTGGCCCGGCGCTCTGACCATAGTTTTTTCAGCAGCGAATAATGTATCACCAATGCTTACGGCAGGAAGCGGCAAAATCGGTCTGCGGGTGTCGAGCCATCCCGGCGCGCAGGGGATCGTTCAAAAGCTGAAAAGACCGATTACCGCAACAAGCGCTAATTTAACCGGTGCGCCGGAATGTGTAAGCGCAGCTGATGTTGCCCTGCAACTCGGCGATAAAATTGACGCCATCATTGATATGGGTGATACCCCGGGCACTAAAAGTTCCACTATCATCGATGTAACCTGCAATCCTTTTGCCATTCTGCGCGAGGGAGCAATCAGCAGAAAAATAATCGGAAAATACGCGGAAGTTATCTGATTAATGAGGCTCTGTTGTCCCTAATATCCTAACGATTTCATCTACAAGTCAAGTGTTTTAGATTTTGAATTTTAGTGATGATTGCCACTTCAACTAATCAAAGATGACAACTATGAAATGGGCAGGAAACACGGGCTCATGTCAAATATTTATTAATAATATTAAAGAATAGGTATTTAATATTATGGAATCAAAACTGCTGGTCTTGTATGTCAATTAAAATTTTGGCGATAAAATGTGACGTGTAGAGTTGCTGCTTATCGTCGAGCATGGAGCACTATTATTACGAATTGTAGAACTTCTGCTTTCTTGTTTGAGAATTACGTAACAAAAGAGAGCACTGACTCAATGATTGTGTATGGTTTCGCTCCATTGGAGCCGATTGTTGATCTACCTTTCCGGCAAAAATTATCGTATCGACTAAATTATGTTTTCATTCCTAAAACGCCGGAACAGCAAAATTCCAAGTATAAGACTGTAGATAAGAACGTTGATAAGCGGATATATAGATCCCAATTCAGGGATCCCTTCCCTGCCAATAAACGAAGATGCAAAATGTTGTGTGCTTAAAAGTTTTGGCCATAAATAATAGGCAACTTTCCACCCTGTCAGGTCTGACTGCGTGCCCGATTGTTGAATGATTGCCTGCGCCATTTGACTATTGCTTATGGCGAATATCCCGTCGGCTACAGATCCAATGATACCAATGCCCATCACACATAGAAAAGCGACTATGTCGGGCATCAGGAGTGATAAAAGGAGCACAGTAACAATAACAAAGAGCAGGTTGAAAAAGCATATCAGTGAGGCAATGAGGTATTCCGGCATTAAGACCTGTAAATTTACTGATGTGATGATGAACACAATGCTATGCAGAATGAACATGAAGATGATCGATAAAGCCCACAAACCGATGATCTTGCCAGCAACATACTGCCACCGGGTTATCGGTTTTGACAGCATACACGACTGTGTCCCATCATCCCTGTCGCGACTGAATACGCGCATCGAAAGGAGCGCCGCAAGAAACATCACGCCAACGGCAATAAAGTGGAAAGTCACTTTCGAGATTACCCGAATAATCGCTTCCGCATCGAGTGCCTGCCCGTTTACTGTGTAATTTCCTTGATAACAACCACGAATGAGAAGTATGAATAGGGCACAGATAACGAACATAACGATGAAGCTTTTCTGTCGTAATTCATCCGAGAGTGTATATTTCGCAATCTTGATAATGGGGGAAAGTGTTTTTGGCATTTTCATATCAACCTTTCACCAACCTGACAAACACATCTTCCAGTGTCTCCCCATCCTTGACGATGGCTGAAATTTTGTCCTTCACCAGAAGCTTGCCGCGATTGATGATTGCAGCGTTATCGCATATTTTTTCAACTTCCGACAGCAAATGTGAATTCAGGAAGATAGTCAAACCTTGATCTTTAAGCGATTCTAAAAGCTGGCGTATTTCTCTGATCCCAATGGGATCAAGGCCAGCGGTAGGCTCATCGAGAATTAAAAGCTTCGGATTTCCAATTAATGCAGCACCTAGCCCAAACCGCTGAATCATGCCCTTGGAATAGGTATTAACTTTTGTGTCTTCCCTGCCTTGCATACCTATAAGCTCGACGATAAGCCTGCATTGAACAATAGCATTGGATCGGCTTATATCCAATAGCTCTGCACAGCGTTGCAGATACTGCCAGCCGGAAAGATATGGAGGGATATGATGGTTCTCAGCCAGGTAACCGATGGAGGTGCGGCTTGCTTCATTTGTGCTTGGAAGTCCATTTATTGACAGCCTTCCCGATGTTGGCTTTGTAAAGTCAAGCAGCATCTTAACGATTGTCGTCTTTCCTGCACCATTGGGGCCCAGAAGAGCAAAATACTCACCTGCTTTAACGAAAAAAGAGACATTGTCGACGGCTGTAAGGGAACCATATCGTTTGGTTGCTGAGGTCAATTCAATCATTAACGAAGTATATGTACACCGACATGGTATGTCAATAAAATATTGGTCTCAAAATATGAGGTGTGCTATCGATGTTTATCGGGCGTTAATGGTGCTTATTACGGATTGAAGTCCTGCATATTTGTAGCGGTTGACTGGTTGTGTAGTAAAGTCAATAATGATTAACATTCGAAATGAAGTATATTTGATAAAATTGCTTGATGCTTTTTAACAGGAAGAAGGATGATTTACAGGCCATCTTTACACCTGTTGTTAAAATAACTTTGTCCTATAGCAGTAATCGCTAAATAATTAATCCCAAAGAAAATTAAGTTCCTCAAGTCTGAGGTCTTTACAAACCTCGCATATGATCCGGGCGGATCAAACGCTCATCCTGGCTTTTCAGAACGTCATCGACCAATTTGATCATCTTTTGTTTGTCGCGCTGGAGAGTGCCTGTAATGGGCAGATAATTGGAGGCGTGAGTGCCGACAAACTTCAGGTTATCGGCAGTAATGTTCTCAAATATTTGTTTCATTTCTTCGAGGGTTTCAAAGGGATCTAATAATTCAAAACTACCTTCCTGCACCTGCTTGTACAAAACCGTGCCGGGGACAGGCGTAACGGTGAGTGCCGCCAGGTATTGCGGTTTCATCTCATTGCAGATTTTTGCCGTAGCAATCGCGTGCCGCCTCGAAGCCTCGCCTTTTCCCGCCAGTCCTAAGAGGACCATGACAGAAAGATTAATATCCGCCGCGACCAGATTCCGGCCGGCTTCCAGCATCTGGTCATAACCAACACCTTTCTTCACTTTTTTCAGAAGATCGTCATCGCCTGTTTCCACGCCTATATATGCCTTGGTCAGACCGGCAGCCCGGAGCTCTTTAAGTTCTTCCATGGATTTGGACAAGGTGCTCTGAGGTCCGACATAGCTGCCCACATGACGCAAGGATGGAAAAGTTGAATAAAGCTTTTTAACAATTGCCAGCAGCATATCTGTTTCCAGAGCAATGGCATCACCATCGCAAAGAAATACTTTTTCCAGATCGCCATATTGATCTTTGGCCATGGCGATATCTTCCATAATTTCAGAAAGTTGCCGCACCCGATACTTCTTGTCTTTATACATGCCGCAAAAAGTGCACTGATTATGGGAACAGCCGACAGTGCACTGAAGAAGGTAGCTATTGGCTTCACTAAACGGCCGGAATATATTGCCTTCGTATCTCAATGCTTTGAACCTTTTACAGGAGGCGCTCGGCGCCTATAGTTATTAGCCTTGTCGTAATCTGACTGGGCGGGTCGTGAGTAAATACAATCATGAAGGGTATCTGCCCGTTGGGCAAAAGCTTATCATTGGAATTACTGCGTCCTGACGGCTGCGCAAGTATCTTTAAAATCTCTTCCTCTGACAGAGTCGCCAGTTCATCATCCGTCAGGATGTTCCCGGCGAAGCTCGACCGCTCGCTTAAAATCACCGCATAGGCATTAACAATCTCACCTTTAATTACAATGCGGGAGATGGGAAAATCAGCCTGATTTACCGCTATACCCTCCACAACGCGGATCTGGCCTAAAATATAATTATTTAATATTCTTTGCCGGATATCTTGCAGCTTAACCTGTCCTGTAATCGTATCCTCCCGCTCCGGTTCGGGTGTACCAAAATACTGGTTCGCTATTTTGACAAAACGATCACCATATTGCGGGAAAATTAAAAAATAGATTGCAGCGGGAATAACTAGAATAACAAATATTGACCAAACAGCCATCTTCCACGTTTTCCAGAAACCTTTCGTTTCCACCGGCATTGTCTTGTTAAATTCCTCATCCTGCCCTGTCATGGCTTCCATTTCTTTGCTATAATTATTTTTTCCCTCCATGACGTTATCCAAAAATTGGACAACATCGGCATCTTTACCGGAAGTGAGCATTTCTTCATAAGAAACATCTCCATTCCCCTGTGCGGATAATGCATCTTGCGCAAAAGCAGATGCCTTATTTATGGATTCTTCTATCGGCTTTTTTACCGTCAGCGGATTGTCCAAAAAGAAGACATGTTGACAACGGCTGCAACGCATCCAGACGCCATCTCCCTGCATCAGGGCATTATCAAAAGTATATTTTGTCCGGCATTGCCGGCATTGAATAATCATTTACTATCCTCTTCGTCATTGCTTAATTACATAAACTTCCGGTAAATATCGATATTGCTCGTTGAAATCAAGTCCATAACCGACCACAAAACCATCATTAATGGTGAAACCCACGTAGTCGGCTTCAAAAGATACTTTTCTTCTTTTACGCTTATCCAAAAAGGCACAGACTTTAAGCGAACGGGGATTACGTTCTTTAAGCCAACCTGTAAGATATTGCAAGGTCAAGCCAGTATCAACTATATCTTCAACAATCAAAATATCACGACCACGAATGGAAGTTTCAATATCTTTAGTCATTATGACTTTGCCGAAACTTTCAGCACCCGCGCCGTAACTTGCCACACGTACAAAATCAACTTTACAAGGAATATTAATCATCCGAATCAGATCCGCCATAAAAATGAACGCTCCCTTAAGAATGCCGATGATAACCAGTTCGCCACCCGCGTAATCGCCGGATATCTGATCGGCCATTTCCTGCACCCTCTTTTGAATTACCGCGCGAGAGAAAATTATTTCTTTGGATATTTCGTTCATTTAACGCATCTCCACAAATTGATTAGTGTTGTATATTAATCAATTTAACCGTTATCTGTCAATGAAAAATCAGAAATGGCGCCGATAAGCAGAGACGAAGCTTTCGATATTCGACCAGATCAAGCTTTCCGCCGCATCAATCTCTGATGGATTTTGAAAAGATGAAGAAAGGCTCATGAAGATCGGATCGAGCACAGAGACTTCTCTGCCGAATTTTGTATAGTCAATATAACTGATCATGTATTGTGATCCGTCAAAGTAATACTTCCCCAACCGGTTGGTTTCCGACGAACGAAAGGGCCAGGTAATTTTCCAATTGAAAAATTCAACTGCAATATTTTTTAAAGATTCGTTATTGAATACCTCGGGCTTAAGCTCTTCACCAACCCTGTCGGCAATCAGGCGGAAATAAGTCTTCACCAAATCAATATCGGTCAGGCACAGGCCGTAAAGATACCAGTCATCAATTATTTTTATCAGGATTTGAGATTGAGTCTGCGGGATAAAATGATGGCTGGGGCAAATATGTCCAGCACAGATCTCCTGACCGTAAAAAGAGTAGGTACGCAAATCGATACCGGAATTTTTTTGGGGATGCAACAGGCAGCCGACTTTCTTTTCTTCGGCATCCAAAAACCCCAGGTATTCACAGCAATAAGTTACTTCGTACCTCTTGGCAAAGTCTTCGCAGGCCTTTGTTTGGCTAGCATAACTTTCCACATCGCCCGGATTTTTGACCATTTCCCTGAAGCGCTTTGTGCGTGAGCGTAATCGCTGTTCCAGAGAAGATCTGGAACTATCCACGTAATTGTAAAGACCGCAACAAGCCCCACAGGATTTGCCCGCGTCAGGCTGACACAAAACGATTAAGTTTGACTCTGTTGTCACTTTTATGCCTTGTTTTTTTAGTATTGTACAAGATGAAAAAAGTTGATCACGACCTGCCAGCGGATGTTCTACTCAAAAACGATTGTTTTCGATCCATAAACCAGTATTTTGTTTTCCAGATGCAGACGCAAAGCCCGCGCCAGCACCACTCTTTCTAAATCTTTGCTCTTCGTCTGAATATCGGCAATAGTATCGCGGTGGCTGATTTTGATCACATCCTGCGCGATGATTGGTCCCTCGTCGAGTTGCGCCGTCACATAATGGCCTGTTGCTCCGATAATTTTCACGCCACGATCATAGGCCTGTTGATAAGGATTGCCTCCGGCAAACGCGGGCAAAAATGAATGATGGATATTAATTGTCCTGTGGCCGTAATATTTCAGAAATTTTCCGCTGAGAACTTGCATGTATCGCGCCAGAACAACCAAATCAATTTTCATCTCCCGCAATAACTCCAACTCTCGATCTTCCTGCTGATCCTTATTTTTATCCGTGATTGGGAAGTGGAAAAATTTCAGACCGAATTGTTCCACAAGTTCACGGGAATCCGGATGATTACTGATTACCGCTTCAATTCCAGCCCCTAATTCTCCCATGTGCCGGCGCAGAATAAGATCATGCAGGCAATGCAGATGTTTAGAAACAAAAATTGCCATCCGCGGCATATAATCGGTAAAATGCAAATCCCATTTCATATCATACTGTCTGGCCAAAGGTGCAAAGGCAACTGGGATCTCCTCACGGCCCAGCGCAAAACCGTTTAGTTCCCATTCGATACGCATAAAGAAGAGCTTACCGCTCTTGGAAGTATGCTGATCGGCATGAACAATATTGCCGTTATTCTGAAAAATAAAATTAGATAACCTGGCAACAAGACCCCTCTGATCCGGACAGGATAAAAGTAAAATTGCGTTAGCTTCATCCATAATACGTCATCTTTCCTTAAGTATTTTAATCTTGCCGCTATTTATAAAAGGATTGGCGTTGCAGGTCAAGCTTAAAAATGTTAAGGACAACTCCTTTGAAAATAATATACAGGATCAACCACAAATGAAATTATTGGAAGAAATAAAGCTCAGTAACGGATTGACGTTGAAAATTTTCGACTTATCCCGCGCTATAGCAACCAAAACAGTGAAAGTGGAATTATCCATGCAAATCAAAATTAACCTGGAAAAGTCTTATTTTGCCGACGCTTGTGACTACGAACAGGTAAAAAATATCTTTGGTGAAGAACTCACTTACGATCACAAAGCTGAAAGAATTATTGTGCCTAAGGAAAATGAGGATGCCGTACGCGAAGAGTTGATTAATACTTTCAAAAGTAATTTGCTCAATTATATTTCCTCAGCTAATTTTGCACAAAAACTGGCACTGGCTATGCTCCGGGACATCAAAAAGGATCCCTACAAATATCATCCTCACATCTATTCAGACGCGGGAAAACAGTAAACAACAAGAACATGTATTTAAAAAATGAACAGGAGCGAACCGCTACAAGAATGAGTTCCTAATTTGTGGTAACCCGGAAAGTAAATTATGAGTAATAATGATTTTCATGATGAGCTATTGCTTCGCGCCGAAAAACCCAGCCGCTACACCGGCGCGGAAGTAAATTCTGTCCGCAAAGAGAAGGCTGATGTGCGTTTTGCTCTGGCCTTTCCGGATACTTATGAAGTCGGCATGTCTCATCTTGGCTTTCAGATTTTATATTCCATTCTCAACGAAATTCCCCACGTTGCTGCGGAAAGATGCTTTGCCGTCTGGCCGGATCGGGAAAGCCAACTGCGCACCGGGAATTTGCCGCTGGCTTCTCTGGAATCACAAATCCCGCTGACAGGTTTTGATATTGTCGGGTTTTCCCTCCAGTATGAACTATCATACACCAACGTCTTAAATATGCTGGATCTAGGAGCAATACCGATTAAGCGAGCTGATCGAAAAGACGGCCATCCAATCATAATTGCCGGTGGACCCTGCTGTTTTAATCCTTCGCCACTGGCTGATTTTATTGATGCCTTCGTCATCGGTGAAGGAGAAGAAGCTGTCGTTGAAATTACCAAGGCAATCCGTACCGGTAAAAATCAAAAGCTATCCAGAACTGACCTGATAGAGAGACTGGCACAAATCCCCGGTATTTACGTCCCTGCTGTTCATAAAAAAGATCAAAGCATCAGAAAAAGAAACGTCATCAATCTTAATTTATGGCCGCATCCGCAAAAACCGGTTGTGCCTATAATGCAAACAATTCATGACCGCATTATTCTGGAAATAGCCCGCGGCTGCACACGCGGCTGCAGATTTTGCCAAGCCGGAATGATTTGGCGTCCTTATCGTGAAAGAAACTCCTCATTGCTTCTGAAAATGGCGGAAAAATTACTGCAAGAGACCGGCCATGATGAAATATCGCTTCTGTCTTTAAGCTCCGGCGATTACAGCTGCATTGAACCTTTAATTCAAAATCTGATGAAACGTTATTACGCAAGCCGGGTAGCATTGGCTCTGCCTTCATTGCGAGTCGAGTCACTGACCGGAGCCCTAATTGATGAAATCAAGAAAACCAGAAAAACCAGTTTTACACTGGCGCCGGAAGCCGGAACCGACAGGATGCGTCAGATCATTAATAAAGGTAACACCGCCGAAGATTTGCTGGCAACAGTGGATAAAGTCTTTAATGCCGGCTGGAAATCTATCAAGCTTTATTTCATGCTGGGTTTGCCCGGTGAGCAGCAGACGGATTTGGAAGGCATCATTGATCTGAGCAATCAGGCACTGCAAGCAGCTAAAAATCGGGGACAGGTGACGATCAGTCTCTCCACCTTTGTTCCCAAGCCTCACACACCTTTCCAATGGCATGGTCAGCTCTCTGCCGATGAAACTCACAAAAGACAGAATTTTATCCGCGAGCGGATTAAAAAAAGAAACCTCACTGTTAAATGGCATGATGCCCGGATGAGCCTGCTGGAAGGATTGTTTTCCCGCGGCGATGAAAAAATAGGCACTCTTCTTGCGGCTGCTTTTCATAAAGGCTGTCGCTTTGAGGGTTGGGGAGAATTACTGCGTTTCGATCTCTGGCAGGAAGCAATCAAAGAAACTGGTATTGACCCGGAATATTATCTGAGGGAACGCAGCACAAGTGAAATCCTGCCTTGGGATAATATCGACTGCGGTGTGAGCCGGGAATTTCTTTTACAGGAAAAAAATAGATCGGCCGAATCTGCCGCCACGGAAGATTGCCGGTATTCCAGTTGTCAAAACTGCGGAGCTTGTGATTTTACCGCAACAAAAAATGTTTTTTCAGAAGCGATACAATTGCCGGACTTTGATACCTCAATTACTGAAATGCCTGCTGCCGAGAATGCCGGAACGAATTTGCCTTCAAAAGTATATCGCCTTACCTTTACCAAACTTGACCGCGCCCGTTTTTTCTCGCACTTAGAACTGTCCATGGCCTTGATTCGGGCTCTGCGGCGCAGTCGCATTGAACTTTATTATTCCGCAGGCTATCACCCGCATCCCAAAATCTCTTTTGCCACAGCCACTTCCGTGGGGATGGAAAGCAAACATGAATATATGGATATCACGACCCGAGAGTATTCAGGTGATTTGAACGGCTTGATCGCTGAAATTAATTCCGCCCTGCCAGATGGTATTGAGGTATCAGGTATCCAGCTGCTTTCTTATAGCGCCAAAGACCTTGCGCAATCACTGCGGGGATTTATTTACGAGCTGCATCTGCCCAACGATATTGATGCTGATCGTCTGGCCACAATTAAAGAAAACATGGATAAATTTCTGGCAGCCCCATCATTTAACATCCAGAGACTTTCCAAAGGCAAAACCATAACCAAGGATATTAGACCATTTATCGAAAGCATGTCACTTGATACAGACGGTAAAAAAGTTGATTTAACAATACGCCACGCACAGTCAGGTTCAGCGCGGCCTGTTGATATTATCACGAATATTCTGGGATATAATACTGATCAACTCGGTCAAATTAGAGTGGTCAAGACGGAAACTATTCTGAACTAATACCAGCTTATTCTCTTCTCAATTCATCGTAAAGCAGCATGATAGTATTTACATATACTTGGCTGTGGTTATACTGCCATATCGCATTTCGTTTTATCTTCAGAGCTGCATTCTCAGACCAACCTGAACTTTTAAGGTAATTGGCGATACTTGCTTTTGCATCTTCTATATTTAATGGATCGCGCATGCCGTCTCCGTCTCCGTCAACACCGTACGCCCGAAAAGTAGAGGGAATGAATTGCGCAGGCCCCATAGCCCCGGAAAATGACCCCATTATATCGATTGGATCCATCTTCAATCCATAAGCTATTTTAGCCAAAGCGTAAAGCTCATCCAATGCCCACCATGCCTTATTTTGCGCTCTCTTGATTGTGTCTGAATCATTGAGCTGCGGATATTCATCTGCATATTTTTTTTGTATTTCGCTGAAATAATCAGGATCGAGCAGGGAAGCCAGATTTGCATATGCTGTGACAACATTATAGCGCATGGGAAAAACGCCCAGTTTGGATTCGACAATGAGAATTGCCGTGATTATCTGAGGAGATGTGCCAAAACGATTCTTCAGAGAAGATAATGATTCTTTATTTTCCTTGATAAAAATTTTACCTTTCTCGATGATTTGCGGATCGATCTTCATAATCTCGGGCTGCTTTTCTGTTCCCCGTGGCGCGGAATAGAAAAGATTTTTGATTACTATCTCCGGCTGTACTGATATTCGCAAATCATTGATCAGGCTCCTCGCCTGAGACTGATCCAAGCCCCTATATACCAGACGTTCCTCTATGAACTTCCTCGATAGCTCACTTTCAGCCCATGATTTTACAGGGAATACTAACAAAATCATCACAAAGAAATAACAAATAGTAGCTTTTTTCAAATTCCGGTCTCCCTGATTTAATATTATCAACGCTTCTAATGTGTTATTCTACAATCTCCAGGCTATTTAAGCAAGACGCTTTCAATTAAAGCACCTGTGTTTTTGGAATTTGATCTCCATCAAAACAGATAAATATGATTAGTCAGAATATAAACAATGCTTTAAGTATTTATTAACCCTATAATTTCAATACATTAGCAACACATTATCTTCTAATTAAAAAATGTTGAACGGATAACTAAATTTTATTGACAAACAGATACAAATTATCTATAAGTTCCATTCTTAAATCCAAATAAGGATAAGTATATGTACGCAGTAATAAAAACAGGATCAAAACAACACAAAGTTTCAGAAGGTGATGTTTTATCCGTAGAGAAGCTGGTTGGTGAAAAAGGGCAAGAAGTGGTATTCAGCGAAGTTCTGATGGTCTCTGATGATAAAGATGTCAAGGTCGGTAAGCCTTTTGTAGAAGGTGCCAAAGTTGTGGGCGAAATTATTGCCCAAAAGAAAGGCACGAAGCTTATCTCTTACCACATGATCCGCCGCAAGGGATTCCATAAGAAGACCGGGCATCGCCAGAATTTAACCAGTATGAAAATAACAAAGATTTCAATATAGGCGGAAAAAGTCATGGCACATAAAAAAGGTCAAGGAAGCACCCGCAACGGCAGAGACAGTAATTCCCAAAGGCGTGGCGTCAAGGTATTTAGCGGTCAGACGATTCACGCGGGATCGATCATCGTGCGGCAGGTAGGAACAAAAATTCACCCGGGCAACAATGTGGGTATTGGCAAAGATTACACTCTTTTTTCCCTGATTAACGGCATTGTAAAGTATGAAAGACTTGATAAAACGAGGAAAAAAGTAAGCGTTTATACTGCATAATGATGATAGGAAAAATATTTTAATTCTAAAGGCGCTTACATCAAGCGCCTTTTTTAATGAGACTCAACTTTCAGAAGCATAACGCACTGAAAGTTGTAAGTCGAATTATCCCCGTAGCGAAGCGTAGGGGATTAATGACACCATTCTGAAAGTGATATCCCGCACAGCGGGGATCGTGGGCAATATTTATGAAGTTTGTTGATGAAGCAAAAATTTACATTAAAGCAGGTCATGGCGGGAAAGGCTGCGTAAGTTTCAGGCGGGAAAAGTTTGTGCCGCATGGCGGGCCGGATGGTGGTGATGGCGGAAAAGGAGGCGATGTAATCTTTCGCGCCGCAAAAAGCCATCACACTTTACTGGATTTAAAATACCAGCAGCATCAGATTGCCAAAAGCGGCGGACACGGTTCAGGTAATAACCGCACCGGCAGAAGCGCTGAGGATTTGGAAGTGATCGTCCCGGTGGGAACTATTTTTAAAAATTTTGAAACCGGCGAAATTCTGGCAGATTTATCAGAACTCAATCAAACTTTTATTGCCGCGCGCGGCGGCATCGGCGGCAAGGGCAATGCTCATTTCACATCATCCACACATCAAACACCTCGTTTTGCTCAGGATGGCATGGAAGGAGACGAGTTCTGCCTTAAGCTGGAGCTGAAGCTTTTGGCCGATGTCGGCATTGTCGGCTTTCCCAATGCCGGAAAATCAACTTTTATTTCCCGAGTATCCGCGGCCAAACCTAAAATTGCCGATTATCCTTTTACCACATTGACGCCACACCTGGGTGTTGTAAAATACGCGGACAGCAAAAGCTTTGTTCTGGCCGATATACCGGGTCTTATTTCCGGCGCGCACGAAGGGTTAGGCATGGGCATCCAATTTTTGAAGCATGTGGAAAGAACATCCGTTCTGCTCCATCTTATCGATATTTCCGAAGAACCCAATACCAAGGCCTGGTCTAACTTTACCGCGATCAATAAAGAGCTGGCTCATTACAATCCTCAAATGCTGGAAAAAAAGCAAATCGTGGCTTTAAACAAGATTGATCTTCCTGATGTTCGGCAGCGGGCAAAAAAAGAAGTTGCGCTATTCAAAAAAAAGGGGATAATATTACATCCTTTTTCCGCGGTCACCGGTGAAGGAACAAAGGAAATATTAAATAAAATCATCACCATACTAAATTCAACGGAAAACGAATCAAGCAATGAATGATATTCGTCGGCAAACCATTGCACACGTAAAAAAAATCCTTGTCAAAATAGGTTCAGCAGTACTTACCGGCGCTGAAGGCCTTGATCTGAAAATCATTGATGCCCTTGTGCGGGAAATGTCTGATCTGGCAGGCCTTGGCTATTCAATAGTTCTGGTTACTTCCGGCGCCATTGCCTCGGGTAAGCATCGCCTCAACATTAAAGGCTCGCTCAAAAGTATCCCTGACAAGCAGGCCGCGGCGGCTGTCGGCCAGGGAAGGCTGATGCACGTTTACTCCAAAGCGTTCGAAAAAAAAGGGCTTTACGTTGCCCAAATACTTCTGACACTCTCCGATCTGACCGACCGGCAAAGATATTTGAACATTCGCAACACTCTTTCCACTTTAATGGAGTGGGGCGTTACACCTATTATCAATGAAAATGACAGTGTGGCAGTAGATGAGATCAAGTTCGGCGATAATGACAATCTAGCTGCTATGATCGCCAATATCGTGGAGGCTGATATATTCATCAATCTGACCAGTACTCCAGGGCTTTATGATTGCAATCCGGCCCAGTCAAAAAAAGCTAAACTCATCGGGCTGGTACGCGAGATTACCAGCGAGATTGAAGCCGCGGCAACGGCAGAAACTTCCGCGCTTGGAACAGGAGGCATGAAAAGCAAAATACTTGCAGTCAAAAAAGTTGCTGCCATGGGCATCCCCTGCGTTATCGCTCCCGGAAAAAGAAAAAATGTCCTGACAGATATTTTGGCAGGCAAGGAAATCGGAACCCTTTTCCTGCCGATGGCCGATCGTTTAAACAGCAAGAAATACTGGATCGCCTTTACCCTGCGCTCCCGGGGCAAACTGATAATCGACGATGGCGCGAAAAAAGCATTGTTGGATAAAGGCAAAAGTCTGCTGCCTTCAGGGATCATTGATGTGGAAGGAGACTTTGACCTGGGTGATCCGGTTAGCTGCATTGATAGTGAAGGCGCAACAATGGCTAAAGGCCTGGTCAATTTCAGTTCAGCGGAGATACGCAAGATTATGGGTTTAAAGACATCCCAAATTTACCAGGTTTTGGGACATAAAGATTACGATGAAATCATCCACCGCGACAATCTGGCTATAATGCAACCAACGATAGTGACAAATAAATAATGTTTAATTCCCCCTTCTAAATCAAAGATGATATCGAGGCGGCAAGGCGGGGCGACGCAGGTCGCACCATGGGCTTCCTGCTTTCATCTTCATTATTTTCTACCCTCACGGCCACCACCACTACCGCGTCCATTTTCCCTGTCACTTTCTCCCCGTTCCTTTTCATCTTTGTCTCTTTCAATAATAACCTTTTTTGCCGGCTGGGGTTTAACTTGAACGGGCTGCTTAACTTCTATATTTCTGTCTCTCGGCTCTATCTTCCTATCCAAAAGCTTTCTTTCGGGGACTGGCTGAATTTGAGCGGGCGGTTTAACTCCTATATTTCTATCTCTCGACTCTATCGTTCTATCCAAAGGCTTTTTTTCCGGACGGGGTTGGATCTGAGCAGGCGGCTGAACTTGTACATTTTTATTTCTCGGCTCTATATTTCTATCCGGTTGTTCCCTTTTTTCGACTTTGTCTCTCTCCAGAAAAGGCGTTCTTCCCCTGCCGGGATCACTTTTAGGCGGTGCCACAATATTATCTGCAGGCTTTCTTGCGGGAACCGGCGCTAAGGTCCTTTCTACAGGCCGATAACGGGGAATTTCTCTGGCACGTTGTTCGCGTACAAATCTTCTTTCACGGTCAGGATGCCAAGGAGAATGCTCCACACCTCTGTACACATTTACGTTCCTGTTGAATCTTTTTGTTCTGTCGATATTTACGAACGCCACATTTCGGGCATGCCAATCAAAAACACTCCAGCCGAAGACTCCAAAGCCGACATAAACCCGAGGAGAAAAAACAATTCTTGGGCCAATAACCGCCACTCCTGGATAAAATATTGGGAAAGGCATGTACGCCGGATACCACCACGGCCCATAAATCACATATGGATCATAGACCGGCACATACATATAGTCGGGACTAACCGTTTCAATACGAATAGTACGCTCCTCTACTATCACATTCTGCTCTTGAGTTGTCGTAATGTTCCCCTGGGCGTATGCTTTGCCGCGTAATTCCTGAACTGTATCCATGACCTCCTGCTGCTGATTAATAAAAGCATCCCCCAGCCTTGCAGTCCAGTTAAGGTTTTCGGTCATCATGGAAAGGACTTTAGGGTAATAGCAAAGCGAAAGAACGCTGACATCCCAATCTTTTTCCTTTAAAGCATTGTCCCGTGCATCACCATTAAGACCAGGGTTATTTGCCAACCACCGATCAGCCTCAACCACCTCGAAAGGATAGGATGCAGCCATCAATACTTGTGACAAAAGAGCATCGGGATAAAGGGCGATCGGCGCAAGCATCTGCGCTAATTCTTCTTTGTTGAAATTTTGGGCTGAGGATGATCCGCTATTCTCCTGGGATTGTACCCAAACCGGCGCTAAAATTACTAAAACCATTACAGATAATGCAATAATTCTATTACTGTATTTATTATTAATACTTTAATCTCCTTACTAGTTATTTTTTCTTAGTCTCACACAACTGCTTAGAGAGCAAGGCCTGTGCCATTACAGTTATTATTTTATAACTTTCCGTAATAATAGGATTAATTAAAAAATAAAACAATATCGTCTAACTATATTATAAATTTAATGGATAAAATATATCCAGTATAAATATCCGGGTGGGTGTAATTTACCCGACAGCTAAAAGGTCACAGAAAGATTCCGCATTCACTCGATCTTGACCATTAAGCGAGACACCTTCTCTATCAAGTAATCCTCTTTTCATTTCAAGGCCTCCGCCGAAACCGCCCAACGATCCGTCTGCACGAATCACGCGATGACAGGGAATTATGATAGGGAAAGGATTATTAGCTAGCGCTATGCCCACTGCCCTTGCAGCACGGGGCTTGCCAAGTTTTGCAGCCAGGCCGGAATAAGTGGCTACTTTACCGCGCGGAATTTTACATGCTTGTTTTAATACTTTTGCAGAGAAAACAGTGAGCTTGGATAAATTCAAAAGAGAAAGATCGACATTTTCTTTTTTACCAAAATATAATTTTGCAATTCGATCATCAATACCAGACGGAATCTTGCGTTGGATTTTATTGATTTCAGGAAAATCTTTGATAATTCTGGCTATCAATTTTGTCTTTGGATTGGGCAAATAAATATATTCCACCTGTGGCTTCTTTACGACATAGCCCCAGACCAGACCGATTTCTTCTTTGCCAACTTTAATAATTTGATAGTACATATATTTTACAATAAGTGATCAATCAGAATTTTTATCCCGATTCCTATCAAAACAATCCCGCCGAAGATTTCCACTTTTTTACCGAAGATTTTCTCCAGCACTTTGCCGAACATCATCCCAATAACGGTCATCAAAAAACAAACGATACCGATAATAGTCGCGGGGAAGACTATCGGCACTTTTAATATGGAAAAGCTGAAACCAACAGCCAAAGCGTCAATACTGGTGGCTATAGAAAGCAAAAGCAGCGGCAAACCGCGCGTCGAATCGGCTTTTTCTTCTTCATTTTCATTCTTGCATCCATCCCAGATCATTTTGCCGCCGACATAAGCCAGGAGAGCAAAAGCTACCCAATGATCATAGTCGGATATAATATACACAACAGTTTGACCGGCAAGCCAACCGGCTATCGGCATCACAAACTGAAAAATCCCAAAGGTCGCGGCCAGGCGCAGCACCGGAGCCCACGACCTTTTTGTGTTTGCCGCTCCAATGCCTATTGCCACAGAAAAAGCATCAATTCCAAGCCCGATAGACAAAATAAAAATGGTTATCAAATTCATTCTGACAAACCTGCAAATATTTTTTCAGCAAGTTCTTTACCAATTCCCGTCACCTTTTGCAATTCTTCGACCGACGCATTCTTAACCTGTTGAACCGAGCCGAAATATTTCAGCAACATTTTTTTACGCGACTTCCCGATATCGGGAATGTCATCAAGGATAGAGCGCAGATCATCATTTTTCTTCAATTGATGATGATAGCTCAGGGCAAAGCGATGCGCTTCATCCCGTACTTGCTGGAGCATCCGTATAGCCTGCGGCCAGGCGGAAAGGTAAATGGCATCTTTGCGCTGCGGCAGATACACCCGATCCTCCGATTTGCGGTCTTTCTTTTGAATAATACCGCTACTGGAAATAATCGCGCGCTCTTCTTTGGCCAAACCAATAACATCCAGTTTTATTCTTAAATCCTTCAACACAGAAAGCGCGACATTGAGCTGGCCTTTGCCGCCATCAACTACAACTAAATCCGGTAAATTTTCGTTATGGGTAAAACGCCTCGAGAGCACTTCATACAACATAGCATAATCATCCATTTCGGATACTGTTTTGATCCGAAAGCGGCGATAGCCGGATTTCTCCGGCTCACCATCATGAAAGACAACCATCGAACCCACTGCATGCTTGCCGCTGATATTAGAAATATCGTAACATTCAATTCTTCTAGGCAACTTAGCCAGAGACAATTTTTCCTGAAGAATTTTCATGGCGGCTGTCTTTTGCTCTTCCTTCTTATGCCCGGTCTCCCAGAGACTGCGGGCATTGGCAATGGCCATATCTAGCAGAGCATTTTTTGTACCACGCGCAGGAATGGTCAGCACAACTTTCTTCCCTTTCTTATCTGTCAACCATTCGGTAATAACTGCTTCATCCGGCACAGAACAGGGGATAATAATTTCATTAGGAATTTGCGCGCCGCCATCATAATACTGTGTAAGACATGATGATACGATTTCGGCCAGTTCCATTTTAATTTTTACCGGCACAAATGATTTGCTGCCCAAGAGCTTTCCTGCGCGCACAAACAAAATATAAAGCTGATAAACATCCTCTTGGACATAAACGCCCAAAACATCCTGATCCTGATGGCCTGCCCAATCCACATTTTGCTTCTCCAGCGCATGTTCCAGGGCGCCAATGCGATCACGCAGAAGCGCGGCTTCTTCATAATTTAAATTTTGCGCCGCATCATCCATCTGCGCTTTGATCTCGGTAATAAGCGATCGTCTGCGCCCCTGCAAAAAGGAGACAGCGTTTTCTACTAACTTCCGGTACGATGCCTCATCGATCAACCCCTTGCAAGGAGCAAGACAACGTCCGATCTGATGTTCCAGGCAGGGACGGCCGCGCAACTTGAAATCACGGTTACGGCAACTGCGTAGCGGAAATACCTGCTGCACAAAACGCAGGGTTTCTTTTGCCGCCAACCCCGAAGGATATGGGCCGAAATACAAAGCCGCATTGTTGAGTCTCTTGCGGGCAAGCTGCAGGCGCGGATATTTTTCAGAAGGATCGAGAGTTAAATGATAGTAAGTTTTATCATCGCGTAAGATGACATTATAACGCGGGCGATGTTGCTTGATTAAGTTGTTCTCTAAAATCAGAGCTTCTTTTTCCGTAGTAGTCGTGATGAAGTCGATATCTTTAACCCGCGACATTAGAAAAGGCGCCATCGGCCGCGTGTCTTTGCCGGTAAAATAAGAACCAATACGGCTTTTCAAGTCATTGGCTTTGCCGACATAGATAATCTTTTTCTGCTCATCGCGCATGATATAAACACCGGGGCTGCGCGGAGCGGAAGTCATTTTTTCTTTTAAATTATTATTTTCTTCCATAGTTTTTGGATACCACTGCTGTCACTTATAATTGTTTTACAGATATAGTTCAATCAGGTTTTTGTTTGCTTGTTGTCATGGGAAAAAAGGAAAAGAGGTACTGTAACACTTCTTTTGTATAAGCGGATTTATCTATTATTGTTTTCAACAAAAAAAGAAGAGGCCATGCTTTAGTAAAGGCATAGCCTCTTCCTGCTATGAATTATTTCTTGACTGTGTACTCATACTCTACAACGGCTTCGACTCTCCGGTTAATCTGTCTCCCTGCTTTGGTTTTATTGTCGCCAATAGATTTGGAATAGCCGAATCCTTTTGGTTTGATCCGACCGGATTCTATATTGAAATTCTTCACCATAACCGTTTTTATCGCTTCGGCACGTTTTTGGGAAAGTTTAAGATTGTACTTCTCCCCACCCACATTGTCTGTATGTCCCTCAACAACAACCTGCAGATCGGGGTATTTCTTCATGACATCGGCAACATTCTCAATTTCTTTGTAATAAACGGGCTTGACAACAGCTTTCCCTGTGTCAAACTCCACATTCATAGTGACTCTGCCTTTCTCAATTATCTTCTGTTCAACCACCGCAGCGGCTTCGGCTTCCTTCTTCATTTCCTCTACCGGTGGAGCCGGGGGAGGAGGGGGAGGAGGAAGCGGTTCCGGGGCAACAGCTATTGGTGCAGGTGCCTCTTGGGCGCCGCCAAAGAAAAATCTTATCCCTACAAAGCCGGAAATGTTGGTGGGATTATATCTTGCAATTACTTGACCATCGTTCGAGTCCCCAGGGTCTTTAAATGTTACATCTCCCTTGGTGCTGTATAAACCTCTGACCTCCGCGTTCAGAGCGATATTCGGTGTAATAAAGAAATCAGCCCCGGCGCTAACATGCCCTCCATAAGTTACATCAGTTTCTAGGGATGCAGTTATAGGCCAAAAATGACTGTCATCGCTAGCCTTGTTCCAAAGAACATCCAGACCGGCGCCGATATACGGGACAAACTTGCTTTTCGGCATAAAGCGCCACTGACCGCCAAGAGAAAAATCAACCGTTTGAAATTTCCCCATATCCCTTTCCTTGGGCCATGTTGGGTAAGACACTTCAAGTGTCGGCTGCATATAAATCACATCAAAGTTTACCGACAAATTGTCGGTAATACCATACATGATCCCGCCTCCTGCCGCCCAAGGGATATCTGGCTTCAGATTATTTTTATCAAGTGCATAATCTTCTATCCAATAATCTGTCCATTCACTGTTAAAAATATAACTTGCTCCACCCCGAGCGGTTATTCCAACCTTACCGGCAATGCTGTCCGCCATGACTGTGCTCGCGAATAGAAACAATACCGCAGTTGCAATGAAAAGAATCTTTTTCATAAAAAACCCTCCTTAATGGCTAGATTTGATATTTTAATTATTATCTCAATGATTTTGAAAGTCAAGAACTTTGACTTTCCTTTAACATGTTATAATGACTCTAACTCATCTGTAAGAGAATCGAATTCAATTCCTTTATTTCATCGCGCAGGGTGGCGGCTTTTTCGAATTCCATATTTTTTGCCGCTTGCTTCATTTCCACCGTTAGTTTTTTGATTAATGCCGGCAAATCTTCTTCCTTGGCCGGCATAATTTTGCCTTTAGCATCCACCGGCACAGTCATATAGTCGGCTTCGTAAATTGAACCCAGAATATTACTGATCGACTTCTTAATAGATTCAGGTGTGATATTGTTATCTTCATTATATTTGCGCTGAATAATGCGGCGACGTTTGGTCTCGTCAAGGCAGGCCTGAATGGACTTGGTGATTTTATCGGCATACATGATAACCTTGCCGCTCACATGACGCGCGGCACGGCCACTGGTCTGAATCAGAGATCGCTCCGATCGCAAAAAACCTTCTTTATCCGCATCGAGAATCGCCACCAACGACACCTCGGGTATATCCAAACCTTCCCGCAAAAGATTGACACCGATGAGCACATCAAATTCACCCAGGCGCAAATCGCGGATGATACTCACCCTCTCCAAAGTATGAATGTCGGAATGCAGATAACGCACGCGGATGTTCAAACCGGCATAATAATCGGTTAAATTTTCCGCCATGCGTTTGGTCAGAGTGGTCACCAGCACCCGCTCATTTTTCTTAATGCGCTGCTGAATTTCTTCAAGCAGATCATCAACCTGATGCAGGGCCGGTTTGATTTCAATTTCCGGATCCATCAGTCCTGTCGGACGAATTATCTGCTCCACCCGCACACCGTCCGCCTTTTCCGTTTCATAAGCGGCAGGGGTTGCCGAAATATAGATTCTCTGATTGGCCATGGCCTCATATTCTTCAAAGCGCAATGGCCTGTTATCCATGGCGGATGGCAGCCGGAAACCGTATTTCACCAGCGTTTCCTTGCGCGACCTGTCCCCGCGGGACATGCCGCTCAACTGCGGCAAAGTGGCATGGCTCTCATCAATAATAAGAAGGGCGTCTTGCGGCAGATATTCCATCAATGTCGGTGGCGGCTCACCCGGCTTGCGATCGGTGAGGTGGCGGGAATAATTTTCAATGCCCTGACAGTAACCCATTTCTTCCATCATCTCCAGATCAAAGTTGGTGCGCTGCTCCAGGCGCTGCGCCTCTACTAACTTATTTTGTTCTTTATATTCGGCAAGTGTCAAAGCCAGTTCCGCCCGAATATCGGCCGTTGCTCTTTTGAGATTGTCGCGTGTGGTAACATAGTGCCTGCCGGGATAAACGGCTGTTTTATTAACCGTACTTATTTTCTTGCCACGTAGTGGATCAATCAGTGTCATGGATTCAATGGTATCGCCGAAAAATTCCACACGCAGCGCCTGCTCGTCTTCATAAGGAGGAAATATTTCCACCACGTCACCACGCACGCGAAATGTGCCGCGATGGAAATCAATATCGTTGCGTTCATACTGAATTTCCACCAGCCTGTGCAATAGTTCTTCCCGTGGAAAATCTTTGCCTACTTCCAGTTGAACAATCATCTCTAAATAAGCATCCGGCGAGCCCAAACCGTAAATGCACGAGACACTCGCCACAATGATAATATCGCGCCTCGTCAAAAGGGAATGCGTTGCTGAATGGCGCATTTTATCAATTTCCTCATTGATCGCCGAATCTTTTTCAATATAGGTATCGGTAGTCGGCAGATATGCTTCCGGCTGGTAATAGTCATAATAACTGACAAAGTATTCCACGGCGTTATCGGGAAACAGGCCTTTGAATTCCTCATACAATTGCGCGGCCAGCGTTTTGTTATGGGCTATGATCAGCGCAGGACGCTGGACGTGTTCAATAACATTGGCAATCGTGAAAGTTTTACCCGATCCTGTGACACCTAGAAGCACCTGATGCTCTTTACCCGCAGCTAGACCTTGAGTTAATTCCCTGATAGCCTGCGGCTGATCGCCACTCGGAACAAAACTCGTTATCATCGAAAATTTTTCCATAAAAACCTAATAATTTGTTATCATAAAAACAGCACCGGTTCCCTCAATATTGCTTCTCTTGCTTTGTAAGCACAGGCAGCGGCTTGAGGATGCGTATCCTTAAGTGCCGCTATCTGCCGCAGATTATCCGCTGTACGTAAAACTAACGATGCCATATCTCCTTCGGCAATGCCGGTGAACTTGATGATCGAATCCCAGCTTCTGCCCTGCGCCCAGTAATACATGGCAACTCCCGCGGATGAATGAAGTTTTGCTGTGGCAAATCCGGCCGCTTCCAAACTATGCGCTAGCGGCCGCACGGCAAGCACAACCTTTTTCAGCGCTTGCGTCAGTTTCGGCGGAAAGTCCTTCACCGCCAGTTTCATTTCATCGTCACGATCATAGGCAAAGGCAGCAACTGCCGCGGCAAGAAATTTTTCATTATCTTCAGGAAAGGCATTCTCACGCAAACACTGCGCCACAAGCAGTGGATGGTCGAGACGCAATTTTGCCGCCCAGTAACCATCCGGGGTGAGCCTGCCTGAATGATCAACAAATCCCTCCTTTTGTAATATTTTCAGGTGATGTTGAAAATCTCCCCACAGAGAACTGGCCGCTGAGGTTGAAACGCTTTGCTGTCCTTTGCTTTGCTGATAGGCGGCAAACGAGCGTTCAAATATCGCCCGGACATCAGTAGGGCTCTGAGATAAGAGCAAATTTAAAACCATGGCAAAATCATTTTTCAACTGACTTAAAATATCTTCCGGCGCGCGAAACAACAAGCGGCATATGTGATTTAAATCCATAAACCTGCCGCTGACGGCCAGCATGAAACCGATATTATCCTGCCCCCGGCGACCCGCTCTTCCTGTCATTTGCCGGAATTCCGTTGCCGTAAGCGGATTAAAATCATGCCCGTTAAACAAATCGGAATTAAACAAGGCGATCGTGCGCGCCGGAAAATTCACGCCCGCGGCAATGGTCGATGTGGCAAAGATAACCCGCAAATGCCCCTGGTTCATCATTTCTTCCACCAGCAGCTTCCATGCCGGTAACTGCCCGCCGTGATGAGCAACCAGACCGGCCGATCGTAATGCTTTTAATTGCCGATGGCTGCTCAAAGACGGGAATCGTTCCAGCAACTCATACAGGGAATCATTAAATTCTGGAGAGTTTGTAAGCGGCGCGAGTGACGAACGTGCCGTCAGGGCGGCATCGCATTCCGCGCGTGATTTTAAAAAGAAAATGGCCGGCAGAAGATGAAATCTCTCCAGGATGCGGATAATACCGCCGTAATCGGGCATTTGTCCGCCCCGGAAACGTCTTTCGTTATTTTTTCTCAGAAAATCTGCCACGGGCGGCGCCATCTTTTTCCCATCCAAAAAAGGAAACAGGCAGCCGGAAGGATGTAAGAACAGAGGATGGAGGGGCACGGGGCGTTTTTCTTCCCTGATTACAACACAGGGCTTTTTTCGAATCGTTTCGAGCCACCGGGCAATCTCTTCACCATTGCCGATGGTCGCTGATAAAAGCAACAGGTTAACTCGCACCGGCAGGTAGATCATTATTTCTTCCCAGACTACCCCACGGTCCGTATCGCCTAAAAAATGCGCCTCATCGAGAATAACCAGATCACAATTCAGGTCAAAACCGTGATGCATGGCATCATAGAGCTGATTGCGCAGTATTTCCGTTGTGCCGACAATAATCGGCGCTTCGGTATTTTCTTTTGTATCACCCGTGATGATGCCGACATTCTCCGGATCGAAATGCAGGCCAAACTCCACCCATTTGGAATTGGAAAGAGCTTTGAGCGGTGAGGCATACCAGGCGCGTCCTCCCTTTTCGATCACCGATAAAATGGCTTCCCGCGCAATCCAGGTTTTGCCGGAGCCGGTGGGGGCAATGACCAGACAATCTGTTTGTTTAATTGCCGCGAGCGCCTGAAGTTGAAAATCATCTGGCACAAAAGGAGCAGAAGCTGGTTTGCCGATTTGTGACAACACACTTTTCAATGACGGGGCAATTTCCGGCTTTGAATAGACAGGGGGCTCTTTCCGTTTGGGTTTACGGCCTTTAAATGAGCTCTTGGGTCTGAACGTTTTATTTTTTCCGGGAGTTTTTTCCTGCATTATAAAAAAGTTGTAGCACAAACTGGATTAATGGTAAAGGATACACGTGACGGCTATGTAAAAAATCCATATGCTTCGTTGCGCTGCATCCCTCGTCATTGCGACCTACAAAAAAGTAGGCCTCATTCCTCAGGATTTGCGCGCCTTGCCTCTGAAATTTCTACAAAGCCGTCATTATGTCTTAAACTTTTTTTGTGAGAGTTTTTATCAATATGAACAAAGAAAAAATATTCTGGGGCTGGTATATTGTCGCCGGCTCTTTTTTTGTAATGGCCATTAATTACGGCTCTCGTTACTGCTTTGGCGTTTTTGTCCTGCCTTTAGCTTTGGAACATGGCTGGTCACGTTCGGTTATTTCTATGGCCGCGACAATCAACATGCTGGTTTATTCCGTGGGCGCTATTTTCGTTGGACGCATGCTCGATCGCATCGCCCCGCGCTGGATTATTACCTGCGGAGCAATAATCGCGGCAACAGGATATGTTTTAACAGGTTTTATCAATACACCTCTGAGTTTTTATCTTACCTACGGCGTTCTTGTGGGATTAGGCGCGGCGGGACTGGGAGTTGTTGTCTGCAGCTCTTCCGTCGGGAAATGGTTTCTTAAGAAACGCGGCATTGCTATTGGTATCGCCTCAATGGGCATCAGTTTCGGAACTGTGCTGCTCACCCCGCTGGCAGGTTATATCGGCAAATATTTCAGCTGGAGAATCGGGCTCTTTGTTCTCGGAGGAATTATCTGTATTGTTGGGATTGTTATTTCCCAAACATTGATGCGCAAAACCAGGCCGGAGGCATACGGCCTTTTGCCTGATGGAGATAAAATCAGCTTCCCTCATCAGCAACCAACAATCCCCCCTTTTACTAAAATTTCCACAGCCGCTATTTTCAAGGATTCCCGCTTTTGGACAATTGCCATCTGCCATGGATTAATAATTATGGTGGTCATGGCAGTTTTTGTTCACCAAGTAGCTTATGCCATGGATAATAACATCGAAAATATCACCGCGGCAACCTCGCTGGCAGTTGTAAGTTTCGCCGGTTTTTTCGGCCAGTTTTTTTTCGGCTGGTTTTCCGACCGCCTGCGAGATCCGAAATATGTCTATTTTATTGGTGTGGTAATACTTTTGCTCGGCACAATTTTGCTTTTGAATGCCCACAGCGTCAGCAGCCTTTACCTTTACGCTCTTATCTACGGCTTCGGCTATGGATCGCTAGCCCCAATTTTACCGATTCTTGTCGCCGACCGATTCGGCAGGCATGTTTTGGGATCAATTTATGGGATGCTCACATTTTTTATTGGCGTTGGAGGCAGTATTGGCCCTATTCTTGGCGGAATTATTTATGATAAATTCGGATCATACCAATATCTTTGGGAAATTAATGTTGTGCTGCTTGCCGTAATATCCATAGCCATTCTGACATTGAAAAAAGGGAAACAGATGGACAGGGTTTCCTGCAATTAAATATTTCATTCGATTGCTTTTAAATATTGAACGTTTCTTTCAATATAACAAGAGAATAACGCTACTTTATCAAGAAGTATTCAAACAAAAATAAATATTTTTTGATGAAATATCAATAGCTTAAAAAATATTCGTTCTAAAAAATATTCTTGGCACAATTATTTCATGTCAATTAGTACAAAAGAAGAATTTTTCGATCTATACACAAGGAGGATCAGGGTTATGAAAAAGATGATGCAAACAATACTTTTGGTGGGCTTTGTAATCTTAACGACAGCATCATTTAGTTATGCACAATTCAGTGCAGCAGGATCCACCGGCTTTCCTTATTTTCATCTGGGATGCTTAATTATCGGTGGTATGATCATTGTTTCTCTGAAGCGAAAATACACAAAAATATACCTGAGCGAAGCTATTGGATCATTTGCCCTGTACTCTGTTTTAGTTGCTCTTTTCACCGTACCGGTAGTTGACGCTCTGAAAACTTTTATCAACTAACCAACCCCTCCCCTCTATTTATAGTAAAAGCCCTCGTGCTTGTAATGGCGGGGGTTTTTATTAGTTCGACTCAGATTTCATGAGAGAAGCGACGCGGGATTTATGACACCCAGAATGTACACCTATGAGTTGGCTTCAACCAGCACGGTCAGACTCCGCGATACGGAAACAGCAAGATTTGCAAGCAAGCCTGTTTCCATATCAGGCATGTAGCGATCGCCCACCGCATCGCCGTTATTCCAGCTGCCGATAATGTGATCGCCAATACTAAAAGGCACTATTGCCAGAGACTTGACAAAGTATTTGCTGCTCGAAGGAAGAAGCTTATAGAAGGGTTGCAAGTCCTTATTGACTAAAACAGGTTTTCTGCCGGAAGGAAGCAGCTGGTCAAAGAGTTCCGGTGAGATTACACAAAGCCTGGTTCTCAAAATATCCGAAGATTTTATCGCCGCGATTACCGGAGCGGCTTCTTCGTTGTCCATCAGCGTCATCCAGACAAAAGGAACTGTAAATTTTTTTTCTATCTCCGCAAACAAAGTTTCAAAAAGTCCGGCTATTGTCTGGCTTTCCGGCAGCTTTGCTTCAATCTTGCTGAAACTCGCGGCGAGTTCTTCATTTATGCGTTTAATATCTTCTTTTTTATCCATTTTTACAGTCCTTTCCACTGGGCGTAAATAATTACATGATCAGACGGCCTTTCGACAAGCCTCGAAGCCAGATCGATTGTACAACTTTGCGACTTAGCGGCCAGTGGCTTTGTCGCCAGGATGTGATCTACGCGCCAGCCCAGATTCCTGCCCACGGAATCGCGCACACGATAATCAAAAAAAGTGTACTGGCCTGCCTCAGCGGGATGATGCTTGCGGAAAATATCTGTAAATCCCCATGATTTCATGCCTTCATAGGCCTGCCAAACTTCGGGATTAAAAGAAACATGTCCTAGAATTCTTTTGGGATCATGGACATCAATGTTCTCCGGGGCAACATTAAAATCACCGCATAAGATTATTTTTTGATCAGACTTGAAATTCTTTTGCAGATATTTTTTCAGGCGACCAAGCCAGGCAAGCTTATAAGTAAACTGCGGCCGGTCCACTTCCTGACCCTGGGGCACGTAGGCATTTATGATGACCAAATCATCAAATTGCGCGGCCAAAAGGCGATCGGGATCATGAGGTTCATCGTCTAAGCCGAATTTAACCTTGTGCGGTTTTGTTCTGGAAGCAATCGCTACACCGTTATATTGTTTATTACCACGGGAAACTATCTGGTAACCCATTTCTTCAAACTCGGCTACCGGAAACTTAGCATCTTCAACCTTGGTCTCCTGCATGCAGAAATAGTCGGGTTTATTGTTTTGCAGCCAAGGCAAAACAATATGCAGGCGGGAGCGTATGGAATTCACATTGTAACTGGCTATCTTCAAGTCAATCTTTGCCTTTCTTAAACCACGACCACGGGTATAATACCCTCCGCTTCGCGGGATTGTTCAACTTACCAATTCCGCTACGCTTTCGGAATTGGAGTTTCACGATCAATATGAATTATAACAAATCAAATTCTTTCTGCATTTTTCGAAATATTTTTTGAGCGATCGCCATTCCCCAAAAAGGGAATAAACGATTGAACCACCATATTAACTTGTATTGCGAAGGAACAATAATTATCGCTTTATTTTTCGCAATCGCTTTTAAAACCTTCTTGGCAAATATATCAGGGGACATCGGCTTTAACTCTTCCAGCATATCATGCAGTTTTTCGTCGGGAATGTTTATTGATATCTTGCCGTATGTCCCTCCTTCCAAAATAGCCGTTCGAATAACACCGGGGCAGAGCACACTGACGCGTATTCCCATCTGGGCCGCTTCTGCTCGCAGTGATTGCGAAAGCCCTACCACGGCATGTTTGGTTGTCGCGTAAGCTACATTTATCGGGTCAGGCATAAGCCCCGCTATTGAAGCCGTATTGACAATGTGTCCAAAGCCCTGACCAATCATGATTTTGTAGGCCGCCTGGATTCCGTTGACAACGCCGCGGAGATTTATATCGATAACTTTGTTCCAGTCTTCAATTCTGTAATCTTTGATAGTGCAATAGATTACGATTCCAGCGTTGTTGAAGATATAGTCCACCCTTCCAGTGCGTTCAAAGGTCTCCCGGACTAGTCGCTCCATCGCGGGGAAATCGGTCACATCTACTTCTACCGCTTTTGCCTTGCCACCGAAAGCTTGAATCTGCGTGGCGACTTCTTGTGCCTTTGCTATCTGCATATCGGCCAACACTACTTCGCAGCCACGCCGGGCCAATTCTTCGGCAAGTGCACGACCAATGCCCGATGCTCCACCGGTAACAATCGCTGTGGCATCATTAAAAATACGAATAGTTTTCCTTGATTCCATATTGTTCCCTGAAAACATTAATGACTAGATTTACTCTTAACCCCTAGCAAAGAACCTTAATTGTTTTCCCCGTCTTTTGTCAATGAATTTAACGAATTCAATAATCCGCAACCTGATACAAGTTGCTAATACAATTTCATTGACATAGAGGTGACCATATCTTATAACCACCAATAATAAGATTACATAAAAAAACAGGAGGTAACTTCATGAAAAAATTATACATCGTTTTTACAGTATTATCTTTTTTTGCTTTTCCAGTTTTGGGCTTTGGCGAAGGGGATTCCTCCAATATTAAAATCGGCCTCATTGCCGAATTGACCGGTGATATACCCGCTGTCGGCGCATCCTGCAAAAACGCTGCCGAAATGGCTGTTGCCGAAGTGAACAGTGCCGGAGGCATCCAACTTGGCAATAAAAAATATAAAGTTGATTTAATCATTGAAGACAATGCCGGCAAAGCCGATCAATCCGCCTCATCGGCACAAAAGTTGATTACACAGAAAAAAGTGTTAGCTATAGTGGGGCCAAATGCCAGCCGTTACGTCTTGCCCGCAGCGGAAATAGCCGAATCAAGTAAAGTTGTCCTCATTACACCATGGTCAACAGCGCCGAAAGCCACACTGGATTCCAAAACCGGTGCGCCCAAAAAATATGTATTTCGCCCTTGTTTTATTGACCCCTTTCAGGGACGTGTAATAGCCAAATTTACTTTGGATAATCTTAAAATGAAAAAAGCCGCAGTGCTCTACGATGTCGCTTCAGAATACAATAAAGGAATTGCCGAAATTTTTAAAGAAGTCTATGAGAAAAACGGCGGCAAAGTAGTTGCCTTTGAAACCTACACCACCAATGATAAAGATTTTTCTTCCCAATTGACAAAAATTAAAAAAGCCGGCCCGCAAATCATATTTTTGCCCAATTATTACAGCGAAGTACCGCTGCAAATCCAGCAAGCCAAACGCCTCGGCATAAAGGTTCCTTTTATCGGCTCTGATTCCTGGGGCAGCGAAGAACTGGTTAAACTTTGCGGTAAAGATTGCAATGATTATTATTTCAGCAGTCATTATGCTGCCGATGCAGCGACACCGGCAACTAAAAAGTTTATTAAAAACTATAAGGCAAAATACGGCACCACGCCCGATGACGTCGCCGCGCTGACCTATGATGCTTTCGGCCTGCTCTGGCAGTCTCTGAAAACTGCGGGCATAAATGACCGACAGGCGCTGCGCAATGCGTTGTCTAAAATCCCCCGATATGAAGGAGTAACAGGCAGCATGCAGTTTAAAGAAGGTTCCGGCGATCCGATTAAGAGTGCAGTAATTTTAAAAATAGTAGATGGGAAGTTTGTTTGGTTTGCCAACGCCAAACCATAGCGACTTTGTAAAAAGCCCATATGCTGCGTTGCGCCGCATCCCTCGTCATTGCGACCTACGGAAAAGTAGGCCTCATTCCTCAGGATTTGCGCGCCTTGCCTCTGGATCTTTTTACCAAGCCGCATAAAAGTCGTCATACCGGCGCAGGCCGGTATCCAGAAAAAAATATTAAAATTACTGGATGCCGGATCAAGTCCGGCATGACAAAAACATCTGGATTTCCCGGTCAAGTAACCTGAAGGTCATCTTCGACCGGGGAATGACAAGACGAAAGAAGACACTTTTGTAGCGTAACCACTCTATGGTCTATATCTTTCAGCAACTTTTGAACGCTCTGCAACTGGGAAGCATTTACGCTCTGATTGCCCTGGGTTACACCATGGTCTATGGCATCCTGACCATGATCAATTTCGCGCACGGCGATCTTTTTATGATCGGCGCTTTTTTCTGTTTCCTGATTGCCGTCTATCTTAAATTATCCTTTGTCCCCACGCTGCTTTTATCCATACTTGGCGTTGCCTGCCTGGGCGTTCTCATAGAACGCCTTGCCTATAAACCGCTGCGCAATGCCCCGCGCGTGTCCGCAATTATCACCGCGCTCGGTGTCGGTCTTTTTCTGGAAAATTTCACGCTGGCGCTCAGCCCTTATCCGCAGCACATCCCGGAGCTGATTACCAATACAACGTGGAATTTCGGCAGCCTTTCAATTTCTTCTTTGCAGATAATTGTTATCGTACTTTCGCTTTTGCTGATGTTTGTGTTGGATTTTATTGTCCAGCGGACAAAGACCGGTATGGCTATGCGCGCCATTTCCTGGGATAAATCGATTGTCCCTCTGATGGGCATCCCGGTAAATAAAATTATTTCCCTGACTTTTGCCATCGGCACCGGACTGGGCGGCGCAGCCGGTGTGATGTATGGCTTGGCTTATCCGGTGATTGATCCTTACATGGGCATCATGGTCGGCTGGAAAGCCTTTATCTCTGCCGTTGTCGGCGGCATCGGCAATGTGCGCGGCGCGATGATCGGAGGATTTATTTTAGGTACGGTGGAAATAATGGTTGCGGCCTTTTTCCCATCGACCTACCGTGATTTTGTAGCCTTCAGCCTGCTTCTGGTTTTACTGATTGTCCGTCCCTACGGAATCCTGGGCAAACCTCACCCGCAAAAGGTATAGTCATGTCCAAACTCTCCGCCACATATTCCACGCTGCTTAACCGATGGCAAACGCTTACTGCGTATCGCTATTTCTTGCCGGTATTTATTGTCGCGGGATTACTATTTTCTATCGCAGCAACTAGGCTGGAGATATTAGATCAATATGTGCAGCTGATTTTAATTTATGTGGGCATTAATATCATTCTCACTGTCAGCCTCAATCTGATCAATGGTTACATGGGCGAGTTTTCAGTAGGGCATGCCGGGTTCATGGCAATCGGCGCATACATTGCCTCCATTTTGACGGTTAATGTTTTTCCGCAGGCGTCAGTGGATTTTCTTTTCCCCGCCGCCGTTCTTGCCGGCGGCATCGGTGCGGCACTGATCGGATTTCTGGTCGCCATACCTTCTTTTAAAACAAGAGGCGACTATCTTGCTATCGTTACGCTGGCTTTCGGCATGATTGTCAAATCCGGTCTGGAGAACATTGATGCCGTGGGCGGGCCGCGTGGTTTTATGGGTATGGATAAACTCACCACTCTGCCCTGGGTTTTTTTCTGGACCGTCTTATCGGTGTGGGTTATCCGCAACCTTGTTTATTCCAAATTCGGGCGCGGTATTCTATCTATTCGGGAAGATGAAATAGCCGCAAGCCTCATGAGTATCAACACACGCCAGGTAAAAATCATCGCGTTTGTTGTTTCCTCTTTTTTTGCCGGAATTGCCGGAGGGCTTTTTGCGCATGCCTTGCAGTTCATTAATCCACGCATGTTCGATATTCTCAAATCCACCGACATCCTGATCATGGTTTATCTGGGCGGCATCGCTTCTATTGCCGGTTCGATTATCGGGGCAGTCATCTATACTATTTTACTGGAAGTGCTAAGACCATTGGGAATCTGGCGGATGGTTTTAATGCCGCTGATGCTCGTTTTGCTGATGATTTACCGCCCGCGCGGCATCATGGGCCTGCGTGAAGCAAAAATGTTTGTTCCGCTGCGCGATCTGCTATTGGTAAAAATTTTACGGCAGAAGAAAAAGGAGGCCGATAATGCCTCTGCTTGAAGCCAAAAACATTACCCATCGCTTTGAGGGATTATGCGCTGTTGCAGATTTTAACTTCAGTCTTGCTCCAAATGAACTTGTTGGAATTATCGGTCCCAACGGCGCGGGAAAAACTACTCTTTTTAATCTCATCACCGGCGTCTATCGCGCCACCGAAGGAACTATTCAGTTCGCAGGAGAAGAACTTGTCGGCCAAACGCCACACTCAATCAACAGGCTGGGCATTGCCCGCACCTTTCAGAATATCCGCCTTTTTAAGGAACTGACCGTTCTGGATAATGTCCGTATCGCTTATTATGGAAAGATTATTTATAACCCGGCAGAAGCGCTGCTGCACATTGGCCGTTTCCGCGCTGAAGAAAAGCGCATTGCCAACATGGCGATGGATCTGCTTGCCATTTTTAAGCTCGATGATATGGCGGACATTGCCGCCGGGAGCCTGCCTTATGGTTTGCAACGCAAACTGGAGATCGCGCGTGCGCTGGCAACCGGGCCCAAACTACTTCTTTTGGATGAACCGGCTGCCGGGATGAACCAAAGCGAGATTGAAACACTCATGAAATTTATTCACTGGATCAAAAAAACTTTCCAACTGACAATTATTCTAATCGAACACCAGATGCGGCTGGTCATGGGTATATGCGAGCGCCTTGTAGTGCTTGATTTCGGGGCAACCATTGCCGAAGGATTGCCATCGGAAATTCAAAATAATCCGAAAGTAATGGAAGCCTATCTGGGCGAGGAAGTTGTATCATGAGTGCAAAAGAAGTGCATCTTTGTGTTCAAAATTTAACTGTCGCCTATAATAACATCGGCGCTGTCAATGAAGTGTCCTTTGATGTAGCCGAAGGTGAAATTGTCACCTTAATCGGCGCCAATGGCGCGGGCAAATCTTCCATCCTGCGGGCCATCTCCGGCCTGATACCATACAGCGGCCTCATTACTTATAAGGGCGGCGATTTAAAACAAATTCCCGCAGATAAAATCGTCGCCGGGGGAATTGCACAGGTGCCGGAAGGACGGGGCATCTTCGGCAATCTGACGGTTCTGGAAAATCTAAAACTCGCCACGTGGCAGCGCAAAGATAAAGAAAAGATTGCCAGTGATTTTGAACGCATCTTCACGCTGTTCCCGCGCCTGCGTGAACGTAAACGGCAGTTAGGCGGAATGCTTTCCGGCGGCGAGCAGCAAATGCTGGCTGTAGCCAGGGCGCTCATGACCGATGCTCAAATGCTGCTTATGGATGAACCTTCCATGGGATTATCGCCCGTGCTGGTGCGGGATATTTTTCAGACCATAGCGGAAATTAATCAGGCGGGAAAAACAATTCTGCTTGTGGAACAAAACGCCAATATGTCTTTACATATTGCCTCGCGCGGTTACGTTCTGGAAAGCGGCCGCATCGTTCTCACCGGCTCCGGCAAAGAACTGATGGGCAATCCGCGAGTAAAGGAAGCCTACCTCGGTGGCTGATTTTATGCGAAACTGTCATTTCGCTTCACGAGATTTTCAGGTAACTATGTAACCCGGAAAGATAGTTCACTCCCAGATAGGTAAAAAGAACACAGGCAAATCCGATAATGCTAATCAGCGCCATGCGCCTGCACCGCCATCCGCGAACATGGCGCGCGTGGAGCATCAGCGCGTAAATAAGCCAGGTAATGAGAGACCATGTCTCTTTGGGATCCCAGCTCCAGTAGGAACCCCAGGCATGGTGCGCCCATACCGAACCTGTCATAATACCGAGGGTCAAAAAGATAAAACCCTGGGTAGCGCTCTGATAAATTAGTTCATCAATTACATCATCGTCCGGTAAAAGATGAAAAAATCCGGATATCATTTTCCCCTTTCTACCTGCCGCTGCTATCTTTAAAAAATACATAATACCCAGACCAAAGGCTACCGTGAACGCGGCGTAGCCCATAAAGCAGGTCAATACGTGACTGGTAAGCCAGTTGCTTTGCAGTGCCGGAACAAGGGGATCAATATGGCTGCTGATGTCCGGAGAGAAGGATGCAAAAGCCATCAGTAAAAAAGAAACGGGCAAAACAAAAACGCCCAGGCTCCTGTTCTTCAGCCGCCCCTCCGTGATGAGATATAAAAATACAATCGTCCAGGAAAAGAAGACCAGCGATTCATAAAAATTGGATAGAGGCGCATGCCCGATACCCAGATCATAGGAAGCCTTCCAGCGCCAAACCAGGGCGATCGTCTGGGCGATCAGGCCTGCCCAAGCCGTATAGGTAGCCAGCCCACCCCAGAAATCTCTGCCCATAGTCATCCGGAAAAGATAAAAAACAAAGGCGGCAAAATATATAAATGTTACCAGGCTCAATATCTTCGTGCTAATCATCGCAAGGTCTCCAACCTTTTCTTAATCCGGGCAAGAATATCTTTAATGTCCCGCTGAAGCCCAACCGCGTTTTTATTACTGCGGCCGGCAATGCTGATCCTTGTGTTTTCCCACTGCACATCAACCCGCAGCCAGACCTGTCGATGAGAGCTGAAAAATACCAGCATCAATCCGACAAACATCAAAAAAGCGGCGGCGGCAACGACCGGCAATCCCGGATCACTGTTTACCTGCAAACCCGTATAATATTTTTCCTGTACACCACCTATAACAAAAACATAGGGACGAAAAAGACCGGGATTAAACATGGGGATCTGCTGAACAATCCCCGGATTCATCTCCTTGATTTTATCGATATGACGAAAAACCCAGAAGACTGTTTCTCCTTGCGCGGACACAACCGCAAGCTTTACCGCCGGCCCCATATTCATCAGGTTTCCCTCTATCCTCAGAACATTCACTTTTCCTTCTTTGCCGGGCAGAACAAAGGTTTCTCCCCAACCAACTAAAATCTCCTGACTTTTCTTTCCGTTTTCAAATAGAGAAAGAGACGCCTTGCTTTCAGCAGTTAGGCCATAGCTGGATTGATAAAACCGAAAACCTTCAAAACTAAGCGGATGATTGACAAGCAATTGTCCCTGCGCGGCAACCTGATTATTTTTAAGAAAGGTCAAATCTGAAAGATATGTTTTGGGATCGCCGTTTTCATAGAATTTAATTGTAAAGCGGTCACAGCGCACCGCAAAAGGCAGAAGCAATGTCTGATCTTTATCTCGCAGATTAATTTTATTTACTGTTTGTCCTTCACCGATATTGACATAACCTTCAATACCAAAAATGGAACCGATCACAACTCCCGCAATAAGGATAACAATGCTGAGATGAACTACATAAACGCCGAAATAGGAAACGCGTCCTTTATCGCCATAAAAATATAATCCATCTGTTGTCTTTTGGCGCTGATAATTGCGGAATCTGCTTTTCATTGCTATCCCGGCTATTTCGGAGATAACTTTCTGATCTTGCTTTGTGTTGATGATCGCATCTTCAGAGAGGTCTTGAAAAACATCGAGGTTTTCCGGAAAAGATTTGGCGCGAAAATGCCGCCACGCTTGCGGTAAGCGGTTTATCGAACAAATAATAAGATTGAGGGACAAAAGCCCCAGCAGCAGAAAAAACCAGATGGAATGATAGAGATCAAATATCTGCATCGTCTGCAGGAAAGAGAAAAGACCGGGTGGAATCTGCAAGGCTAATTGTGCAGTGGCATCCCTCTGGGGAACAATAGTTCCAATAATAGAAAACAGGACGATAATTGCCAGCAGGGCAATCGTCAAACTGACCGAAGAAAAGAACGACCAAACGCGGGATTTATTTCCAGTCAAATAAAAACCTCACCGATGCGTGAAGCGTGAAATGTGATTACAGCGATTCAGGAACAAAGATTACTGCGATTTCTTTATCGCTATAATCATCTTTTAATCCCTGTAATCTTTTCTTTATCGTTGTAATCTTTATTTTTCACGAGATATGCGGCAATGTATAGCCTTTCTCTTTAAATAATTTCAGACAGGCATCCGCACCATCTGCATCATAAAGGCTACCCTTATTTCGGGAAATCTCTTCCAAAGCAAGAGCAATTCCCAGTGCCGGTCGATAGGGACGGTGAGAAGTAATGGCCTCCACAACGTCGGCAATGGCTAGAATCCTTGCCTCCAGGGGAATATTCTCTCCCTTAAGACCATCAGGATAGCCGGATCCATTCATCCGCTCATGATGCCTAAGGACAATATCAGCCACAGGCCAGGGAAATTCGATGTCTTTTAAAATATCATACCCGGACAGGGAGTGTGTTTTGATTAAACTAAATTCCAGATCAGACAATTTTGTAGGTTTTGTAAGTATTTCCGTCGGAAGGGATATTTTGCCTATGTCATGAATAGCAGCAGCCATACGGATGCTGTCAATTTGTCCTTTTCCCAGCTTCATTTCCACGGCTATGGAGCGTGCCAGATCGGCAACTCTTCGCTGATGGCCTGCAGTGTAAGGATCTCTCGTTTCCACGGTTGCAGCCATGGCGTTAATCGTCGCCTCCAGAGATTTTCTCAAACGCTCGATATTTTGCTGACGTTCCGCTTCCATATTCTTTTTTTCTGATATGTCTTGATTAATTCCCTGGTAATAGAGCAGCTTGCCTTCATTATCCCGGACAGCGTGCATATTGACAGATACCCAGATCTTGCTGCCGTCTTTTTTATAGAACTCTGTCTCATAGCCTCTTACCAAACCTTCTTTTTCAATAATCTGAAGTATTTTTGTGCGGTCATCAGGATGTACATAAATTTGATGAGAAATGTCGGCAATGATTGCCATGACTTCTTCCGGTGAATCGTATCCAAGTATATTGGCAAATGCCTGGTTTACTGCAATATGGTTACCTTCGGCAGTTGACTGAAAGATGCCTTCCTGCGAGTTTTCTACAAGGCTGCGATATTTTTCTTCGCTTCTTCGCAGTTTTTCCTCCGACTGCTTGCGATCGGTGATATCAAATGTCGATCCCATGATAGTTGGTTTGTTATCCAATTCGATGACGGCAGCAGAATAATCAACCCATTTCTCCTGACCATTCTTGGTAATGAATTTGATTTCGTACCTTGCTGGTGGACCTTTTTGTCCTTTGAGGCGATTAAGACCCCTGTCCCTTATTAACTCCCGCATATCCGGATGGGTAAAATCCCAGAAATTCATATCGGCGAGGTCTTCCATCGTATAGCCAATGACCGTCTCGAATGCAGGATTAACGTAAATATATTTCGTGCCCTGAATAAGAAATATTGCAGCAGAAGAACTTTCTGCAAGGGCGCGAAATTTTGCTTCACTCTCCAGCATCGTTTCTTCCGCCCGCTTGTTTTCGGTGATATCTTTCGCAAAATTCATCACAGCTGGTTTTCCCTTCCAGTTTATCAAGACGGCATTCAGTTCTCCCCACCTGACGCTGCCGTCTTTATGGATAAGCCGAAAAGAATGGATGTGAGGAAACTCCTCGCCCTTCAGTCGCCTGATATGATTGTCCATAACCATTTTCTGGTCATCCGGGTGAATGAACTCAAGAAATGATTTGTACAAGAAGTCCTCATCGGAATAACCGAGCTGCGGGGCGGCAATTGGATTGAGAAAAACCACTTTAGCATCCTGAATCACAAAAATGGCCTCTTGAGCATTCTCAAAGAGATTTCGGTAGCGTTCTTCGCTTTCCATCAGCTCATCTTCCGCCTTCTTGTGGGCGGTGATATCCTGATAGATAATCTGAGCCTTTTTTACACCATTCCACAAGATTTCCTTGCGGAAAGCCCGGAGATGGCGGACTTCGCCGTTTTTCCGCACAACGCTTATTTCATATTCAGATGGGGCAAGCTCACCTTGCTCTCTTTTTTTCTTTCTGATTTTATACTCGGCATAGCTCTGCGGCGTATAACGTTCTTTCACCGGTATTCTTTTCATTTCCTCAATTCTGTCGTAGCCATAGATATCCAAAGCCGCCTTATTGACATAAATTGTTTCGCCTTCCGCAGACACAATGCGGACGCCCAGCGGGGAATCATCAAGGGAACGGCGGAAGTTTTCCTCGCTTTTCTTCAACTCCTCTTCTGCCCGTTTGCGCTCGGTGATGTCATGTAGAACTCCCATAATGCTCACGGGTTGATGATTTTCATCTCTGATATAGGAAGCATTCACCTCCGTCCAAACGGTGGTTCCGTCTTTTCGTTTCATTTCCAACTGAAGCATTTGGGATACGGAATGCTCTCCCTGTTCTGATTTTTCAAGTTCTATGATCTCAGATAGGGTCTTAGTGATCAGATCCCAGGAGGAGGGCGTCATCGTCCCAATAGCCGGTTGTTCCAACAACTCCTCCTGTTCATATCCCATCAAGATTTTTACGGAAGGACTGACATAGGTGCAATTCAGATTCATATCCAAAACAAAAATGACGTCATCGATGTTGTCGGCCAGCAAGCGATATTTTTTTTCACTCTCTCTTAACTCTTTCTCCGCTTGCTTGCGTTTGCTTCTTGAAGATACCTCTTCTAATTCTCTGGCAATGGCGGGATGAAGGCGCGACAAGTTATTCTTCATGATATAATCATACGCGCCTGAGCGCATGCATTCCACAGCCGTCTCCTCGCCGATGGTACCGGATACAATGATGAGAGGGATGTCGATATTTGTTTCCTTGAGCAAGGCAATAGCTTTTTCGCCGCTGAATTTCGGCAGCTTATAATCGCAAAGAATGATGTCCCATTGCTTCTCCTGGAGGGCTTTTTTCATTGCGGCGGCGGTTTCCACCCTTTCATACACCGGATTGTAGCTGCCTTTTTTCAGCTCACGGATTATCAGCAGCATATCATCTTCCGAATCCTCCACCATTAATACCCGGAGTAATTGCGGCTTGCTGATTTTAGATTCAGTTTTTTTTGCCATAATAGAGTACCTCGTATCTCGATACTTAAAGATTACTGCGATTTAAGAACACGATTACTACGATTAAGACATCGCTGTAATCGTTCTTTTTATCTCTGTAATCATTCCCTACTTTTCCACCGGTGGTGGCTCATTCCAAATCAACCAGAACAAACCTAGCGATTTAATAGCTTCCACAAATTTCTTAAAGTCAACAGGTTTGCGGACATAGCTGTTGACACCCAGTTTATACCCATTGACCAGGTCACCATTCTCCGCAGAAGACGTGAGTATGACCACCGGCAACAGTTTAGTTAACTCATTTTGGCGGATGGTCTTCAGTACTTCCATTCCGTCAATTTTGGGGAGTTTCAGATCCAGCAGGGTAACCACGGGCATATCCTTCACATCCCGCCCCGCATAAATCCCCCGGCCAAACAGGTAATCTAAAGCTACCACTCCGTCTTTAGCTACAATCACGGTATTAAAGATATTGTTTTGTTTGAATGCCCGTAACGTCAATTCGACATCATCAGGATTATCCTCCACCAGCAAAATTATTTTGTTATCCACAATTCGCTCCTCTCATTGCGTGATTACTGCGATTGAAAAATGATTACGGCGATTTCTTTATCTCTGTAATCGTTTTATATCATTAACCGTCTAATTTCGCAGCTTCTATTACCAAAATTAACAAGTAGTCCCACTTTAATGTCGGACGCTTTTAAATAAGAAATTATCTGACTTTCAAATATCTTGGGCATCTTACCTTCCACTGCTTTCAATTCAACTATTACTTTATTTTCTACTAAAAGATCGACCCTGAATTTACCGACGGGGTTTTTATCGTATCTGACGACAAACTCCGTTTCCACTGTAAATATCAATTTTCGATCCTCTAATGCAATCTTTAAAGCATTCATATAAATACGTTCAACAAATCCTGGCCCCAGTTCGTTATGAACATGATAGCACGCCTCAATAATCTTACCCGTCAAAGGATTCCTCTCCCCACTATTATCGCTGTAATCGTTTTTTATTTTACGGCAACGTAAAATAAAAAACTGCCCCCTTCCCCACTTCTCCTTCCGCCCATATTTCACCCCCGTGGCGGGTTATAATTCTTTTTACCGTCGCCAAGCCTATCCCCGTTCCCGCAAATTCATCCTTTGTATGCAGGCGCTGGAAAGCACCAAACAACTTGTCCACATAAGCCATATCAAAGCCAACACCGTTGTCCCGGATAAAGACAACTTTCTTGCCCGCCAGATCAGTGGTGCCGAATTCAATCTTTGGCCGCGCCTCCTTGCCGGTAAATTTCCACGCGTTATCTATCAGGTTCGTAAAAACAATATTCATCATTACAGGATCACACTCGATCATAATACCTTCCTGGATAATGAGATCGATGATTCGGGCAGGATCATTCTTTTGAGAGTTTTTTACAATTTCCCGAAACATTTTACTCAAATCAACAGATTCACGAAGAAGTTCAAAACGGCTTATCCGGGAGAGTTTCAGCATATCATCAATGAGTATGCCCATATTCTGCGTTGCCGTACGGGTCCTTTCCAGATAATTGCGCCCGGTATCGTCCAGCTTTTTCGAATAATCCTCCAGCAGGGCCTGGCTGAATCCGTCTATGCTCCTCAGTGGCGCGCGCAAATCGTGGGAAACGGAATAACTAAAAGCCTCCAGTTCTTTATTGATTGCATCCAGAGACTGGTTGGCAACAGTAACTTTTTGATTGCTTTCGTTGAGATCCTCCACCATACCCAACAGGGCCATTTGGCTGTTGCGCAGGTCATCGGTTCGCTCGGTCACCCTATTTTCCAGTGCCTCGTTCAAGCGAAGAATATTCTCTTCCGCCCGTTTGCGATCATTGATGTCGATGATGAAACCTTCAAGGCAGCCCATACCCTCTTGGCTTTCGGTAAGTCGTGCATTGATAAAAGTCCAGAAGGCAGTGCCATCCTTACGGCGCATTTGACATTCGAAGTCTTGGAGGTATCCTTTTCCTCTGAGGATGTTGATTACTTTTTCCCTTTCACCAGGATTTGCATACAATTGGCTGGCAGTATCCACAACCACTCCGACTATTTCTTCAGGAGATTCGTAGCCGAACATTCTGGCAAAGGCTATATTGGCACTGATTAAATTACCTTCCTGGGTCGTCTGAAAAATGCCTTCCATAGAGTTCTCAAACAAATTTCGATATTGACGTTCGCTTACCCTCAGCGTTTCCTCCACCTGCTTGAGTTCGGTGATGTCGTTATGATGGACCAGTGCGTTTGTTAATTTGCCGTGTATGTCCCTGATTGGCGAAATAACTACATCAAGAATTCTGTGTGTACCTTCCTTTACTTTAATATGTTCAACTCTTGAAAGGTCGTAATTGATTGTAAATCGAGCAATCTCTCCCTTTTCGAAGACATTTTCGACGAGAGACATAAAACCTTGTTTTTCGATTACGTTATCTTTGAAAATATTGTATTTCCCTATAGCTTCTTCGTTTGTTATCCTGAACAATTCCCGGCAGGCCTGGTTCATCCTTATTAGTGTCCCTTCGTTATCAGAAATCCACATGCTTACCTGGCTCTGTTCGATAACGTTACTGAGAAACTGCTCAGATAAAGCAAGCACCTCCTCCGCTCGCTTGATCCTGGTAATGTCATTAATACTGGATAGAACGCATATTTCATTTTTGACCGTGATTATCTCAGCCGAAAAAAGCCCCGTGATTATCTCGCCCGATTTTTTCCGGAATTGAAACTCGCGATCATGCACCTTGCCTTTGCTTGCTAATTCGCTAACAACAAGGGCGCGATCTTCTTCCCTGTCCCAGAGATGCATACCAATCGTTGTACTTCCTTTAACATCCGCCAATTGATATCCGGTGATTCTAAAAAAGCTTTCATTGACTTCGATAATCTGTCCGTCAGACATCCGGGTAATCGTGATGGCATAAGGAGAGGAATGAAACGCCTTAGAAAACTTTTCTTCCTGCGTTGTAATATCCAGCATCAGGCGCTTATTGAACATCAAGGCCAGGCTGTACGTCAGAAAAATAAGCAGTATCTGATTAGATATTAGGACAATCTGTTCAAATATACCGGACTGGAAATAATCACCTGTTAAGTGCGCACCGGTAAAAAACTCGGCAATCCGGACAACGCTAATTACACAGTAAGCCGCAAAAACAATGCCCACATCCCGCGTCATCTGCCGCATGCCTGGTTCGACTCTGCCCAGCAGGAGCCACGCGCATTGAAAACAAATAATCAGTAAAACCAATGATAGATTGAGATTTCTTGCCGCCAGATTGGGTTGAACAAGTGCAAAATAGGCATGAACAAGAACAAACGCCGCCAGCAGGACATAATTATGAATCTGAGAGCTTTTTTTCCCGACAATGCGCGTGAGTCCCATATAACCCAAAAGCGCACCGGTCATGGCCAGCGCATTGGCCAGCACCATAGAAATCCAGTCCGGGATGCTGCCGCGTAAAACAATCATAAAAAGCGCGGTTGTTTGCAAGGCAAAATCAAAAGCCAATAATCCCGTGCCCGCGAAACGCTTACGGCTCTGCTGCCACAGAAGTACAATAACCACCAGGCAGACGATATCGGTGATCACATTACTGAAAACAATTGTTCGCACGTCCAGTAGCATCATGATGCTCCTTGATTACAGCGATAAATAAAAGATTACGGCGATGTTTTAATCGTTGTAATCGCTTCTACTAATCGTTGTAATCATTTCTTTTCCAACTCCGCAATCTGCTTCTTTAGTTCGATCATCCTCAACTCCCGGCCCACAAATACTTTATTTATCCGCTCCAGTTCGGCGGTTCTGACCGACAATTCAGCGGTTCTCTCCATAACGCGTCCTTCGAGCTCTTTATTAAGCAGTTTGATCTCGTTTTCCGCCTGATAACGTTTCTTTTCGATTTCCATTATCTCAAGCGCATAGTTAATATTATCGGTAACTTCATTAAGCAGTTTTATTTCCGCTTCATTGAAAAAGAACGGGTCGACATCGTAAATTGTGAACACACCGATTACCCTGTTCTGTAAACTAATCGGCAGGGCGATGGAGGAACGGTAACCTCGCTGCAGGGCATCCTCCCGCCAAAGAGCCATGATGGGATCTTTCGCTATATCGTTGCAGTAAAAAAATTTCCCCTCACGGGCTGCTGTTCCGGTGGGCCCCCGGCCTTCCGGGATGTCGTTTGTAGATATTTTCTTGATTTTAGTGAGATAACCTTCCTCGAAACCATCCCAGTTTATGGGTTTAACTGTATGCTCTTGCTCATCAATCAGGCCGACCCAGGCCATCCGGAACTTTCCGTATTCAATGGCAATGCGGCAAACCTCGGCAAATAATTTGTTCTGTTCGTGGGTGCGCATAACAATTTGATTGATCTGGCTGATGACCGCCAACACACGGTTGGTTCTGCTTAGTTTTTCTTCCACCCGCTGCCGCTCAGTTATCTCCTGCCCCAGATTTTTCACGGAGATATATGATTGTTTGAGTCTAGCCACCATTTTGTTGCTGGCATGGGCCAAATCCGACAGTTCATCGTCCCCTTCCTCGACAATGTGATAATCCAGACTGCCAACCCCGATGAGCCCGACACCCTCATTGAGCGCCTTCAAGCGTTTCGCCAGAGTTCTGCTGAGAAAAACTGAATTGAAGACTATCACCATGCCACCGGCCATAAAGAAGAAGATGAGCATGAAAACCACTCTGTTTTGTACCGCGTTCATTGACCTTTCCGTTGATTGATTCAGTCTTTCGAAATTATCCATCAAAGTGTAGGAATTCAAAAATACCTGGCGGATCTGCCGCGATTCCGATTCATCAAAAGCAAATTTTATGTTTGAACGGCTATTTTCTTGCTTATATTTTTCCAGTATTGCTGAAAACATAGAGAATGTCGCGTCGAAATTCTTCCGCGCTTCCCGCAAAAGGGCTTTGTCCTCTGATATTGTAAATTGGCCAGCCGCTGTTTCCAGTAATCCCCGGAGTTCTTCGGACTTTACCTTCCACTGGATGCTCGCCCTTTCTTCCTTATACAAAAGATAATCGTCCCGCAAAGTGATGCGCTCAAAGGCGATGTTCCGCATTTCCAAGACCAGATTATGATTTCGGACAGTTCTTTGATACTCGAAGAATAACCAGCTTAGGGTTAAAACCATGGCCACGATAACAACCATGTAGATCCGAGTATTGAATTTAAGTGTTGTTTCTATCTTCATATTTTTCTCTCGTATCTCGGAATTCGTGAAACGAGATGATTACGGTTATTCGAGAAGACGATTACGGCGACTAAAAATCTCTGTAATCTTTTTGTTATCGCTGTAATACTTAATGATGGAAATTTTACTCTCAATATCGATAAAGTCAATATAATTATGCGGTTTAATCTCCTCATTGTTTTTTTTCTTTATTCCGGGGGAAAAACGGTTCTATTATCTTGACCGGCAGTAACAGCGTTCGGGACATAATCCCCAGCACTCCTTTGCCGACTGCTGTGGGCGAAAGAATAATTATGGTGGGATCATCAAGCTCGCCGGTTATTCTTAAAGGAATAGAAATCAGGGTGTCTTTAAGCACATAGTTAAGCAGCGGTATTTTGCTCACCAGGTAATCAACTGTTTTGAACGGAGCGACCAAAACGGTAAGATCAATGCTGTTGTTGGCAATATCAATTTCACCCTGCCCGACGAGATGTATAGTGGTTCCATCGATAATTGCTTCTCCAATTATAAATTTTCCATTACGAAGATCACCTCGAATTATTATCGAATTATATTTTAATCCCGCTGTGTTGAGATCGGGAATTTTCCCCCGCAGAAGTTCCGTCACATTCAGAAATGAAAGAATTTTTGCCAGCAGGGGAAACCGATAAATGCACCCGCCTTTGGCCCGGAAATCAACTTTTCCCTGGAGAGAGTGAACCAGATTGTCAGACTTTCCCCGCGCGTTGATCCCTGCTTTCAGATCCACAATACCGCTGATCCGCAAGTCTTTCCCCCAAAGACAATTCAGGGCAGGCTCGAGTTGCTCTGCGGTTGCTTCCGGCTTTAAATCCAACGCGATATTCCCATCGGCAAAGCTCAGATTTCCCGGAAGGGAAATGCCGCAGAGTGCCGCATCGGTTATGGCAACGCGCACTCCCTTCTGATCAAACAGAATGTCAGCACTCACCGGGCTTGTGGTATAACGCCCCCAGGTAACAGATTTTGTTTTGAGCCGGACAATTCCCTGCACTCCCGAATTTTTTTTAGAAAGCGCTGTGGGCTGAGGTGTATCCGGATTGTTCTTGTCGTCCAGTGCCTGCTTTATGGCGTCCACGTTTATCCCATCGTTGGAGGCATCCATGTCGAGGCGAAATATATTCTTTAAAGCCTTGAACTCACCCTTCAGGGCAAACTGATTATCCGCAAAACTTAAAGTTGCCGAATCTATCTTCAATGTCTTATTATTCGCGCGCATATTGGCGTGACTTATTTTGAGCGGTTCATTTACACCTAGGGGAACAATAAGATTAGCGCCCTCAATATATCCTTGCGCCGAAGATGCCCCCGGCTTGTCCAAATTAATATGGGCACGGAAGTCTCCCTTTATCCATCCGTGATGAAATGAAGTACGCGCGAACACCCGGTTCAGGGCTTTTTCCGTTAGAGAACCTCTAAAAGAAAAGTCCGCCAGATTTTTACCGTACGTAAGCGAAATTGCGGCATGGGAGTCTTCATCACGGACAATCAACTGCTTTATCGCTAAGTCTTCACCGTATTTGCGCAGATCAAGCGAAATAGTAGGGCCGTTCTGGATTGCCGCGATTCCTGAAATAGCAAGATCTGATCCCGCCTGCCAGACTATATTAGCATTCGAAATCGACAGCGGCGCACGCAGGGTAAGCTCGGTTGGCAATTTCAATGTCTTCGAAACCCACCGGACAGTTTCCGGCCCCATGTTTCCGCTCATGGCTACATTTGCTGAATCAATCGCCTGCACAGACCAGGATATTACAGCGGAAGCCGTAAACGAGGAATCGAAGGTGGAAACGGATAGATCATTGATCAGGATATTGTTTCCCTTTGTGTAAAATTTCCCCTGGGCGGAAATACGCCCCCATCGATCAACATTCCCCTTGAAACTGATTTCTATCCCCGTGGGTACAAGAGCCATGCGGGCATTGATATCCTGCGCGGTTATTCCATCCCGCCCGGCTTCCCGCACAAGAAGTTTTCCCCGATGCAATACACAGACCAGCCCGGGCACAGCGTTACGTATTGATGAGAGAACAGAGTCAATATCTGCAACTGTTTCTTTAAAAGAAGGTTTAGCTTGTTTTTCTTTTTCCGATTTTTTCGGGATGTTTATCGTTATATCGGGCGCTTCCAACTTTAATCTGGCAAGTCTCACCTTGCCTATCAAAAGCGGTAATAGTTCAGGATAAATGATTGCTGACTGAGCGGAAATTGCGGTTGTCTGAGGTATGGTGGTGACAACCTGACTAAAAGCCAGGCCGGGACGAGGGAAAATCGAAAGAGAAGCTCGCTGATATGTAACAAGTTCCCCTAGCTGTTGAGTCACTATTTTCCTGATGTTGTTTTGGGCGGGCTCTGAATTGATATACCGGGAAGCAAGCCCAAGCAGGATAGCTGCAAGCACAAGAACAATTCCGCTCAGCCAGCCCAACCCCAGCAGTAATTTTCTTTTTTTGCGCAGCATATTTAACGACTTCCTTGAATCAGCTTCTTTGTCATTGCGACGCGTACCCTTTAGGGTAAACGCCTTTTAGGTCATGATGATCTCGTGTGACCTTCAGGTTATTAGGTTACGTTGTGGCAATCTTTTTACGCGTCCATCACTATTAAAATTGTCATTAACAATAAATACATCTGCTGGTCATGTCAAGCACAATAAGGATGCTCTCAATAATCAAATCTCTATATGGCAAAGTGACTGAATTTCTGTTATAAAGATTTCGCACTTTGATTTAGAGTGGAATTAAATTAACATAAAAAGAGAGAATCCAATATGCCTGCTGAAGACTTAAGTAAACTGAAGATTGAAAAATCAAAAAAAATCACCGGACCTGCCGGACGTAAAAAGAAACCTTTTGTCGTTGCGGCTATTGCTCTGCTGCTATTGGTATCCGGCATTCTTTACGCGACAGGAATCATTGCTCCGGCAATAACCGTTGATGTAACAACCATTTCCAAAGTTTATCCTTCCCAATCTCTGGCCACACTTAACGCCAGCGGATATATTGTCGCCCAGCGCAAAGCAGCGGTGGCCTCGAAAGTGACCGGCCAGCTGGTTGCATTGATGGTGGAAGAAGGAAGCAAAGTTAAAAAGAATCAAGTCATCGCGCGAATGGAAAGCGCGGATGTAAGCGCGGCCAAAGACCAGACCGCGGCCAATCTCAATACTGTAAAAGCAAGCCTGGAACAGGCCAAAGCGGAAAGGGACAATGCCCTGCAGGAAAATGACCGCTATAAAAAACTGGTTGCCGGCGGTTTTGTTTCCCAATCTGATTACGATACAGTCAACACGCGCTACAAGCGCGCCCTGGAAGGAGTAAAGGCGGCCCAAGCCGCCGTGGCGGGAGCAGAAGCCGCGCTGCAGGGCGCCAGAGCCGGGCTTGATTATACCTTGATTCGGGCTCCCTTTGATGGAGTCGTGTTAACGAAAAATGCTGATATCGGCGATATCGTTACGCCACTGGGCGCCGCTGCCACCGCCAAAGCTGCCGTGGTGACGATTGCCGATTTGAACTCCCTGCAAGTGGAGGTAGATGTTTCCGAAACCAGCATATCTTCAATCAGCGTCGGGCAGCCCTGCGATATCCAGCTGGACGCTCTTGCCGACATGCGCTTCCGTGGCGAGGTTTACGCCATTGTGCCGACTGTTGACCGCACCAAAGCCACAGTTCTAGTCAAGGTGCGCTTCCTGGATAAGGATCCCCGCATGCTGCCGGATATGAGCGCCAAGGTTTCTTTTCTTTCCCGCAGCCTCCAGCCCGAAGAGCTCAAATCACGCGTGGCGGTAAATGGATCGGCATTGATTTCGCATAACGACAAAACTTATGTTTTTCTCCTGCAGGGAAGTACCGCTCGACAAACTCTTGTTCAGTTAGGCGAAAAGCTGGGTGATATGATGGAGATCAAAGCGGGACTGAAACCGGGCGACCGTGTAGTCATCAAACCACCCAAGGGACTGAAAGACGGATCAAAGATTAAGATCGCGGAAAGATAAATTGCAACATATTATGGCTGAGCAGAAAAACACTATTGTTGAAATAAGAAATCTTTACAAGTCCTATCACAGGGAAAGCCTGATTGTTCCCGTCTTGTATGATATTACATTTGACATCGCCGAGGGAGAATTTCTGGCGCTGATGGGGCCATCCGGTTCGGGCAAAACCACTCTTCTGAATCTCATCGCCGGAATCGACAAGGCGGATAAGGGCAGTATTCATGTAGGCGATGTCGATATCACCACCCTTTCCGAAACCGAACTTGCGCACTGGCGTGCCAACAATGTCGGCTTTATTTTTCAATTTTACAACCTGATCCCCGTGCTCAAAGCCATTGAAAATGTAGAGCTGCCTCTTCATTTAACATCACTGCCGCCAAAAGAAAGGCACCAGCACGCCGAGATGGCGCTTGCCATGGTGGGACTCACCCACCGGATGGATCACTACCCCAGCGAGATGTCCGGCGGCGAGCAACAACGGGTAGCCATTGCCCGCGCCATTGTTACCGACCCCACAATCCTTGTGGCCGACGAGCCGACCGGGGATCTTGACCGCGTCTCGGCGGAAGAAATCCTGACGATGATGGAACGCCTAAATTCCGAAATGGGCAAAACCATCATCATGGTAACCCACGACCCGCGCGCGGCACAACGGGCAAAAGTATTGCGGCATCTGGATAAGGGATATCTGAACAATGATGATTCTCAAAATCCTATTTAGGAATGCCTTTCATAATAAGCTGCGCAGCTCACTTACCATTCTCGGTATCGCCGTGGCTATTCTTGCTTTCGGCCTTTTACGGACAGTAATCAGTTCCTGGTATGCCGGAGTTGAAGCCGCCTCGACCTCGCGCCTGGTTACCCGCAACGCCATATCCATTATTTTCCCACTGCCCATTTCTTATAACGAAAAAATCCGCCAGATCGAGGGCGTCAAGATTGTTTCCTACGGCAACTGGTTCGGCGGCATTTACATCGATGAGAAAAATTTCTTTGCCAATTTCTGCGTTGAACCAAGAACCTATTTCGAACTCTATCCGGAATTTGTGCTTGATCCCTTACAGAAGAAAGCTTTTCTGGCTGACCGCAAAGGCTTTGTGGCCGGCAGGAAACTGGCAGCAAGGTATGGTTGGAAGCCGGGTGACACGGTAACCCTCAAGGGAACTATCTATCAGGGTAATTGGGATTTTGTGCTGCGCGGTCTTTATTCTGGCCGTGATGAGACCGTCGATGAATCGCAGTTTTTCTTCCACTGGGACTACCTCAATGAAACCTTGAAAAAAACAGCGCCGGGCCGGGCCGATCAGGTCGGCTTCTACATGGTCGGCGTCGTCAGGCCTGATGTGGCGCCAGACACAGCCATAGCCATCGACAAGTCATTTAAAAACTCTCTGGCAGAAACGTTGACCGAAACGGAAAAGGCTTTCAACCAGGGCTTTATCGCTATGAGCGGAGCCATTGTCACCGCCATCCAGATGGTTTCTTTTGTTGTCATTATCATTATCATGGCGGTCGTCGCCAACACCATGGCCATGACCACAAGGGAACGCACCGGCGATTACGCAATCATGAAAACACTGGGCTTTGGCGGCAAAGACATCACTATCTTGATATTTGGCGAGTCACTGGTGATTACATTAACCGGATGCGTGATCGGCATGATCCTGACGTTTCCCGCGGCCAAAGCCTTCGGCTCGACGCTGGACAATTTCTTTCCCACATTTATTGTGTCCACTGATACTCTTTATTACGATGTCCTGGCTGCCATTCTCATCGCCTTTCTGGCCGCGATTATTCCCACCCGTCACGCTATCCGCATCCGTATCGCCGATGGTTTGAGGAGGATCGGCTGATGGCTGTGCCTATCTCCTATAGCTTTCGCAATCTCGGGAAGCGCCGGTTGACAACAATTCTGACTGTTTCCGGCATGGCGTTGGTTGTCTTTGTTTATGCCGCCGTGTTAATGATGGCCGCTGGTCTGCAAAAGACACTTGTGGAAACTGGTTCGGATAACAATGTTGTGGTGGTGCGCAAAGGTTCAGCATCAGAGGTCATGAGTGGAATTGAGCGTAATCAGGCTTCCATCGTGGAAATGCTGCCGCAGGTAGCGATAGGGGCTGATGGCCAGCGCCTTGTGGCCAAGGAATCGGTTGTGCTGATTGCCCTGCAAAAGCGTGGGGAACAGAAGTCATCGAGCCATTCCAACGTCGTTGTACGCGGTGTGCAAACGCAGTCTGTTGCCCTGCGGCCCCAAGTAAAGCTCGTCGCGGGACGAATGTTTAACATGGGATCATCGGAAGTGATCGTTGGAAACAGTATCGCCAAGGGCTTTTCCGGAGTCGGACTGCAGGGTACTCTCAACTGGGGTATGCGGACATGGATTGTCGTGGGCATCTTTGACGCGGGTAACACCGGTTTTAGTTCCGAGATTTGGGGTGATGTGGATCAGGTCATGCAAGCCTTTCGCCGACCCGTTTATTCATCGCTGATTTTCAAGTTGCAAGACCCGGCAGACTTTGTAGTGGCAAAAACGGCCATTGAAGCAGATCCTCGTTTGAAACTGGAGGCCAAGCGGGAGACTCGATACTATCTTGATCAATCAGAGATGATGGCAAAGTTTCTGCGGATTTTGGGAATGTCACTCACCATCATCTTTTCTATCGGCGCGATCATAGGGGCAATGATTACGATGTATTCGGCGGTAGCCAACCGGACTGCCGAAATCGGCACGCTGCGCGCGCTTGGTTTCCGCCGCCGTGATATCCTGCTGGCGTTTCTGGCGGAATCACTGTTGCTGGGATTCATCGGCGGCGTTGCAGGATTATTCTTTGCATCATTCATGCAATTTATCACCATCTCCACGGTGAACTTTCAGACGTTTTCTGAACTGGCTTTTAAATTCACACTCACTCCGGGCATAATTACCGAGGCAATGATTTTTGCCCTGTTCATGGGACTGATCGGCGGCATGCTTCCGGCGCTGCGAGCATCGCGCATGAATATCGTCGACGCCCTGCGCGCCGCATGATCAAGTAACCATATAACCTATTTGACAGAACGAACCGGAAGCGCCCGGGTACCGTAGGTTTGAATCTGGAGATACCAGAACCGCGCGCCATGGACGAAATCGAATTGGGCAGCATCGGAAACGCGCGTCTCCGATGCCCACGGAGCAAAACAGGTTATATCAATTAACTCCGTTGCTACATGAATATCAAAACTTCGATAGCATGGCGCCGGACGGGTTTTGCTCGCGTCATACAAGCCCGCCAACTCATCCTGCGTCGGCATCCGCCAATCCTTGTAACCGCCGCCCCTATAGTTCTCGCAATGGGACTTGGCGTTTTCCCAGTTGATATCGCTACCATTGTCCTTTGCCGCCCACATCAGGTTTGTCCGCGTATCCAGTATTGTCTCGTTGTCTTTGACAATAAAACGGCTGTCCTTGTCCTTAGCAGCTTCCCCTACTGTTGCCCCTATCATGGTAATAATGGCGACAATAAACATCGTTCTTAAAGCTCTTTGCATATTTTCCTCCTTTATTAGGTATTAGACAAAACTCAATGCATTAACAATATAATGAATACCGAAAAACAACATTAATAATTACATGCGTCATCCTCAGGCGCACAGCATTTTAATGATGTCCTTGGTCATTTTGATTCCCTGGAGCAAATTTTCTATGGAGAGACGTTCGTCAATACCGTGGATACGTCCAATATCCACACGTTCCAGAATCATCGGTGCAAAACCATAAGCCGGATAGCCGCGTTGACGCCAGTAGCGGCCGTCTGTTGCTCCGGCCATCAGAAGCGGAAATACTCCGGCGCTAGGCAGGTGTTTTTTAATAACAGAAGTTACAGTCTGATAGAACTGACTGTTAAGTGGCGCAACGCCCGACGGCGGCGAGGTCTGGATCATCTCAATTTTAATGCGGTCATCGGCAATACGGCTCAGTAGCCAGCGATGAAATTCCTGAGCGTCTGTTTCCGGCAGCAAGCGGCAATCAATCTCGGCTTCCGCCCGCTCGGGAATTACATTGGTCTGATACCCGGCTTTAATCACATTGACACTCACCGTATCGCGAAAGAGCGCGTTGGTAAATTTTTCGGCGGCAAGCAATTTACCCGCCAACTTGAGAGCCAGAGGATTGGAGAGATTACGCAGTATCATGGATACCGGGAATTTCTTTTCCTCCGCCAGCACACTAAACATCGAGCAAGCGGTAGTATCTGCCTGCATGGGCCTAGGCTGTCCAATAATACGCTCCAGCGCATTAATCAGTGCGACATTGGCACTATTGTTGTGCGGCATGGATCCATGACCAGGATCTCCTGTAGCAATAAGCCTTAACTGATAAACCCGTTTTTCGGCAACCGCAATCGCAAATAACACCCGCTGCCCAAAAACTCCTTTAAGGCCGCCGCTGCCTTCGTCCCACACCCATTCCGGATCAATCTCCTTCAAATGATTTTCCACAAGCCAGCTCATGCCGTTCTTACCGCCCAACTCTTCATCCGGCACGGCAGTAAATACTATCGGACGGCGGAATTTTGTTCCTTCCTTGACCAGCGCCTCCAGCGCCAGTAGAAACATGACACCTAGTCCTTTGGTATCCAGCGTGCCGCGCCCCCAGATAAAACCATCGGCACAAACACCGCTAAAAGGCGGATAGCTCCACTTCCTCGGATCCGCCGCCACAACATCTATATGATGATTGATCATCAGCGGCTTTAATGTTTCACTGCCGCTAATGCGGGCAACTACCAACCCCCGGCCTGATAGGGGTTCATATATTTTAATATCATTTGTAATCCCGCGGTTCTTTAATTGTTCACCAAGCCAAATGGCTGCCGGCATTTCATTGCCGGGCGGATTTGTTGTGTCAAACTGCACGTAGCGGCTCATAGTAGCCACTGCATCTTCCATTATTATTTTGTCATTCATGATTAAACCTCACCTATCTTCCCTACTCTGCCAAAATCGCTTCATACTTTACTTTTTGCGAATCTTCCGGGTAGGTCCGGGCAGCCATAAGAAACAGAACTCCGGCCAGTACTCCAAATGCGCCGCAGAGCGAAACCGCAATACCTAAGCCATAGGCGCCACCACCAAGCGCGTCAGAAACAGCACCAACAACATACGGTCCCCAGGCGCCGCCCAACATGTATTGAGCGAATACCGCCAGCCCCATGGATAGCCCCTTGTGCGCCACCGGTACAACATCCTGCGAAATGGCCGCAATAGCGGGCATGGCCATAGAAGCAGCAATCCCATATACTACGGCAAGAGCAATCCCTAAATGATTGAAGCGCGTGAGGATAACGACAATCAGCAACACTCCTCCGATAATATAGGCCAGAGCCGGAATATACATTCGACCCCGTGGATTTTTCTTTTGCCAGAAATCGGCCAGAAAACCGCCCAGCGGTGCGCCAATAACCGCGGCAAGACCGATTGCGCCAAAAAGCAGACCAGCTTTATCTTCGGCAATATTCAGCATCCGCATCATCAAACTGGGCAGCCAGACTAAAACCGAAGAGGTCATGAAAACAGCAATGCCCAGGGCAAGATAATACCAACGCATCGTCGGTAGCCGCAGAACATTACGCAATGCTATAAAGAAATTCTTAATCCCTCCCGAAGTGCCGGCCTCATCAGCCGTTTTATAATCTTTCATGAAGAAGGACATGATTCCCAAAATTATACCGGGTATGGCGAAAAAAAGAAACGGCGCGCGCCATCCCATTCGCACCGAGATAAGCCCGCCCAGAATCACGCCTGCCGCGGCGCCGAGCGGTATCGCAATATGGAATATGCCCATTGCCCAACCGCGCTTTTCTTTTGAATACGAGGCGCTGATCATAGCTGTTCCACCGGGGACAAAACCGGCTTCACCCAAACCAACAAACGCCCGCGGAATAAGTACAGCCGTAAAATTTTTGGCCAGGCCTGTGGCAAAAGTAAATCCGCTCCATAGTATTGCCATAAGACCAATGGCTTTCCTACGACTCCAGCGATCAATCAAATGAGAAATAGGGAAGGAAAAAAAAGCCATACCGAGAATCAATACGGTAGAAGCCAGACCGCACTGGGCATCTGTCAACTGCAGGTCAATTTTCATCGGCTGCAGGATAACTGCAAACACCTGCCTGTCCATGTAATTGATCACGTATAAAAGGGTGCAGACGATCAACACATAATGCGCCCGCCAACCGCCTGTTTTTAATTCCGGTGCTGATTGATTTTTATTGTCCTTGGCGCTCATTATCACCTCCTGATGTTTTAAGGATTATTATTTGCTATTTTAATGTAATCTAACACACTAATTGAGTCCCCGTCAAATAATCATAAACCCATTTCAGTCACATTTTTGATGGCTTAAACGCCGGGATTCTACATGACTAATATTTATTTGATAACAAACAACACTCTGTGCTATGAAGAATTCCCGATTAATCTAAATAAGGAGAGAACAAAATGATTACAGTTATTGCCAAGCTGCCGATTAAGGAAGGTAAAATGGAGGAAGCCTTAGCAGAATTTAAAGCATTAATGGCTGAAGTAGCTAAAGAAGAAGGAACTGTGTTGTATTCCCTCAACAGCGAGAAGGCCAAACCCAACACTCTTGTTTTAGTCGAACAATACAAGGATAAAGATGCTTTCAATTTTCATTCATCCACTCCTCATTTTAAAGATTTTTTTACGAAAGGCGCCGCGTTTATCGGGGACAATCCCGAAATTGTCGTGATGAAAGAAATAAGCAGAACTTAAGGATTAACGTCGTTTGACCGATCTTGTCCGTAAAGTTATATTAACTCTTTTTGAGAATGATACTGGCATCAACTGCTACCGGATTTCCCCCGGACACAATAAGCGGGTTGATATCAATCTGTTCAATCTGTGGGCAAGTCGCGCCGAGATTGCCCAACCCGACGATAATTCCCGTCATTGCCTTCTGGTTGATTGGTGTCATGCCCCTGAAACCTTGCAAAAGCTTGCTTCCCTTGATTCTACAAATAAGCTCGAGAGCGGACTGCTCCGTAAGCGGGGCTGTGGCAAATACAACATCACTTTGAAGCTCAGAAAATATTCCGCCCAGACCGAACATAACGCAGGGACCAAACTGAACATCAAGCAAATATCCGGCAATCAATTCATAATCGATTGGTACTTGCTGCTGCAGTAAAATGCGGCCCTGGCCATTCATGCGGTTCATCAAGTCTTCAAAGGCGTTTTTGATATCGGCAGGAGTTGTAAGCCCCAAACGAACCAGACCGGATTCCGTCTTATGAACTTCTCCGGGGGCAAGCCCCTTCATTACTACAGGATAACCGATCTTTTGGGCAAAATTTGCTGCCTCATCTATAGTTTTGGCAATCAGTTCATCCACAACAGGAATGCCGCACATTTTAAGAAGTTGCTTGCTGTCAAATTCATCCCATACCCGCCTTTCCTTTCCTTTAGACAGGATATCCGCCACAACTGAAGGCAGAGTAGGCATACCCACAGTTTGATTATTAACGGCAACCTGTTTTCGCCGCTGATAGCGTGATGCTGCGGCAAGACATTCGACTGCCCGGGATAGCTCACCATGAGCCGGAATGCCGCTTTCCTGACATTCCCGCTTGAATGCCCGGAGGTTATCACTAAGGCCAATAACCCACATGATCAACACTTTTTCCGCTTTATCGGCAGCTTCCTTCATAAGTGAAAGTGACCCGTAACTCGGATAAAGTCCGGCAAAGTAGTGCATGAAAATGACATCGACATTAGGATCCTTGATTACTGCATTAAAAGCGCCATCGTATGCCGCCGTTGGCCCATTCAAGGCAAAAGCGGGATAGAGGTCCACAGGATTGGAGGAAGGAAACCAAACCGGGAAAACAGAGGTCAGTTCCTTTTTCGTTTTTTCCGAAAGCTCGGCAACCACCAGCCCCTGCTCCTCCAGAAGATCACAGGAAAGAATACCGGCACCTCCGCTGATCGTTATGATTGCCGTTTTGCAATGTGGCGGCGTTTCAGGAATCATGGCCAACGCCCTTGTTATCTCCATCATTTGCTGAAAATCATGCGCGATTGTCACACCGGCAAAAGTTAGCACACTGTCTTGAAGCCTGGCGTTGCCGGCCAAACTTGATGTATGACTCATTGCCGCTTTAGCTCCGGCGGAACTCTTTCCACCCTTGAGAACAACAATAGGCTTTGTTGACTGACTTGCCAGTTCAATAAAGCGGCGTCCGCGGGGAATGGATTCCAGGTATAATGCTATTGCATCTGTCTCATCGTCATGAAGCAGATATTCCAGAATATCGCATTCGTCCACATCTGATTTATTACCAATGGAGCAGGCCTTAGCGACACCAATTGCCCGATCACCCATCAAGTCGGCAAGGAATCCTGCCGTTAGCATACCGCTCTGGACAACCATTGAAATTCGTCCCGGAATTAAGCCCACTTTGTAAATATTGGGATGCATAAATGTGAAAAATCGCTGCCCGGGGATATCCACAATCCCCATGCAATTTGGACCCCATACTCGAATACCTGCCGCGCTGGCGATGGCTGTACACTTATCCTGGATGGCTTTTCCCTCCGGTCCTGCTTCGGAAAAACCGGCACTTTCAATGATAACACGGTAAATACCTTTACGGCCGCAGGCTTCAAGCACAGCAGGCACAGCCGGAGCAGGAACAATAATAATTGCCATTTCTACCGGAGCAGGAATAGCATCCACTGTAGGAAAGCAGCGCAGGCCTTTAATTTCTTTATAATTGGGATTTACGGGATAAATTGGTTCTTTATAACCATGAAGCAGGTTGGCAATTATCTGTCCGCCCAGACTGCCTTCACTTTCACTTGCGCCAATGACGGCAACCGATGACGGCCGGAAAAATGTTTTCATTTCTGTCCTCGCTTATTGTTTTTTTAGCACAGCCGGGAAAATCATTGATAAAGGATTGCCTTTCGATTTGGAACTATAAACAGAATGTACTTGTGTGTCAATGAAATATAGTTCAACTAAACTCTATCTCTCTTCTCACATATTTTTTGACATCACCCGTCATTAGTGGCATGATTGGTTCACAACACTTAAGGAGGTGGCAAGGTGAATGACGACGGAAACAAAAAAGCGATCGTGGCGGAAAAGAGAAAGGATAGTCATGAGGGCATGACCCGGAGGAGTTTTGTCAGCACGCTGAGCACCGGTGTGGCGGCGACCATCCTCATGATGCCGACGTTTTCATCCGCCCTGGCCAAAAATAAAACAGGGGGCTTGCCTGTTCGTCCCCCGGATGGAACGCTTGAAACCGAGGAGGCTTTCTTTGCCGAATTAGCAAAGACGTTCACCATCAATCCCCGTAACCGTTATTTCACACCAGCTCAAAAAGGTTCCATGCCGGTACCAATCATGAAACACTATAAGGAAGGCCTCGATCAGATCGCCCGTGACCCTTTCCCTGTCTATCTGGAGCCTTCCGCGGAAACGAGGAAGAAGATCGCCCGCTGCTACGGAGCGAACACCGACGAGATCGCTATTTCTCGCAACACCACCGACGCGGTATCCATGATTTTGAGCGGCATAGACTGGAAACCGGGAGATGAGCTCATGACATCAACCATGGAATATCCCAATTGTGTCGCTACTATGCTGCGAGTCGCGACAAGATTCGGTGTTACCATCCGTCAGTTCGGTGTACCGATGCACCAGTCGGCTACCGCCGAAGAGGTTATCGAATCGGCACGCCGCCAGATCAGACCGGGCAAAACAAAAGCCATCTTCTTTTCCGCTATCACCCAGTCCAACGGCCAGATGATCCCTCCCCGCAGGATGGCCAAACTGGCACAGCAGTACAGCTTGATCACAGTAGTTGACGGCGCTCACTACGGTGGGATGTTCGACCCTAAGCTCAATGAAATCGGCATAGACTTTTGGGGCATTTCTGGTCACAAGTGGCAGTGTGGCCCGGGCGGCACCGGCATCCTTTATGTCCGCAACGGTCAGCATACCGCTAATCCTGGCCCCTTGCCCCCGTTTCACATCATCCGGAGCGGGCAACTCGACGCGCCACTCGATGGCTCTCGTCCGAGTGGTTTCGACATAGGCAATGCGCTGAGCATCTATGGTTTTCCTGAATCGGCGGATTGGCGGGCGCTAGGCGAAGTCTGCGAACTGTGGGATGTCATCGGCAGGCAGCGTATTCAAAATTACATCCTTGCCCTAGCCGATTACCTGCGCCAACGTCTTGTTGCCCGGTTTGGCGATGACTGCCTGCTCCAGCCCACAAAAGACCCCGAACTGAAATCAGGCATCGTGGCCTTCACTCCCTTTGCCGATAAGACTATGCGTCGGGACTTCAAGCTGTCAGAGGCATTTGAGGAGCGCATAGTCAAGGAGCATTACTTTCACACGGGCATGGGCGGACTCGACAACCGCGGCCTTACCCGGGCACCTTCTCCGGATGCGGCTGTCTTCTTCAGCGGTTGCATCCCCAATAGGCACTCTGTGACCAATGAGCCGGAACCGAGCGACATTCCCTTTCGCGCAAGTACCGGCGTTTGGCTAACCAGGCGAGACATTGATGTGTTCGTCGATGCCTGTGAGGATACAGCGAAGAAACTCGGGGTGAGGTGAGGACGTTTTTTCCCATCGACGTATTATTTCTTTTGTCGCTAAACCATCAGAACCACTGTATTCATCTACAAGTCAGTAGCTTGATTTAGTCAGCACGCATGAAGATTGTAATCGGAGCGTCTTACTTCGCAGACACAGAGGGACGCTGTCGGTTGCCGCCTATTTTCCCGGCGGCGCCACATTATCTCGACCATCCATCCGCCAATATTTCCATATTCATATCACGATTATGGATTAAAATAACATTATTTATATCGGTTTAAAATCAAGTATTCTTATTCCGTTTAGCGTTTTCCTGACCATCCCATTGTGCCGATAACAAGGAAGGCATACGTAAAAATAAATTATTGAATCAGCGAAATCACTGTCCCTATCTACAAGTCCACACATACTACCTGGAAAATAAACTGCGCATTACCATTGTAATGTGCCATTAGCTGTTGAATTTCAACGCTCATTTGGGGAAAATGATACACCCCATTTTCTATCCATGATCTTATTGTCTCATTTAAATAATTTATCCAAATATTTCCATAAAAGGCAAAAAATTTCCATGGGGATTGTGTGCCTTGTTGGCATTGTGGTCATCAATGATTGCGAAAATAATTACTTTTATTTTTTAAAAAATTCTTCTTCATTAAATACCTCCATTATCAAGAATTCTCTGAAAATCATTTTACCGGCACAGCGGTTTCAGTGATGGGCTTGTTCTGAAAGAAATCCATAAGCAGTTGTGCGGTCACTTCAGGCAGCTCTTCCTGCGGCATGTGTCCGCATTTGCCAATCTCGACAAATATTGAGTTTTCGATATTTTTTTTCAGACTGTAACCGCTCACAATCGGGACCCATCTGTCGGTGTCGCCCCAGATGATAAGGGTCGGGGTCTTTATTTCAGGCACACGTTTTATGTATTTGTCATACTCCTTAAAATCGATCCCCTTGACAATAACCATCAGGGCATCCATTGCACCCTCTGAACGTATCCTGTCATAATATGCATTTATCTGTTCATCGGTTATTTTTTTCTTATCGTACATGACCTCTCCGATATTCCACCTGATCAACCATTTGCCATAAATTAGTTTCATCATCTCGCCTGCGCCGGGTATCCTGCCAAGGCCTATAACGGTCGGGAGTTTCTGCGGGTATCCTGCGGCATCAATCAGGACCAGTTTCGACATCTTGTCAGGGTGCATAAATGCCATGAGAGTCGCTACCCCGCCTCCGAATGAATTGCCGACAAAAAAGACATTTTTAAGCCCTTTCGCCTCCATAAATGTATTCACTTCATTTGTGAATGTCTCGATGTCATATTTGCTTTTCTTTGGTTTGTCGCTCCAGCCAAAGCCTTTCATGTCCATGAGCCAGACATGGTAGCCGTTTTTGTTTAGAATCGGTGCTATCTTTTCCCAAGTGTACATTGAGGAAGGAAGGCCGTGTAGGAGAAACACATCTGGTCCTTCAGCCGGATATTCCTTATAATGGATATTCACGCCGTCAATGTTTATGAATTTATCGGCCACTGTCCTGTTCGGAATTTCGCCTTTGGGAATCATTTTAACAAACAGCCCACAACCGGATGTCAAAAGTGAAAAAATCATACACACGATCAATAACCTGAAAAAGTTTTTCATAAGTCCTCCAATTATTATAGCAACATGGGATTGTAAATCCTTGCTTGACTTGATAATAACTTTTTTTATTGGAAGTGAGTATAGGTAAGCCGCGCTTGTCTGTCAAGGAACTTTAAGCCATAAAAAAGAGGTGTCTGTTAATGTTTATAGTCGGGCGTAAAATGTGTTTATTACGGATGAACTGTAGTATATAATAGGGTTAAAGAATCTTTAATACCACACATATGAGGCATCATTTTCATAGGTATAAGAATATGCAGTAACAAATGTTCCTGCCCCGGTTCTCTCTCTATATTTAACCGTCACCGTTGATCCAACAACATTAACTAAAGTATAGCCGAAGGCGCAGTGATGCGAAGTAGCACAGCTGGTAGATTCCCCATCATTGTAATTGTCAAAAAGGACATTCAAGGTTCTCGGTTCATTTGACGGATAGTTCTGACTGGTCTCAGGAGAGATAATATGAGAGCCCGTTACTCCGTCCACACATTGATAGGTGGTATGCGTGGATACACCTGTCACCGCAGCAAAATCAAACTTGTGAAGATGCCCAGAAAAATATATATCAGCTTTAGCGTTTTCCAAACTCGACCAGAAAGCATCTCTCAGAGAGGGATTTTGCCCGAGCATAGAAGTAGTATAAGTATCAATCTGAAAGGCTGGTGAATGACCGAATACGAATAAGTGCTGTCGCTTTTTTACCGCAGTGATGCTGTTAAGCCAAGCCTGGTTGACCTTTGTATCGGTTCCAAATCCTGTGGCATATTCATCAAGGAGAATAAACAGACTATTATTATATGTGACATAGTAAGTGCCGCCTACTTCTCCCGTAGGCCCGTTCTGTGGCAGAGAAGGAAACGCGGAATTCCAAGTCGGGAGGGTATCACCCCATGCACCCGATGAATTATTTTTATATTCGTGGTTGCCGGGTATCGGATAGAAAGCGATTCCGGCATTACTTAATGGCGTTGAAACTATTGTCTTGTAGTATGTTAATTGTGATGCAAAATCCGTGTATGAATCTTCTACTCCCGCAACCTCATCACCTGCGGAAAATACAATATTTGCCTTTTGGGAAATTATGTCATTTACAATGTCAGTGGTAATAGCCGGAGAATCCACCCCTCCGAATCCACCGGGATAGACATGATTGTCAGACATAACGGCAAAGGTAAAGGAATCAAGGCCTGATCCGCTGTTTCCCGAGCAGGAAACAAGAGGAATAAAAATCCACAAGAACAGTATGATTACACGCTTCCTCATTTATTACCTCCTGATAATATCTGTTACAGTTCCAGACCCTAGGTCCGATGGGTTTGTTCCGGTCAAATTGACAAAAATTTCCTTTTTGTGGGGTGAAGTATAATAAGTCCGGTCTTGTATGCCAATGAAATATTCCACAAAATTACCCCAGGCAAAATCAATATCCGTACGATAATCGGTAAGTTCGGAAAGTAACGAAGCGGGCATGGGCGCTGCTATCGAAGGCTCATTCTTCTTCATGGCTCTCGTGTGCCGGATATTTATCCCACCAATAGTCTTCTTCGCTGTGCTGCCGGCAGATTACCTTCGCAAGGGAGGCATAAGGCGTGCCGGGTCGGGTCTCTCTCCATGCGGAGATAGAAGCGGCAGAACTCAATTTAAGATCAGTGCCGTCATAATCTGCCGTTTCCAGAACGCGGTGCCGCTCAAGGGCGCATTCAATCTCGACGGCTTCCATCCGGTAGGCATAGTTTTTATAGCCTTCCACTGTCAGCCCCTGCTCTTTCCTGGATTTCAGGATGTCCTCTTTGTACCCTTTCCCTTTCGGAACCACTTTGATCCATACCTTGGAAGCTGTATCGGAGATCAGCGTTGTACTGCCATTGTCAAAATAAATGGCGTAATCGTCATCCTGGCCCAGAAGATCCCAGGACGCCCCGGCAGCGGCAAGCGGCAATGAAAAGAGAGCAAGCAATATAAAAATAACCATTGTTTTCATATTCATCTTTAAGCGGCTCCTGATTCTGGTATTATGTAAAAACGTCTTTGATAAGAACTTGCTTTCATTGGTAGTGAACATAGGGTAGTCACGCTTGTATGTCAAGGGAATATTACCAGTTGAAAAGGTGGATGAGCGGGCTGATTGGGTTCCTGGTATCGAAACGACGAAAGCACCCATGCCCACGCGAAAGAAATTTTTCCGTTCATACTGAAGCTTAATCACCTTGCACGCTGAAGGCTCCGGCCTCTTCCATATATACTCTCTTGTTAAGAATTGACTGGCATTGGAATTATCGCCTCGCGTGTAACGTATCTTCAATTCCCATGACGATTTTTTCGCTTTTCCGTATCGGTCACTTGTATTTCATCAAAATTTTCTCCCAGCCCGTAGCGCTTGAGCAGAAAAGGCCAGTCCGGCTTTTCCATTAAACTGAGCAGCGCGTAATTGACTTTCTTGCGCAGAGGACTCTCCTTGGGAAGACCGAAGGCAAAGGAAATCCGTTTAAAACCCGTCGGAAAAATGGAAATTTTATCTTTGTAATCGTTTTCCTTATAATAACGGAGGGTGATTTCGTCATACAAAAATCCTTCAATTTCACGATTCAGCACCGCATTTAAAGCCGTTGCCTCATCATCATACAGCGTATATTTCCCGCCGAGTTTTTTCAGTGTGATCGATTCGGCGCTTTCCCGGATACCACCTAGGCGCATATTCCGTAGCTGTTCGTCGCTGACAATATCGACCATGGATCGGTTTGCCGAAATCGTGCTTGTAAGCGAGGCAATCAAAGCGCTCAGGGCTAGGGCACACAGAAGCATCCAGACAAGACCGAGGAGACGCGCCGGAAACGATTTCAGGCTAACACCGAAACAGACACCCGAAGCCAAGGTCGAACCCACCCAGTAGATGCCCGAACCGATGCCCCTGACCGTGCCTCCGCCAAAATGATCGGGGTTGTTTTTTCGCTCGATAACCCAGAGCAGAAATCCCAGCATGCAGAGCGCCAGGAGAAGGGTTCCCAGTATTTTAAATGTCCCCCAGGATAACAGGATACTCACCGCCATCCACCAGGGGTGATGAATCTTTCCCGGCAAGGTGGCCAGTCCGAGCCGGGTGCTTCCCAGCGCGGAAGAATAGTCAATCTGCCTCTCGCGTTCTGCAAGGACAAAGAATGCTTCAATGGCCAGATCGATCTCGTTGGTTTTCAGCGCCTCCAGCAAACCTTCAAACGTCATTTCCTTTAACTCATAATCAATCTTTAAGTCCTGGGCGATATCTTTCCAGATGTCCACATTGATACCGGTCCATTCCCCGTTCTTTTCTTTGATGAGATAAGGAGGATCGTGAAGAATTCCGACAATCAGCTTCTTTCCCGACGGGGAGGCGACGTCGCTCCGGGTCTGGGCGGAAAGAAACGCCGGATGCAGGCACAGGAGCAGAAACAGGAACAACAGGAAAAAGACTTTAAGGGTTCTCGGCATGATTTTACCTCCTTCTTTGATATCTGTTGCCGGCAGATATATGTTAAATGTTGTTTTTATTGGGAAGAGGTGAGGACGCCTTTTCCCACACTCGGCTTTATGTAAACATGGCAAAGACAGCCGGAACCACAACCGGACTGATGGCGATATGGGTAAAAGCAAGCAGCGTGGCTGTTTTCGCGCCGCAGTCGTAATGGGCGGCAAAGACTGGTCCCAGAATGGCGGCGGGCATGGCGCTGATGAGAATCAGAATCTGTCTGTTTTGCGCGCTGACGTTCAACAGGCCTGAAGCGAAATTGCTGAACCACGGCTGAAACAGCATCTGGATCAGGATGGAAACCATTATCAATTTCCAGAATCCTTTCATCGGCTGAAAAGAAAGCTGAAGCCCGAGAATGACGGCCGAGAGGACCACCAAGGCTCCCTGAATCATCTTCAATGCTTCCTTGATCGTGTCCAGAAGCGGCGTTCCCACCGGAACATTGAGGTGCGCTAAGCCAAGTCCCAGGACAACGGATATGAATATGGGTGACAGGAAATAGTCTTTCGCCAATTTCCGCATATCCACAATTCCCTTAAACGTCCCCCCGAAATACATCGCCACGGCAGGACAGAATATGAATATCGGCAGACCGACGCCGAGTTCACTGATGATGATCCCCTGGGCAAGAGCCTCAGGATTGTTGGCAAAGGCGTACTGAATGATCGGATAGCCGATGAGCGCGGAAGACCCAAAGGATGAGACAATCATCAGCGCACCTGTACTGGGGCGATCGAATTTCAAAAGTACACCGATCAGCCAGCTGATTGCCAGAGAGATAGTTCCAGTTAAGAACATGACCAGAACGGGAGCCAGACTTTCGCCTGAGAGAGGGTTCGTCCAAAGTTGATAAAAGATCGTGGCAGGTAATATCGCCTGGGTGAGCAGCTTCGCAAAAAGGACACTGTCTTCCTGCTTCAGCACCCCTTTTCTTTTCATGAGATACGCCATTATGACCATCATGGTGAAAGCGATCACTGTTTCGGTCACATGCAGACTTACTGGCGACATTTCTACCCTCCTTACAGAACTTCCTTTTTCACAATGGGACGATTATCTAATACCAAGTTGCTTTCAAAAAATAAACCATGAATTTTTGAAAGCTTACTTGGTATTATGCCCGGTAAATCAACCTTTTAATGTTTGATAGCAATTTGGTATAAAGCGATATAATCTTCGTATCCCCAAATAAATAAAGGCTGCGGAGAAGAAAAGCATCAGCAGCGTCGGCATAACCCCAACATTCAAGCAGAGGTAAGCAAAGCCCACTGCCGGGAGCAAAATAATTCTCACCATCGTTTTCATGATCTCTCTGGTTCTGATAAAATCCGATAGGGGAGGTGATACTTTATAGTACCAGTTGACGAAAGACTGACCGACATGGTTTGTGAAGAGGAACTTGTCTCTAAAATCTCTCAATATTTTCACACTCGGATCGAAGTATGAGCCGAAAGCCGCGGTGGCAATGAAACAGTTACCAGCACCCCCACCACCTATGGGCTTCAACGGAAACGTAAGGATATCATAAGTAATAGGTGTGGTATAGACTGTAATTATCTCAGGAAAAACCGTATCATCAACAGAGGCGACGAAAATTTCCGTCGCTGTCGCCGTGTTATTGGCCGGATCTACCGTTACTCTGAGATACCCGAGCTGCCTTGTTTCTCCGGTTATCCACCACACAGCATAGGGGGGGGTAAGGTTTGAAAATCCGCCCCCGGCATTAGCGACGACGAAATAGGGGATCCCCCACACCGAATACCTTTGGTAGGTATGGGTATGGCCAGAGAAAGTCGCGCTGATGGGGTAGGCATGATACAGGTCTTCCCATGGTTTAAGGTTAGCATTAATCGTGGTTCTGCCAAAATCCCAGATCGGGTGGTGATGAATGGTAAATGTTCCTAACATATTATTGTCCAGCTGCTCTCGAAGCCAGGACGCCTGGCTTAGGGCAAGAGGCAGGGTAGGACTCGGATCTCCATCAATAGAAGGATCCGGACTGTTAAGAATGACAAACCGGATACCGGCACAGTCAAAAGAATAGTTCAGCGCCCCGTTCGGAAGTATATCGAAGGCCCCATGGTAATGAAGGGCGGGCGGGCCCGGTGCAGAACTATGATATTCGTGGTTTCCAATTGTGTTAAAGATGGCGAATTTCGCGAGCATTTTGTCGGCTGTCTCGAAATATATGGTCCATTCGTCATTAGAATCATGCCCCGAATAATCCCCACCGTCGAGGATAAAAAGCACATCCGTTTCTTTTTCAATGGCAGCCGCCACGTATTTAAACCGGCCCTCCTGAGCATGTGTATCACTGATGACAATAAAGGTAAATGGACCGCTGACCGGCATCGTTCGAAACTTGCTGACTCTGAATACGTGTGGCGTCGCGTCTGAGGTTGTCACTCTATATGTATACTCTGTATTTGGTTCAAGGTCGGTAAGCTGTACATGTTGATAGGCGCTGTCTATAGGAGATACTTTCGTTTTATCAAAGTGAGTATGTTCGTTATAATAACTCGCCGTTGCATATTCTACTTCGCCCGCTTTAGTGCCTGATCCGTACCAATTTATGGTCGCGGAATTTGTCGTGGTTTTTGTTACCCACGGATTCCAATAAACCACCGCCTCTTCTGCGACCGCAATGGTCGGGACAATAAAGAACAGGCAAAAAAATATCACTGCCAGTAAATACACGCACGGCTTTACTGATAGGAAATTTGATTGACACGGGAAAACTGAGAGTGGATGGTGAGCGCTCCTGGGTAGTCGTTCGATGGTGTTAATACTTGCATCTGGGCAGTTTCGGTTGATAGACATGGTAACCCTCCTGAAACTATTTAGTCGTTCACATTTGTTGAAGTCGTAAAAAGTCGAAAACCGGCATACCGGCAAAGGCGGGCGGAGTGCCCTTCAGGGTATATACAGAGCCTATTGAAATAACTGGATTCACCCTGAAGGGCACTCCGCCCGCCTTTGTAACCTGAAGGTCACCATGGGGTCATCTGCTATGGGAATGACAAAAAAGGGCAAAAGCAACTTTTTACGACTTCAACACACTTGTTTCATCCATATCACAATAATGGAGAAAGCCAAATTAATAAATCTCCGGCATTTCGATTGGATGCGACTGTGGATTGCAGTTCCCGCAGTGAAGGGCGCCGGATACAACGATGGCCTTCGGAATCTGCTTAGCCCCAATATATATGGTCACAATAGCCGGCATTTCCGCCGCGTGCTTCTTGCAAACTGCGCGTCCGCAAAAAGCGCAAATTCCTGACGCCTGCTCATTACAATTCCAACACAGCATTTTATTCCTCCGTATGTTTATATATTATCCTAAGTTTCCGGTTTTGTGTGCCAGCAGGAATGGCAGCATCGTGCTGACATTCTTTTCCATGACCTCAAGATCATTGGCCAGACTCAGATATTGATTGCCTTCCTTCAGCATAAGACGTTGTTCAACAAGATCATCCAGAACTCGACGCAGGGCAGTATCATTGCAATTTCCCCGCTGCTTTTTAACTTCTGCGGCGATAAAGGAAAATGAGCGCTTTGCATCGCAAGCCAGATAGGCAATAGCCTCATCTCCTTCCATCTCTATAATTGAGTTCGAGTGGCACGGCCTGGTATCGTAGATAGTCAGCCCGCCGCCGCTATTGCGCTCAAAAGCGAGCATTGGCGGCTCATTAGCTGACCAGTATTTTACCCAGTTTTCTACCGCTTCAAGCAACGGCCGGGTGTACTCAACAATGTTCTCCTGGCCGTTAAAATCTGCGTTGAAACTGTAAGCTAAATCATCTAGATCATTTTGTTCAAAGGGGTAAATTGCCCGGTATTCCCGGGAAGCCCGGATATTACGTAAACCCCACTTTTCGGGGTTATCAAAGAGAGGGCTGAATCGTTGCAGCCGGACAGATGAAACTACCATAGGCGGCAATAAATGGACCAGTGATTGGACAACGTTTGCCATCCGATAATATGGTTCAATCTGCTCACCCGGAAATCCATAGAGAATATTCCATTTAACGCTTATCCCGTACTCCCGAGCCCATTTGAGAAGCTGCACGTTTTGCAAGAGAGTTGTCCCTTTATGCATATATTTTAATGTCTCGCTGTCCAGGCTTTCAATACCAGGCTGAAACTCATGGACACCAGCGGCCTTGAGTGTGCTTACCTGGTGCCGGGTCAAATTAGCCTTTAATTGAAAGTATAGATTTACATTTCTGTTCCACTTTGTGATGTCCGGCAGGAGAGTTTCATAGTATTGCATGCTCAGAATACAGTCAGTAAAGTGTATGCTTTCTATGCCATAGCGCTCAACCAGTGTGGTGATTTCAGCATAGCTCCGCTCCGGACTCTTGCTGTGATAGGTCAGTCCCAGCGAATTGACGCCACAGAAAATGCAGTTGTGTTTCTCGCCCCACCAGCATCCACGTGAAAGCTCTATCAGCATATTTATGAAAGGCAAGTCGTGTTTATCCCATTTTTCAAAGGCAGCCAGGTAATCATCAAAATCAGGGTATGGAAGGTTGTCCATCGCATCAGAATGTGCCTGCCCTTGCGTTATAACAACGCCATTCTGCCGGTAGGCAACACCAGGTATGTTTTCCGGCATTTCACCGGCAATATATCTTTTAATAGCTGCGGGGAATGACAGCTCAGAATATCCCATAAATACCCAGTCAACAAAGGGAAACAATCTGAGTGTTGCCTGCCCCATAATATCAAGGCAATTAACGCCGCCGAAAGCGATAATTTTATCCGGCCACAGCCGTTTAATATTTTTAGCCAGGGTAAGTGACGCTACATGTTGCGAGGCCATGGAAGAAAAGCCGATAATATCGTAGCTATCCCAGTTAATTGTTTTCAAACACCATTCTATGAATGAGTGTGCGTTTGAACGCATCAACTGCATTTTTTCCCGAAGACCAGGCGCATCAAATTCCGATTGGTTCAGGAAGTCGCTATCTTGCTTAGTGCTTTCCCCTGCTTCGTATGGCGGAGCCAGTTCACCAAAGAGTTCTTCACTAAATATCCATTCACCGATTACAGGCCTTTCGTTGACCGCCCTATATGCATCATCGTGCTTTACAAAGGTCGCAAAATCAATGTTTAAATAACGTACATCGCAGGCGATCCCTTCCCTTTGCAGAACGGGCTTTAATAAGCTAAGCGCCGGCGAGGGAAGATTTATCTCAGCAAAGGGCATAGTTATCAGGAGAACTGATTTTCGCATGGTTTCTTTCATTTGGTTTTTACTTCTACAAAGCTCTCAATCTTTAGATGTGGCGGTAAATTAAGTGTAGGGATATCCCATCATCTTCGACTCTCGCGAACCTCCCTTTTCCAGCACTTCTTTTCTTTTTTTTACCTCATCGAGCTGCTCTGGTGTAAAAGTAATTCCCAGCGTAGCTGCCGCTTTTGCCGGATCTGCTTTGAAGGCATCGTGAAATGTATCATCCTCAATAACCTTGATTCCTATCTTTTTAAGTTCAGCTTCAGTTGCCATTTTTCCCTCCTGACATAAAAGCATAAAAGTATTCAGATGCACTTATAGTGGCCCTGCCCAACATTTCGACTCTCGCAAGCCTGCTTTCTCCAGCTTTCTTTGCTTGTATGTCTGCTTTCACTTGACGATCCAACATTTCGACTCTCGAAAGCCTGCTTTTTCCAGCACTTCTTTTCTCTTTTTTATTTCACCCAGTTGTTCCGGTGTAAAAGTAATTCCCATTGTAGCTGCCGCTTTTGCCGGATCTGCATGGAAATCACCACGAAACGCATCATCCTCAATAACCTTTATCCCTACCTTTTTAAGTTCAGCTTCAATTGCCATTTTTAGTCCCTCCTTAAAATCTGTTATATTATTCAGAAGCTCTTATAGAGGTCCTGTGAACATTTTTGATTCCCGCAGACCTGCTTTCTCCAGCACTTCTTTCCTCTTTTTTATTTCATCTAGCTGTTCCTGTGTAAAAGTAATTCCCATAGTAGCTGCTGCTTTTGCCGGATCTGCACTAAAAGCATCGCGAAACTCATCATCCTCAATAACCTTTATCCCTACCTTTTTAAATTCAGCTTCTGTTGCCATTTTGTTATCTCCTTTACTTAATTAATACTTCTTCATTATCACCAGAAAAACCCCTTCGACTCGCGCAAGCCTGCATTATCCAACACTTCTCTTCTCTTTTTTATGTCACCCAGTTGTTCCGGTGTAAAAGTAATGCCCATTGTAGCTGCCGCTTTTGCCGGGTCTGCATGGAAAGCACCACGAAACGCATCATCCTCAATAGCTTTAACTCCTACTTTTTTTAGTTCAGCTTCTGTTGCCATTTTGTTACCTCCTTTATTTGAGTAAAATTATGTTGATGAAAAATTGTTGAAAATTAACCACCTTTGATGCGCGATTGCAAGAGATTTTCAATGTTGGAAGCACGCCTCGACCACAGCAGACACAGGCGTATTATAATGAATATAATCATAATTGTCACCAACACAGCCAATAACTCCAGTACCAGAGTGGGGCGCAATAACGCCGCTTTAAACAAATGTTCAATGGTCGTTATCCAGAAATGTAGACCTAAATACGATGTAAATATTAAACCTGCAATAAATATTAATCCGTAGAAAAAGAAGATGAAGTCGTTCTTTTCCCAGCGTTCGCGCCGGGCTAATTTCTGCCACATGCCGGATTTGATGAAGTTCAGGGCTTGCGTCCGCAAGCGGGGCATTTCCAGATAATCCTGGATAATATAGTGCCCATCGGTCTCCGCGATAGGGAGCAGATTTATAAAGAAAAGAGTAGTGTTGAGTATCGCCGCCTGTAAAAAAATGTTGCGCAGAAGAGCATCAGGCAGAAATACTGCTACTAAAAAAAACACGCCACCAAGAAGCGCGTTGGAAAAAGGGCCGGCAAAAGAGACTGCAATGCGCGCCCATTTAGGTTTCATCCAGATATCCGTTGTATCTACAAACGCCAGAGGCATCCCGAAATACAGCATTACCCCACCCCTGAGTATTTTCCTTCCGTATTTTTTAACGGTCAAAGCATGGGCATGTTCATGGATCAGAACGGAAAGGGAAAAAACCAACAACAGCACAATGAAATCATCGTACACATGGTCGCCTGGGGATGAAAATGATATCAGTAAGCCTTTGTGCTGGATAAGGAAAAAGTACACGTATAAGACAATATCGGCCAGAAATAAAAATATGCCAAATATGAGCATGAGTCGGGTAAAGAATACATGCGCAAAGCGTTTATAAAACCAGGTAAAATAGCTGTCCGCTTTTCTGGTGGTCAGGATTCCATGAACAAAGAAAACGACGACATTCATTACCGCCGCTGACAACGTGTCTTTATGGAAATGCTCTTTCAGGGATTGAAAAAGCGAGACTGGCTGCTCTTCCAGAAATCCATCGTCTCTTAGTGTATTCAGAAGGTCCATCAACAACTCTGAGCCCAATGCGTCATATCGGGTAATGTATTCTAGAGCTATATCTTTAACTGTATTTTGGCCATCCATGAGGTTCCATAGAAATAGCTCTTCATTTCCAATGATAATGTATTTGTCATTATGCGGATTGCGTAAGGCGTAGCGTGCTTCCTCTGCCTTGTTCGAAACGTCCGCAACTTCGGCGTCAGGAACTTTCACCGGCTTGTATTTCGCCAGGTTCAGCCGGCCTTCAGTCAATAGCCAGATATCATCAGGTGCGGCCGCTTGTAACGGTTCTTTCGATCTTTTTTGCTCAACGTCCAGCCAGATATTGGAATTGGCATCCTTTTCACCAGATGATTGATAGATCTTTTCCATATCAAAACGCTCCAGGCTATTCGCTTCAACATAAACACAATTGACCTGTTGCAGTCAACAAAAAAGCATCCACCTATCAGCAGTCGAGAAACTGCTAACATGAGCAAAGAAGAGACTTGATCTCTTTGACCTTCGTCATTGATGCAATCATTTCATAATGATTTACTCCGGTGCCGGTGCAAAAAGACTTTTAAATTCTGATTGACGATTTATCGCTTTCATTATAGGAAATCTATTCAAGGGGGCTTGAAATGAAAAAGTTAGCTCTTGTGCTCATGTTTTTCCTGATAGCTGCCATCTTCGCCTCGTGCGCCAGCCGTGAAGTCAATATCGACGACACGGAACTGCTGTCGGTTTTCATTGTCAGCAGACATGGGATTCGTTCCCAGACGCAGACGCTCGATTATCTGAATGAGTTCACGCTGCGTCCGCAGGGCTTTCCACTGTGGTCAACGCCGGCGGATATTCCAGGCAATCTTTCAACAAAGGGAATGGAAAATGTCACAAAGCTTGGGGCATGGTACCGCGATTACTATGCCGCCCAGGGACTCTTGCCTTCTCGTGGAACCTGTCCTGCCTCGAATGCCGTGTTTGTCTATGCCAATGTATTCGAGCGAACCCTCCAGACGGCCCAGGGTTACATCGACGGATTGTTTCAAGGGGAGTCGGTTCCGGACTGCAATATTCAAGTCAATCATTCCGATCTGCCTGTGGATCCTTACTTCCTTCCGCTTAGCGCCGGTCTTTGCCGGGTCGACTCGGCTGAGGATTCGGATATTCTCAATGACTCGCTCGGCGGCAACCCGGATATTCTGAAGACCACATACGCCAGCCAACTGCAGTTGCTTCAGGAAATTACCCAGTGCTGCGAGTTGGATGCATGCGTGACCGCGGAAAACCCGAATCCCACTTCTTGCACACTGCTTGAACTCCCTTCGGCGATAAGCGTTACTGCGGGTACAGGCAAGGTCCAGCTGCTCAATCTTTTCTATATGCTGGACCAGATTTCAGAGCAGTTCCAACTTGAATACGCTGAGGGAATGACCGCAACGAACTGCCCTTCGACCCCTGGCGCCCAGTGCGTCGGATGGGGTGTTATCCCAACGAGCGCGGAATTGTACGAGGCGATGAGTTTCAGGGGAATATACACAAATCTGGTTGAGCGGCTCCCGTCTTACTGTCATGCAAGCGCATCGAATCTGATGATGCAGGCAATCGGAACGATGGATCAAACAATAAGCGGCGTGAAGGGTGTCGACACGTTGGCTCCCTTGGGGAGCAGGTTTACGCTTTTTGTGGGCCACGACACCGACAGCATTAACGCAATCGGCGGATTACTGAACGTGGACTGGCATATGGAGGGATACCCACCGAACGATCAAGGCCCGGCAGGCGCACTTGTTTTTGAACTTCGAAAAACCAAGCAGGGCGGGCAGAATATTGTGAGGCTTTTCCATGTCATTGCATCGCTGGATCAGATGCGGAACGGCACCGTGCTGTCTCTTCGAGATCCGCCACTGCGCCAACAGCTCATGATACCGTCATGTGGAACATACGATTGCCCGTATGACACATTCAAGGCGTTCGTCATATCAAACGTTCGTCAGGACTGCATTACCAAGAAAAACTAACCCCCCACGTTGGGTGCCGAATTTTGGACTGCTGAAAAGGTTCGTTCAAGACTTACGACTTTTAGTATTCCATTAAGGGCATTCGGCCCACCTGTTCTATTTGATAAGACATTGCTTATTCATGGTTGAACTATAGGAAGTCCGGTCTTGTATGTCAATGAAATCTTGGCCACAAAATGTAATGCTCGGATGTGTTTATTATCGATTGAGGTATTGCATATTCGTCTAGGTTGACGATTTGAGAATAACAAGATACTCTCTTGTCAAGAATTGAATTGCATGGAAATTAACGCCTTGCCCCCACAAACGAGACTTTCCATAGTGTTACATCAAGGGCGTTGGCCGGCATTGTCTGTGTCTGCCATGTGACTCCGCCATTTTCAGTATAGTAAATCGCACTTTTCGGCATATCCGGTTCTACGGAAGCCATTTGACCAACCGCCCAGGCTTTGTTATCAGTCATGGGGGAAACCCCTTCCATCATGTAAGGTGGGTGATTCGTTTTGATCGTCTCAAAGTTACCGTCAGTTCTGACGGTTACACGCGCGGTAAAACCTCCCGTTGCATCGCCGTTGCACGCAATCCAGACTACATTGGCGGAACTTGCACAGATATCATCAAAATCCTCAGTTCCGGAAATTGAGACTGTGCTTCTGTTCCAGGATCGACCGCCGTTTGCCGTCCACCAGAGGAAACCTTCGGAATTCACCGCTGCCCATGCGATAAGTGAACTAAATGCCGAGATGGACAAAGGCCCGTGTTCGGGAAGCACATCGGGAAGAGGTTCTTGCCACCAGGTGCGCCCGCCGTCGGGCGAGTGAATTACACCCAAATAATACAAGTTAACAGCAACAATCCAGATATCCTGGCCCGTCACATCCATCCTGTTGACCTGTTTCATCGTAATTATGTTCCCGTCAACGTCTTTTACTTCGACAATATTCCAGCTTACGCCACCGTCGGTGGTGTGCAAGACATCGCCGCCAATACTTACTGCCCAAGCCTCGTTCGGACTTACGCCTTTGATGTTTTTAATTTGCCGGTTGGTCATGCCGTCAGGAAGCGTCTGAATAGTCCAGGACGCGCCTCCGTCGGCAGTATGCAGAATGCCTCCATCAATTGTTGTGCCTTTGTTTAGGCTCATCGCCGCCCAGACCACACGATGATTCACGGCGCTGATATCATTGCCCTGAAATCCTTCGCAGCCGACAGGCAGCGCCTGCAGTGTCCATGTTGCTCCACCGTTGTCCGTTTTCAGAATTTTGACTGTAAAAATATCGGCGTTGTCTGACCAACCGATGGCCCAGCCTGTGACCGGCTCAGGGCTCGCGTTGTCGGCACAGGATATAATCATAAGCGACAGACACAACAATAACAAACAAGAAATATTATTTTTCATAAATCATCCTTTACTTAATTTGCATCATGAAATGAATAATGGAATTTATATGTGAGATACATATCTAAAGCGATAGAATCTTCGTATCCCCAAATAAATAAAGGCTGCGAAAAAGAAAAGCATCAGCAGCGTCGGCATAACCCCAACATTCAAGCAGAGGTAAGCAAAACCTACTGCCGGAAGTAGAATGATTCTCACAATTGTTTTCATGATCTCTCTGGTTCTTATGAAATCCGCTATGGGAGGGGATACTTTATAGTACCAGTTGACGAAAGACTGGCCGACATGGCTTGTAAAGAGGAAATTGTCCCTAAAATCTCTCAATATCTTCACGCTCGGATCGAAGTATGATCCGAAAGCCGCGGTTGCAATGAAACAGTTACCAGCACCTCCACCACCTGTGGGCTTCAACTGAAATGTAAGGGTATCAAAAGTATACGGCGGGTAGAGTATAACGTCCGTGTCATCATCATTAACAACATATCCGACCAGAATCTCCTGCGCTGTTGCCGTGTTATTTGCCGGATCTACAGTGACCTTCAGATATCCCAGGTTCCTCGTTATTCCCGTCACATACCACACCGGAGTGCCATTAGTGCTGATAAGGTCCGAAAATGCGCCCCCGGCATTACCGACGATGAAATAGGGAATCCCCCACACCGAATACCTTTGGTAGGTATGGGTATGGCCAGCAAAATTTGCGCTGATGGGGTAGGCATGATACAGGTCTTCCCATGGTTGAAGGTTAGGATTATTCATGAAGCTGAAATAATCCCAGATGGGGTGGTGATGAATGGTAAATACCCCTGCCATATTATCTTTCAGAAGTCCCTCGAGCCAGGGCGCCTGGCTCTGGGCAAGGGCCAGGGAAGTATGCGGATCATCACCATTAGCATTATTAGGATCCGGGCTGTCAAGAATGATAAACCTGATACCGGCACAGTCAAAGAAATGGTTCAGTGCCCCGTCCGTAGGCACATCGAATGACGAATGATATTGCACCGCTTCTGTAATCTTGGTTGAATCTGAGGGATTATGATATTCATGGTTTCCAATTGTGGTAAAGATGGGAAATTTTGCGAGCATCCCATCGGCTACCTCGAAATATTTGGTCCATAAGTCAGCATCATCATGCCCGGCATAATCCCCGCCGTCGAGGATAAAAAGCACATCCGTTTCATTTGCAGCAATGGCATCCGCCACGTATTGAAACCGTCCCTCTTGAACATGTGTATCACTGATTACAATAAAGGTAAACGGACCGCTGACCGGCATCGTCCGGAACGTGCGGTCGCTGAATACGTGCTCCGGAGTGTCTGAAGTTGTCACTCTATAGGTATAAGATTTATTGGAATCAAGGCCGGTAAGCTTTACATGTTGATAGGCGCCCGTTGTCGAAGATTCTGCCTTCTTATCAAATGTATGACTATTCGCATTATAATAACTCGTCGTGGCGTAATCTATTTTTCCCGCCTTACTACCTGATCCGTGCCAGTTGATGGTCGCGGAATCTGTGTTGGTTTTTGTTACCCACGGATTCCAATAAACCACAGTCTCTTCTGCGTCCGCAATGGCCGGAACAATAAAGAACAGGCAGAAAAATATCAATGCCAGTAAATACCCGCTCTGCTTTACTGATAGGAAATTTAATTTACGCGGGGAAGCGCAGAGTGGATGGCTGGCTTCTCTGTGCATTCGTTCGGCAGCGTTAAAACTTGCAACTTTTTGGTTTTTGGTGTTAGGCATGGCGAAACTCCTTAGATTTTTTAGTCGTCAACATTTATAACGTCCATATCACAATTATGGCAGAAATCAACATCATTTGCTTCTGGATGAAATCACGTATTTTATTCAAGGATAAAGTTTTTACCGACTTCAAGAAAACACGATTTACAGTCCATCTGTGAACATCCACCATTGCGGTTGTGTTGTATGAGGGCCTGCTTTTTTTCCCGTCCCCGACAATAATACAAGGGGTAACTTCAAATTTATTTTGACATTAGATTGATGTTCTCCTATGCTAACGACGTTTAAAAGTAGAAATAATAATTAAATTTATTTTGCCCTAATATAAAGGAGAAGATAATGCTCAAAACAAGAATGACTTCGATGTTCGGAATCGAGCATCCCATAATGCTCGCGGGGATGAACTGGATCACGGAACCGAAGCTGGTATCCTCGGTTTGCAATGCCGGTGGGTTGGGAATTCTGGCCATCGCGCGTTGCAACCCTAAGGAAACAAGGGAAAACATCCGGCAGATAAAGGCCACGACTGACAAACCCTTCGGCGTCAATCAGATACTTGTAGGGCCGGGGGCAAAAGAAAACATCGCTGTCGCCATTGAGGAGAAAGTTCCCGTCATCAATTATTCGCTGGGCAAGCCGTGGTTTGTAAGCGAAGTCCATGCCTACGGGGGAAAAGTTGTCGGAACAATCGCGATCGCCAAACATGCTTCTCGGGCTGTGCAATTGGGCTGCGACGCACTTATCGTAACCGGTCATGAGGCAGCCGGCCATGGAGCTGCGGCAACCTCCATGGTTTTGATTCCTCTGGTGGCAAGCATGGTGAAGGTTCCCCTGATCGCCGCGGGAGGTTTTTATGACGGCCGTGGTTTGGCAGCCGCGCTGGCCTTGGGCGCCGATGGCATCTCCATGGGCAGCCGGTTTATGGTGGTCAAGGAAAGCATGGTGCATGATAACTTTAAGCGGCTGTGCATGGAGGCTACAGAGCAGGACACGCTTTATGATAATGTATTTGACGGGATGTACGGCCGGGTTTTAAAAACGAAAGAAGCTGAAGCTATGATGAAAAGAGGCTTCCCTCTTTTTGAAGCAATTAAAGGCGCCCTTCTGGTCAAAAAGCTGATGAACCTGTCCCTGGCAAAATTCGTTGGCTTAAGCATTGAAATGTTGAGGGCCGAGGAGGGACATCCCCTCATGGTGCTGGCGCGCCAGGCTGTGGCAAACATGAAACACCTCAAAGCGCTCAATGAAGGAGATGTGGAAGGCGGTATCCTCTTTGCCGGACAATGCTGCGGCGGCATTACCGATAACCCGACATCAAAGGAGCTCATCGACCGCGTTATGGCCGAGGCGGAAACAACACTGGCAAAGATGAGCAGCATGAAGGTTTCATAAAATGACTTGATTATCTTCCGCGCAATCAGCGAGCGGCTAAAATTGTCTCACGGCCATTGACCTTAAAAGCTTCCTTGATTTGACCAAACTCATCAAGCGTAAGCCGGTGATAGGTATCATCGCCGCGCCTACGATAATAAATCTGCATGCCGGGATTGCATTCAAGATCGAAGTGCTCGCGCTTAAATGGCCGCACCATGATTTTGTGGGTATTGTTAACAGGAAAACTCTTGATGATGCGGATATAATCAGGCATCCACTTTGGGTCCATCCCGCCTTCTTTTTGTTGTTTGACAAACCATGCATATACTTTATCCGGATCAAATTTGACGCCATCTTTAAGCTGGACGGTAATCATAACCTTCTCATCGGCAACTTCACATGGTGCGCCATAGGCAATGGCACAATCCACGGCCGGGATTTTCTGGGCGTAGAGAAGAACATTCTCCGCCGAAAAATTCTCTCCGTCTTTACGAATCCAGTCATCGGTACGACCATTAAAAAACATATACCGCTTGCCGTTCACAATTCGGATATGGCCTAGATCACCTGAATGATACCAGCCGTCGCGGAATTTCTGACTGGTCGCCCCCGCATTACCGAAATAACCATCGAATCTGAGGTTGTTATCGCCTACCTTGCGGCAGATCTCGCCCACGGCCTTATCATAGTTGGTAAGTGCGCCGCTCGCATCTGTTATCCCCGGCGGGCATTCCTGGCCAGCTTCATCCAATATCAGGATGGAGGCATCCACCTTGCCAACTGAATCAATCGGGTCTCCGGGTTTATTCGCCGTGGTGATGACTGCCTCGGTAGAACCGTAGATTTCATAAATATGCTCCATGCCCAGATAGCGCTTGAGTTTTATACGGTCGTTGACCGTGGCGCCGTTGCCGTAGGCGCAACGGAACTTATTGCGTGGATGTTTGGCCAAGGCGGCCTGAACTGCTTCGCCGCTGCCGTATTTGCGATCAAGGGCATCGATGATGTAATGGAGCGGCTGGCCGACATAATTAAGGAAGCCCACCCCATGCGCGAGCATATCCTCCTCGAAGGCGCTTGCGGAAAAGCGTCGTTTGAGAACAAAGCCTCCACCCACAATCATCTGAGGCAGTATCCCGATATACCAGGCATTCGAGTGAAATAAGGGCATCGAGATATAACCCCGGTCTTTCCTGGTAAGACGAACCGCCGATTGCACCACGAACCCTGCACCCACCAGCTTGATATGCGTACAAGGAACACCCTTGGGCATCCCCGATGTACCCGAAGTATAGATCACTATCACCGGACTGAAATTATCTATTTTGACCCGATAGCACTCAGGCACTTGCGCATGCTCGGCTTCCTCAACGGCCTGCTCCAGTAATTTGAACCCTTTTGATTGAAATGCATCCTTATCCCCGATGCCGTAGATATTTTCAGGAGCGATCACCTTCTCATTTTTTATCACATCGTAAACTTCTTTCAGGGTGCTATCGTTGATAATCATAACCGATATTCCGGCCTGACCCATAACCTTGGCCAAAGTCTCGCCCCGAAACCCGGTATTGATGGCGAAAAGAATAGAATTACTCAAACCTGCCCCAAAAGCGGCAAAGAGAAATTCGGGAGTATTATCCATGTATACGCCAAAAGAGAGCCTCTTATTTTTGTCCAGCTTTCCGCTGTCCACCAGCTTTTTCCTCGCACTCATAAAAAAACGCTCATAACGCCGGGATTGCTGATATACTTCCCGATACGTGTATTCACGTCCTTCAAATATGAAAAACACTCGATTACGCCTGAACCAAAGCCACCAAAGAGTCAATTTTACCATGGTGCTGAAGTTTACAAAACCAAGGACCTTTCGTATGATTGTTTTAAGATTTATTTGCTTCACTATTTTACCCCCTGAAAAAATATTATCACTGGCTATGAATAATTTAGACGCATAATGGTCTGTTTAGCTCGCGGCTTGTTTCCTCTGTTTCACACCTTCCGTCCGGTCACCGCTACCGAAGTCCCTGCCGTTGCTAAAAATCGAAGCCCGAAGAAATGCAGGGGCGATTTATTATTCGTCTTGTTTTATTATTCTATATGCGACTTTGCCGTTTTGATCGCGAGGTCTTTGTCTTTGGTGAACATCCACCATTGTTTTTTTGTCGTGTGCGGGCCTGCTTCTTTTTCGCGTCCCCGACAATAATACCAATGGCCGAATCGCTCGACAGTAGAAAAAGGATGGCTGCCTGTGCAGAGAATGCCGCAAGTATTAATTTCCCTAAAATAGATCGTTTCTTCCGGCGCTTCATCATTTGCCAAATCATCAGGCAACACGATTTGAGATACATCGAATCCTTCGGCTTCTTTTTTATCCAACCACTTTGAAATATTCATGGATACTTTTCCCTTGGCAATGGGTGATGCGCTTTCACTAGAGTGGACTCTTTATTACGAGACCTTTGTGTATCTATAATACACAAAGTCTATAACTGCCAGCAAATGAGGTATTATTCCAAAAAAAAGATAGAAAGCGACTTAAGGTTTAGTCGCCTTCTATCCAATTTATGTCTTCACCTGACCTTGATCTCTTCTATTTTTTTGCTCTTTTAGCCAACTCTTCGGCCCGCAACTCTTTGCGCAGAATCTTGCCGACATTGGTCTTGGGCAAGTCTGTACGGAATTCAATTTCTGTTGGTACTTTGTAAACAGCAAGCTTGGTCTTAGCAAACTCTATAAACTCTTCAGCGGTTCCCGTTTGACCTTCTTTCAAGACAATGAAAACCTTGGCAGACTCGCCGCGTTTGGAATCGGGAACGCCAATGGAGCAGGCTTCCTGAACTTTGGGATGCATGTAGAAAACCTCGTCAATATCACGCGGATAAACATTATAGCCGCCGGAAATAATCATATCCTTCTTGCGGTCAACGATGAAGAAATAACCATCTTCATCCATCGTGGCGATATCACCGGTATAGATCCAACCATCCTTTAGCGTATTGGCTGTTTCTTCTGGTTTGCCTTTATAGCCTCTCATGATCTGTGGCCCTTTAACAATTAATTCTCCGCGTTCACCAAACGGCATATCCTCAGTGCCGTTTTCCAAATCCACTATCCGGCACTGAGTATCCGAAATGGGAAGACCAACTGAACCTGCTTTGCGGGCGCCGCCGGCAAAGGGATTAATATGAGTAACCGGGCAGGTTTCCGTCATGCCGAAGCCTTCCACAATCGTGGCTCCGGTAATTTTTTCAAACTCGCTGATAACTTCTACCGGCAAGGGCGCGCTGCCGGAAAAAGCGCCTTTGATGCAGCTCATGTCCGTTTTTTTCAAGTTAGGATGGCTCAGCATGCCAATGTACATTGTAGGAACCAGTGGTGCAAAAGTCGGCTTAAATTTATGGATTGCTTCCAACAGCGGCTCCGGCTGCGGTTTGGGAACAAGCACTTGCGAAAAGCCCTGAGACACAGCGTAATTCATGCAACAGGACATGCCGAAAACATGGAAATAGGGAAGCGCGCCCAGCATTACTTCCGCGCCAGCTTCAAAAGCGGGGAACCAGGCACCAATTTGCTGCACTTGTTTACTTAAATTGCCATGAGTCAATTCGACCCCCTTGGAAACGCCGGTAGTGCCGCCGGTGTACTGATACATTGCCACATCGGTAAAAGAATTTTTCACCTTGGGCGGATTGGGCTGGTATTTGGCAATGCAATCCTTCCAGCGATAAACATCCGATGCCTCTTTTACATCAGCGGCCAGTTTTTTCTTTTTGGCGACAAGGGGAAACAGCAGACTTTTTGGAAACGGCAGGTAATCGCCAATGGAAGTGATTATTATTTGTTTTATTTTCGTCTTGGGACGCAGATCGATCATCCGGTTGCCGAGCAAATCAAGGGTTATTAATACTTTGGTGCCTGAATCATTAAACTGATGTTCCAATTCCCGGTCGGAATAAAGGGGATTATTCATTACGTTGATGGCACCGATTTTTAAGATGGAATAATAGGCCACGACGCAGGGAATAACGTTGGGCAGCAGAAGTGAAACGGCATCCCCCTTCTTTACTCCGAAATCAGCCAGGCAAGTGGCAAACCTGTCCACCATATCCTTGAATTGAGAATAATTAACTTTGTATCCCATGAAGATTAAAGCATTTTTTTCCGGAAATTTCCCTGCCGTACGCTCCATAATCGCCGGCATGCAAATTTCTTCATAGTTCAACTTCTCGGGTACACCTTTCTCATAAGATTTTAACCACGGTTTTGATGCATAAGATGATTTTCCTGCCATTGCCACGTTCCTCCTTTATGTAATTAAATTATTATGTTGTTAATTATTACACAGAAAACTGTTTCCAGCGCGTTATTTCTAACAGTTTTTTTTGCCAAAAGCTACAAGAAAAATTATGATTAATATGCCATTTTGCCTCTTTTTTTGTCCTTGACGAATTAGTCAATTGCTTCATATACTCTGCCAATACTTAAAGGAATTCTTTTCTTATATGGCGATTATAGAAACTAAAGCTCTGACAAAAACGTATGGCAAGATACAGGCTGTGCGGGGCATTGATCTTAATATTGAAAAGGGCGAAATATTCGGGTTGCTGGGGCCAAATGGCGCAGGCAAGACTACAACCATCGGAATGCTCTGCACTATCATTAATGTCACATCCGGCAGCGCGCTCATCGCCGGATGTAATGTTATCAAAGAGCCTTCCCGGGTAAGACGCAAGGTCGGTATTGTCTTCCAAGATCCAACTTTAGACACCGTTCTTACCGGACGCGAAAATCTTGAACTTCACGCCCGCCTCTACGGCATTTCTGCCGCTAACCGCCAAATCAGAATAAATGAAATGCTGGAGCTTGTTGATCTGAAAGAACGCGGCAATGATATTACCCGCACTTATTCCGGGGGTATGCGCAGACGCTTGGAGCTGGCGCGCGGCCTTTTGCATAGACCGTCCGTGCTCTTTCTGGATGAACCAACACTGGGGCTTGACCCGCAGACAAGAGCGTGCACCTGGGAATACATCAAAAAGATGGCCAAGATGGAACAGACCACCGTTGTACTCACCACTCATTATATGGAGGAGGCGGAACAGGTCTGTGATCGTGTGGGCATTATTGATCATGGCCGGATAATCGCTCTGGACACACCGGATAATCTGAAGGAATCAATGGGCGGGGACATGGTCCTAATTCGTGCCAAAGATCCACCCGCAGAAAAGATCAAAGCTCTACCTTATGTCCGTCAGGTAAATTCCTCCGATGGTACTTTGGAAATAACGATGAAAGAGGCTCATCTGCATCTGGCACAACTGCTCTTGATGATCCCCAATGTTGAGTGCGTAGAGGTACGAGTACCCACGCTAAGCGATGTTTTTATCAAACTGACCGGACATGATATTCGGGAAGAAAATTCTGAAGACTCCGGCAGTTGGGTTGATTCCGTGGCCCGGTACCGTCAGAGAGGTAATTGATATTATGGATGAGCGACGTCTCCAAAAAGAATTGATGGGCATTGGCGCTGTCTGGTGGCGGGAGTTCAAAGTATTCCAGAGGGAAAAAAGCAGAATCGTCTCCAGCATTGTTCAACCGCTCATGTGGCTTTTTCTATTCGGTAGCGGGATAGGCGCCAGTATCAGCATCAGCGATGTCAGTTACCGGGATTATATCTACCCCGGAGTACTGACCATGTCGGTACTTTTCGGATCGGTCTTCTTCGGCCTCTATATTGTCTGGGACCGCAAGCTCGATGTGCTTAAGGCTGTGCTGGTGGCGCCGGTATCACGTTTGAGCATATTTCTGGGCAAGGTTCTGGGCGGCTGCACAGACGTCATCCTTCAGGTTCTGATACTCTTTTGCTTCGCTTTTTTATTTCCGCAGGTTAACCCTTGGGGCATTCCTCTGGCGTTATTCTTATTGCTCGTTACATCGATCGCGCTGGTATCAATGGGTCTTGCTTTGGGCTCAATGCTGGAGAGTCTGGAAGGATTTCAGGTCATCTCTTCTTTTCTTGTCTTTCCGCTTTTCTTTCTCTCCGGCGCGCTTTTTCCCGTTAATGACAAACTCCCCGCCTGGCTGCAATATCTGGTAAAACTAAATCCGTTAACCTACGCCGTGGATGGCGTCCGGGGCGCGCTGCTCAATGTTAACATTTTCCCCTTTTATGTTGATCTGACGGTCATCACTTTTTTCGCGGTAATTATGTTTGGGATGGGAAGCGTTTTGTTTAGCAGGATGAAATAAAATCACGGGCATGAACCCCGCAGCAAGCTACGGTGTATTATACCCTCCGCTTTGCGGGATAATTCGACCTGCAAGTTTCAGTGCACTTTGTTTCTGAAACTTGGGTCTCATTAACTTACCAATTCCGATACGCTTCGCTTTCGGAATTGGAGTTTCACAAAAACGGCGCTGACCAGCAACCCGCCAAAATTTGGAGTCGCCGGTCATGCGCCGTTGATAGAGCCAATCTTTTTTTTATTCGCCGGTGAATACCGGTTCGCGTTTTTCCAGGAAGGCTGTTATGCCTTCCGTGGCATCCTTACTGCTGACAAGCTTGGTTAGCCATTCAGCATCAACACGCAGGCCTTCATCAATGCCTTTATCCATTCCAGCGCTCATGCCTTCCATAACTGCCGCCACTGCCAGGGGAGGACGTTTAGCCAGCGCCGCGGCAAATGCCTGGGCCTCTTTCATCAAATCGGCAGCGGGGAAAACCTTGTCCACAAGACCGATCGCCAGAGCTTCCGGCCCGGAGAGCCTTTTGCTGAAAAGAATTATCTCGAGTGCTTTAGATTTTCCTAAAACTCTCGGCAGGCGTTGAACGCCACCCCAGCCGGGGATGATGCCCAGATTGACTTCCGTAAGGCCGATCATCGCTTTGGGATTATCGGTCATCAAACGGAAATGGCAGGCCAGCGCTGTTTCACAGCCGCCGCCCAGAGCATACCCATTTATAGCTGCGATATACGGTTTTTGGGACCGGGAGATAGCATTCATAATCTTGTTGCCATCGGGTCCTTTACTAATATTTGCCACATCCGAAAGATCCATCCCCGCGCAAAATCCTTTTTCGCCGGCTCCGGTAATGATAACGACTCTGGTTTCCTTGCTTTTTCCCAGCTCGGTTACAGCCTTATCCAAATCTTCACGGACGCCAAGATTGACCGAGTTCGTGGGTGGACGGTTGAGAGTGATGGTGGTTACAAAATCCTTTGTAGAAACAATAATGTTGCTGTAGCTCATGTATATCCTCCTATGGACAAGAATTATTTTTGACAGGATTGACTATATGGAAACTGGTTTCTGATGTCAATCAAAATGAACTACCCGAAGTAAGCTACGGGGTATCGCTGGTTACTTATCATTCCGGCGAATAACCTGAATTTCACGCGCGAGACTGTGTCTTAATGTCCCCCGCTGGCGGGGTAAGGGGTGGACGTTTTTTAGTATAGCCGTAATACTCATTGAAGTTAAAGTCCGGAAATCCTTTGTCCACCTCCGCCAGCGGAGGAGATGGAATGACATTCTTTGCTATTGCGACACAGTCTCACTTGCCGGGTTGCGTAACCTAAAGGTCATCTGCGACCGGTATGAAGATAGAGAAAAAAGATATATTGACAAGGCTTTATTTTTCCTTTAGTTTACGCTGCAAGTTTTAATTCTACTGATGGAGATGACATAGTGAAGGATATTAACTCTTTAGATTTAGGCGGCAATTTCTCGGGCAGTCTTTTGGGAATGGTCCTCAACGCGGGTCTCATGGTTAAGTTTGTTTTACTGATACTGCTGATATTTTCCGTGGTCTCCTGGGCAATCATTTTCTTTAAGTATATATATTATCGAAACATAAAAAAAGAAAATGAGGCCTTCAGCGCGGATTATCTGAAAAGCAGCAAGCTCTCCGATATTTTTCCGGCAGCTAAAAAATACAAATATTCCACTACAGCGGAAGTTTTCCGTGTCGGCTATACAGAATTAACATCCCTAAACAAATCATCAAAGGAATCAGCTCCGGCAGGCGACGAAATCCGTCTTTCTTCCCTAGATAACGTGGATAGATCTCTCAACAGGGCCTGCAATACAGAAATGACTAAACTCGAAAGCTCCCTGGGATGGATCGCGACCACCGGTTCAGCCAGTCCGTTCATTGGCTTATTCGGCACGGTATGGGGCATTATGGATACGTTTAAGGGAATTGGCGCCCGCGGTTCGGCAACTCTTGCCGTTGTCGCTCCCGGTATTTCGGAAGCCCTCATTGCTACAGCTGCCGGCCTGGCTGCGGCAATACCCGCGGTTATTTTCTATAATTACTTTTTGAATCAGTCCAAAAACATGGTTCAGGAAATGGACAACTTTGCCGCTGAATTTTTAAATATTGTCGAACGGTATCTCGTCCGTAAATAAAAGCTGGGGAATACAAAAACTATGCGCGGCTTACGCAGAAGAAACAATCAAAACAAAGCTATGGCGGAAATTAACGTCACGCCTTTAGTTGATGTTATGCTGGTGCTCTTAATTATCTTCATGGTTACTGCGCCAATGCTTTCGATGGGTATTGATGTCAACCTGCCCCGGGTTAAATCCAAAAGCGTTGATGTCACTGAAGAAAAACTTGTGCTGACTATCAACGAAGCCAAAGAAATATACTTGAATAAAACCAAGTTGCCACTGGGAGAAATCAATTCCAAACTCGAAGCAATTTTTTCCAATAGAATCGATCGTGAAGTTTTTCTGCGAGCCGATAAAAATGTTCCTTACGGGTTTGTTGTCGAAGTAATGTCGGAAATACGCAAGGCCGGCGTCGATAAACTTGGAATGATCACAGAACCGCCCGAGGCAATGAAATGACGCTTCAGACGTTTAACAACGGCTCTCGCGGCGAAAACAGCAACCTCTCCAAAATGATCATCCTCTCCCTGATAATCCACGTGGTTGTCATCAGCACAGTCATAATTGCCATACCTACGACTTCGCGGCATTTAACTTTTGGACAGGCTTATTCTGTTCAGCTTGTTGGTTCCGAAGTAATGCTCCCTGGAAAAGACACATCGGCGCTGAGCGACATTCTGCAATCAAATAAAGCGGCAAGTTCCATCATCGTCAAAAGGCAGGTAAGCGGACTATCCTCAACTCCCGTAAAAAAAGAAGAAGACAGTAAGCTGACAATTGAAAAAGCCCTCAGCGCCCTCCGGCAGAAAGAGCGCTCAACACCGCCGGCTGCGCCAGCCGCAAAAACGCCGACCGCGGCCAGGGGAAATGTGCCGGGGGGTCAGTCCAACTCGCGCTTAAATGAATATTATGGATTTATCCAATCAAGAGTCAAAAGCAATTGGATATTACCTCAGGCGCTGAGACCCAAGGATATTGTTGAGACAATCATTGAAGTTAGAATCCTGAGTAATGGCGCGGTAGAAAGGCTCAATTTTGAAAAACGATCCGGAAACCGCTATGTCGATGATTCGGCCATGAAAGCTGTTCAGAAATCAATACCGTTTCCTCCATTTCCGGAGGGAATGATGAACAATTATATTGAAATCGGGATACGCTTCCCTTCCTCAGAATTACGCTAAAGCAAACGAAAGGTGAAAAATTTTCATGAAGAAAATAAACCCCGTGGCAACTTTGATCTTATATTTCTGCGCATCTCTGATATTTTGCAGCAATGCCGTGGCCAAAGTTTATATTGATATTGATTCACCATCATTTCAGCAATTCCCCATCGCGATTTCCGATTTCCAGAGTCCGGCAGAAAGCGTCAATAAATCAGCAGTTTCCGGTATCGCTCTGGCTGATGATATCAAGAGATATCTCACGATGACCGGCATATTTAATATTTTGAACAAGAAAAGCTTTTTGGAAGACAATAATCCCGGCACGGCAGCGGCCAATGAAAACATTCGCTTCTCCGATTGGGCAATGATCGGCGCCGATTATTTGCTCCGGGGTAACATCACCCAAAAAGACAAGGAGCTAATTGTGGAGAGCCGCCTCTATGATGTCACCCGTGGAGAACTTCTCTTCGCTAAAAAATATAATTCAAAAATCAATGAGCAAAAGACTGTCGCTCGAATGATTGCTTCAGATATATTACTGGCGCTGACCGGCGATGAAGGTGAGTTTAACACTAGAATTGCTTTTGTATTCAAACAAAATTCGCAAGCTGACATCTATACCGTCAACTACGACGGCTCGGAGATGAAGAATGTGACCAGCCATAAAAGCATTGTCGTTGGACCGCGCTGGTCACCTGACGGAAGGTATCTGGCTTTTACATCCTACAGGGACGGCCAGCCGGAAGGTTACATTCGCGATTTGAAAAATGGCACTGATAAAAAAGTAGCTTCTTTTGAAGGGATTAACTTATGCGGTTCTTTCTCCCCGGATGGAAATAAATTGTTGCTGACTTTAAGCAAGGAAGGTAACGAGGAAATCTATGTTCTGGAAATCGAAACGATGAAGCTTGCGCGCATAACCCACAATTATTCTATCGATGTTTCCCCTACCTGGTCGCCGGATGGGAAAAAAATAGCTTTTGTTTCCAATCGTTCCGGTTCGCCACAAATATTTGTTATGGATGCCGATGGAAATAATACAAAAAGAATAACCTTTGAAGGTAATTATAATACTTCTCCCTCCTGGTCGCCACGCGGCGACCGGATTGCTTATGAAGGGCTGGTTAACGGTAAGTTTCAAATATTTTCCATAGATGAAGAGGGCAATAACCTTTTGCAGCTTACTTTTGATAATGCCAAAAACGAATATCCGTCCTGGTCACCTTCCGGCAGGCAAATTGTTTACAGTTCCAAAATAAACTCGAAAAATAAAATCTGTATCATGAATGCCAACGGGTTAAATGTCCGTGTTCTTATAGAAAAGACCAATAGCTCACTTATGCCCGCCTGGTCACCCCGTTTTAAATAATTTTAGAATCATCTCAACCGGTCATTCACTTGCAGGCGGGAAAGCATAACTTGCTTAAATAACTGGGATTACCTTCTGTACGGGAATGACAGATTGATGGACTTTTTACGAGATCATCAAGACGAAATTACATTTTTTTTATTGACGGGAACAGGTCAATTGTGTTTATGTTTTAGCGCATAGCGTAGTGTTTTTAGATCAAAACAACCTTTATAATCATAGATAGAGAAAGGAGAAGTATGATGAGAAAGAACCTGACATTAATAGGATTTGTGGTTTTAATCGCCTTTGGAATGACAATTTTTACGGGTTGCGCGGAGAAACAAACGGTAGTTAAGGACGAGCCCATCCAAGAACAGGCGATTCCGGCGGCACAACCGGCAAACGAACCAGTGGTTGTAAAACCGGCTGCTCAAGAGCAATCTGCCAAAGTAGAAGCGGCGGCAACAGTTGAAGCTAGTATTAGTGATATCAATTTTGACTTTGACCAATCCACCATCCGTCCGGATGCCCGGGAAATTCTGAAGGCGAATGCCGATATAATTCTAAAAAAGGGAGCTGCCACGATTACTATTGAAGGTTATTGCGATGAAAGAGGGACTGCGGAATACAACATGGCTCTTGGCGAAAGACGAGCTCAGGAAGCAAAAAAATATCTTGTCAATCTAGGTATGAAAGCATCGCAGATTAAAACAATCAGCTATGGTGAAGAGCGTCCATTGGATCCCGGCAATAATGAAGATGCCTGGGCAAAGAACAGACGCGCTCACTTTGTCGTCAATGGTAAATAACTAACGAGGTGATGGAATTGAAAAATTATTTTTATCTTTTTTTACTGATTTTGGTGTTTTTGATTGCCGGCTGCGCTACTTCTCAGGATTTAAAAGCAGTGCGTTCGGAATTAAACCAGAAGATGGAAGAAAAAATATCAGCGGTAGATGTGGAGCTTAGCACACTGAAAAAGGAACAGGAGAAGAATTCTTCAACTGTAGCTTCGATGCGTAAAGGTCAGGCTAATTCGACAGCAGACTTAGGCGATTTGCGGGAATCTATCCAACAATTGCGAGGCCAACTGGAAACTTTGAAAAAAGATATGGCCCAAGGCACCAAGAGAAGCGATGAGTTCAAGGATAGACTCGATAGCATTGCTCTAAAAGTCAACTTTATTGAAAACTTTCTGGAAATCGGCAAAAAAGATTCTGTAAGCGATGTTAACGATAAAGTGATCAATCCACCGGGTAATGGGGTGGCCACAAAAGAACCGGCCAAAAAGCAAAATAAGGAAACTATGTATGCGGCGGCTTATCAGGAATTTAAAGATGCTCATTATGATAAATCCCGCACTGAATTTAAAAACTTTTTAGCTGCTTACCCGAATACAGAGTATGCCGGCAATGCTCAATTCTGGATCGGTGAATGTTACTTTTTTGAAAAAAACTATGAGCAAGCGATTTTGGAATATGAAAAAGTAGCCAAAAATTATCCGAAAGGGGATAAGGTTCCTTATGCTTTGCTGAAACAGGGGCTCTCTTTCCTGAATCTCAAAGATAAAACCAGCGCCAAGTTAATTTTACAACAGGTAATCAAAGATTTCCCTAATACAAACCAGGCACGCATCGCGCGCGGGAAGTTACAAGAAATCAAATAATCTATAAACAGTTAAAACCAAAAAAAGGGGGCATGTAACAAGCCCCCTTTTTTATTTTGCGAAATGTTATTGCTACTATCAATCAAGGAAAATTATTTTTATGCCTTCCGGCGCGGGCAGTTCAAAAATAGATAACTCCTCTGATGTTTCTATTTTCAGACCTGAATATTTTACGGATATAGATGTTATTCCATCCGCCATTTTAATGGTAATTTTACCGGAAATGATGCTTTCCTGTTCATAATCTTCATATTGCACCTGATAAATTTCTTTGCCAAATTCATCATTGCGAATATATTTTGATAATCTGTTTTTTTCTCCAATCCAGATGGTTTGTGAAATCCCTGATTTTGCTTTCGTTTCTATCCGCAGAAAATTACCTTCTCGATAGCTTTGACTCGATACTTCCTTTTCGGGCAAAGAAGGATACGTCCCGGAAAAAATCATTACCATATCTTCAATATTGAAATCCCAAGGCAAAAATTTTGCGAGATTAGAGCTTGTCGGCTTTCCGCGATAATACTCACCTCTGGACGGGATAAAGATGCTCATCGCAGCGGGCGTTGCCGCAAGTAAAAAATCCGGCGTTCCTATTACCGGGAGCAGTTCCAACCTTAAATATGATGGCTTCTTGATGACCAGGGCTGCCCTTACAGTCTGATACCCCTGCTTTGTTACCAAATCTATCTGCACTAAAGCGCTCAATGTTTTATCCTGGGTAACAGCGCCGGAAATTGCGGCAAGATATTTTTCGGATGGAAAATCCGAATTAGTTATTGTGCGTTGCAGGCAGCCACAAATCAAACCGGACAATAATAATAAAAACATTATCCGCGGCACAAGAATTAATTTACCAAACATAGTGAAAAACTTTATTGTTGAAATTATTGAATTGAATTTTTATTTGTTACTTTTCTTTGTTGCATCTTCGATCTTTTTTGGAAGTGAACTGCTTTTAGGATCAATCTTGAGCGCCCGCTTATACATTTCCTGCGCTTCCTTTGCTTTGCCCATTTTTGCGTAAACATCGCCAAGATGCTCAATCACATTGGCATCGTCAGGTAGAAGTTCTATGGCTTTCTTTAAATTTGCCAAGGCACTATCCAGTTTGTTCTGCTTGAAATGGACCCAACCGAGGCTATCAATCATATAACCGCTATCCGGTTTTATTTTTAGCGCCTTAACAATCATTTTTTCAGCTTCATCAAGATTTATGCCTCTATCAGCATAACTATAACCGATAAAATTAAGCGCTTCAGCATTATCCGGATCAAAACCCAACACAATTTCCATTTCCTTAAGACTTTCCGGAAAACGGTTTGTCTTTTCATAAATCACACCAAGGGCGTAATGCAAATCAACACTTTTGGGCAAAATCGTGATACCTTCACGTAAAATATTTTCTGCGGCGGCCATTTCTTTATTTTCTTCGTAAAGGGAAGACAAAAAAAGATAAAGTAGAGTTTGATCATCTTTCTTTTTGACAGCCTCCTTTATTACTAAAATAGCCTCCGGGATTTGACCGTCTTTCTTGAAAATCATCGCCGCGTTAATTTGCGCGTTAGCATACAATTCAAATGAGGCCGGGATTCTCTGATATTCGGCGATAGCCAATTTTTTTTCACCTTTTTCATCATAAGCATTAGCCAGCAAATAACGAATCCGGCTATCTGTTTCGTCTTTTTTTAAAACTTCAGAAAATTCGGTTATGGCTAAATCAAACCGGCGTATTTCATAATACAAAAGCCCCAGCGCAATTCTTACTTCGCGATTGTCGGGATCAGATTTTAATATTTCCTGGTATTCTTTTTGGGCTTGCTCAAATTTTTTATCTTTAATCAGAAGCTCTGCTATTTTTGCCCTCAGGTTTATCCGCGCCGGGTTTATCCGCAAGTAATCGTTATATACTATAATCGCCTGGTCTATTTTTTTTTGCTTTTCATACAATGCTGCCAAATCATATACTGCTGATTCAAAATCCGGTCTCAGGGAAATGGTTCTCTTATACATTTTTTCCGCGTCTTCGAATCTGTTCATCTCTGCCAATACTTTACCATAATAATAGGTACCCATTATGTTATCGGGGGCAATAAGCAGCATTTTCTTGAAGGTCGCTTCAGCTTTGCTGTAATTCTTTTCTTCGGCGTATATTGTTGCCAGATAAAGATAAGCAAGCAGATTATTCGGAGTTTGTTCGATTACCTGATTATATTCCTTAATTGCCTTCTTGTTTTCGCGCAGATGCAGATATAAACCACCCATAATCATGTGAAGTTCGCTATTGTTTGCATTTTTTGCCAGCGTCTCTTCACCCAGGGGAATTGCTTTTTTGAAATCTTCTTTCTCCGCATACAGTGAGACAAGTTCAGTGATAAGAAATAAAGAATCCGGATCGGCGGCAATTGCCTGCTCCAACTCGGTAGCTGCATCCGCGAGATTACCCTCCTGGCGTAGAAGCACAGCCAGAGAATAATGATAAGCCGCATCCCTCAAATATTTATCTTCTGAAGGGACGGGGGATTGTAAAACAGGTGAAACCAGAGCACACCCGCTAATAGCTGTAAAAAGAAGAAGTGCGATAGTAAAATATATTTGTTTTCTTGTCATATTGAATAAACAGTTCCATTTTTTTAGATAATATTTAGGGATAAACTATACAATTATGAAGAACTGCTGAAAGATTTCCCCTTAATTAACTTCGATACCGGAACAACCAAAATCCCCTTCTCCCTCAATACCCGACTGGCATCCTTAATTGCCCGGATAGTTTCCGGATGTGGATGACCAATGATTATGACCGGGGATACGTCAGAACTGTTTTGGGTGGCATCCAGCAATATTTTATAAATCTCATTATAATCGCGATTGTTATCGAGGAAAACTTTGCGCGAAGCCATCTGTATGTTTACTTTTTCAGAAGCGGCAGAAGCTTTAGTTTTGACGGTAGTCCGCGAATCGATAAAAAACATCTTCTTTTTCTTCAGGTTATTAAAAATAAGAACGAGTTTGTCTTCATCAGCCATGAGTTTAGAACCCATATGATTGTTTACGCCGGAAACATAAGGCACTGATGCAAGATCTTTTTCCAGCTGAAATATTAACTCTTCACTATTCATATCGGTAAAAAGAGCTCCGTTGCCCGGTTTTTCTTTGGGATATGAATTAGGCTCCATCGGCAAATGCAAAAGCGTTTCCTTATTCGCTTTATGGAGCATTTCCGCCGCCTCCCGGCTATGGCTGCAGAGAGGAAGAATTGCAAACGTTATATCAGCATCGATTTTCAAAAGTTCTCTCACGGGGCCCAAATCATACCCGATATCATCGATTATTATAGCTACTTGTTTTATAGGCAGGGGAATCTTCTCAATTTTAGAAACAACTATCTTTTCTTTTTGTTTTACCGATTCTGTTTTTTTGGTCGTAGGAGGTTCTTTTACGGGCTTCGCTTTTGGTGTTTCCACCTGCTGTGTAGGTGTTTTCGGTGGATTTACCTCCACAGGCGGAAATAGCCCAGTATAAATGATGAACGCGACTACTATCACTATCAGTGATATAACCAACCAGGTGGAAAAACTTTTTTTGGACTTCTTGGCCAATTTTTTGAATTGCCCTTTCTTAATTTATAACTTAACTATTTAAATTCTTTTTCATAATATCCCAGCTTTTTAATATATCAATTGCCGTCTTGAGTTGGTTATCATGGGCTACATCAGAGGGATCCTTGATATCTTTATCAACCGCCTCATCAAGTTTTGTCCCGTCTTCTTTCGCCGGCTTGATATGCCCTTTGAGATCTTTTTCCCTGAGACGGTCTTCCCAATAATTGTCTTCCGTATCTTCCGAAGGTCTCACATATTTAACGATGATATCCGGTTTGATGCCTTCTGCCTGTATTGAGCGCCCTTTGGGCGTGTAATAGCGAGCGGTGGTCAGCTTAAGCGCAGAACCATCTTCCAGTGGAATAACTGTTTGTACTGATGCTTTACCAAAAGTTTTCGTACCGATAATCAACGCCCGGCCGTTATCCTGCAGTGCTCCGGCAACAATTTCTGCGGCACTGGCCGTGCCTTCATTGACCAAAACAACTATAGGACAGGTTACTTCATTACCGTCATTCCTGGCCATTGCTTTTGTCTCCATGTTTTTTGTGCGGCCACGAGTCGAAACAATGACACCCGATTTAAGAAACATATCAGAAACGTCGATTGCCTGAATGAGAAGCCCGCCCGGATCATTTCTCAAATCCAAAACCAAACCTTTCATTGGACGAACCTTCTCACCAATTTCACGAAGCGCTTTACGCACATCATCGGCTGTCCTCTCGTGGAAGGAAGCTATACGAATATAACCGATGTTATCGTCAAAGGTCTTGGCTTTAACACTCTTGACCTGAATTATAGCACGAGTCAGGACGAAATCCTTGGGTTTTGCCATATTTTCCCGCATAATCGTGATCGTAATCTTTGTATTCTCAGGCCCGCGCATTTTCTTTACTGCTTCCATGATGCTAATATCTTTTGTGGACTTGCCATCTATTTTTATAATCTGGTCGCCTGATTTTACTCCGGCAGTGAATGCCGGTGTATCTTCGATTGGCGAAACAACCGTCAAGATGTCTTTCAATATAGTTATTTCAATACCAATGCCGCCAAAACGGCCTTGCGTCTCCACTTCCAGCTCTTTGTATAATTCCGGCGTCATATACGTGCTGTGGGGGTCCAGTGATTTGATCATTCCATTTATTGCACCCTGCATTAACACCGATGAATCAACTTCTTCAACGTAATTTTTCTTAACCATATCAAATACTTCGTTGAATGTTTTAATGTCCTTGTATACTCCTTTATCCAGCGCGGAAACCCTGCTATCGTGATAAGGCCAGACCAGGACAAATAACCCAAGGAGAATAATAACCAAAAACGGCCACTTATTTGCTAATTTTTTCATAAAAATCCTCTCAATTCAGGAGATAATTATTACTATATCACTTTTATTGATATTTTCCATATATTTCGGAAATATTGAGAAAAACATGAAGAGCTTAAATCAGATCAAATTATGAATTATGCTTAAACTACTCGATCATCCAATTGGTCATATTTGCGGTGTCCTTCAGGACAACATGAAGACCTGCCAACTCCTGTCTAATTGCATCTGCTTTAACCCAATCTTTCGCTGTGCGGGCAGCCTGCCTTTCTCTAATCAAACTTTCAATTTCACCAATATTCAATCCCCTTTTATTTACTTCTATTTCGCGATCGGAGTTGAAGAAATGATCAGGATCATCCTGAAATACGCCTAGAACTAAGCCAAAATGGTCAAACGCTTTTTTTGCCTCATCAAAAATATTTGTTTTCATTTCTGCGGGCATATTTTTCTCCATAGCCATGAAGTTGTTGGTGAGCCTTACTGCCTCAAAAACATAACCCAACCCCTGAGCGGTATTAAAATCATCATCCAGTGAACTGTCAAATTTTTCCTTCAGATCTTTCAATTTACTGATGTATTCCTGCTGCTTTTCCAAATTCTTTTCATTTGCTTTAGCGGCGGAATCTGCCGGTTTGCCCGGAGTCTCTTTTAACAGCTGTAATGTTGTATAGCAACGGACAAGCCCCGATCGTGCTTCGGCTAAAGAACTTTCCGAATAATCAACAGGGCTCCGGTAATGACTCTGGAGCATAAATAAACGCAAAACCTCCGGATGGTAAATTTTCAGAATTTCACGAACGGGAAAGATATTACCCAGCGACTTGGACATCTTCTCCGAGTTGATCTTGACAAAACCGTTATGCATCCAGTAATTGGCCAGCGGCTTCCCTGTGGCTGCCTGCGATTGAGCAATTTCATTTTCGTGGTGTGGAAAGACTAAATCTTCACCGCCGCCGTGAATATCAAAAGTTTCGCCAAGATATTTTCTGCTCATGGCGGAACATTCGATATGCCAGCCCGGCCTGCCCTTTCCCCAGGGACTTTCCCAGAAAGGTTCTCCTTCTTTGCTATTCTTCCAAAGAGCAAAATCCAGCGGGTTTTTCTTTTTATCATTGATGTCCACACGCGCACCGGCGATCATTTCTTCCAGATTACGACCGGAAAGGCCGCCGTACTGTTGAAAATTATTTATCGCAAAATACACATCTCCGTCGACACAATAAGCATACCCTTTCTCCACAAGAACACTTATCAGGGCGATCATCTCCACCATGTGTTCTGTTGCTTTCGGGGTCACGTCAGGAGTTAAAACCCCCAGCGCGGCCATATCTTCATCGTGCAGTTTAATGTATTTCTCGGCGATTTCCTTGATGCTTACACCATCTTTTTTCGCGCGGTCGATAATTTTATCATCTATATCAGTAAAATTCTTAACATAAGTAACCTGATAGCCGCTTGCCCGCAGATGTCTTACAGCAACATCAAAAACTATTGCCGCACGGGCATGCCCTACATGGCAGACATCATAAGCGGTAATACCGCAGACATAAATTCCAACAGCGCCTTCTTTTATAGTTTGCAAGACTTCTTTTTTACGCGTGGCTGTGTTAAATATTTTTTGTGGCATGGCCAACTACTTTCATCAGGGATATAGTGGTGCAGTCTTTAAGCCAGCATCTTCTTCAAAAGAACATACAATATTCATGTTTTGCACAGCCTGACCGGCTGCGCCTTTAATTAAATTATCAATAGCCGAGATGATAATGATCCGTTTAGTCCGCGAATCATGAGCAATCCCGATATCGCAGTAATTTGATCCGCAAACGGAAGAAATGTTGGGGTAAGACCCGGCAGGACAAACCCGCACAAATTTTTCCGCGGCGTAAAAAGAATAATAAAGAGCATGTATCTCCGGTAATGTAATATCTTTCTTCAGAGTTGCGTAAATTGTGCTTAGAATCCCCCGTTTTACAGGCAGCAAATGCGGTGTAAAAGTAATAGCAAATTTTTCGCAGGCTATTGCGTTCAGTTCCTGTTCAATTTCCGGTGTATGCCGGTGCTTTCCGATTTTGTAGGCTTTAAAACCGCCATCAACTTCACAAAAAAGCGATCCGGTCTGAGGATCACGCCCCGCGCCGCTCACACCGGATGCTGAATCGGCAATAATCGTAGATACATCCACAAGCTTGTTTTTCAAAGCCGGCGCCAGGCCTAAGATAATGCTAGTCGGGTAACATCCCGGATTAGCTACAAGTTTAGCGTTTTTAATTTTGAGCCGGTAAAGTTCAGGAATTCCATAGACGGCATCTTTTAAAATCTGAGCGCTGCTGTGCTGGACATACCAGGCCTCATAAATTGCCAGATCCCTTAACCGATAATCAGCGCTTAAATCGATAACTTTTTTCCCTGCGGCAATAAAGACGGGGGCTATGGTCATGGAAACACCATGCGGAAGAGCCAGAAAAACTATATCGCAAAGACTTGCTATCTCTTCCGGTGTTGAGTTTTGATACTTTAAAAAAGTAAGGCCATACAGAGATGGGAATACATCTGCTATCGGTAAACCGGCAAACCGCCGGGACGTTGCCGCGACTAATTGCACACTCGGATGTCCCAGCAGAATCCTGGTCAACTCCTGCCCAGTATAACCGCTGGCTCCAAATATTGCTACTTTTACCATAAAAAATCCTCCAAAAAAAAGGGAGGCCCGAAGCCTCCCTTGCTGATGAATTTAACGCTTGGAGAATTGGAATCTTTTCCTTGCTCCCGGCTGTCCGTATTTCTTTCTTTCTTTGATGCGGGCATCTCTGGTTAAAAATCCCGCTTTCTTAAGGATTCCGCGTAATTCGGCATCATACTCCAGAAGAGCTTTAGAAATCCCATGTTTAACCGCTCCCGCCTGACCGGCCACTCCACCACCGTTAACATTAATATACAAATCAAACTGGTCTGTTTTACCAGTTATTTCAAATGGTTGCTTAATAATCATCTTTAAGCTGGGGCGGTCAAAATATTCATCATAGTTTCTCTTATTGACTACGATATTGCCACTACCCGCCTTCATATAAACTCGGGCGATAGCGCTTTTTCTTTTACCTGTTGCATAAAAACGTTGTTGTGTCATGTATTCTCCAAATATCAAAAATGATCAGATAATTTCTCTTTTCAGGTAATTAAACCGACAAATCGTGTGGACATTGGGCTTCATGAGGATGAGCATTACCCGAGTAAACTTTTAATTTTTTCAGCATCCTGCGTCCCAGATTATTTTTAGGCATCATACCGGCAACAGCTATGCGGATCAAGTTCTCCGGTTTTTCAGCAAGCATTTTACCGGCTGCTGTTTCTCTTAACCCGCCGGGATAACCGGAATAAGAATAATATATCTTATCAGTTAACTTTTTGCCTGTGAGTAAAATTTTCTCAGCGTTAACCACTATGATAAAATCACCCGTGTCCACATGCGGAGTATAAATAGCCTTATGCTTTCCCCGCAGACGGAGCGCTATTTGGCTTGCCAACCTTCCTAATATTTTATCGGAAGCATCGACAATGTACCACTCTTGATTTGTCGCCCCCGCCTTCGCCGAATATGTCTTCATAATAAAATCACCGCTTGTTAAAAAATTTAAAGGTGTAAACTACGCAATTACCTTCCGTTTGTCAAGAAAAATGTTCAAAATATTTTAATATACCATTGCGGGAGATATATCTGATTCCCCCGAACCTTGCCCGTGTGCTCGGTGACGCGAACCTACCCAAATAAGGCTAAAAATTAGGTCCTCCCAGTCCGGATAGTGCTAGTTTCAGCATAAATCTATCGTCTGTATCGGTCCTGGTATAATCAAACCCTACAGCCCAGCATTGTGAGCGATAAACCACTCCTACTGTATTCTCTACAGTTCGGGAGTTGAATACATCACGCCTGGAAATAAATATCCCTTCAATATTATTAGTGATGATTGCCTTCACGCTAACGTTTATTTGTTCAATAGAGCCCTGGGTATAACGATAGCCAACAGTCAGTTTGTCGCCTCGCCAATCGCTGATATTCAGATCATAGTTCGTTTCTTTCCAGCCGTTATATATGCTGTAGTAATTACGCGCGGCAAATGACAAATACTTATATGGGGCAAGATCGAACTCAATTCCAATATCAGATAAAGGCCTTCTTTCGGCAGTAGCCCCTTCCATCCCTTTTTGGGCTTCATTGATGTCATAAGTTTGGAAAAGTTTAAGCCTTAAAAATTCTAGGTAGCTATACGCACCCTTTTCATCCTTAAGCTTAGCTATAAAAGTATTGGTAAGTGACCAGGCCACCGCATTTTGTTCACCTGTGACATTCGTTCCCAATGGCATATTTGGGTATAAAGTTTGGTCTATAGCCGGCGTTAATGCGGTTACATAATCGGGGATATTGTCTTGGTTAACATTAGGGATGTAAGAATATTTTATCTCCGGCTTAATTTCGTGTCGAATTTTTTCCCAGCCAAACATATTGAAGTCAAATATTCGGGAAAGTTGGCTGCTCGCAGTTATTGAAGCGTTATATATGGTTTTGTCACCACCTTTATCGCCAACACCTGTCTGATTATCATCACGACTCCAGAATATTTCTTTAAAAGTGATCTGGGGGATAATTTTAGCATAGCGCGATACATTAAATGGTAGAGATAAAGTGGGCAATATATCAATAGAGTGGCCTTTCTGCCCTTCACCGCGATAAAAATAATCATAAGTTCCGGCAAATTCAAAATATACTGGTGTATTTAATAACGGTTGCTTGATGCCGGTGAAAACAATCTCCGGGTATTTCTGTAATGTGTTGTCATTATTGATTGCCGCAAAATCGTCGGTTGAACTTATAAGCGCCGTTATATTGTAATTTGACCAGCTTTTAACCGCACGGGCAGTGGATTCCAGAGAACGCAGGGACTCATCACCCTGAAAAGGTACTTTCTTAAATGGATCTTCTTCATTGGCAGCATAATGATCTATGTAGTAATTGTGGGAAGAAAAATCCTTAAAATACCATTTATCGGAAACTTGGCGTAAATCCGTTCTTATATAAAATTGGGAATCAAAATTTGTCTGGTGATTCAGATAATAAGACCAGCGACTATGCATTGAATTCCAATCGCGACTGGTTGCAGGATCAGTTGTCTCCGTAATTTGTTTAACATCTTCCATATAATCGCCGTACAAAGTACCGAAAGAATGATCCCCCTGATAATATCTAAATTCAGCGCCTTCCTTGAATCCCCTCTTTTCTATCAGGCGTTGGTAAAAAGTTGCATCCATCTGAGGTGAAATCGCCCAGAAAAATGGAAGCTCCACATCAACACCATCATTTTTAGAATATGATAGATAAGGCAAAAGGAATCCCGATTGACGTGTTGTTTTTGCCGGAAAAGGAATAAGTGGTGAATAAAATACCGGCAGACCTTTAGTAAGAAACTGGGCATTTTTCATCAAACCATAGCCATCAATGGTTACTTTCATCTCCGAGCCAGCTACTTGCCAGTCCGGATTATCGCCATCACAAGTTGTTGCAGACGGTTTTTCGATATAGTACGTATTTTCTCCGGTTTTCTCAATCTTATCGCCTTTAATATAAAAATGATTTCTCGCTAAAAATGCCCGACTATTATAAGCAGTTCCGGTTTTACTTTCAGTATTAAAAACGATCTTATCACCGGCCATATTATCCGCGCCCATGCTTAAAAAAGCGTTACCTTGGGCTGTGGCAATATTGTTCTTGTTATCAAATTGTACATTATCGGCCTTTAAAGTGCCGTCTCCATATTTTATGACAACATTTCCCTGAAAATCATAAACATCGCTAACATTATTATATTCCATCCTTTCAGATTCAATAGCCACGGGATTGTCAATTTTTTTATTTTCAGCGGCAAAAATAGCCGGACATAAAAACAAGAATATAGTTCCGGCGATAAAGGCTATTATCAAATTGTATTTAGCAGCACTGATCACGATGAATAAAACCTTTTTTTCCAGTTTCTGGTCTCTTATCACAAGAAATGGTTTGAGGAAATATTTGTTTTACTTCGCCGGCAAGATATAGCGAACCGACAGCGCAAATCAAATCCCTCTTGTCGGCTAATGCCTGTGCCCGCTCAATTGCTTTGCCCACGTTTTTGGTAACAATTACCGGATATCCCATTTCGTTTAACACTCTTGCCATATCATCTACCGACACTGCACGCCCGGCTTTTAATTGTGTTAAAATTATTTTTGGAGACAATGGCACTATTAATCGCAACATTTCCCGATAGTTTTTATCGGCGAGTGCCCCAAAGATAAGAATCAACCGCCGATAAGAAAAATCTCTTTTTAATGCCTGGCATAAAACCCTTATGCCTGCTGGGTTATGCGCCCCATCAAGAAGAAAAAAAGGACTATTTTGCAAAATTTCCAGCCGTGCTTCCCAATGGGTATTTGCAAGACCACAGCTTATTGCCTCATCATCAATCTGGAAAAAATTTTTACCGCACAACTCCACGGCGGCTAATGCCAAAGCGGCATTGGAACACTGATGACTTCCCTTCAAGGGTATTGATAAATTTTTTAGATTACGCTGAAGGCCCCGATAAGTTAAAAGACCATCTTTTTGACTTTTGATCCTTATATCTCTACCTAGACAGTAAAGTTTAGAGCGATGATCAAGGCAAACACTATTCAATACTTCCAAAACTTGTTTTTGCTTTGCTGCCGTAATACAAATTCCCTTGTGTTTGATAATACCTGACTTTTCATAGGCAATTGCCGTAAGAGAGTTGCCTAAATATACCGTATGATCTAACCCAATATTTGTGATAACTGAAACGATTGGCTTGCAAACATTTGTGGCATCTAGCCTGCCGCCCAAACCAACTTCCAGCACGGCGATATCAACATGTTGGCGTTGAAAATAAAGAAAAGCCACAGCCGTTAAAAACTCAAAATATGTTACCTGCTGTTTAAGCTTGCTCTTTACATTCGCGACGGTCCGGCTAAATTCCCTCTTGTTTATTTTCCTCCCGCTTACGATAATTCTTTCCCGGACGTCAATTAAATGCGGCGATGTATAGAGACCAACCTTATAACCGGCACTATGCAGAATCGAAGCTGTCATTGCCGCTGTCGACCCTTTGCCATTGGTGCCCGCAATCAAAATTGTCTTATATGACTTTTGCGGATTTCCCAAGCGCAGCAAAAGCCTAGTAATTGCCTCCAGACCAAAACGCATGGAATCAATATTTAAACTGGACAGGTAAACATATGGATTTGTTTTATTCATTTAATTTCATAGAAAATTAGCACACCTCCTGCCTGCAGGCAATAATTTTATACAACAGAAATCATAATTTTTTGAGCAAAATCAAGTTGAATTTAACAATGTTTCATGGGTATAAAGCAAGCAATCTGACCAGCAAGGAGAGGATAAAATGGAGCAAAAGAAAGCAATAATAATGGGGGCTAGTTCAGGAATGGGTAAAGAACTGGCGAAGATATTATCCGGCAATGACTATATTGTCGGTCTGGCGGCAAGAAGAATAGATTTACTCAGTGAATTGCAAAAGGAATTACCCAATAAATCATTTATCAAACAAATTGATATAAGCAAACCGGAAGAGGCGGAAATAAAATTTAAGGAAATGATCAATGAGATGGGCGGAGTTGATCTGGTCGTTATCAGTTCCGGATATGGAGACTTGAATTCGAGACTAAAATGGACCCCTGAAAAAGCAACTATAGATGTCAATGTCACTGGATTTTCCCTGATTGCCGGCATCTCCATGCAACATTTTCTGGAGTGTGGTTCAGGACATCTGGTAGGTATTTCATCAATTGCAGCTCTGCGGGGACAGAGAAGCGCGCCCGCTTATGCCGCTTCCAAAGCTTTCGTCTGCAACTATCTGGAAGGATTGCGCCACATCGCGATTAAGTCCAGAAAGCCAATCTTCATCACAGATGTGCAACCTGGATTCGTGAAGACTCCCATGTCCCGCGGCAACAATTTGTTCTGGATATCGACAGCCCAAAAAGCCGCAAGCCAAATTTACAATGCGATTGCCAAAAAGAAAAAACATGCCTATATCACCAAACGCTGGCGCATCATCGCCTGGGTTCTGAAAATAGTACCGGATTGGATTTATAATAAAACTTAAAAACACCGTTAATTTTGATTATACCATTCTTTCAAAGGATAATGAATCGGCAAGAAGGAGTTTTGGACAAACGAGCAACGGCATGTCTTTCTGCTGGTCTGTGACCGGCGAAGGAAATGCAAAACTGTTTAAAAGCACAACCTTCAGATTTTAGAAGATGTGAATTTGAATATAACCAAGACAAAAGTGAAAGGGGTTATCAAGCCCCTTTCACTTTCACTTATTTCACTTTCACTTATTTCCCTTTCAAGATTGCCTCTATATAACTTCTGCAGTAAATACCTGCCGGTTTAAAGAGTTCTCCGAGCAGCGCATTCGTTTTGTCTATGCACTGCTGACCTTTTGCTTTCGTTACCGTATCCAATATCCTGTCCGTTCCGGGAAGATCATTGAACTCAACCTTCGGATCACTAACATACTTTTGAGGCATACATTCAACCAAAGCATCATCGGTTTCTTTCGCGTGTTTTGCAGCCATTTTTGATACATTATCCCTTGGGACATTATCATTGTAAACCGGCACCTGCACGGTAGTCTTCACCGTGGTAATCAAGATATTGCCCATATCCTTTTTCGTGTATACAGCCCTGAGTGCATACTTCTGATATTTTTCCAGGGCACCATGCCTGTTGGAAACAAGCTGCACGGCGTCTTTTTTTGCCTGATCCTTACCTGCCATAGCTTTTGTGTTTATCCATAGCATTTTGGCGGTACTGACACCGGGAAGGACTACCGAGTGATACGGCATACTGAGGTCTGAAAGATAGTGGATCCCCCAGCCCATAAAACGCCAACCCCAGTAATAATGGCCTGTTTTGAAGGCATACTCGGAAAGAACCTTAAATTGATGGATCCTGTATTCAGGATATGTCTCCTTTAAAAAACTGGCTAAAGCATAAACTATGCTTGCCTCATTATAAAAACCCATGTGAAAAGGAGCCTGGCTGCTGTATTCAAGATTGGGATTGCCGAATGGCTGTTTGCCGAAATTCAGTTTTTTGCCCTGCGCGGTATCATTGTCTTCAAACAAGCCGATATCTATTCCCAAATCCGGCTCGTCGGACGCTGTGCCCAATACATCCATTACGCTGACAGTCTTTCCGGAAAGAATTCGCAGATATGATTTATCGTCTATATCAGATAAATCTTTCAAATATGTAAGCCCTGAACCTTTGACGATCGCCGCTCCGGTTGAGGGGGCTCCCTGCATCTGTCTTATATAAAGGGCATAATAATAGCGATCGCTTATTCTAACGGCATCACAAAACCGCTTTATCGCCACTTTCTGGTCAGCGGAGGCCTTAAAGAAAAGGGCGTCGGGCAAAGGTCGGTAATTTTTAAGATTTATTCTATTCCATTCCTCGTCAGACTTGAGGATTTTTTCCAGGCCTTTGCCCTCGGAAACAAGGAAGCTCCCAAGTGTTTCAGCCTTCACCGGTTTTGCTTTTGCCACTTCCGTCATCGATTGATACATTGGCATAAGTATCAGTTCATGTTCTGACCAGGCAAATGCAGTTCCTGCGTAAACAGATGACAGCAACAAACCAGCGAAAAGTATCGAAAAAATCTTATTAAATCTATTTTTCATCATATTCTCCCTTCACTTTGATGGAATATTTTTAAAACATGCCATCATTCTTTAGTTGTTCAGCCCCTTATACATTGACTTTCTCTTTTTGTATATAATTTTAAATGACCCTGCCTGAAGAAAATGGACTCATCATAAGCATTAGCAAAAACAGCGTCCAATTCATCACTTGCCAAATAATTGCCAGCACAATATCAGCTTTTTTCGGAAAGTAGGCTCTGCCAAGTATGCCGCTCTAAAAACGAACCAGGGACGTTTTGTTCCATTTCCTCAAAAAGCGCAAAGGGCGCGGCAAAGGTCATCAGATTTGGATTATTGAGCTGCTTGCGGATATAGACACGGGCGGAAATATCGGCAAGACCTATCACAGCACGGGGTTTGGCTGATTTTGCCTCCCGGTAAGGATAGATACCGATAGTCTGGCAACCGGCAGCATAAGGAATAATCACATTTTCATTATCGCCGCGTCCGTAATTGGCTAGAACTGTCAGAGCGGAGAGCTGATCAGGATTTACAAAGAAAATGACCACCTGCGGTGTTTCGCCGGTTCGATCAACTTTATCCAGTGGCTGGAAAACAACATACTTTTCAGGAATATCTGTAATGGGCAAAACCTTGACAAACTTTTCAACAAGAGCGGGCGACTTGATATAGCGCTCTCCATGCAGAAAATGATCATAACTTTCGGCTGCCATGTGAGGCTTAATCTTTTCGGCTAGATCCTGGTCGCCTTCCCTTTCGGCATTACCGATTGAAAGAAAATGATAAAACCCTTCTTCGCCACCGGGGAAATTTTTATACTGATTGCCGAAACCCAGGCCAACACCACCACCGAAACAACCAAATGTTTTTGCATCCGCAACGGCACTCTTCCCTCTGGCTGCGGCTGCGGCAAGCCACATCACACAGCCCCATTTATTCTCGGAAAACTGCATCGCGCCCTGCGGCTTTTCGTTTGACCAAAGCAGAGCCACCGGCTGGTATTGAAGTTGAATTGATTTAGCGATTGCACTTTCCATCTTGTTGTTAAATCATCCTCATTTTTTCTGTCATATTCTAACAATGAAATACCAACATTGTCTATCCAAAATTTAGTTTTGTCGTTTGTTTCATCTACAAGTCATCACCTATGGTGAATAAAATATCCTGATGATTTGGGTCTAATCATGCACTCATCACCATAATGCAATTTTACTGACTACAGGAAGAAGGGCTTGCTGACACCATCTACAAAGAAACAAGCATAGTGAATAAATGTTTTAATGATTTGTTTTTGGGTAAAGATCACTTGCTATTCTTCAATGGGAAATACAGCGATACTTTGGTGCCACGTCCTAATTGGCTTTCAATCTCGATTTTGCCGCCATGCGCGATCATCAGATGCTTAACAATTGACAGCCCCAGCCCGGTTCCGCCTAAATCGCGCGAACGCGATCTATCCACCCGGTAAAAACGCTCACCCAAGCGCCGAATTTCTTCTTTGGGTACACCGATGCCGGTGTCTGTAATTGTCAATACAGCATAGTCATCTTTTTGCCCGGCCTCAATAAAAACACTACCATCCTCAGGCGTGAACTTGACGGCATTGTCTAAAATATTTACCAGTATCTGGGTCAACCTGTCTCTATCAGCCCAAACGTACGAAAGATTCTCTTGAACGTTGTTTTGAATGTTTATCTTTTTCAATCCGGCCTTCTTCTCAATAAGCGGAATGGCGCCCTCGAAGGCATCGCGTATAGATACTTCTTCAAAATGGAATTTTATTTCGCCTAGTTCAATTTTTGAGATGACGAGTAAATCTTCCACCAGGCGATTGAGTCGCCCGGCCTGCTTCAAACTTATATCAATGAATTTTTTCACATCTTCATTGCTGCCTGTTGCGCCTGTTTGAATCGTTTCCAGATAACCGATAATAGCAGTAAGTGGTGTTCTAATTTCATGTGTGACATTAGCCACAAAATCGACCCGAATCTTTTCGAGTTTCTTCAGTCTGGTGACATCATGAAAGACCACCATGACTTTTTCTTCGCCCGGGTAATTATGCACAGATGAGATGCTGACGCTTAAAATTACCGGCTCGATACTGCCAAGGGTGACTTCTTCAAAGACCATGGCGTGTGTCTGCTTAAATTTAAGAAACGCTTTTTGCAAATCCACATTGCGCAATGCTTCCATAAGCGTTTTACCGTTTATATCGCCGTATTGTTCGTCCAACAGATTACTCAGCGCCGAATTGACAAACTCAATTTTATCATTAGCGTCTAGAATTAGCACTCCTTCAGTCATGCTGGTAAAGGCTGTCATCAGCTTACTCTTCTCTTCACTGGCCAGCCGAATCTGACTTCGCAGTTCATCCACAAGATAATTGATATTATCCGCCAGTTTCTTTGTTTCATCCGACGTCTCTAAGAAGATAGTCTCAATCGGATCACCTTGGCGTAATCTTTCGGTAAATCTTTCCAATGCCAGAATCGGCTTAGCTAGCCTATAAGAAAAGAACAGTGCAATAACAAATGCGATGACCGCTGCGATCATCATTGCCAGGAAAATAGATTGGTAAACTTGTTCAATAGCGTTTTGAACATCATGAAGAGGGCGCGCTAACCGGATATAGCCCGCAATCTGTGGTTTTGACTTCATGGTTATAGCCACGTAGAGCGTATCCACGCCAATGGACTGACTGAAACGGATGGATTTGCCCTTACCCCGCAGCCGCGCTTCCTGCACTTCCGGGCGACTAAAATGATTTTCCAGCAAGGCTACATCTTTTTCCGAATCAGCAAACACTTTGCCTTGCGCATCCACCAAAGTAACTCGCGCTCCGGATATCCGGGCAATTTGCTTGAGCTGTTCAGACATTTTCTGTGCTGAACTTAAATCAAGTAGTTCGGCATAGGCTAATAGTTCAGCTTCAATCTTAGCTGTCATGACTTTTTTAATCTCATCTTTAATCAATAGATCCAGAACAAAAAAAGATAAGCAGACAACAATCATGTAGCTGAATAATATTTTTAAAAAAAGATTGCGTTTCACGCCGGCTCCTTTTCATCCAAATCACAAGTTTGATGCCGCACGCATTCACCTGTCACCATATAAGTGACCATATCGGCGATGCCCTTGGCATGATCGGCAATACGTTCCAGGTTTTTCGATACCTGCATAATCATTAAAGACCGATGAATAGAGTGAGAATCCTCCATCATGAAAGTAAGAAGCTCGCGGAATATCTGCTCATTTAGATCATCAGTGACTTGTTCCGCCTGCCGTACTTTTTCGGCCATACTCAGATCATTGCGAATAAAACTATCGAGAGAATCTTTAATCATCTCTGCGACAATGTCAGCCATGCGGGGCAAATCCATATAGGGTTTAAGCTGAGGCTCTGCGTTCAGTTGGATTGCCCTCTCGGCAATGTTAACAGCCATATCACCTATACGCTCCAGATGACCGGTAATTTTAATCGCGGTAGTGATGAATCTCAAATCGATAGCTGTCGGCTGGCGCAACGCCAAAACCTTAATACACCGCTCTTCCAGCTCCGTATCCAGCTTGTCAATCTCCTCATCAGCCCTGATAACTTTATGAGCAATATCGGATTTTCTTTCAGACAAAGACTTCATCGCCAACAGAATGGCCTTTTCAGTCAAAGCGCCCAGAAAAATAAGACCGTTCTTGATCTCCTGCAATTCTTTTTCATAGTGTGAACTGGTGTGTCTTTTTTCTTCCATCATGGTTCCTCCAGTTAATAAACTAATTACTTCTAACAAATACTAGACGGCTTTTTCTGAAACCGTCCTTTTCAGCCAAATCTGCCCGTTATATAATCCTCCGTATGTTTCATGTCCGGCTTAGTAAATATTTTCTCAGTCTTATTATACTCGATTAAGTTTCCTATATAAAAGAACGCCGTCTCATCGGATATTCGCGCCGCCTGTTGCATATTATGGGTAACGATAATGATTGTATAGTTTTTTTTCAGCTCTTCGATCAATTCCTCTATCTTGGCAGTGGAAATGGGATCGAGTGCGGAAGTAGGCTCATCCATCAATAAAATATCCGGCTTCATGGCCAGCGCACGGGCAATGCAGAGACGTTGCTGCTGACCACCGGAAAGATTCATGGCCGACTTACTCAACAAATCCTTGACTTCATCCCACAAAACAGCCTGCTTGAGGCTTTGCTCGACTAGTGCATCCAGGTCTTTATGATTAGTGGATGTAAGTTTCGGGCCGTAGGCGATATTGTTATAAATTGTTTTTGGAAAGGGATTGGGTTTCTGAAAAACCATGCCAATCTTGCGCCGAATTTCCACCGGATCAATATCGGATGCGTAGATATTTTTATCCTCAAAGAGGATTTCTCCCTCGACTCTTGTATCGTCAATCAGATCGTTCATTCTGTTTAAAAGCCGCAGTAGTGTGGACTTGCCGCACCCGGAGGGGCCAATCAGTGCCGTTACTTTATTTTTGCGGAAACTCATTGATATGTCAGTAAGCGCACGGCTCTGACCGTAATAAAAATTAACATTGCTTAGTTTGATAATAATGTTTGAATCCATATCTACCACCTTTTATTTTTTCTCATATAGCTGCGAATAACAATCGCCACAAGATCAATTCCCAGAACTACTCCCACTAAAACTAGCACCGTTCCGAACTGTATGGGCCTTGTTGCCTCAATATTTGTACCGGCTGTCGCCAGCACATAAATATGATAAGGCAAGGCCATCACTTCGTCAAAAATCGAATCGGGCAGCTTGGTTGTAAAATACGCGGCTGCGGTAAACATAATCGGCGCCGTTTCTCCGGCAGCTCTGCCTATCCCTAAAATGGAACCTGTTAAAATTCCCGGCAGGGCATTGGGCAGAACAATACGATAAGTAGTCTGCCACTTTGATACGCCTAACGATAGTGATGCTTCCCGAAAAGTTTGGGGCACAGCTTTTAATGCTTCTTCTGCGGCGCCGATAATCGTCGGCAGAATCAGAAATCCCAGAGTGAGTGATCCGGACAGAATGCTTGAGCCAAACTTCATAAACATGACAAAAAAGCCAAGTCCGAATAAGCCAAAAACAACCGAAGGGACGCCCGCCAGGCAATTAATCCCCACTTTTATTAATCGAATAACCCGACCCTGTTTAGCATATTCCGTAAGATAAATAGCTGAAGCAATCCCCAAAGGCAGACCGATAGCTATTGCACCGATGGTTAGATAGATCGTGCCTAGAATTGCGGGCATGATTCCGCCCTTCGTCATGGAATCTGTCGGTGGCTTCGTGATGAAATCCCAACTGATCGCGCCAATTCCGTTCACAATAATATAAAACAATATGCCACCTAGAGCCAGTGCGATGATCAAGACTGACAAATGCACAACACTAAAAAAAAGTGTTTGTTTAAAATAACGCCACTTCATTGAATTATTTTGGACTGAGTTCATATATCTACCGCCTAAAGCGTCCCCGAACCTACCTGCCGGAATTTGTGCGAAACATAATCGGCAACCAGATTAAAAAATAATGTCATGAAAAATAAAACAATACCTGTGGCAAAGAGCGCCTGATAGTGGGCGCCACCAAACGGTGCCTCTCCCATCTCTGCGGCAATACTTGCCGGCATGGGACGAACCGAATCGAAAATACTCTCGGGAATAGCGGCAGCACCGCCTGCCACCATCAGGACAACCATGGTCTCGCCAATGGCTCTGGCCATCCCCAGCATTACCGCTGTGGAAATGCCGGACATGGCTGCTGGAATAATCACCCGCACAATGGTCTCAAATTTAGTAGCGCCCAGAGCATAAGACGCCTCTTTGAATTCGCGGGGAACGGCATAAAGAGCATCTTCCGAGATACTGGAAATAGTCGGTATGGCCATAATGGCCAGAATCATGGAGGCATTGATGATGTTCAAGCCGGTGGGAAGATCAAAAGTATCCTGCAGCCAGGGAGCCACCACAACCATTCCAAAGAAGCCGAGGACAACTGAGGGTAATCCGGCCAAAAGCTCAATTACGGATTTGAGAACTTCCTTAGCCGCCTGAGGAGCTATTTCAGAAATATAAATGGCAGCCAACACGCCCAGCGGCACGGCAATAATCGTGGCTATAATCGTTACTATGAGCGAACCAATTATTAACGGGAAAATTCCAAATGAAGGCGGATCGTAGGTCGGATACCATTGTGTCCCCAATAAAAAATCTTTTACGGACACCTTGCCGAATAGCGGCAGTCCTTCCCGGAAAAGTGAAAAAACGATCAAACCTAAAATAATGATGGAGACAAGAGCAAAAATAAAAAAAACGTATTTAATAATTATTTCTTTTGCCTGTCTGGTCATAATTCCCCTTAAGAATTTAGGCCCACTTTATAAAAATAACTAAAGGAAGGCGAATAAGATATTACCCAAATTCTTTTTCAATCCAATTTTGTATTTCATCGCGGATACACCTGTATCCATTGATGACATCCTCAGTCTTTCCTTTAAGTTCAGAAGGGTCAGAAAAGCCTTTGTGAAGATGCTCAATTCCACCCGGGAAATATGGACAGGACTCTTTGGCCTGATCGCAGAGTGTAATTACATAATCCATGTTTGAATTTTTAAAAAGACTTAACCCTTTTGACCGACAATCACTAACATCAACGCCAATCTCTCTCATCACCAATACAACAAAAGGATCAATTTGAGTAGGATCGGTACCGGCGCTAAAGGCCGTATACCGATCCCCGTAAAGTTTATTTAAAATCGCTTCAGCCATCTGCGACCGGGCTGCATTATGGGTGCAGATGAATAAAACACTTTTCTTCTTGGGATTCATTTACCCCAAAATCTCCTAAAAGCAGTCAGATTTATTTATTTCTTATTAGCCTTACCTTTTTTGCCACTTGCCACTAGCGGAACAAAGCCTTCCTTGACTACTATCTTCTGTCCCTCGGCTGATTTTACAAACGCGATAAACTTAGCCACATCGCCTGTCGGTTCGCCGTTGGTGTACATATAAAGTTCACGGGACATCGGATATTGTTTGGAAAGAGCTGTCTCTACGGAACCCATAATGCCGTCAACCTGCAAGGGCTTCACGCTTTTATTAACGTAACCAATTCCCAGATAAGCAATGGCATAACGATTTTTCGACACAGCAGTTACCATAGCACCGTTGGATGCCAGCATCTGCGCTGTAGGTGTTACCTTTGCCTTTTTCATGACAAAATGATCCCATGATTCGAAAGTGCCGGAAGATGAATCGCGGGAAATGACTACGATCTTTAAATCTTCTCCGCCTACTTCTTTCCAGTTGGTGATCTTTCCCTGATAAATCTGGCTTAACTGATCAATAGATAAGTTGCTCACTTTATTTTTGGGATTAACAACAGGAATAATCGCATCGTTAGCTACAACATTTGCAACCGGTTTTACGCCCTTGGTTTCTGCCAGCGCGATTTCTTCTTTCTTGATTTCCCGCGATGACGTGGCGATATCCGTTGTTTTATCGATTAAAGCTTTGATGCCTTCACCGGAACCACCACCGGATAAAGAAATTTGCACTCCCGGATTCTTCTTCATATAGGCTTCCAGAGTACCCTGAGCAATCGGCAAAACTGTCGTCGATCCTTTAATAACAATGGGATCAGCGGCAAACACCAAACCTGTCATCAAACAAAACACTGTCAATCCAAAAACTACTTTTTTTACGATATTGAACATTTTTTCCTCCTTCAGATATATTTTGGAGCAATATACAGCCTAAATGTTACAATATGATTACAGAGCAATTAAGATATAATACCAATTTGCTATCATATATTAAAAGGTTGACTTACCGGGCATAATACCAAGTAAGCTTTCAAACATTCATATTTTAATGTTTGAAAGCAACTTGGTATAAGAACAATAGGAACCTATTTTTTATCGGCAAATTTATAGCCAAATCCACGGACAGTTAAAATATAACGTGGATTTTCCAAATCCTTCTCAATCTGGCTGCGCAAACGCCCGATGTGCACATCAATCGCCCGATCAGTGATAAAAGTATCATCCCCCCAGACATGATCCAAAATCTGGCTCCTTGAATAGACCCTGCCGGGATTGCGCGAAAAAAAGAATAGCAGTTTGAGTTCAGTCGGACTAAGCATGACCTGCTTACCGCTGACCTTCACCAGACAGGAAGCGTAATTTATTGTCAACCCCTCATATTGGAATTCTTCCTGACCAATCTTTTTTTCAACATCGTGAAGACGCCGCAGAATACTGCGCACCCGCGCGATAAGCTCTTTTACACTGAAGGGTTTAGTGATGTAATCATCCGCTCCATTTTCCAGACCGATGATCTTGTCCACTTCATCTCCTTTTGCCGTCAACATTATAATCGGTAAACTTACTGTTTCCGGGTTACGACGTATTGCCCTACAGACATCAAGTCCATTCATTTTGGGTAACATGAGATCAAGAATAATCAGGTCAGGCTTTTGCAGTTTAACCATTTTCAGCGCGACTTCACCATCAAAGGCTTTAACTGTTTTAAAACCTTCTTTTTCCAGATTGTAGGATACAAGTTCCACAATATCCTGTTCGTCATCGACAATAAGAATTTTAGACATAAAATTTAATACTCTTGGCAGGACACAAGAAAACTAATCCGGTATTACCTTGAATACTTCATCCCCGGGCCGCACGCGGTTAGATACTTTAAGCCCGATAAAATCACCGGCAACAGCCTTTTGTACTGATTTATTATCCACTTCCATGGAATTGATCACATCGATAAAATCAGTGGTGTGGCCGGAAAATTTTAAGCTATCCCCGACAACTAAATCACCTTCCACTATTTTTACCGCCGCTACTGATGGTTTGGAAAAAAACTTAACAACTTCACCAATTCTTTTTTCTGCCATAACGATGCCTCCATTATGTTTGTAATCTGCAATTAAATAATTGATTGACAAGAACCTTCCTTTCCTTAGGGAGAGTATAAAAAATTCTATATTGCATGTCAATATAATTAGGTCAAAACCTGTACTATTTTTTCTCAATCCCTCTATAATATTAACCAAATCTTTCACTTAATGTCATCAAATTGAAATATCTACATGCTATTTTACAGCCCAAATCATGAAAAGAATGCTAAAAAGGAGTCATTAAATTTGAGTAAAATGAATAGCAGCGTGGTTCAATATCCGGTCAAAACAGACACATCCATGACAAAATCAACCAGAGAACTGATGCATTTGATCGGCATTCAATATGATCGACTGGGTGTAAACGTTGGTTCACTACCTTTTGCGCCTACAGACGCAACCGCCGGAAGTGAATCCGAAATGCAGACGGTTGTTATGGGCAAAAGACAAGATGTCGATCTGCCGCTGGTTATAGAACAATCCAATTATCTGTCCAACATACACAGGAGGGCCAAATCCGGTGACACATCAGCAAAGATCATGACCGACCTGGAAAAATATTTAAACGCAAACAGCAAAAGTGTCTGGGAAAACAGCTGGGTGCGCTTCCCCAGGAAAAAATTGGGGAAATATTCGGAAGAAATTTTACAACATGATCTGTCAGCGGATAAGGGTAATCCGACAAAAGGAAAGCGCACGGACATCGACCGTTTTCTATATCAAAAAAACGGAGAAGATTTTATCCGTATACCCATCAGCTATCTTTTAAAACTATCTCTTGCCGAGATAATCGGCGCACAGAACTCTCCCAATCCATTGATTTATAAAACCGGCCTCAAGGTCATGGATAATTTTCTCAATGATAATACATCACCGGAAACATCATCTTTCTATATCATATCCATGCCATCCGAAAATGGTATCGGCAATAATGTAGCCAAAGAAATGGCGATACGCTATCTTCTGGGACAGATTTTGATCATGTATGCCAACAAAAAATTTTCGCTACAGGAAAGCGGCCAGGAAGCATTGATGTTTTTCTCGCCACACCCACCTGTCAGGCAGAAAGCGTTAAGTAATTGTATTTCCGATTCCTTTTATCGCGAGTTATTTATGAATCCCTGCCTCTCAGGATGGAATAAAGGAGAAGAAAAACATCAATATATGCACCTGTGCCATAGAGTGTTGAGTCGCAGCCAGTTTAACGCGGTGTTAAAGCTTCGGGAAGCTGGAATCATCACCAGCAACTTGGTTTCGCTGCCTAATCTTTCCAATATCAGCCTTGCCAATAACGGCACACATGTCAGCATGGGCAGTCTAAAACTGAGCTCTCTACTTAGCGACTCATCCTCAGGCTATACCCGACATCATGAGAAATATCTGGGCGACCTGGTTGTCAAAATTGTAGAGCACTTTCTTCCACTTTTTGTCGGCACTTATACTGCAGCGCCCTACCGACTGGACTTTAAAGATTTTCATCCCGAAAAAGCGCTTGGTTTTCTGCCGCACGAGTTGGATTATACTCATCTGCGCATGCTCTGGCGACGCTGGCAGAAAAAAGCCGACCTCAACGTATTGGGACACCCGCTGACACCGTTTGGACCAGGCAGACTTGATCAGATAGCTAGTTCCGTTTTTCGGTTAAAAGGAGATTTTGTGCCCGATTTTCGCTTAATCGACTACCTTGTGGCTATCCTGAGCACAGACAAAAGCCCGGCACTCAACGGCAAACTCGGGAATAGTCATCCACTTAAACAAGATCTTGCCGACCTCGGTGTCTTTGATACTCAGATGTCACTCTACCTCTTCGATAAGTTGCGCGAATTTGACAATATGGGTTTTTCCGGTTTTGAGGGACGCCACTACAGTTTGTTTGGTAGCTTTGCGTTGGACATGGGCCAGGCAGTTAACCTGCAAAATCTTATCTACCTGCTGGCATTCAAATATATTGCCACAGGCCAGATCAGCCATGAAGACATACCGGATGAGCCGTTTATTGAAAGTGAAAGAAGGCAGATTATTTTTGGCAGCGCGATTGGAATCCCCACTTTCTTCGTGCATAAAAATACTGGCAACACTTTCTTGAAGCGAATCATTAAAAAAACGCAAAGGGTTAGGTCAAGCAGCCGCTATAGCGGATATAACAGACTGTACAACATTGAATATCGCCACGCCCTGCTGGAACTTATTCGCGATGATGCAGCTGATGTAATCGAAATGCTCGGCATGAGAGAGACCATGCGGGATTTGGATGATCGCATAAATGAGCCTGATCATTATGCTGCTTCAGGCAAACTAACCAGCGGGATTCTAAATCAGGTTAATGAACGATCACCAATGACTATTCCAGCCGAGACATTTAATCAGGCAACGGAAAAATATTATCGCACGGAATTGCGCACTCAGCACATAGAAGAATCATTTAATCTGCTTACCGAAGATATCATCAAACTGGAACTGGCTGAAAGCGATATCAGTCAGGAAATGAGAGGCTTACTGCATAGTATCCTCCACGAAAAAAATCTTCCTTCATTTATGGAGACCGCTAAAAGTGAAGTGATCAACGAAAAAGCGGCACCTGCAACTCTGGAAAAAATTGTCTCTCTCATTCTGGTATATATACATTACAAGAAAAATTTATATTCAAAATTTCAAGAATCTCAGCAATTGGAAAGAAACTATGAAACATCAATACATTGAACGCAATACAAGGCAAGTTAATACAGAAAACCTATATGGAAATTCGGCTGTTCAGTTTCTATATTCAGATATACGTGAACATTCACCCTGGCTTTTCCGCAGACTGACCAGCGCACGGGTATCGAACTTCTTGAGTTACATAAACTATTACGGCATTCTGGCTGATCGAATGAAAGATCATTTGAATCTGCAATCGACCCTTAATATCAATGGCGAAGAATCTGTTGATCCGCCAGAAAAATTGGACTCACTAAAAAAAATATTTGAGAGGAAAATTCGTTACTGGCAATGCCGCCCGATGCCGAATGATCCGCTGGCTATTGTTTCCCCGGCTGATTCCCTGATGCTCTGTGGATCTTTCGCTGAAACATCAAGTCTATTCATTAAGGGGAAGTTTTTTGACTACGAAGAAATGCTGGGGCAAAACAAAAAAACCTGGCTCACAGCTTTCCATAATGGTGACTTTGCCATCTTCCGTTTGACACCAGAGAAGTATCATTACAATCACACACCGGTTGCGGGTAAGGTTATTGACTTCTATCCCATATCCGGCTCTTACCATTCCTGCAATCCCAACGCTGTAGTGTCCGTAGTTACTCCTTACTCCAAAAACAAGCGGATCGTTACGATCATTGACACCGATGTTAAAGAGGGAACGCAGGCAGGCATCGTCGCCATGGTTGAGGTAGTGGCCTTAATGATTGGCGATATTGTTCAATGTTATAGTGAAAATAAATATGACAAGCCAATATCTTTGGGAACAGGAATGTTTATCAAAAAAGGTTCTCCCAAGAGCCTTTTTCGCCCGGGCAGCTCTACTGTGGTTTTGATCTTCCAAAAAGACAGGGTGAGGTTTGCCGATGATATTATTGCTAATATGTTCTTCCCGAACGCCCAGAGCATCTTTTCCCTTGGTTTTGGCAAATCACTGGTGGAAACCGATGTCAGCGTCAGATCATATATTGGCAGCGCCTATAAGCATAAAGAAGCGAACTAGGTTTTTTCATATAAAAAGGAGGGTATCATGAACAAAGATAAAACAGCTTATATTCGGCATTATCTGGTTCAAAAAATGGAGGCTTTACGCACTGCAGCTAATCATACAAGACTTAAACTAAAACTAAATGATGATAAATTTGCCGACCCCTTCGATCAGGCAGCAGCTGAGACATCCAAAGCTGTTGAAATTAATTGCCGGGATAAAGAGTGGCATTTAATGCTCGACATAAAAGAAACAATTCTGCGCATTGATTACGGACTCTTTGGCATTTGTGATCATTGCGGCCAGCCTATATCTCAAAAAAGGATAATGGCCGCCCCGATGAGCAAACTTTGCGTTGTCTGTCAGGAAGAAATTGAAGCCCGTCATAACAAATCAAAACAAAAACGCCAGTATGCAGGCAGAATATCTTATAACCATGCTTAATGAAATATTTATAATAATCATATTTCTTGCCCTCGCGTTTCTTTTCCGTTGGGCATTTCAGACGTTGCCTGATGAACGATGGCAAATAGTCTGTTGCGTTCCATATCTGCGATTATCAGATGGCCACTGGCAGGGATGGAATCTGACGTGGTATGGGTTTTTTAACGCCGTAGCTGTAGTATTCGCCGTCTGTCTTTTTCTAACTCTGACAGGCGCATTGTCTACACCGCTTATTGCCAGCTTCACTTTATGGATTCTGCTTCTTGCCGTCTGTGTGCCTGCGGCAAAAGTAGTGGCTTTTTTGATTGAGAAAAAACAGAACACTTTTACTATCGGCGGCGCGTCCTTTGTTGGCATCCTGGCCGCGCCTTGGATCATTGCACTCACCAATGTCACGGCTGGTCAATGGCTGGGATTTCACCTTAACCAAATAAATACTCTGGCAGCCATGTCGATTTCTTACACCCTAGGCGAAGGGGTTGGCAGATTGGCTTGCATCAGCTTCGGTTGCTGCTACGGGAAACCACTGGCTGCGAGCTCTCCTCTAATCAAAAAAATATTTGAAAAACACAATTTCATTTTTACCGGCAAGACAAAGAAAATCGCCTATGCTCATGCGCTCGATGACCAACCCGTCATTCCGGTTCAGGCACTCACTGCCGTTATTTACAGCCTAACTGGAATTGCCGGCTGCTATCTTTTTCTCCAGGGTTTTTCGATCACAGCCTTTGTTTTAACCTTGAGTGTAACACAGCTCTGGCGGGCGTTTTCAGAATTTATGCGCGCTGATTACCGTGGAGAAGGAAAAATATCCGGCTACCAAATCATGGCTGCGCTTGCCTGTTTATACGGCTTGCTCATTACTTATATATTTAACGAAGCGCCTGTGAGTACACCGGATTTAGCGCTGGGACTTGCAGCTATATGGAATCCTGCTGTACTGATTATTATGGCAATTTTGTGGATAGCCACCTTATTTTATTCTGGTAAAAGCAGAGTCACTTCATCGTTAATTGAAATTCAGGTACTCAAGGAAAAAATCTAGAGCCATTATCCTGATAACGTATATGCTGGCGATGACGAAGAAAGGGACTTATCAATGCGTCAGTCATTTGGTTAAACAGGCCTCTATAAGTATTAGATTATGATAAAGTGTCTGTTTATAGTAATATGTATTTTATTTACAACCTCCCTTGCTGCCTACACCTATTCATTATCCTGCGATGGAGTTTCTAAACCAGCGCTGCTCTCTCTTCGGAGCCGTCAGGTAAGCTCACTTTTTTTCATCGGAACTTCTTCAGACTGTAATCATTGCTTAACAAAAAAAAGATAATATACTGAAAATTACTGAGAGGAATAAACTATTATGATGAAAATATCAGTGCGCTACAAAACGATATGTGCGGCAATCGTTATTTTATCATTGCTGCTTACAACGGTCATGGAAGTCTGCGGCAGTTCTTTGGCTTACGCTGCAACTGATATCCAGAAGCCATCCACGGCATGGAGCTTTGGCGTTATGGGCGATACCCAGTGGACTCTCGCCACCGATCCGGCGGGAAATAATCCAAATGGTGTCGCTGTGTCGACTATTAACCAGATAAACCAACAGTTCATCAGCAAAGGTGTAAAGTTCGTTATTCAAGTTGGTGACCTGACTGAGAACGGCAACGATGCCGATGTCGCCATGCGTGCCACTGCCGCGCAAGCACTCTACAATGCAGGTATAGGCTTTTTCCCCATGCGTGGTAACCACGAAACCTACGCCAACCCAACCAATGGTTACGCCATTGCGGCGTTCCAAACCAGCTTCCCCCAGACACAGTGCCTCAGCAGGACTTTCGGAGCCACCAACTGTAGCAGCCCTTCCTCGGTTAGCAGTGACCTTACTGGCATGAGCTATTCCTTTGACTACGGTATGGCGGGCAGCAATGCCCGTTTCGTCATCATCGACGACTGGGCAACACCGAGCAAGAGAGTTGACACAGCCGGCTACCCCTACGGTTATTCCATCACCGACCAGCAGTCCTGGATAAACAACCGGCTTGACAAGAACAGCCGCAATACCACACACGCGTTTGTTCTTTCGCACCAGAACCCAATGGGGGAGAACCATCAGGATTCGCTTTTCAGCGGTTATACAAACGCGAATCCGGACATGCAAAACGCCTTCTTCGCCAGCTTGCAGAACAATAACGTCAAGTATTACATCAGCGGCCACGACCACATTCACCAGCGCTCCATCATCGAGAGTCCGGACGGCATTTCCAAGATACAGGAACTTATCAGCGCCTCCGCCAGCAGCAAGTTCTATACCCCTAAGGATCTGACGGATGCCAAGTGGTATGGCCAGAAATACCGCGAGACTTCTGTATCCCAGGAATTGAATGCTGTTGGTTTCTATATATTTACTATCGAAGGTCCGTGTGTGACCGTTGACTACTACTCTGATGACCATGGCGGCTGGCTATCCGACGAGAGCTATCCGGCTGCAACCGGAAATGGCCTAACTAATAAGGTTACACCCATCTTCAACTTCGTAAAGAAGGCGACTTGGGGCTATAGCCTCAACGGTAAGGAATTTCTTGTCGGTGGAACGAATAGTAGTTCTTATGACTTGGTTTTGGACAAATTCGGGAATACATCGGCAAAAATTCTTTCCGGTACATACAGCAACAATGTCAAGGATTACAACGGTCGTATTCTCACCCAGACCGTAAATACAGGTTGGATAGCGAGGACGTCCGGTACTTTAAGTAACATCCTCGTTCTCTGGGGCATGACCAGCACCATGGGAAGCACTCAGTGCGACGCATACACGCTCTCCATGAATTATGAACCCAACAGCGTTAAAATCAAACAAGCGAAAAAAGGTTTTATCGGCATAGCCACAACGGATGCTAATGGCAAGTGGGTCAAAGCCGTATCCAAGAATATCGGCGGCAACCCGAAGTTTGTGTCAGGCCCATGGCAACCCAATTATGGTTTGGGAACATACGGCATCGACACCAGCACCAAAACCGTTTGGGCGGTCATAAATTATAATGGTAATTTTGTCGTCGCCCCTGGAATATAAGTATCAGGCAACGGCAGCGTCCTAGCCAGTGACCATGCAGCAAGTCATTTGCCGGATAGCGGCATGAGATATCTTGTCTCCGGCGACACATCGTCCGACTACCAGCAGATTTTTCACTTTCTTCAAAAGAATAATACCTTATGGTCATGGGAATATCTGCCCGCAACAGGTATTGATCTGGTCAAGTACAACCCTGTCGTTGAAAAGCTATTTTATTTCTAACACACCTCTGCTTTCAGGGTAGGTATTAACCATATAATATACACGCGCTTTGCCCTTGAAATTATTTTCTTTAAGGGAAAGTGTCACGCCTGTAACTATGCCATTAGAATCGGTATCAACTTTAGTATCATAAATATATTTTGCATTAACCGGCCTGCTTGTCTCCACACTGACAAGCAGCAGACTGTAAACATGCTCTTTCTTTTTAAGCTTTCCACCGATAATCTTTGCCGAAACAGTCTTATCGCTGAAAGAAAAAACTACTTTGCCTGCACCGGGTGTGACTGTGGTTTTACCTGACCCAAAAAGGTTGAAATTGATACCACCGTAGATATTCATCAGGCCTGTGGAAAAATCAGACATGCCCATGAGTTTCATAAAGTTTCCATAAAACTTTATCTTGTCGCACTCGGCAATGGCATTTAGCTCTGCCGGGGTAACACCTGCGCCGTTATTTGGGTTCACAATCGTTGCCACCCTGAACAGGGCAAGTGGCATTGCCCATGAGCCATTCATATCCAGCAGCATGCCGTCATAATTATAAAAAGTAAGCAAACCCTTGTCATAATTCATCATCAGCGGGAAGCGCACCTGAAGCTCAGGATTTATAACGGTCTTATTATCGCCTGACAACTTGCCGCCGATGCCCCAAAGGATTGCATTGTTTCCATCACCCTCTACTGTCCCGAGGATATAGTGAAGCGAGTCATAGCCGATCTGATTGTATGAGGGCAGCATTGCAGGGGTTGACGGCGCCATTCTGCTCAATTCGATTATAGACGATGGATCGCCTGTTTTAACCGGGACCTTGTACGGACTTGCACCGCCGGATCTCGGCAGTACTTTGAATGTATATGTCTTATCAAATGTGCCACCCTTTTTCCCGCCAAAGAATTTTAGCCCGAAACGGCTCGGATCGATTTTGTAATCGCCTTTGATATTGACCGTTAATGTTCCGCCTGCGGGGCCGGTCCACATCTCCTGTGGCATTATGGTGACAAACTGTGAATTTGCCGATGTGTCGGTCTTGCCTTTTTCTCCGCCGGTTATTGAAACCTGAAGCGACTTATCATCAATAATTGATTTGACGGTATCGCCGTTTTTTCGAACAAAGAGCGTAAATGCCATAGGCTCATTTGCACGTATTTTTCCCGGGGCTTTTATTTGCAGACTGCCGAATCCAGTAGTATAAAGAAGGAAAGCGCCGTTATCAGGGAGATCTTCGCCCTTGCTGATTATAGTACGCGGGTCTTTTTTCCCTCTTTGAGTTAAAGGGTAATCATACGGAATGAAGAAAATATCTCCGCTTTGCCCGGCTATATAGATGCCCTGCTTTCCAAGTCCGGGGGAGCCGTTCATATCATTGCGGTCATTAATTACCAGCTGATATGCCCACCGAAGTGTGCCATCGGGATTCAGGCAGTACAGACGTCCGTCGCCTGCGCCGAAATATATGTAGTCATTACCGTCAATGGTCGTTGACGACCGGATTGGCTCAAGCGAGTCATACGCCCATTTGAGCTTGCCATCCTGATGATTAATCGCATAGACCGTGCCGTCTGTAGATGCCTGGATAATTGTTCCGTCCTTTAACTGTGACGGGCTTGAATAGATATGTTCCCTGGTATTGAATTTCCAGATCTGCTTGCCGTCGTTTTGTGAAAACGCCCTCAGGATGCCGTCAAAACCGCCGACAATGGCCGCCCCGCTGGCGTCATTGCTAGTCAGCATCACAGATGCAGCATTAGTCCCCAGGCCGCCGTTGGTCCATAGTTCTTTGCCGGTTTTCGTATCAAAGCAAAAGACATTTTTTAATGCCATAAAATTGGAGCCTGTAATTATCCGGTCTGTTTTCACGTTCACCGCAGGCAACGACCAGCCCATTTCATTGATTAAATACTGAGTGATGATTTCACCTGTATCCCTGTTGATGCGGTAGATGAGATAGTTGTCATTCGGCGCAATGATGGAGCCGTCGGCAAGCATGGCAATATTGCCTTCGAACCAGTTCAGGTTGTATGTTTTCACGCCGAATTTTTCGGTTACTTCCTGAGGTGTGTGCGCCTTGAACTTCCATAATAGCTTGCCATTGATGCGGTTGAGGGCATAAACATAGGCGTCTCCGGAGCCCAAGTATATCCTGCCTTTATCATCCAGCAGTGCTGATGAATCTATGATCTCACCTGTCAGATATTTCCACTTGAGCCTGCCCGTTTTGTCGATGGCATATAAATAATGATCGCCGGATCCGATATAGACTGTTCCATCACTATCAATTACCGGAGAACTGAAAATCCCTTTGCTGGTATGAAATACCCAGGGGTTCAAATTCGATTTGTCGGGCAGGACTTCTGACCGTCCTGTTTGAATAGAGTTGCATCTGAATTTTGGCCAGGGGCTTTTTTTATCGAGCGGAATATCATACGAATAATCAGGACTGGCCAGCCCCTGAGCTGATGGGGAAACCTGCACCGGTTCAGGTGTCATATTATGTTTGGCGAAGTCAATCCGGGTAATGGTGAAATACCCTACCAAAATGATCAGAATCGCATAAAGGATATGACGTTTTTTAAATTTGTAACCCATAACCTGCCAACCTCCTGAAAGTTTTAAATTTTATTTAAATGTAATAAAACAGTATGAAAGCGGGTTAAGGGTGATGCTGGGAATGCCTGCTTGCGGCTGTAAGCGGCCTTGTATTACAGGCAGGCTTCCGTCAGCGGCCAACTTGAGTTCGCTGCCGTTGAGTAACACCTTTTTGCCGAAGATGTCCGGCGTAGTTAACTGATATACCTTATACCCTTGGCTTTTGACGTTAGGCAACGAGACAGCTGCGTTGCGCTGGTGGTCGAGATTGATGAGCAGGACGGTAAGCGATGCCGGGTTATCGCCGGCACTGCTATGAGCATAGGCGCGAAGTTTCCCTGATTTGTCTCCGCTTACCTTTACGTCGTAAACCTGCGTGCCCATAAGGCGTTTCCAAAGCAGCGAGTTCCAGTAATCCGGTCGTGGCGAAAGATCCGTGTCATCGATCATGCCATAGTTCATGCCGGTAAGGCTCTGGCGCACCACGGTATCATGGCCGCAGCGGGCAAGCAGGCCAAGCTGGTCCATCCACCACAGCCCGCCCAGGTAAACGTCCGAAAGTCCGGGTTGCCCACCGAACTGGGCATTACCGGTTTCTCCTAACCAGATCGGCTTGCCGGGCGCATAGCTGTCGCGCCATTGCTTGATCTGTTGGGCCCAGTGCTTGACCTCGTCCAGATTTTTCGGGTTGAGCAGGCGTGACGGGTATGCTCGCCTCACGGCAATCGGGCCCCGCTTGGACTGTTGAGGGTAATAGTGCCACGATACGAGGTCTGTCTTGTCGTTGGACCTTTCCAGATACTGGGGCATGTACCCGTAAAGCAAATTCAGCGGTTCGCCCAGCAATGGCCAGAAAGCACTGCCCTGCCCGGCGAATTTGGACAACGGCATGTATTTTTTGACAAGGGTCCTGGCAACCAAAAGGTCTTTATCGTATTGTTGGGGAGAAACCTGAGCCTTGAGCCCGTGGACGAACCAGAAGATATTCAGCTCATTGCCCAACTCCCAGAGGGCTACCTTATAGCCATGCGCGGCAGTATATTTCAGCAATTCTTCCGCGTTCGCACCATCCCAGCTTCCATCAGCCTTCCTGGAGGCAGGGCCGCTGTTGAAGGTAAATACCAGATGCAGATCGTTGCGGGAGGCAAAAGCGTTTATATCGTCCCACTGCTTGGAGGTCATAACCGATTTATAACGGGGAGGCGCATTGGGTTGGAATTCCGAGGTGTCCTGCATAGAGTAGTAAATCTTGTCTGCCTCGGAGCCGCCTATGCGCAGATAGGCGGGGGCCAGTCCCTGAACCATGGTGTCGAGTTGTGGTTGGTTGAAATTGAACACCGGCGCGTGCACAGTGCCGGAACCGGTTTCCGTCCCTTTGGCAATCGGGTTCCACCACTTGCCACCCACCACCTGCGAGGAATCAACAGCAAAGGAGATATACTCTTTGGAAACTGTATTGACCGGTGTACCGGTATCGATGCTTACCTGCGCCGTGTAGGATTGACCGGCTTCTGCTCCCCTGGTACTGATATCCTGCTGTAGTGTTTTCGGCTCCGGCTCATACTGGCCGGCGATGAAATCAATCAGGTTCCCGTTAGAATTCCACATGGCCAGTGAAACAACCACCGCCAACAGCACCAGCACTGAACCAACAGCAATCAGCAACTTTTTCATAGTAGCTTCCCCATCCTTTTAACGGTCATTCCAATTATCATTTCACAGCCGGTCATGCGGCTTGTTTACCTCGTCATCAGCAGGCCGATTCTTTCGTTTCGCCTCATCTTTTGATAAAGTATTGTTTTTGATGCAGGAAGTATAAGCAACAAGAATCTTATGTGTCAAGGAAATATTGGCCACAAAATATGGTAACTGCGTAGATGTTTGTTTTCGTACGTGAAGTGTGTTTATGCTTCTGATAAATTTTAGTGCTTTATTACTATAAAAAAAGGCAGGTTGTTAGCCCTGCCTTTTTAAGATTATCTAATGTTGAAGTACTTTATTCAGCTACTTTTGTTTTTGCCTTGGCTTTAGTTTTTGCTTTTTCCTTCTTCTTCTCTTCAGGAATAAATTCCAGTATGGAAACAGGAGCGTTATCACCAAAGCGAAAACCCATCTTGATTATACGCGTGTATCCACCGGCACGATTGCGGTAACGTTCGGTAAGCTCTCCAAATAATTTACTCACCAGGGATTTATCCCGGACAACAGTTAAAGCCTGACGGCGTGCATGTAAATCACCTCTCTTACCCAAGGTAATCATCCTTTCCGCCAGTTTTCTCAACTCTTTCGCCTTACAGTCTGTTGTGCGGATACTTTCATATTTAATTACAGAAGTAACCATATTACGAAACATGGCTTCCTTATGGCTAGAGGTTCTGCCTAGTTTTCTTCCCGCATTACCATGATACATTGATAATATCTTCCTTTCCTAACAATCAAATCCTGATATCTTTGTAAAACATCCGCCTGCTGCGCAGCAGCATAAAGATATTACTCTTTTTCTCCATCCCATGGGGCAAACTCAAGTTTCATTCCGAAAGTCAGGCCATATTCGGTAAGAATATCTTTAATTTCGCTTAGCGATTTACGGCCAAAATTCTTAGTTTTGAGCATCTCTGCTTCCGTCTTTTGCACCAGCTCACCAATACTATTAATCCCGGCATTCTTAAGACAATTCGCCGAACGGACAGAAAGTTCCAAATCCTCTACGGAGCGCAAAAGAACTTCATTGATATTACCTTTTTCTTCTTCAATCTCCAGCTTAATTACTTCATCAACTTCTTCAAAATTGACAAACACATCCAATTGCTGCTTTAATATTTTTGCCGAATAAGCAATAGCATCTTCCGGACTTAAACTGCCATCTGTCCAAACTTCAATAACAAGTTTATCATAGTCGGTAATTTGACCGACGCGGGCATGGGAAACAACATAGTTAACTTTATTAACTGGTGAATAAATAGCATCAACATTAATTGTTCCTTCGGGTTGATCGGGATTCAGCTCTTTTTTCGCAGGATCATAACCTTTGCCCATTTTCACAACCAATTCGGCTTTAAAAGAACCGCCGCCAGATATAGTCGCAATATAATGATCCGGGTTCAGTACCTCTATTGTACCGTCAGTAATAATATCAGCGGCTGTAATAATACCTGCGCGCACTACATTGATGTGTACTACTTTTGTCTCCGCCTGCCCCAGTTTGAAACGAACCCCTTTTAAGTTTAAAATAATATCAGTTACGTCTTCTTTAACTTTCGGGATAGTTGAAAATTCGTGCAATACACCATCAATTTTTATCGAAATAATAGCGGATCCTTGAATCGAAGAAAGCAGCACTCGCCTTAAGGCATTACCAAGCGTTACACCGTAACCTCTCTCCAAAGGCTGAATTGTAAATTCTCCGTAGCAACGCGTACGCGTTGCTTCATCAACATCAACACGTTTGGGACGAATCAAACTAGACCAGTTTCTCTGCATATTTAAACCCACCCTCTAGCTGGTTTATGAAAAATATTTGTTTCTACTTCGAATAAAGCTCTACAACAAGCTGTTCCTGTACCGGCATTGTCAAGTCTTCCCGCACCGGCAGTAATTTGAGCGACGCTTTAAAATTTTCTTTATCTAATACCAGCCAATGAGGCACACCACGTCTTGCCACCGTTTCCATTGCTTCGAGTACCCGGGTAATCTTGCGACTGCCCTCTTTAACAGAAACTTCATCTCCGGCTTTGAGTAAATATGAAGGAATATTTACCGGTTTGCCATTAATTAAAAAATGTCCATGGCTAATTAGTTGCCTTGCTTCCACTCTGGAGTTTGCCAAACCCATGCGGAATATCATATTGTCCATCCTTCTTTCCAGAAAAAGAAGCAAATTTGTTCCTGTAATGCCCTTCTGCTGATCGGCCTTCTCAAAGTATCCCCTAAACTGCTTTTCGAGGAGCCCGTACAATCTCTTGAGTTTTTGTTTTTCCCGTAATTGAACTCCATAATCAGAACGCTGCTTTTTATGCGCCTGACCATGATCTCCCGGAGCATAGCCCCTTCTTTCAAAAGCACATTTTTCCGAATAGCACCTATCGCCTTTAAGAAAAAGCTTCAAGTTCTCGCGACGACACAACCTACATGAGGAATCCGTATACCTTGCCAAAAAAAACGCCTCCCTTATTTAACAAATATTGTTGATATTCTATTTCTCAATTATACTCTGCGACGCTTTGGTGGCCTGCATCCGTTGTGGGGAACAGGAGTCACATCCCGAATAATGGTAATTGTAAGCCCGGCAAGTTGCAACGACCGCAACGCCGATTCCCGTCCAGAACCAGGGCCCTTTATATATACCTGCACCCTGCGCATTCCCTGTTCTTTAGCCTTACGCACGGCATCTTCCGCCGCCATTTGCGCGGCAAAGGGTGTACTCTTGCGCGATCCTTTAAACCCCTGCAAACCAGATGAAGACCAAGAAATAACGTTACCACTCAAATCAGTTATAGTGATAATTGTATTATTAAAAGTGGATTGAATGTGAGCAACCCCTTCTGTAATATTTTTCTTTTCCTTCTTCTTACCCGTCTTTCTGACTGCCTTAACCATTTTCCCTCCGGTTAAAAATACTCAAATTACTTTTTCTTGCCTGCAATCGCCCGCCTCGGACCTTTCCTTGTACGGCCGTTGGTGTGAGTTCTCTGTCCTCTCACGGGAAGTCCCCGGCGATGCCGCAATCCACGATAGGCGCCAATGTCCATCAAACGCTTAATTGACATCGAAATGTCCCGGCGCAGGTCACCTTCAACCTTGTGTTCTTTGTCAATTATATTTCGAATTGCCGATATTTCAGAATCGGCGAGTTCGTCCGTTCTCGTTTCCGGACTTACACCCGCATCTTTAAGAATTTGCTTCGACTTCGTTTGGCCAATGCCATAAATATAAGTTAAAGCAACTTCCATTCTTTTATTTTTCGGTAAATCAACACCTGAAATTCGTGCCACCTATGTAACCTCCTGAATTTAAAAAACTAGCCCTGGCGCTGCTTATGCTTAGGATTTTCGCAAATGACACGCAGAACACCCTTGCGTTTAACTATCTTACACTTCTCGCATATTTTTTTCACAGACGATCTTACTTTCACGCTTTTAACTCCTTATCTCCGGTAAAAAAATATTTTACTTCGTCCTATAAGTGATACGGCCACGAGTTAAATCATATGGCGAAAGCTCTACAGTTACTTTATCACCCGGAAGGATCTTAATAAAATGCATCCTCATTTTGCCGGATATGTGAGCTAAAACCTTATGTCCGCCTTCGAGTTCAACCCGAAACATCGCATTGGGTAGAGGCTCAATAACCCGACCTTCAACTTCAATTGCTTCCTCTTTAGCCATACCCTATTATCTATCTTGCCTTTAATGCTTCAACCATCAAAATTAAAAAACTAATTTAGCTTACTTAAAATTTCTGGTCCGTTATCGGTAATTGCCACCGAATGCTCAAAATGAGCCGACAAACTGCCATCTTCTGTAATTACTGTCCAGCCGTCAGGTAAAATCCGTACTTTATAACTACCCTCGTTTACCATCGGCTCTATCGCCAGGATCATTCCGGTTTTCAACTCAACACCACGACCCTTTTTCCCATAATTGGGAATCTGTGGATCTTCATGCAGATTCTTTCCTACACCATGCCCCACAAAATCCCGCACAATCGAAAAGCCACCAGCTTCTACTGTCCCTTGAACGGCCGCGGATATATCACCCAAACGGTTACCTGCTTTAGCCTGTTCTATGCCGGCATATAAGCTCTGCTCCGTAACCTGCATAAGCCTGAGCGCTTTTTCATTAACCTTGCCGACAGGTAGTGTTATCGTAGCATCACCGTAAAATCCGCGATGATAAACACCAAAATCTATCCCTATAATATCGCCTTCTACTAAAACTCGCTCAGAAGGCATTCCATGAACAACTTGCTCGTTGACTGAAGTACAAAGAGAATAGGGATACCCTCTGTAACCTTTAAATGCCGGTTTCGCACCTCTTTTTTCGGTAACTTCCTCGGCAAACTTATCCAACTCTCTCGTTTTAACACCTGGTTTTACTTTTTCTCGAAGCTTACTTAAAACCTCGGCTACTATTCTATTACTAGCCCTTGCTTTTTCGATCTCGTCCGGAAGTTTCAGAATTACCATTGGTTCAATCTTCCTAAATCTTCCGTTATCGTCTGCGGGCTATTTGTCCCTTTTTCATAAATCCTTCGTATTGCCTTGTCAATAAATGTGACTCGACCTGACTGGCTGTATCCATAGCCACACCAACAACTATCAAAAGAGAAGTACCACCAAAGTAAAAAGGTATACCAAACTTGGAAATCAAAACACTCGGCAGTACGCATACTAATGAAACGTAAATAGCACCGCTAAAAGTAAGTTTTTCCAATATATCTTCTATATATTCAGCTGTTTTCTTACCAGGTCTAATTCCGGGAACGTACCCACCAAATTTTTTCATATTGTCGGCAACATCATCCGGCTTAAAAGTTACTGCTGTATAGAAAAAACAAAAGAAAAAGATAAAAGCCACATAAAGCAATTCATAGCCAACTTTACCTGGAAGCAAATAACTGGCAATATCTTTCATCCAGGATTGTGGAGCAAAATTAGCAATTGTCGCTGGAAACATAATCACCGATGATGCAAATATCGGCGGAATAACGCCAGCTGAATTAATCTTCAGCGGCAAGTGGGTAGTCTGGCCACCATACATTTTACGCCCCACTATCCTTTTAGCATACTGAACGGGAATGCGACGTTGCCCACCTTCAACAAAAACAATAGCCCCAATAACAAATATCATCATAAACATGAGCAGTAATACGACAAGCACACCTAATTCACCAGAAGTCGCCAGCTGAATAGTATGCCCTATTGCTGCCGGCATTCGGCAAACAATTCCCGCAAATATTATCAGAGAAATTCCATTGCCGATTCCTTTTTCCGTAATCGTCTCACCCAGCCACATGATAAACGCCGTACCGGAAGTTAAGGTAATAACAGTCATAATTACAAATGACCAACCAGGTTGCAAAACAATAGGGGATCCTGAAGGTCCGGCCATTTGTTGCAAGCCCCAGGCAATACCAAAACCCTGGATTGTACTTAAAACAACCGTGCCATAGCGAGTGTACTGCGTAATCTTACGCCGTCCTGCTTCACCTTCTTTAGAAAGTCTTTCCAAATGAGGTATGGCTACCGTTAATAACTGCAGAATAATTGAAGAACTGATGTACGGCATAATGCCGAGAGCGAATATAGAGAAATGACTAAAAGCACCGCCGGCAAACATATCCATCATGCCAAACAGAGATCCTTTGGCCTGTTCAAAGTAGCTGAGCAAAGCGACATTATCAATTCCCGGAGTGGGAATATAAACACCAATACGATAAACGGCCAAAAGAAGGAGTGTGAATAAAATCCTTCTTTGCAACTCTGGAATTTTGGAAACGCCTCCTAGTCCTTCTAACAACTTATATTACCTCTTCTATCGAACCACCTGCGGCAGTAATTTTTGCTTTTGCGGCCTGACTTATTTTGGCTATCTTTACTGTGACAGGAAAATCAATGTTTCCTTTGGCCAAAATTTTAATGCCATCACCTTTTTTCTTCACGATCCCACTAGCCAAAAGAGCTGCCTCATCAATGACTGCGCCTTTACTAAATTTCCTGCACAAATCGATAAGATTTACCGCGACAAATTTTTCGCGGAAAGGATTACGGAAGCCCCTTTTAGGCAATCTCCGGGACATTGGCATTTGCCCACCTTCAAAACCGGTACGGACATAACCGCCAGAACGCGCTTTTTGACCCTTATCACCTTTGCCGGAAGTTCCGCCATGACCGGACGCATCACCGCGACCAACCCGCTTTCTTTTCTTTGTTGCGCCGGCCGGAGCCCGAAGCGAACTTAAATCCATAACCTACTCCTTTGATTCTTCCATAGATACCAAATGGATAACTTTGTGTACCATACCGCGGGTCTGCGGAGTATCAACTAATATTACACAGCTATTTAATTTATTCAGGCCCAAACCACGCAAAATTTTTCTTTGTTTTTCCGGGCGGCCGATTTCACTTTTCACCATTTTAATTTTTAACATTTTACCCACAGCAAGCTACCTCTTCGAATACCTAAAATATTTTACCTGCCTCTTTGAGCTGCAATTTCCGCCGGATCTTTCAACTGACAGAGCCCATCCATAGTGGCCTTGACTAAATTGTGCGGATTATGAGAGCCGAGACACTTTGTCAGAATATTATGGACACCGGCCACTTCCAGCACGGCCCTTACAGCGCCACCGGCAATCAACCCGGTTCCTTCTGATGCAGGCTTTAACATTACTTTCCCGGCGCCGAAACTTCCGATGACTTCGTAAGGGATTGTCTTTCCGATAACGGCAACTTTCACCATATTCTTCTTGGCCATTTCCATCCCCTTGCGGATAGCCTCCGGCACTTCATGCGCCTTACCAAGACCTGAACCGATCATGCCCTTACCATCGCCAACTACGACTATCGCACTAAAACGAAATCGCCTTCCTCCCTTGACAACCTTTGCCGTTCGATTAATGGCAATAACCCGGTCAAGGAGCTCCACATCTTTCATTTCTTTTTTATCCAACGATTTTTCCCTTATCATGAGTATTATGCACTGAAGTTGAAATTAAAATATCAAACCATTTTCCCGTGCTGCGTCAGCCAAGGCTTTTACTCGACCATGATAGAGAAACCTTCCTCTATCAAAAACGACTTTATTCACTCCCAGAGATTTTAAATGTGATGCAATTAATTTCCCTACTTCTTTAGCCACTTCCTCTTTCTTCTTGCCTTTTATTTTTTCTGCTATTTCTTTGCTTAAAGTTGAAGCTGTAGCTAAAGTACTGCATTCAACATCGTTTATCACTTGAGCATAAATATGCTTGGCCGACCGAAATACGGAAAGACGCGGTCTTTCCTGAGTTCCGCTAAATCTGCCCCTTACTCTTTTTTCTCTCTTTTCTCTAATTTTTAGTGTCTTTTTGGAAGCCAAGGTTTCACCTCTTTAAGGCAATGTGAAAATATTTAATAGTTTACTTAAGCGCCTGCTGATTTTCCAACCTTGCGCCTGATGTGCTCGCCAACATACTTAATACCTTTGCCTTTGTAAGGCTCCGGCTTTTTCAATGATCTAATTTCCGCAGCAACTCTGCCAACCATTTGCTTATCAATACCGGAAACAATTATATTAACTTGCTTATCTATTTTTATATCTATTCCTTTAGGAATATCATATTGTATCGGACTGGAAAAACCCAAAAGTAGCTTTATGCTGTTTCCAGTAACTTCGGCACGATAACCGACACCGGATATTTCTAATCCTTTTTCGAAGCCAGTGCTAACACCGGTCACCATATTCCCAATTAAAGTTCTGGCCAAACCATGATAGCAACGAGCAAGTCTCTCCTCAGATTTTCTTTCAATAACGAGACTCCCATCACCTATTGTTAGGGAAATTCCTTCCGGCAATTGCGAAGAAAGAATTCCTTTGGGCCCTTCTACTTTTACTAACCCGTCACTTTGACTGATTTTAACATTCTTGGGTAAAGTGATCGGTTTTTTACCTATTCTCGACATGAACAAGCACTCCAGCTTAATATCGTTTATTTCAATTACCAAACATTACAAAGGATCTCTCCGCCAACATTCAACTCTCTTGCTTCCTCATCGGTAATAACACCGCTGGAAGTCGAAAGAACAGCAATACCATAACCATTTAAAACTTTTGGAATACTGTCAGAAGCAACATAAACTCTACGTCCCGGTTTGCTAATTCTTTTTATATCTGTAATTACTGCACGTTTAGTGTCGGGATATTTCAGAGTAATCTTCAACATCTGCTGTCCCTTTTCATCTTTCACATTATCGTGGCTGCTAATATATCCAGCTTTTTTCAGTACCTTGGCAATGTTGACGTTCATCTGCGACATATAAACATTGACACTCTTAAAACGAGCCTTATTAGCATTCCTAATTCTAGTAAGCATATCGGCAATAGGATCAGTCATCCCCATGCTTTTTCTCCTTAAGCTTAAATTACCAACTCGATTTGATTACACCAGGAAGCTCACCTTGCAGGGAAAGTTTCCGCAAACAAATTCTACACATATCAAATTTTCTGTAATACGCTCGCGGCCGGCCGCAAAGCGGGCAGCGGTTATATTCTCTGACCGAAAATTTCATCTTTCTTTTCGCTTTTGCAATTAATGACTTCTTTGCCACACCAAACTCCTCCGAAGCTTTCTTACTTAATTCTTAAAAGGCACACCCATCAGCTTTAGTAAAACTCTTGCTTCAGAATCACTTTTAGCCGTAGTTACGATGGTTATATTCATTCCCTTGACCTTTTCCACCTTATCGTACTCAATCTCCGGGAAAATAATTTGTTCCTGCAAACCCATGGAAAAATTCCCCCTGCCATCAAAAGCATTGGGTGATATGCCGCGAAAGTCTCTTACCTTTGGTAGTGCTACATTGACCAACCGATCAAAAAACTCATACATCATTTCTTTTCGTAACGTTACTGAACATCCGATGGACATTCCCTGTCTCAACTTAAATGTCGCTATCGATTTTTTTGCCTTGGTTATTACCGGTTTCTGCCCGGTAATCGTAGCTAATTCCTGAACGGCGCCATCAATGATTTTTACATTTTCAATGGCTGAGCCAAGCCCCATATTAATTACAATCTTTTCCATCTTGGGAACTTGCATCGGATTTTTGTAATTAAACTCCTTAATCAGAGCAGGAACTACTGTTTTTGAATAATAATCCTTTAGTCTTGCCATTTTCCTCTAACCCACATTGATTACTTCATTGCATTTGCTACAAACACGTACCTTTTTCCCATCTTCAAGGATCTTACTTTTTATCCGCACAGCTGCATTGCATTTATTACAAAACAATCCGACTTTAGATATGTGAATCGATCCCTCTTTTTCCACTACGCCGCCCTTGGATTTCTGATCCGGCCTTTTATGCTTCTTAATAATATTAATTTTTTCTATTACTATTTTTCCTTTTTCAGGGATAGACTTCAGTACCTTACCGGTTTTACCTTTATCTTTCCCGGCAAGAACTTTTACCATATCTCCTTTTTTCAATCTGCCTAAACTCATTTTCTTCCTCTTCAAAACAGATTTACAAAACCTCTGGAGCCAGCGATATTATCTTCATAAACTGCTTTGCTCTTAGCTCTCTAGCAACAGGTCCAAAAATTCTCGTCCCGACTGGTTCCATCTGGTTAGAAATCAAAACCGCAGAGTTGTCATCAAACTTCAAGTAAGAACCGTCGGCCCTTTTTACTTCCTTTACTGTCCGCACAATAACTGCTTTCATCACGTCGCCTTTTTTTACCTTGGAATTCGGAATTGCTTCTTTTACCGAAACCACAATAATATCCCCTAAACTGGCATAACGACGCTTCGATCCACCAAGCACCTTAATACAAGCAACCTTTTTGGCGCCGGAATTATCCGCAACATTTAGTACTGTCTGCATCTGAATCATAAATAAAACCTCTTCAAAACAAACTACTTGCCTGAGGCAAGTTAAGCTCTCTATTTTGCTCTCTCCAAAATTTCCAGCATCCGCCAGCGTTTTTCTTTACTCAGAGGCCGTGCCTCAATTATTAGAACTGTGTCTCCAGCTTTACATTCGTTTTTTTCATCATTAGCTTTGTATTTAACGTGTTTACGTACATACTTATGAAAAACAGAGTGTTTAACTAACCGCTCGGCTTTAACCACGATTGTTTTATCCATCTTATCGCTTATCACTACGCCTTTGATCGTGCGCTTATTTCCTTGAACAACCATGTTAGATCACAGCCTCCTTTTCCTTCAACACCGTGTTGATTCTGGCTATGTCCTTACGAAGACGCGCCAAAGTTACTGGCGATTCCAACTGGCCAGATGCATGCCGAATCTTTAATCGAAAAAGTTCTTCGAGAATTTCAATATTTTTTTGATTGAGCTCGTTTATACCGAGATCTCTGATTTCTTTAATTTTCATCAGATATCTCCCTTGCCATAAATTTAGTGCCAATAGACAACTTATGTGATGCCAGCCGAAATGCTTCTTTGGCTACTTCTTCGGTTACACCTTCCATCTCATAGAGTACCGTACCGGGTTTGACAACCGCTACCCATCCTTCCGGTGCTCCCTTTCCCTTACCCATTCTGGTTTCCGCCGGTTTTTTTGTCACCGACTTGTGCGGAAACACCCGAATCCATATTTTACCACCACGCTTGACATAACGAGTCATGGCGATACGAGCAGCCTCAATCTGTCTTGCAGTGATCCAGCCGCATTCTGCCGCCTGTAGTCCAAAATCGCCAAAAGAAATTGAACTTCCTCTTGTGGCTTTGCCGCCCATACGGCCTTTTTGTAACTTTCTGTATTTTACCCTTTTTGGCATTAACATAATCTAAAACTCCCGTTCACCAACACCACTTTATATCCAACGTATTGCCTGCCTCATTACCAAACAGGCAAGATTATAATTTTTCATTCTTAGTCGGTAATACTTCACCATGGAAAATTAAAACTTTAACACCAATCAGCCCGTAAGCTGTGTGGGCTTCGATAAACCCATAGTCAATGTCGGCGCGCAGAGTGTGAAGCGGTACACGGCCTTCCCGATACCACTCAGCTCGAGCAATTTCAGACCCACCCAATCTGCCAGAGCATGATATTTTTATTCCCTTAGCTCCAAACTTCAGGGCATAACCAACACATTTTTTCATCGCCCGCCGGAAAGCAACTCTTCTTTCCAATTGCATGGCAACGTTTTCAGCCACCAATTGTGCATCTATTTCCGGTTTACGTACTTCTAAAATATTGATTATAATTTCGGCTTTAGAAAATTTCTCAATTTCCGCTTTCAGCTTCTCAATTTCAGAGCCTTTTTTACCGATAATAATTCCAGGTCTGGCTGCGTATATATTTACTTTGGCCTTATTAGCAGCTCTCTCTATCTCAATCTTAGAAATGCCGGCATGATAAAGCTTCTTCTTGAGGTACTTCCTAATCTTCAGGTCCTCATGCAGCATTTCGCTGTAGCTTTTATCGGCAAACCATACTGATTGCCACTTTTTAATGTAGCCTAGTCGTAATCCTACAGGGTTAACCTTCTGACCCAATATCGTGCCTCCTTACTTTTCATCCACTACTATTGTAATGTGTGAAGTTCTTTTCTTTATTCCCGCCGCTCTTCCTTGCGCTCTCGCTCTCCAACGCTTTAATGCCGGCCCTTGATCCACGAATATTTCTTTAACATAGAGAACATTTTCATTGATACTGGGATTCTGGGCAGCATTGGCTACAGCTGATTTCAGAAGCTTCGCAACTATGGCCGCTGCATATTTCCGAGTGTAAAGAAGTATATTACGTGCTTCCTGTACTTTCTTACCCCTGACCAAATCAGCCACCAATCTTACTTTCTGTGGTGACATTCTTATATATTTTGCAATAGCTTTTGCTTCCATATTAATTAACTCCAAATGTATCCATCCGGCTTGAAGATTTACGTACGGACTTTAGTTTTGCGATCACCAGAATGCGAATAAAAAGTCCTTGTCGGCGCAAACTCACCGAGCTTATGCCCTACCATATTCTCCGTTACATACACCGGAATGAATTTTTTTCCATTATGCACCGCAAACGTGTAACCTATAAGTTCCGGTGTTACGGTTGAACGCCGCGACCAAGTCTTGATAACATTTTTGCTACTCTCGGTCTCCATCTTTCTGACCCTAGCAAGCAACCTATCCTCAATATATGGACCTTTTTTGATCGAACGTGCCACGCTTCTTTAACCTCTTCTCTTTACAATATATTTATCTGTACTTTTGTTCTTCCTGGTCTTATGACCCTTTGTCGGCACTCCCCAGGGAGTACAAGGATGTCTTCCACCGGATGATTTACCTTCACCACCACCCATCGGATGATCTACAGGATTCATAACAACGCCACGAACATGAGGCTTTTTGCCCAGCCAGCGATTTCTACCGGCTTTGCCAATGCTGATATTTTCATGTTCGTTATTTCCTACCTGTCCAATTGTAGCCATGCATTCAATAAATACTTTCCGGACTTCTCCTGAAGGAAGCCGAACTTGGGCATAACTTCCTTCTTTAGCCATCAGTTGACCGTAAGCTCCGGCCGACCTAATTAACTGCCCGCCACGGCCAACTTTTAATTCGACATTATGAATTAATGAACCGAGTGGGATATATTTCAGAGGAATAGCATTTCCGGGTTTAATATCAGCCTTTTCACCGCTAATTATTGTATCTCCTACATTGACTTGCGCCGGTGCGACAATATATCTTTTCTCACCGTCTCTATAATTTAGTAAAGCAATTCTTGCCGATCTGTTAGGATCATATTCTATTGCGGCAACCTTTGCCGGGATATCCGTTTTATTGCGGCAGAAATCAATGATGCGGTATTTACGTTTATGACCACCACCAATGTATCTTGCTGTAATTCGGCCATAACTATTGCGCCCGCCAGATTTCCTCAACGGTTTGAGTAAACTTTTTACCGGCTCGGTAGATGTGATCTCTGCAAAATCGGCAACACTCTGAAATCTTCTGCCTGGTGATGTCGGTTTGTACTTGATAATTGCCATTAGCCTAATCCTTAATTATTTCTTACACACCTTCGGTAATTTCTATACGGCTGCCAGCATCTAAAGTAACGATTGCCTTTTTCCAGGAACTCTTCTGCCCCGTAATCCGGCCTAACCGCTTCACTTTCCCCAAAACATGCAGGACCCGGACATCGACAACCTTAACTTTAAATAATTTTTCCACGGCGGCGCCAATTTGAACCTTGTTGGCCTTCCTGTCGACTTCAAAATGATATTTATTGAACTCGTCTCTTGCCACCGTGCTTTTTTCTGTAACCAGTACTCTTTTAATAATCTGATGTACTTCCATTATGCAAGCAATGCTCCCTCAATTTTCTTTACAGAGGGTTCAAGAAGGACTAAATGTTCATGATTTAAAATATCGTAAACATTAATACCTTCCGACCTAATCATTTTAACGTTCTTAAGATTTCGCGACGATTTCAGCAATACTAAATCTTCACTATCGATAACAAAAAGTGCCTTCTTCAAACCAAACAGATCAACAACACTTTTAAATTCACGTGTACTTATTTTGTCCATCGGAAAATCACGAAGGATCAACATCTTTTCCTGTTTGAGCTTCATGCTCAAAGCGCTGATCACAGCTTTTTTGCGTACCTTTTTCGGTATGCTGTAAGAAAAATCACGGGGATGAGGTCCAAAAACAATTCCTCCTCCTCGCCAAATAGGTGATCTTGTCGTTCCGGCTCTGGCTCTTCCTGTTCCTTTTTGCCGCCAGGGCTTTTTCCCACCACCGCTGACATCGTGTCTGGTTTTGGTAGAAGCAGTCCCGGAACGGCGCGAAGCTAACTGCATTTTAACCACATCATAAACTATTGCTTCATTGACTTCGGCGCCAAACACAGCATCATTTAACTCAACTGTAGCAACTTTTTTATTTTTGATATCAAAAACATCTGCGACTGCCATGTTTATAACTCCAGTGACTTAAGCACTTTTTTTCTTGGCTTGTTTTATTAACACAAATCTATTTTTACTGCCGGGAATTGAACCTTTCAACAAAAGCAAATTTCTATCGGCACGAACTTGCCATACCTGCAAATTCTGAATACTTTTGCGCACGCAGCCCATATGGCCGGGCAATTTTGTTCCTTTAAATACTCTCGACGGATCAGCGCTGGCACCGATAGATCCTGGTGCTCGATGGAACATGGAACCATGTGTGGCCCGGCCACCATGAAAACCATGCCTCTTGATAACACCCTGAAAACCTTTACCTTTGGAGGTTCCGGCAACATCAACAAAATCACCGGCTTGAAAAATATCAGCGCTGATTTCCTGCCCTACTTCATACATTCCTGCTTCTGCCGGAAATTCTTTGAGCTCGCGGAAATAACCCTTGTTTGCTTTATTAAAGTGACCCTGCATCGGTTTGGTAACATTCTTTTGCTTAGTCCTGCCGTAACCAATCTGAATAGCGTCATAACCGTCTTTTTCCTTAGTCTTAACCTGCAGAACGACAGACGGCTCGACTTCAACAGCAGTTACTCCGACGGCAGCTCCATCTTCGGCAAATACTTGCGTCATTCCGAGCTTTTTTCCAATTATTCCCTTGTTCATCGGTTCATCCAACTTTTTCAATAACTATACAGCCAATAACTTTCGTTTTAAAGAATGGCAAAAATTATTACCATTTCTTCACACTGAAAACGCACCTACGCTTTTATTTCGACATCCACACCGGCGGAAAGATCCAATTTCATCAACGCATCCACCGTTGCCTGAGTAGGCTCGACAATATCAACCAGTCTCTTATGTGTTCTGATTTCAAACTGCTCACGGGATTTTTTATCTACATGCGGTGACCGATTTACACAATACTTATTGATTTCTGTAGGCAGGGGTATGGGACCAGCCACACGCGCGCCGGTTCTTTTTGCCGTTTCTACAATTTCTTCCACAGAACGATCCAACAGTTTATAGTCGTAAGCTTTAAGACGAATTCTAATCTTTTGTTCTTTCATTGATTTGATAACCTATCCTCAGTTTCTATTCGATAATCTTGCTTACGACTCCGGCACCTACGGTTCTTCCGCCTTCACGAATGGCGAATCTCAATTGCTCTTCCATTGCTATGGGCATAATCAGCTCAATGCTCATTTTAACATTATCACCGGGCATAACCATTTCAACACCTTCCGGTAAAGTGGCGACACCGGTTACATCTGTTGTCCGGAAATAAAACTGTGGACGATATCCGGAGAAGAATGGTGTATGACGCCCGCCTTCTTCTTTTGTTAAAACGTAAACAGCGGCTTCAAATTTTGTATGCGGAGTAATTGATCCTGGTTTTGCAATAACTTGGCCTCTTTCCACTTCTTCACGCTTGATACCTCTTAAAAGCAAACCAACATCATCACCGGCCCGGCCTTCATCAAGTATTTTGCGGAACATTTCTACACCGGTAACGACTGTTTTGAAGGTAGGTCTAATTCCGATGATTTCTACTTCCTCACCAACTTTGACAATACCTCTGTCCACTCTACCCGTCACAACGGTACCACGGCCGGAAATTGTGAAAACATCGCCAACCGGCATCAGGAAAGGCTTTTCTGTATCTCGTTTCGGTTGCGGAATGTAGCTATCTACAGCATCAAGAAGCTCCCAGATTGATTTTGCGTCGGCTGAAGCGGAATCATCTGTTTCCAAAGCCTTAAGCGCCGAACCACGAATAATAGGAATATCATCACCCGGAAACTCATATTGAGTTAAAAGCTCTCTTAATTCCAACTCGACTAAATCGAGAAGCTCAGGATCATCAACCAAATCGACTTTATTGAGGTAAACGACAACATAAGGAACCTGAACCTGACGGGCAAGTAGGATATGCTCTCTGGTTTGGGGCATGGGACCGTCGGAGGCGGCAACAACTAGAATAGTTCCATCCATATGTGCAGCTCCGGAAATCATGTTTTTAATATAATCGGCGTGACCGGGGCAATCCACGTGTGCGTAATGCCTTTTTTCCGTCTCATATTCCACGTGAGAAATATTGATTGTAACTCCACGTTCTTTTTCTTCTGGAGCATTATCAATGGAATCGAAAGGCCGAAATTCCGCAAATCCTTTCTTGGCCAAATGCTTGGTTATTGCGGCTGTTAACGTTGTCTTACCATGATCAACGTGACCGATTGTTCCTATATTAAAATGCGGCTTAGTCCTTTCGAATTTTTTCTTTGCCATGTCACCTTTCCTCCTTAACTTTGAATGGTTAGTTCGTTTATCTTTTAAATTATATTAAAACTTATAATGTGCGAAGGCCTTATTTGCTTCAGCCATCTTATGCACACTTTCTCTCTTTTTTATTGCTCCGCCACGATTGCTTGCCGCATCCATCAGTTCACCGGCAAGTTTTTCTCTCATCGTTTTTTCCGTTCGTTCTTGAGCATTTGTGATTAGCCAGCGAATTGCCAGTGCTGTGCGCCTTGCCGGCGCGACTTCTGTCGGAACTTGATAGGTAGAACCACCGACACGTCTGGACTTTACTTCAATAACCGGTTTTACATTACTAACAGCTTTTTCAAAAAGTTCAACCGGTTGCTCCTTTAATTTTTTTTCCACGATATCAAAAGCACCGTAAAGAATACTTTCTGCTACGCTTTTCTTGCCCCGTTTCAACAAAGAATTTACAAATTTTGCAACCAGTTTATTATTAAACTTAGGATCGGGCAAAACATCCCTTTTTTCTACTTCACGTCTTCTCGGCATTTAACTATCCTCGTTTAGCTTGGCTTTTTCGCGCCGTACTTTGATCTACTCTGTTTGCGATCTTGAACACCAACAGCATCAAGTATACCTCTAACAATATGATACCTCACGCCGGGTAAATCTTTAACTCTGCCCCCGCGTACTAAAACAACTGAATGCTCCTGCAGATTATGACCAATGCCCGGAATATAAGAAGTCACTTCATAACCGCTAGTTAGACGAACCCTGGCCACCTTCCTTAAAGCTGAATTTGGTTTTTTGGGGGTTGTCGTATATACCCTGACACAAACACCGCGACGTTGTGGCGAACCCGCCAGCGCTGGTGTATTTGTCTTCTTTTGTATCTTGGTTCTACCCTTACGAACCAGTTGACTGATTGTCGGCATTTATCCTCCCGATCTCCATTCTCTCCACTATTTTGCAAGCAGCAGCAAATCTGCGGTAACTATCAATTCAAATCATTTATGTCAAGCTTTTTTCTCAGTTTTCTTAGTTTATTCCATAATCGCTTCAGAATCAACATCCCCGACTTTAATACCGAGATTCCGATACATCACAAGCCCCGTACCTGCCGGTATCAATCTGCCCATAATAACGTTTTCCTTCAATCCTCTCAGGTAGTCTGTCTTACCCGAAAGCGATGCTTCTGTGAGTACTCTGGTGGTTTCCTGGAAAGAAGCAGCAGAAATAAAACTCTGGGTACTGAGCGATGCCTTGGTAATACCTAAAAGCAATGGCTCGCCAATAGCCGGACGTCCGCCTTGAGCCATGACTTTTTCGTTTTCTTCCTGAAAACGGTAACGCTCGACCTGCTCGTCGGTAATGAAAATTGTGTCACCCGGATCGTTTACCTTAATACGGCGTAACATTTGACGAACAATTACTTCCATATGTTTATCATTAATCTTAACACCTTGCAAACGATAAACTTCCTGCACCTCATCAACCAGATATCGGGCCAGTTCCTTTTCGCCTTTAATGGCTAAAAGATCATGGGGATTGTTCACGCCATCCATCAAAGCATCGCCGGGCGTAACACGATCACCTTCCTGAACACTGATATGTTTGCCCTTGGCAATAAGGTATTCTTTTTCTTCGCCAATTTCCGGAGTCACAATAATTTTTCGTTTACCTTTCGCATCTTTGCCATAGGAAACAACTCCATCGATTTCACTGATTACGGCAAAATCTTTAGGTTTGCGTGCTTCAAATAATTCTGCCACACGTGGCAAACCTCCCGTGATGTCTTTTGTTTTTGTTGTTTCGCGCGGAATTTTTGCGACAATGTCACCTGCGCGAACCTTATCACCCTCGGATACAAATAGATTTACTCCTACTGACAAGAAATAGCGTGCCGCAGAACCAGTACTGGCAAGTTTTGCTGTTTTCCCTTTGCTATCCTTGATCGAAACTCGCGGCCTTAAATCACCACCTTTTAATTCGACTATAACTTTACGCGATAGACCGGTGACTTCATCAACCTGTTCTTGCATCGTTTTTCCTTCTATGATGTCACCGAATTTAATTGTTCCGTCCACCTCAGCCAAAATAGGTCTGGAGAAAGGATCCCATTCTGCGATTAATTGTCCACTCTTGACTAAATTTTTTTCGCTTACTTTCAGATGGGCACCATAAGGCACTGGATATTTGCCACGGCTGCGTTTCTGATCGTCTAAAACATGAATTTCGCCGTGGCGGTTCATAACAACAAAATCATTCTCCCTTGTTTTAACTGTATTCAAATTAACGAACTTAATTAAACCATCATGACGCGCTTCCAAAGTGGAATGTTCATCAAATTTTGCAGTTCCACCGATATGGAATGTTCTCATCGTCAACTGCGTTCCCGGTTCACCAATGGATTGAGCTGCTACAATACCTACCGCTTCACCAATATTAATCAGATGACCATGAGCTAGATCGCGGCCGTAGCACATAGCGCAAACACCATGCTTAGCACGGCAGGCTAAAACGGATCTAATATTAACTCTTTCGATGCCGGAACTATCAATCTTTTCCGCCAGCGCTTCATCAATAGCTTCATTGGCTTTAACGATAATTTCACCGGTAAAAGGATCTTTTATTTCATGCAGGGCTACTCTACCCAACACCCGCTCTCCGGCGGTTTCTATCATTTCTCCACCTTCCATCAGCGCGGAAACATAAATACCGTCGACTGTTTCGCAATTCTGTTCGGTAATGATACAGTCTTGAGCTACATCCACGAGTCTTCGAGTAAGATAACCGGAATTTGCTGTTTTCAGTGCTGTATCAGCTAACCCCTTGCGAGCTCCGTGGGTGGAAATAAAGTACTGCAGTACAGTCAGACCTTCACGGAAATTGGCTGTAATAGGTGTTTCAATAATTTCTCCTGACGGCTTGGCCATCAATCCGCGCATACCGGCCAATTGCCGCAATTGCACTGCGGAACCTCTGGCACCGGAATCAGCCATCATATAAATTGGGTTGAAACTTTCGATATTGCGCTTTTTACCATCCGCACCGGCAACATCTTCCGTGCTTATACCACTCAACATTTCGGTAGCAATTTTCTCAGTAGCTTGCGCCCAGATATCAATAACTTTGTTATAGCGTTCACCATCGGTAATCAAACCATCCATATATTGTTTGTGAATCTTGAGGACGTCTTTGTCAGCTTGCAGAACAATATTCTTTTTATGCTCCGGAATAATCATATTGCCAACAGCAAAAGAAAGTCCGGAAATGGTGGCATACTTGAAACCTAAATCCTTAAGCCTGTCCGCTAATAATACCGTTGTTTTATCGCCGCATAACCGGTAACAATGGTCAATAAGATTAGCCATTTCCTTCTTGTTCATTAATTTATTGACCGCGTCAAAAGAAATTTCTTCAGGAATTATTTCCGCAAGAATGATTCTTCCTACTGTCGTATCTTTTAATTCCGAGTTAATACGAACCTTGATGCGCGCATGCAACTCTACAACTCCAGCATCGATAGCCGAACGTACTTCTTCCGGCCCGGCAAAAACCATGCCTTCACCTTTGACTCCATTTTTGGCGCGTGTGAGATAATAAATCCCCAAAACAATATCCTGGCTGGGAATAATAATCGGCTTTCCATTAGCCGGCGAAAGAATATTATTGGTAGACATCATGAGGACGCGCGCTTCTGTTTGCGCCTCTATGGACAATGGAACATGTACAGCCATCTGATCACCGTCAAAGTCCGCATTGAAAGCGGTACAAACCAGAGGATGCAACCGGATTGCCTTACCTTCAATTAACACCGGCTCAAATGCCTGCATACCCAATCGATGCAAAGTTGGCGCACGGTTGAGAATAACCGGGTACTCGCGCACAACTTCATCAAGCGCATCCCATACTTCGGCCGTTTCTCTTTCGACCATTTTCTTGGCGCTTTTTACAGTAGTAACATATCCCTTATCCAACAGACGATTATAAATAAACGGCTTAAAAAGCTCGAGGGCCATTTTTTTAGGTAACCCGCATTGATGCAGCCTCAAATCAGGACCAACAGTAATTACCGAACGGCCTGAATAGTCGACTCTTTTACCCAGTAAATTCTGGCGAAAACGTCCCTGTTTACCCTTCAACATATCGGATAAGGAACGTAGCGGTCGCTTATTTGTTCCGGTAATGGCACGACCACGGCGACCGTTATCAAAGAGAACATCGACCGCTTCCTGCAACATTCTTTTTTCATTGCGGATAATAATTTCCGGTGCATTTAACTCTTGCAGTCGCTTCAGGCGATTGTTTCTATTGATGACTCTTCTGTATAAATCGTTAAGGTCAGAGGTAGCAAAACGACCGCCGTCCAGCGGAACTAAAGGCCGTAAATCAGGCGGAATAACTGGTAATACAGTTAAAATCATCCACTCAGGTTTATTACCGGACTTACGTAGGGCTTCTACTACCTTTAATCTTTTGACCAGTTTCTTTTTCTTTGTATCGGAAATAGATGTAACAACTTCCGCGCGCAACTCTTCATAGAGTTTTTCCAAATCGATTTCTTCGAGCAGCTTCCTGACCGCCTCGGCACCGATTCCGGCGACAAAACCATTCTCGCCGAACTGGTCTCTAGCTTCACTGTATTCTTCATCCGTAAGCAATTCCTGTTTCTTCAAGGAAGTGTCTTTGGGATCAAGAACTATCCATGATTCAAAATATAGAACCTTCTCCAGTTCTTTCAATGTTAAGTCCATGAGATTCCCGATACGGCTGGGAAGACTTTTTAGAAACCAAATATGGGCCACAGGAGTTGACAGAGTAATATGCCCCATTCTTTCCCGGCGGACTTTCGATTGAATAACTTCTACTCCGCACTTTTCGCAAACCACTCCGCGATGCTTCATCCGTTTATAACGCCCGCAAAGGCATTCATAGTCCTTAACCGGGCCAAAAATCTTTGCACAGAAAAGGCCATCTCTTTCCGGTTTAAATGTACGGTAGTTGATGGTTTCCGGTTTCTTTACTTCGCCATGAGACCAAGAAAGAATCTTGTCCGGCGAAGCTATGGAAATCTTCATTGCATTGAATCTGATCGGATTTTTTGGTTTTTCAAAATAACTGAAAACGTCTTCCACAGATT
>Ga0209083_1000063_pt1 | contig 165687 bp, 125 predicted proteins | sample AM7aDNAmetaG_FD_184132 | JGI IMG/M metagenome (GOLD analysis project Ga0209083, IMG submission 184132) | Freshwater microbial communities from Finland to study Microbial Dark Matter (Phase II) - AM7a DNA metaG (SPAdes) (version 3) | ecosystem: Environmental > Aquatic > Freshwater > Lake ... | reverse complement strand
CATCCTATTTACTGCTTGACACACTGGAAAAGGGAGGCCAAAAATTATTTGCGTACCGTTCGTGGGGAAGTATCAATGTATTCCATGAGAAAATCGGCGATATCAGGTCAGATTATACTTTTTCACTAAACCGGCACATCATCAAATTGGAACAGCTAAAAGATGGACGGTTAACCGCCTTAACCACAAAAGGAATATTCGAATTTACTGGCGATTCTCTTATAGAATTAAATATCAATGGATTACCCGATATGCCATATTACTGTCTTTCACAAGGGAATGAGGGAGATTATTACTTAGGAACAAGGGGAATGATCTACCGGATAAACAAAAATATTGTGGTCCAACGGTTTAAGATAGATCTCAGTGGGAATAATGATGTTGTTTCGATCCTGACAGACAGGAATGGTAATATTTGGTTTTCGGTCATGAACCGCGGCTTCTATTTAATCCCAAAAGGTTCAGACAATTTCGTTGACATTGGAAGTAAAATGGAACTTCAGAATTCACTTATCAATAATTTTCTTGATGACAATGAAGGAAATATCTGGGTAAGTACCTTTGGTAAAGGGGTTTATTGCATAAACAACCTTTACCTCAAAAACTTCAACGAAAACGACGGACTGAGCAACAACAATATCTATTCGATGGTAAAAGAAAGGTCTGGCAAATTAATCATCGGCACTTTTAACGGTGTGAATATTTTCGATAATGGGAAATTTTATCCTTTAAAAAGCAATTCTGGAAAAACCTTAACCGAAAACATAAACCATATCTCAAATTTTAATGACGAAATATATGTTTGTGGCGCTTTTGGCGGAAATAAAATTATCAGTTTATCTGATAAAGGGATCAATTTTCATTTATTGGTTTATTCAGCATTTTGCAAGACAATAGAAGGTGATTATCTTTTTGGCCAATGGGACAATTCGATATCTGTAAGCAATGATTTTAATTTCATAAACAGTGAATTATCCAAGAAGTACATTTTGGGGGACCGAACCAATGTAAACCGCATCAATTCTATTTTTGAGGATGCACAAAAGAATGTCTGGATTGGAACCGGTCTTGGTTTGTGCAAACTTTCGCCCTACACTGGAAAAACCGGATTGAAAGAATGGAATAAGCGATTGTTCCCTTCCGATCCTGTACTTAACTCCAAAATCACAGCGATCTACGAAGATACTAAAGGCACTGTTTGGTTTGCTTCGGAGAGGGGTATTGGGGTTTATGACCCTAAGAATGACTCCGTCAAAACTTTTACTGCTCTAAAAGGATTTGATTTTTCCTCCTCTACTTCAATTGCTTCAGATAACAAAATGAGGATATGGGTGGGAAACATGAAAGGCTTATATCTGATTAATAATGAAGATGTTAAATTTCTAAATACACAAACCGGCCTTCCATCCGATGAGGTATTTTCGCTTTGTTACGACAATAAAAATGACCAGCTGTACATTGGCACAAGTAATGGCCTCTCGGTATTAAATGTGAAGCTTTTCGACAGTTACCCAAACCCTCCACCAAACGTCAAAATAACTAAGGTTGCGGTAGGTGATTCTGTTTTTATTGATCCTAACAATTTAATATTTAAACCGGACCAAAACCATATCACCATTGGATTCAAAGCTTTAAGTTATTCCTCTCCCGGTTCTGTCAAGTATAAATATGTATTGAATCGGGATTCATCTGAAACTGACCAGGATTTCCTTGATTTTAGGTCACTTGACCATGGGAAATATAAGTTGACTATTGTTGCAAAATGTCAGAACAGTGTCTGGGGAAAACCTTGCAGTATCGAATTTGAAATTAAACCCCGATATTATGAGACCCTTTTGTTCAAGTTTGGAATGGTCCTCTTTATCGTTCTAATATCCATCACATTTATATCGTGGAGATGGAAACTGCAAAATAATAAAAACAGGCATGACCTGGAATTGTCTGAAAGGATCAATGAATTGAAACACCAGGCACTTTCCGCAATGATGAACCCCCATTTTATTTTTAATGCGCTCAACTCTGTCCAATACCTTATCAATTCCAAACGGAACGAAGAGGCAAATGATTATGTTTCAATGATGGCCAGATTGATCAGGAAAAACCTCGACACAGCTGGAAATGGGTTTATCCCGATCTCGGAAGAAATTGCCCGCCTTAGGTTATATCTTGATCTTGAAAAACTCAGGTTTCAGGAAAGTTTTACCTATGAAGTTGTTACAGGAGACAGTGTAGATCCCGGATCGGTTCAGATCCCGAACATGATCATTCAACCATTTGTTGAAAATACCCTTTGGCACGGAATTATAAATAGTGGAAATGCAGGAAAGGTCACCATTTCCTTTTTATTTGAAGAAGTAAATATTGATTCAGTCATATCCAAATCATTGATTATTAAAATCTCAGATAATGGAATAGGAATCAATGAGGCACGGAAGCATAAATCAGAAGACCATATTTCAAAAGGGATACAGATTATTGAAGAGCGTCTCAGGTTGTTGAGCACAAAAATGGACCTCCCAAAACCGATCATGCTCGAAGACCTCAGCAACAGGAACAATAACTCACACGGAACAGAAGTGATAATTTCATTGCCGCCACAGCTTTATAAAATAAGCGGCTAGTAACTGGCGGCTTGCAACTAGCTGGCCTCCGATAAGTAACTTGCAACCAAACCTGAAATACCGTTAAATTGATTTTTACTACCGTTCGTTTGCCGATACCCACCGTTAACTGATTTGCTATTGTGGATCGGGGCAATCTGATGTAGGTTTAAACAAAAGTTTAATCCTCTAAGATGAATATTGTTAAAAAGCTGGTGGATTTATTTACTAAAAAGCAAGTTCGGCCTGCTCCTCTTATCATTATCAAAAAAGACAAAGCAGAAGGCAACGTAATGGAATACAAATCCATTGACGATGCAATAGCCGATCTGGAAAAAGATCCCAATGTATCTTCCGCAAAAATTGAAAATCTAAAATCATCACTGAAGCAATTGAAGAACAAAACTTCAATCAAGATCAGAAATGGGGATATTTTACTTTAAATACCTGATTATCTGAATTAACAATATGCGATATAAACGACTGTATGAATATATAATGATTGAACTCAACATTAATAAATAACAAAAAAGTAATGAAAAAAGCACTATTTCTTTTATTGGTTACATTAATTACCAATTGCTCATTTGCCTGTGATTGTGGAACCTGGGGCAAGTTGTTGGTACGCATACCAGCCGGATCAACCAGGTACGATTGTGGCAGCAAGATTGAATGGCCATGTAATCAGCCATTTTCCTTTACAAGCACCTACCAATGTACGCCAGCCAATGAGGCTTGTCAGGCAAAGAGTTCCTGGGACGTTAAAAATGAAGCCGGTGTAGTAATCAAATCCGGTATTGGGACCAATAGCCTTAACGATGGTTTCAACCTCCCGGCAAGTGGAAAATACATTCTTACCTTGCATGCCAGTTGCAATGGAATTATATGCAAGCCCTGTATTTATACCATAGTTGCCAATTGTCCCACTGTCTGTAACTGCGGAAACTGGGGTCAGCTTTTAGTTCAAGTTCCTGCTGGTTCAGCCAGATATGATTGCTTCAGTCAAATTAACTGGAAAGCGAATCAACCGCTTTCATTTACTAGTACTTACCAGTGTAGTCCAAACAACGCAGGGTGTCAGGCAAAAACAACCTGGGAAGTGAAGTCTGCCACTGGTACAGTAATTAAGTCAGGAACCGGTACTAATAACCTCAGCGATGGTTTCAATCTCCCATCAAATGGCATTTTTTCACTTACCTTAAACGCAAGTTGTAACGGAATTGCCTGCAAACCATGTGTTTATAAAATAGTAATTCAGTGATCTTTACGCTGTATTCAAATACTCAAAACAATAGAACAGAACTATAATCAGGATTAGGAATAGAGAAATAATCAATTGATCTGCCAATATTTCAGATTGAAAATGCCAGATGTTTTTAATTACATAAATGAAACAATAATCATGAAAAAAACAATCTTATTATTTTTATTATTGATTGCTATTCAGGGGTTTACACAAAATTATCCGATTACCGGCATTAATATTACACTGCCAGCCAGCCCGGATGCCAATACAGCCAACTGGGGAACAGGCACCTCCATGCTTACGATTACTGCTTCAACAAAAGCAGAGAATGGAAGGGTTGCGCCAAATGTCATCGAAAGTAAAATACTGGTAATCATTAAGAAAGGCGGCTCTAAAGTGTGTGGCGATTTCAATAGTAACACTGCACCTGCTGCAGGATTCAATACTTTGACAAAAGTGTGGAGTGGTGCCAATGCCGCTTCTTTATTGGGAAAAGGTTGTGTCCTGGCCCCGGGTGATTATGAGCTTTGTGTGCAGTTTTTTGGATATGCGCTAGCTAAAAATGGCGCGGTAAGTGATGAGCAATGTAAACCTTTTACAATCAGGGGAAATGATCAACAAGCCTATCAACCGCCTCAAGCTATTGTACCGGCAGATGGAACTTCATTGACAGAAGCGGATATCAAAAAGCCCATCACTTTCAGGTGGACACCTGTGATACCCAGACCGCAGTATCCTGTCACTTATCACTTATCGGTATGGCAATTGATGCAGGGACAAACCGGAGTTCAAGCCATGAAGTCAAATTCGCCAATCATTGAAAAGGATGTTGACAATCTGACGCAGGTGGTTGTAACTGATTTAATATCAGTCTCTTGTAAAGCACCTTATCTGTGCAGTTTTATCTGGAATGTTCAGGCAATCAATAAAGAACGTAAAGGAGTTGGCACCAACGATGGGAAAAGCGGGTCAAATCAATTTAAACTCTTGTCTTCGGATGTTAATATCACTAATTTTCAGATTGCATGTGTTTCTTATGGCGTATATAGCTATACACTTAAAGCAGAAAATCCCGGCAACGGGCAATTCTTTACAAATTCTATCGCTTTTAACAGTTCGGGCGGATCTATTACTTTACCTACATTTAGTCCGGTTGTACCCGGCACGACCATCAGCAATGGAAGTCCTGTATCCTTTACAGGGACTTTTCATTACAATGGGACTTATCCGGCGGCGATTTATTCAAAAATCAGTGGTTATCAGGTAGGAAATACTAACCTTACCAGTACTGACACAGATCAGGATACGTTACAGGCCTGTTTGTGTAAAGATTGTGACAAGGCCATATTCAATTTTACGGCTACCTCCATCACGCCAAGCAGTGGCAACAACAGTAGGTTCAACCTGGCAGGGAATATCAATGTGACCGGTTTGCCTTCTGTTTACGGGATAGAGCTTCAGATTCAATCGTATGATTATACTCCGAATCCAGTAGCCTGTTCAAATGGTGTCATGAATATTGAAAACTCAGGTATGTTTTTAATTCCTGGAACGACCATCAATAGTAGTTCATTAATTCAGATTTTTAACGAAACCATATCCGGTAGCCCATCCACCAACAACAACGCCAGCAAGGATATCAAATATACCAGTGCCACCCCTCTTGGTGGAAGTATTCCTGTTAATCTGTTGATTGGATTGCCTGGACCAATTTCGGCGTTAGGATCTGATTGCTGCAAAATAAAGTACAATGTTTGCATCAGTGTAAAAGTTTACTACGACAGAAGTTCTTGTAAATCATGTCTATTTACAAAATGCTTTCAATTTTCCAACCAATAAACAGTAAGGATATGAAATCTATTATAACTCAATTCAGGTTTTCATTTTTAACCTTGATCGCCTTTTTCTCTTTCCTGAATGTACAAGGCCAAACCATTGTTTCAAGTGATGTATGCAACAGTTTTGGCCAACCCTCAGAGGTTAGTTTGAAAAACAGTTCCGGCGCCCCATTATTAGGCGAAAAAACCGGACTCGATTTTAACCTCCTCGTTGATGTTCCAGGTGGAATTTGTCAGGGTGGTCATTTTAACATTACCGTCACCACATCGGCCAACCTTCAATTAGGAACCCAGGATCCTAACTATCCTTTTATTGCAGGAAGTACGCCAAATCAATACGTTAACGGAGGATTGATCACATCCAACAGCGGACAGGGGATCAATATTCCATTCCGGTTTTTACCGGGAGTTACCTGTAACGACGAACTGGGCACATTCGATATTACGACAACCTTAACCTGTACAGATGGTTCGGTTAAAACCTGTACTTTTAAGCAATTGTCATTAAAAGCCATTGCACAAAATTACTGGAAGGTAGAAAAGACCCATGTTTTTGGCAATTTATCAGGTGGTGGAATATATTGGGACGTGATTATCAGCAGTACAAATCCAAATCCAGGCATTGGCGATTTAAATATTTACAGTGGTTCAATTCAGGATGTAGTCTCCAGCGATGCGATTGTTTCAGTGGCCGGTGGAAGCATGTCCGGACTTACAGGATTGAATACCCCTACTGCCTCATGGTTTACGGGAACGATATTAAGTACCACATCTATAGTCATTTATCATGTTCAGACTTATAGTTGTAAACCTACAGGAACGGTGGTAAAGAATTGTGTGAATTATGATTTTTGTCTCGGGAAAGAGATTAAGATGCATCCTTATGATCCATTGGAGAAAAAATTTCCCGGTGGTCCCGTAGGCCCCATCCAAAAACTTTGCTGTGAGAGAAAAACAGGTCAGGCCTGTGCTTCTGTAACATTAACAGGTACAGCAACCAATAGCGCAAATTTCGGAAAATCTTTAACTTATGGTACTAACCTGAACTATGCCCAGGGATGTGAGGGTGAATACCAGATCAATGTCTCAAATAATGGAAATATCCCATTGAACAATCTGATCATCACCGATAATTTCCCTGCCGGGATCAACGTCTCTCAAATCAGCGTATCTGCCTATAACACGACAATGGGTTATGATGTTCCTACCGGAACCCCTTCATCACCGTACACTACTTCAGGCACCAATTATTCACAGTCATGGAGTTCGGGTTATCCGACTAATTTTAAACTGACGACCAATTCAGGGGTACTTCTTGGCGGTTCTATAACTATCCTAATCAAGTTTACAATTACGGCCCCTGCAGGTACAGTCATTTCAAATTGTGCAGATTTAAATTTTCAGGGAACTTACAATGGATGGAGCAACTGGTGCAATATTACCCTGCCACCGATAGGAAGTGGAACTGCTTCACACAGTTGTATTCCGTTCACCGTTCAGCAGCCCAAAGCAATTCCAGGTATCCGTAAATGCATCACCAATGGTTTGGGATCCTTTAGTGTCGGGGATGTTATCCCTTTTCGGATCGTTGTTTCAAATCACGGGGCGGCAAATTTTTCAGGCAACCTTTCCGACTTTTTGGGCGCTCCAACCCTTCAGAATCTGGAACTGGTTTCCGGATCGGTTACCTATTCTTATGGATTGGCTTCATTCAGTCCCTATACGACCACACCAGGTTGCATTTCCAATTTTTCTAATGTTTCCTCAACCCCGCCTTCATGGGTATCGGTAACGCAACAGATCGCACAAGACTTAAAATGGACTATCAATAATATGCCCGGCGATTGCCATTTGGAAACTGCGTCTTACCTTATCATTGAGTTTAATGCCAAAGTAAAATCACAATCATTTGGTAATTATTGCAATACGGCAACGCTCGTCAATACCGCAACCTCTGCTTCCATCTCTTCCGATGCTTGTTACAATATCAGAAGAAGCGCCATCATTACAACTACCAAGCAGGAGAGTACTACCATGGTGGAACCGGGTCAGTCGTTTAGTTATACAATTGTAGTTAAAAATGAAGGAAGTGTAGCTTTGAAAGATATCACTGTTGAAGATGCCTTGCCGGATTGTGTCACTTATGTAAGCCGAAGTGCCAATAAACTGGATGTCAGCGGGAATTCAACTGTTGCCAGCGTAACTCCTGCCGGAGCGCCTCCATATACTTTCCCGGGATTGATTCTTCAACCAGGTGAGAGTGTAGTGGTGACCATCAACGTAATCCGCAAATCGAATGATCAGGGTGCTGAATGTTGCAATCCGATGGCAGTAGGAAGGGGCGTCTCAAACGATGCAGTACTGACGCATGTTTGCTGTCAGGCTCCAATGGTTTGTGTAAAAAGCGGTCTTTGTTGTGACATTAAAGATTTGGAGGTTCAATTTAATACAACCATTATCAACGGAGGTATTGTTCCGGCATTCTTTATTACATCAGGTCCTTTGCCGGTTCAGGAAATTGATATCACTTTAATGGATTATCATGCTGAATACAGCAATCCATTATGCCAGCCAACAAATATGGGAAACCTCACAGGGCATATCCAACCTTTTGTAGGGAGTGACAATAACAACAACTATTGGGATTTCAATTCATTACCGGGCACAGGAACTCCGTATTTAACCCTTCAGACTGTAATAAACCCTGTAAACAGCGCATTGACCTGGACCGGTACTAACCCAATTGATTTGACAGGTTCATCCTGGGCAACATTTGCAAACGGGTTAATCGCCTTAAACTTTATTGCCCCTGATATCCTAAACCTTGACTGTTGCGCCGGCCGGGTCTATTATTGTTTCAAAGTCAGGATCAAAGACGTTGACTGCAATGTTTGTGAAAAGATCGTATGCGGGTCATCAGAAATTCCAAAGAAAAGACAAGCCAGATGGAACAATGAAAAAGCTAAGGATCAGCAACAGATTCAATCACTGAAAGTTATCCCTGCAACAAAAGCCAATGGCAGTGGATTACCTGAACTTTTCAGGATCAAGAATCAAATCAAAAAATAGAAATGAACAATCTTATAAAAATTGCCTTCCTACTTGTCTTTTTATCAGCTTTCCAGACCAATGCACAGGAAAAGAAGAAATTCTTCTCTTTGAGCGGCGATATGGGAGTCTGGTACGAAGGTTATGGGCTCGATAAAACACCCGGGTCACCTTCTCCCGATTTTTATAAGGCAAGACGGCCATGGAACCTGTTCAGATATACCTTTAATCCGATCTTCACGATTGGTAAATGGGAAATTCCGTTCAATTTCAATTTCAGTCCTGGCTTGAATAATTTCACATTGCCAACTGGATTAAAACAAAACTTCTGGCAGTTCCTGACCAATCCGGTCAATAGTTTCGGACTTCGGCCTAAGATCGGCAGTTCAGAGTTTTTGTTGGGAACACAATATCTGAAATACAGCGATTTGAGTACAGGAGACCTCGGCGTATTTGGATATGGCATTAACTTATCTCCAGGGAAGTTCAGGATCAAATTGTTCAATGGAGTATCTCAAAGCCCTGTTGAATATATGGCCCCTTCTATCCAGGTACCTAACGGAGTGACCGGTGCCTATCAGCGCAACCAATGGATGGCACAATTGGGACTTGAAAATGACGGGAAGTACTTCGCCGGATTCAACTTTATAAAATCGGTTGACAAAATCGGTTCTGTATCAGCACCCCCTTTATTTCCGATAGCCCCGCAGGAGAATATGGTGGTCAGCTTCTTAGCAAATGCTACTTCCGCAAAAGGGTGGAAGTATCATATAGAGCTTGGTCAGAGCTTTTTTACAAGGGATTTGAATACACCTTTTTCCATTTCACCGGTTGAAGATTTCAGGCCATTTCTCAATTCTCACCTCTCAACAGGTAAAGATAACGCAGTAATGTTGGGGGTCACCAAAAAGGGGAGCGACTGGGAGATTGGAACAAAATTCAATTACTTCGGTGCAGGGTATTATACGGCAGGTTTTCAGTTTATGAACAACGACAGGATGGAATATCTGCTGAATACACGCTTCAATGCATGGAAAAAGAAAGTGAACGTAGTTGCCAGTATCGGCGAACGATTTGGCAATCTGAGCCGTACAGCAGGCCCGGATCGGACTAAGCAGTTGATTGCCAATGTAAATGTATTTACTCAGTTTAACGATCATTTCAGCCTGAATTCAAGCTTTAACAATTTTGGATTTAACAGTCCGGGAATTTCCGGATACAAAAGCGTTAGCAATGAGCTTAGTATAAATCCGGTCTATACCTGGAACACAACTTCGATGGCAAACATGCTGAGTGGCACATATACCTGGAGCAAATACGATGAAACGATCCTGAATGTGACTACCAATAACAATACCCATACGGCTTTGTTGCTTTACGTCCCTACTTTTTTCAACAGTAAACTCAGTCCCGATTTTAGCATCATGTATTTCAAAAATTCGGCGCCGCTTATTAATGTGTCTTTATTTACGGCTACAGCAGGGTTGGGATGGAAAGTGAGCAAAAAGTTTAAAACTAAAGGACAGTTACAATATACCCTAAGTTCGATGGCTCCATTTACTGCCAATAAAAACCTGCTTGTCACGAGCGGTTTTGACTGGGATATCCTGAAAAAACTGACCTGGCAGTTAACAGGTACGGCAAATGTTTATCATTTCGGGTCTGAATTGCCCGGAGGTTCTTTAATGCCACCTTATTCCGGCATTCCGGCATATTTGGAGAGTACTTTGAGAACCGGTTTACAATACAAGTTTTAGAAAGAATAAAGTCAAGTTCAATGAAAAAATACACCTATACATTATTGCTCGGATTACTGCTGTCTGGACAGTTTTCTCAGGCTCAGATTACACTGAACCTTGCCCTAAACAGCAGGCCGCAGCCCTATCTGGCCGATTGGGTCTATCCCATTAACGGACAAATGATTATCACCTATATAGGCGGGACAATCAGTATTGATCCCAATGTAAAAATAAAGACCACCTTGCTGGACCAAAGCGGCGGGATCATTGGCGTATCCAATTTAAATGCAGCCCGTGTTTACAATTTGAAGGCTGGGGTCAATCAGTTTACAATGGCAGATGCTCTCCAACTTCAGAATTTGTCTTTATCAGGAAATTTGCAAAACCTCCTTCAAAGGACAGGCCGTTTGCCAGCCGGACAATATCAACTCTCGGTGGAAGTGGTCAATACCGCCGGCGATATTGTCAGGACAAAGCAAAGCAAACCATTTTATGTCGTTTCGTATCAGCTACCGGTTTTAATGCAACCTGCAAACGGAGCTTCGCTGGATGCCCATATTGCACAAAATGTGATTACTTTCAGGTGGACAAGTCTTGTACCAACTACGCCGGAACAAACATTTTACCGCATTCAGGTATTTGAAATCCTTCCAGGCCAGACTCCCATGCAGGCATTTCGTGGTAACCGTCCCTTACTGGATGAACCGGTTGGAAGGGGCATGACACAATACATCTGGCATCCAAACCTGCCTATGCAGGACTCAACAGCCAATAATCAGTTTATCTGGACCATACAGACACTGGATGCCAAAGGGCTACCAGTCCCTTCTGCGGATATGACCACACAGGGGAGAAGCGAACCTGCCATCTTTGGCATTTTGCACAAGTCGATTTCAGAAGATCACAACATCAATAAGGATGATCTAATAAAGCATTGAATATGAAACATTTAAAATATACGATTATTTTATGCTTTCTCTTTCTGCAATTAGCGGCTCAAGACAATGCAGAGATAAAAAAGTCAACCCTGGTATTTCATACTTTTTACAACGATTTCAAAACGGCCCAATTGATAAGGACGAGCTCATTGAAGAACGTATGGGACAACCATCTTTGGAGCAAATTTGGTGAAATGCAGATGGGTTTTGGTCTCAATTACCTGAAAGGGATGACCCAAAAATTGGATTTTGTTGCCACCATTGACGGAAGCTCGACCGATTACCTTTTTAAAGACGGGTCAACCAACGGTAGCAGTGCCTTTTTGCTGGATGTCAATACGGCTTTGAACCTGAAGTTACTTTCAGATAAACACATCGTAACTCCTTATATTTCATTGGGTGCCGGATATTCTTTATACAAAGGCAAATCAGGGTTTTATCTTCCGATTGGAGTTGGATTGCAATTTAATTTGTTCAAAGAAGCTTTTGTCTTTGCCAATGGACAATATAGAACTGCCTTAAGTTCACAGGTAAACAACCATTTTCAATACACTATCGGGGTCGGAGCAAGTCTGGCTAAAAAAAAGAAAGTTGCCAAAGTGGCTGAAGCAATTGTAATACCAGAACCGGTAATAAAAGAACTGGTTGTAGTAATACCAGCCAGTAATATCTTAATATCCGTAAAAGACGAAGAAACCGGTCAACCACTTCCATTGGTGGATGTGATACTGAACGGACCCGACAACAAAAGGTTGACAGCAGTTACAGATGCGGAAGGAAAGGTCATTTTCTCAAAGATGGAGCCTGCCGATTATTCAATCACCGGATTGTTGAACCATATCAGTACCACAGCGAAAAATATCGCAAAAGGCGATTTTGTAGCGAATGGTGAACAGATCTATATCTCACTGACTCACAACGATCCCCGGTTCACCTTTGCAGGTATAGTGATCAACAAGACCAAAAACATACCGGAGGGTGGGGCTGAAATTCAGATTAACAATGTTACTATCCAGAGTCAGTCAATCGAACAAAGCGATCCTGCAGATGGTCGTTTTAAGGTTCAGTTGGCTGCTGAAAGTGAGTTTACGGTAGTTGGTAAGAAGGCAGGTTACATCTCAAACATTGAAAAAGTCAGTACCCAAGGGTTAAACAGAAGCACAACCTTGTATGTGAAGCTGGAACTTGGAATTGAAGAGGCGAAAGTTGGCCAGAGCATTGTATTGAAAGATATTAATTTTGAATTAGGAAAGTCAACATTGAACGCTGCTGTTTCGCCAGATCTCGACAGGTTGGTCCAATTTCTAAAAGATTTTCCTGAAGCAAGACTTGAAATCCAAGGACATACCGATAATATTGGAAGTCCAGAGTCGAACATCAAACTCAGCAATGCACGTGCCAATAGTGTGGTCTATTACCTGGCAAAACATGGGATTGACATCAGAAAGCTGTCTGCCAAAGGTTATGGCGCTTCAGTTCCTATTTTTGACAATGCAACTCCAGAAGGGAGGGCGAAAAACAGAAGGGTCGTGATGAAGGTGGTGCAGTAAGGCTGGAGGCTGGCGACTGGCGGCTGGAAACTGGCGGCTGGAAACTGGCAGCTGGCAATTGGCGACTGGCGGCTGGAAACTGGCGGCTGGAAACTGGCGGCTGGCAACTGGCGGCTGGCAACTGGCGGCTGGCGATTGGTAACTGGCAACTGGCGGCTGGAAACTGGCGGCCGGAACTGATGAGTGTCCAGAAAACAACACTCTTTAGGTCTTCAGGTTAATACGATATAAATAAGGTAAATAAGGTTGGGTTATCTCCGAGACATGTGGCTATTAAGGTTAAAAAAATGGGGAAAATAAGGTTTTATATGCTTAAATATCTTATTCCCGATTGATAGTGATAGTCTCACTCGAAGTGAGGCTATCACTTGTTATTGCTGTCAAACCTGATTTTACATTTTTTTAAACCTATATAGCCACCGTTTGAACCTCAACTTAAAACTTTAATTGCAAGAAAAATCCATAACACAATTGGTTCTATAGACCTTATGGGGCGCAATGCCAACACCGACCATTTTTTGAACGGATTTTAAAATATTGGTCCGGTGCCCCAAGGAAGAGACATTGTTATCGATCAGCAACTGACAAACGATATTGATTGCCGAAGCCATGCCGTAAGAACAGTTTTCGGACCAACACCGAATATTGGGGTTAAACCGTTGGATACGTTTGTCGCAACTGGTCCCATCGGAAGAGACATGACCGGTCGTTCCCATCTTGCCCATATCCTGTGCATGAAAAGTTGCAGATAAATTTAGGTTTTTGAAAGGTTCGAGCAAACCAAACGCTTTGACCTTTTTCAGATCGGCCTTGAGGGAAAGCAAGTATTTGTTGTTGGGCAATATTTTATCGCCAAAGGTGCTGTTGTAATATTCTATAAATTCAGGGATATACGATTGGTAGAACCTTTCTCCATCCATACGGGCCAGGTTTATGTACTGGACCACTTTTTTCTCTTCTTCACTCATATACGAAACCGAACCCGCGGTATTGGCAGCACCCATCTCGGCAGGGGTGAATTGTACCTGGCCTCGCATAACAGAAGAAAAGCCAATAAAAAGTAAAAGGGTCAAAAATGAGATTCGTTTCATTTGATTCTAGTATTGAAGATTTTACAAATTTAAAGAAATACTTCAGGTATATGATTGTTGGGAAAGATAAAAAACAAGCGGTGCATGGCCAGAAACTGCCACACACCGCTTTCCAAATACTAATCAAAACTATTTACTAATCAACCACAAAACTTTCGAATTAATGAAATGCAAGACCCAAGGTAGAAACCCCTGTTGAGAGGTCAAGGAACAAACCAACCTTATGACTAAGGTGGTATTCCGCACCAATATGCAAATCAAGGAATAAAGGATCGACCGTATGATAATTACTATCGCGGGTGTAACCATTGTCCCATCTTGAATTAACAACTGAAAATCCTAACGAACCTGCAATGTAAAAATCCCAGTCGGAACTGGCACCCAAAGCCTCATCAAAATAATATGTTCCCTTAACACCCAATGGGATAACCGTTTCGCGGTAATAATTCTCATGATAGGAATAAAATGTTGCAAAAGGTGCTAAAGTGAAATTATTGGCCACACCAAATTCGTAGTTGAGGCCGAAAACAGGCAAAGAATGGCCAACATAACCATAATATCCCGAATATCCTCCAATGCCAAGGCCCAGATTTAAGGTATGCCCATACCCTTTGGAATAATCGGCATGTTGCTGTGCCGAAATATTGTTCCCAAATATAAAAAGGCAAATGAGAACTGATAGAAATTTTATTTTCATAATATTGAATATTAAATCATTATAACCTTGAATTTTGAAATTATGTGATTATTTCTTTTTCTCTTTTTCATTGCTTTTGCTACGAACGGCCTTTACGCTTCTACTATTCCCACGTTTGTCGTAATTGCGGTCATCGTTTGCCTTGTTGTTGATGACCCTGTCAGTTCGGCCCCTGTTGACCTGGTTGCTTTCGCGATATTTCGGACCGGAATAGTTTCCCCTTCCCGGACGTTCCCCGATCGTTCTTTGCTGCTCCCGGTGGAACCCTTTGGAATAGAGCCGTCTATGCTCAGAAAATTGTGTGTAAGGTGTATTGCCACGATAATCCCTCATGACAACTTTGTATCCATTGTAAAGGTCATAGTTCCTGTAGCGGCTGGGAAGATAACTTCTGCGGATCCATCTGCTGCCTTCAAAGTAGATGAACATGGAAGACTCGACATCGTAATAGGCCTGCACATCTGGCAGATAATAATAACGTACATCCGAGTATCCTTCTGGGCCCCAAGCTGGTGGGGTACCAATATTAATGTGAACCGATATTTGTGCCTGGGTTGTGCCAGCAAGGAGCAAGAACATTCCCAATACAACGATTTTTAATGCTTTCATTTTATAGAGATTATCTGATTAGTTACTGTACAGTAATTTATAAAGTTCCTTCATGTCGGGTGACAAGATTACCTCTGTCCTGCGGTTTCCACCACGCCCTTCAGCAGTTTCGTTCGTTTTTACAGGATGGAACTGACCCCTACCAGATGCCGTGATCCGCTCAGGATCAAAACCATATTCGTTCGTTAAGATACGTACGATTGAGTTGGCCCTGGCTGTACTGAGGTTCCAGTTGTCCTGAAATTGTTTTGTTTTTATAGGGACATTGTCGGTATGACCTTCTATCATTACCATAATATCGGAAGTTCCATCAATGACTTTAGCAAGGGACTTAAGGGCTTCTTTCCCTTTAGGGTCAACGACATCACTACCAGATTTGAACAGCAATTTTTCTTCCATCGAGACATAGACCATCCCATCCTTGAAGTAAACTGAGAGTTCATCGGTTTTGTAATTCATCAACGCATCGGCGATCGTATTTTTCAATTTGGCCATGACGTTCCGTTGTGATTGGATCATGTCCTGAAAGTTCTTTAACCGTTTGGCCTGATCGGCGATCGTCATTTTCGATTCATTTGAAAGTACCTTCAGGTCATTAAGAACCGCTGCATTATCACTCAATAAGGAGGTTTTTTGGGTGTTCAGGTTGGCCACCTTCGCATCACAATCGTTTAATTTATTAAGTATAGTGGCGTTTTCGTTTTGCAATTGTGAAACAGTCGCTTCCGAAGCCTTGAATTTTTTACTCGAAACACATGAAGTAAAAGTCAAACCCATAATTAACAGAAGGAATGCAAAAAATTGAAAAGCAATTTTCATTTTGCTGATTTTTAAGTGAATAATAATCCGACAAAGTTGAGTCGATTCAAATTGGGAAGTGTTACACAACTATTTGTTTAACTTACATGATTCACACATTTCTATTGGAAGATAACAATGGAGGGTTTGCCAATTTCAAAATCTGCCAACCCGAAATCGCTGGTCTTGTATGAGTTAGTCTTGAATATATTTTGTCCGACACCTGGAATGACTGGATAGAAAGCAATTGAAACCTGAAAAGTATTCAGCACAAGGTTCTCATTTTTGATCAGGAAACCAATTCCAATTTGCGAATACAATTTACTGTTTTTAAAGCGATTCTGTGGATCGCCCAATAATCCCATTGACCAGGTAAAAAAAGGGCCAAACCGGAACCCGATAAAATTCCATGGGGCATAAGCTTGTGTTTGTAAGGTGAGCATTGCACGGCTGGTCCCTGATGATCCTTTACTGTTAAACCCATCAATGCCAAAACCCTGATTGAGCGTTAAACTATCGTATTCAAAACGGTTAATTCCAAGGGTAAGCTGAGGTTTGACAAATTGCCTGAATTTCCATTTCCCGATCTCCTTCAAACCTGTAAAATAGTTGGCACTTAATGAAAGTACACCTTGTTCAGATTTTGAATTCCCGAGGAAAGTTCCATAATCGCAATCATATCCGAAATATCCCCATGAGTAATAATTCCCGAAGGAGATCCTTGCCCCTACATAATGTCGAACTTCGTTGTTTCTTTCCTGGATTCCCATCGTAATGCTAAAAACCTTGCCTATCGGGACATCTTCAACCACACCATATTTAAAAATATACCTATCCTGAACATACTGTCGGGTCGAAAGCCCGAAACTTAAAAGGTATAGATTTTCATTGGCAAACATATGCTGTGTATCAATTAGTTCTGTGGGCTTTTCAAGATACCTGATCCGTAAAAACCTGACAGAAGAAATTAGGTTAGTAGTCCTGTCATATTCAGAATTACCTTTAAATATGTGGATTGCATGACCAGCCCAATAATCCTGTGCATTCAGTTTAAAACGCTGCGGTACAAACAGCAAGTTGGGAATCCGAATTGAATCCTGGCGGAACTGTTGGGAAAGGCTGATGCCAGCCGCCCACTTTGCAAAAGGTGAAAAGAAAGGCCTGTCAATGATCAAACTACGGTTGTAATTTTCACTTCCCAGAATATTGTAATGTAAGGTAGTGCCAATAAATGTGTTGCGGAAGTTTGGGATAGAATAGTTTGTGACATACGAGTTGGTCCGTTTATCAGAATTCCACTCATAGAAATTTTGAAATTCATGGCCTAATCCCAGGAAGTTTTTATCTGTCAGATTGACCCCAAACCCTGAGGTTGAGGCTGAACCGCCGGGGATGATGCTCCAGATATCCAAAGCACGGATAGCAATATCGACCGAGTCGGAATTTATTGAGGTGGGGGAAACATAAAACGAAACATCCCGGATATAAGGCCGGCTGCGTACCAACCTTTCGGATTCTTTTACAATCAATGAATCGAACAATTGATTCTGTCTGAATAACAATAAGTTACGAATAGTGATATTCAATGTTTTAACATGAAGCGAATTCCCTGTTTTCGACAGTAAATTTTGGGATGGAACGATAGTGTCGCCAATTGAGTAACCAAAAGGGTCTAGGGTTACGATGTTGATATGCCTGATGACTTTACCTTCAAAAACGCTGTAAGGTTTCCTGATCAATTTTTTGTAAACCTTTTTTTTACTGTTCTTTTTTATCGTTACCGCTTTTATTGGGTTAAAAATCAGGGTATAAATGAATTTTGTAAATTTGCTTCGTTTCGAATAGGTTGCAATATCGGCATAGATTTTGGTAGTGTCTTTGGGAACTATTTTTTGTTGGGCAAAAGCTGGATCATAACCAAAAAATATAATAAAAATAAGTAAACAACTTTTTATTGATTGCATGTACTAATTGTTTAAATTTCATATTTCCTGATTTCACAGACATCATTCTAATCTTGAACAGCTTTCTACTTCTTTTCATCGCTTGCTTTTTGTTCGGCAGCTTTTGCCTTCCGTTTAAAATATCCCCTGAACAGGAAGTTGTGCTTTGCGGCTTCCATATTTTCATCGAGTCCTTTGGAACTTCGTTTTAGGTTAACAATGGTCTGGTTTAAGTTTTGGGCAATTGTCGTATCCTGGATCAACCTGCCAAGGGTACCTTCCCCACCATTTATTTTCACCATGATCTCAGCAAGTTCCTGTGAAATGATCTCTACATTACCCGCCGTAACCTGCAAGCTTGCCATGATCTCATCTGTTTCGACTGGCTCTTTTGAGGTAAGTTGTTGACCTTCAGTAGCGATATTGGCTTCCGAACTACCTTGTGTAATGATCAGCAGTTTGTCACCTATGAGCCCTTCCGATCCAATCGCTGCCTCACTATCCGATTTAATAAACGGTTTTACCTCCTGCTTGATCAGCATATCGACCTTTACCGTCGAATCGTTGATGATGGATATGTTGTCAATTGTGCCGATGTTGATTCCTGAAAAACGGATGTTGTTTCCAACCTGAAGTCCACTGACATTGTAAAAATTGGATGTCAGTTTAAAAACGGGGTTGAACAGGTTCTTTTGTTTCCCGATGATAAAAATGGATATGACGAAAAGGGCCAATCCACCAACAACAAAAAGCCCAAGGCGTATTTTAAAGTTCTGACTATTATTGTCCATGATATTTGAGTTGGGGAATTTTAATATTTCCTTATCTATTGTTAATTGAAAAATGATTTGATCAATCCATCACTTGAATTTTCAAAATCATCCAATGATCCTTCAAGATAGCACTCGCCATCATAAAGCATGATCAAGCGGTTAGCAGTGGCCCTGGCACATTTGATATCGTGCGTGATGATAATGGAAGAAGTCTTGTATATGTTCTGTACTTCGTTGATTAGCGTGCTGATTTCATCAGAAGTAACAGGATCGAGGCCGGTCGTCGGTTCGTCGTACAACATAATTGCAGGATCCATGACTATGGTCCTGGCAAGGCTGATCCTTTTTCTCATCCCACCCGAAAGTTGGGAAGGCATCTTGTTCAAAGCATCAGCCAAACCTACATTTTCCAGTGTCACCAATATTTTATCGTCTATCTCCTTTTTTGTCATATTTTTCTTGATCCTTTTCAATGGGAATTCAAGGTTTTGCTTCACTGTCATTGAATCGTACAGCGCACCACTTTGAAAAAGAAACCCAATTTTCTTTCTCAACTCCCCTAACCCATTACGGTCAAGTTCGCTAACATCATCCCCATTTACCTTAATTACGCCACCATCAGATTCCAATAGTCTGACGATACATTTGATAAGGACAGACTTACCAGAACCCGATTTACCAAGTACAACCAGGTTTTCGCCATCGTAAAGGTTTAAAGACACACCTTTCAGGACAGGTTGATTCCCAAAGGATTTCCTGAGGTAGTTTATTTCAATAACAGGTTCATCCTTTTTGTGGTCTTTCATTCCAATATCCAGCTTTTCCATAATAAACATGTCCATTATTCAATTCATTGTATATTAAGTAAATAGCATATCCGTAATTTGAACAGCTATCATGTCTACAATCAAAACCAGGAGCGAAGCCAGTACGACAGCCGAATTTGCAGCAATGCCTACACTTTCAGTTCCACGTCCGGCATTGTATCCCTTGTAGCATCCAACCAATCCGATAACAGCGCCAAAAAAGAATGATTTTACAAATGCGGGAATGAAATCGATGAACCCTACATGGCCAAATGCTTGGGAAAAAAACAAGGTAAACGTTACCTCACCTTTGATATTTGCACCGACCCAACTTCCAATTATCCCAAGAGCATCGGCGTATAAAATCAAAAGCGGTATCATCAATATAGCAGCCCAAACCCTTGTAACAACCAAATATTTCATTGGGTTGGTGGAGGAAACCTCCATGGCATCGATTTGTTCGGTCACTTTCATTGAACCCAATTCTGCCCCCATACCGGAACCTATTTTGCCGGCACAGATCAAAGCTGTGATAACCGGCCCCATTTCACGTATGATCGAAATGGCCACCATGCCCGGAAGTTTGGATACTGCACCAAAATCAATAAGAACCGGACGCGATTGCAGTGTTAGTACCAATCCCATTATGGCTCCGGTAATGGTTATCAAAACCAATGTTTTTGATCCGATCTGGTAACACTGGCGGAAAAATTCCTTAAATTCAAAACCTCCCGAGAAGGTCTCCTTTATCATCCGTGTTGTAAAAATTAGGACATCTGCAAAGTCGGTCAAGAAATTACTGAACTCCGTTGTTTTCGCGATTGTTTTTTCGCTGATCCTGATTGTAAATTCTTTTGCCTTACCCAGATTGGGGATTAGTTTGATAACAGGTAATGTCCTTTTCATAACGGCCAATATATTTTAAAATCATCGTCCCTGACGTACCAGATGACGATGACTTTAAATGTTAAAGTGCTGCGATAATCTTATGGAGTTCTTCCTTCGTTTTTCCAAGTTTGATTTGAAGTTTTCCAAACATTTCTTCTTTTCTACCCTCTTCAAACATCAGGTCATTATCGGTCAAAATCGCAAACTTCTGTTTGAGCATTCCTTTCTGCTCGTTCCAGTTCCCTCTGACTTCAGTCGTATTCATGGTTTTAAATTATTATTGTGAATGCATTTTCACGATGTAAAGATGAGGTTGCGACTGTTTCTTTGTGTTATACAATTTCAAATAAGTGTTGCATGATTCACACATCAAAGAATATCTATAATAACCGTTCTGTTATAAAACCGTTCCTCCGGATATTTGTTTTCAAAATGTGCCGTGTTTAGGTCTTCGCCAAATCCATTTACTTCAAACTTAACATCATTCCTTCCAATTTTTGCCAGGCCATTCTCAAGAATGACCTTAACATCATTGGCACGGGCTTTAGATAATTTCATATTATTGACTTCGGTACCGATGATATCGGTGTAGCCATGCACAAGAACAGTTCCACCGGGAGGAATCTTGGGAATTATTGTTTCGGTGAGATACTTTGTGTAGATCGAAATTGATTTCGAGTCATTAAATTCAAATATTACACTGAACCTTGTCAATTCGATTTGTTTTTGTGGTAACAGGCGTTCCAGGTGAACGGGTGCCTCCTTTTTTATTACATTACCAAACTTTGTTTGTCCAACCATCCTGGCAGTGAAGTCTCCCTGAAACTTCAAACCTAATAGGCTAGTCACCGGGATACCCACCTGGTCATTCGTGTATGGCCCAAAACGTTGTGCTTCCCCTTTTTCATCTATGATTTCCAAAGACCAGGATGAAAAGGTGTTACTGGCCCCTTCAGCATTAAAATAAACATTGCTGTCAACTGGTATTTCCTGTTCATCATTGGTGGGCATTGGTTCCTGAATGGCTTCAGGGCCGCTCTGAAATTCTTTCAATATTGCAGGTGAGTTACTTTCTACCGACACCCTGCGGTCGCCCTCGCGCAACAGTGCGAGCTCAAGGATTCCACCTGGCTGCTCGGAAGGGATCTTGGGTTTATAGCGTCCTTCAAGGTTGATCCTATCCCCTCCAATACCAAATATATGCATCAAATATTTCCTGACGGAGGTTGCCATAGCCTTTCCGTCTTCGGGCCCTTTTTCTGACGATCCTACCAATGTAATGGTCGCATCCGGATTTTTTCCCATACGGTCGCCAAGTATGTTAATAATATTGTAATAGACTGTCATTTGTCGTTTTGAACGGCCTGACACTTCAATGGGCGAATACTCCTCCAATTGGTCTTCTTTAAAGCCTGTAACCTGATCGTCTGAAAGCAGAACATAGCGATTGATAATATCCGTTGAACCTAAATTGAAGAAAATATAGTTGCGAAGTGGAAAGGTTTCCCTTATTCTGATTTCTAGAGGCTTTATAACCGGAGCAATGACCGAAAACCTTACTACTGGTTTCAATATTTCAAACGAATAAATGTCATCGCCTCCGCTACCCCCTACTCTGTCGGAAGAAAGAAAACCTTTGCTTAATTCGTCATTGACAATTAATCCAAAGTCATCATACTTGGTATTCATAGGCAACCCGGCATTAAAAACCTGTCCTATTCCTGAATTGTTGACATGGCAACTATAGATGTCCAACCCTCCCAGGCCATAATGTCCGTTTGAAGCAAAAAAAAGGATTTCTTTGTTTTCCAGGAAGAACGGGAACATCTCATCACCTTCAGTATTGATTTTATTTCCAAGGTTTTCTGGTTTTAGCCATTTCCCGTTTCCATCTTTTGAGATTTTATAAATATCCGTTTTCCCATAACCGCCAGGCATATCGCTTGTAAAAAACATTCTATTTCCGTCGGATGACAAACATGGATGGCCAACCGAATATGCCTTATTATTATAGGCAAAAGATTCGGGTTCAGACCATTTCCCATCTTTATAACTGCTGAAATAAATCTGAAGTTCTACCACTTTATCCGGGTTCCTATTCTGATAATTATTTCGTGTGAAGGCCATATAGGTACCATCCTTACTAAAACTTGCAGGTCCATCATTCATATTGCCGTTCATTTCAATTTCAAAAATTTCAGGTTTTACTAATTGGTTTCCAACTACTTCACCATAAAACATATTCCAAAATGGCTTTTGTGTCCAGTTGTATTTTCTTGAGCTTAAACCGGGTGTTGGCCGTGTTGAAGCAAAAACGACTTTGTTTTTATAGTAGGAGGTGCCAAAATCGAGTGCGTCAGTATTGATATCCAAATGTTCTATCTTACATATTCCCGCATCGGTCATTAAATTGATCAGTTGATCCTTATTGGCAACATAATCCTTTGCACGTAGGTCACCTGGTTTTAGTCCGATAAATTTGTTCATCCATTTACCTGACTCGTCATCATTGCCATTGGATTTTAAAACCATAGCATAGTTATAATAATCCTCCGGCAAAATTCCATCAGATAAGTTGACTATATTGTTATAGACCTTCCCTGCTTCAATAGATTGACCTGTTTTGTGATAAGCTTCAGCCAACCCACGTTGCCCGTTTAAACTCAAATGTTTTGCATGTTTGTAGGCAACAATGGCTTTATCAAAGGAGTAACAAAACGAGAACTTGTCCCCTTTTTTTTCTTCGGACGAATTTACTTGTGCAATAACCTCAATTTCAGCCCCTATAATTAATAATATAAGGATAAATAAATTTTTCATTTTTTTTGTTTTTAGCGAAAAATTAGAAATTCCTTGGTGAATGTATTTGTTTCTTACTAAACAATACATCATATCGTAATACCAATTCGTGACTTCCTGAGTTGTAAGTTCCTGTCCTCACGCCAAAAGACCAGTCGTACGAATAACCCAGGTGAAGTTGTTCAGTGATATCAAAACCGACCAACCCTCCAAAAGCATCGCCAGAGCGGTACATCACACCAATAAGGAGCCGTTTCATAACTATAAATGATGCTGTCAGATCGGCTTCAATTGGAACACCAGGGGTTATTTTAACCAGTGTTGTAGGTTTAAATGCAAACCTATCTGAAATATTGACCAGGGTCCCAGCTATGAAAAAAAAGTGCCTTTGTTCCTTTCCAATCAAGGCACTTCCGTCAACCAACCTGATGGTCGTATAGTAATTTTGCAACAATCCGGGGATCGAAATGCCTGCATAGAAGCGTTCCCTTGAATAGTAGGCACCAAAACCAAAGTTAGGGGTAATCTGATTGTTGATATTGTTTTGAAATGCAGGGTCATTTTGTTCGTCCAATAGAAGTGTATTTAGTGTCGCCTGAAAAATAGTTGCACCGGCACTTAATCCAAATGCCAATTTTGATCTTTCATTCAACTGCACTGTGTAGGAATAGTCCACAAAAAGAGACGTATTGTTGGTCGGTCCAATTTTATCGTTTGATACTGATAGCCCCAACCCAACATGTTCGTTTCTTAACGGGGTATGCATTGTAAAGGTCTCAGTATTTGCAGCGCCTTTAAATCCAATCCATTGCGAACGGTGTAGTGCTGTTAATGTCAATGCGTCCCTACTTCCGGCATAAGCCGGATTGACCATTAAAGTATTGTACATGTAATGGGTGTACATTGGGTCTTGCTGTCCATAGCTAGTCAGGCTGCCCAAAGTCAAAACCAGTGCAATGATTGTATTTTTTGATGTTTTCATCCTGTATCGTTTTCTATCACATAAATATTCCTCTACGGATATTACCTGTTGAGATAAATTGTCCCTTTGATCACTTTTGAGCCATCGCCCAAATCAAGCAGATAGAAGTAAGTACCAACAGGCAAATCACCTCCTCCAACTCTTATTCCAAATGTTGCTTTGCCGTGCCATGTGTTTTGATAAGAGTTTGCTTCAAAAACCTTATTTCCCCACCGATTATAAATTTCAAATTTATTGTGAGGATAATTCAAAATTCCACGGATCACAAAAAGATCATTGATACCGTCACCATTGGGTGAGAATCCTTCTGGAATGAAGAAATCAGTTGGAACTGTTGCAACAAATGAAACATTGTTGACCATATTCCGATCTTCTTCATTGCAGCTTATTGTGGACGTATTGTCATAGTTTCCTGATAGGTTCACAGTTGCTGTTATTGTGAGGTTAGCTGATGATCCGATTTTGAGGTTTCCAATGGTCCAGACACTATTTAAGAGATTATAGGAACCCATTGTTGATGTGGTTGATATATAGGCATATCCATCCTTCAATGGATTTGCGATTGAGACGCCTGTTGCATCATAAGGGCCATAATTGGTGGCTTTGACTGAAAATATGACTTTGTTCCCAACAATGGGGTGAGAATTATCCACTGAATTGACAACTCCCAAGTCAGTGTTTTGAGAGGGAGTGACAAATATTTTTCCCGATCTTAAAGGGCCAGGGCATCCACCTGCGGAAAGTTCCTGTACCTCCAAAAAAAATGTACCTGCGATATTCCAGCTAATGTCAATACCATTATTTGTAGAACCTTTCTGTTCAACCCCGTCGATAGCCCATATATAGGTTGAACCAGAAACCGGATTGGGACTGACATTGTAATGTTTTGTTGCCCCGATACTTACATTGTCGGGCATTGCGAGTTGGGCAGTTGCGACAAGGTTGCCGGTCAGCACAATGTACATCAGGAACACACATCTAAACCAGTTAATCATAACATACTGCATTTACAACCATTATAAATAATCAATTAGTCCCTTTTAATTCTTTCTGCCTGATGGGACCCTTTTCAAGCCCGATTGTACCATCGGTGTTTTCAATCATTTTATTTTTCTGAAATAAATACTGCCCCATACTGTCCCGCCACGTTGTGGTAGCGGGCAGTATTTTGGGCAGTAATATTCTGAACTGTTAAAGCGTATATGCTTTCAGTTTGTTATCCCGGCTAATTGTGCCAGATAGGAGATGTAGCCGGTAAAGGATTGACCGTTACATTGTAAAGCGTCGGACTGACAGCGGTACAACCCGAAACATTGGAGTAGTTTACAGACACTGATTTAGCTCCAACAGATGTCCAGGTAATTGTAACTGATGCATCCGATGATGTTCCACCTGCGGTAATCGTTCCACCTGATACAGACCAACCATAGTTTGTCATTCCAAGTTGAACGTTGTAAACATTGCCCGTTGAATTCAAGCAAGCTGCTGCATTCCCTGTAATGATTGGAACTGGAAGGTCATTGACCGTTACACCATAGACCGTAGGAATGGCTGCAGAACAACCTGACCCATTGGTATAGTTTACAGACACTGATTTGGCTCCTGCCGATGTCCATGTAATTGTTGCAGTTGCATCAGTTGATGTCCCGCCAGAAACGATTGTTCCTCCGTTTACGGACCATACATAATTTGTCATCCCTGCCTGAGTGGTATAGATATTACCCGTTATATTTAAGCAGGCAGCAGCATTTCCTGTGATGACTGGTACTGGAAGATCATTGACAGTTACAGGATATATTGTCGGACTGGCTGCAGTACAACTTAATCCGGCAGAATAATTTACAGATACTGATTTAGCTCCAGCGGATGTCCATGTTATGGTTGCTGTAGCATCTGTAGATGTTCCACCTGTTGTAATCGTACCACCGGTTACAGACCATATATAATTTGTCATACCTGATTGCGTAGTGTAAACATTGCCTGTTGAATTCAAGCATGCTGAAGTGTTTCCACTGATGGTTGGCAAAAGAAGGTCATTGACAGTTACATCATAAGCTGTAGGGCCGGCTGCAGTACAACCTGCGGCATTGGCATAGTTTACTGTAACTGATTTCGCACCCACCGATGTCCATGTAATTGTTGCTGTTGGATCAGTTATAGTCCCACCAGCAGTAATGGTACCTCCGGTTACTGTCCAGGCATAGTTTGTCATTCCTATCTGGGTTGAATAGATATTGCCAGTTGAATTCAAACATGCGGCAGTATTACCGGCAATTGATGGTGCAGGAAGGGCATCTACAGTAATATTCAGGATCCTGGGATCGCCACTACAACCAGTTGTACTAGTAAATGTTTCAACAACCGTTAATTGGTAATCGCCTGTTGACGTCCAGCTTACCTTAATCTTATCTGTTCCCTGTCCGGTCGTAATTATCCCTCCACCAGACAATACCCAGTTGTAAGTCGATCCTGCCGTATTGACCACCCAATAATCTTGCAAAGAATTTAAACACGCATGATCAGGGTCAGCAGATGATTGGGCCCAGGTTACTACTGTACTCAGTGCGAGCAACAGAGTAAAAGCCCATCGGAAAAATAAAAATTTCTTTTTCATAATCTTATTACTAAATTGTTATTACATTGTATAGTATGCTTTTATGCCTACTTTTTAAAATTTATAAATTTTTGTATTGTTCTATTTTTACTTCTTATTGTTGTTTAGAAATGATGGATCAGGGTAGTTGCCGGAAGTGGATTGACGGTCAGGAATGCAATATTTGATGTTGCAATGTGGCCACCGCTACAATTGGTAATAAAACACCGGTACTGATAGCTCCCTGAAGTTGTAAGTCCTGCCACGCTTAGGGTGGCCGTATTTACATTGGTGTAGGAAGCATTTGTTGGTGTATTATTTGCGACATTTTGCCATGTACCGGAATTATTCGATTGCCATTGATAAGTAAATGGGGCCGTACCTGAAGCAACTACAGTAAATGAACTATTTCCAATGACGTTGCACATATTGCCATCAACGGGTTGTGATCCAATTCCCACATCGGTACAGGGAACCTCAACGGTTACAGTTAAAGTAAATACCGGCCCAACACATGATCCGTAAGTAGGTGTCACGGAATAAATAGCACTGCCGGTTCCCGAAGGAATCGACAAAGATCCGCTTATAAACAATTGTGGGCTTGTTTGTGCAATACCTCCTGTTACACCTCCTGTATAAGCTGGACTTGTCCAACAATAGGTCGTGCCTACAGGAGCTCCCGCAGGTGTTATGGAGAATGATGCACCTGAGAATATAGAAGTTGACTGATTGGCAACAATTATTTCGGTAGGCTTTGGATTGATCGTACTACTCGTACGGAGCGAGACATAACCATCTGAATTTTTCGCAGTTACATTGTAATTGCCTGGCGCCACTCCGGTAAATACACCTGTTGTGTTCGTGTAATCAAAGCCGTCAATGCTAAAAGTCATGCCAGTACCTGTCGGGGTAAGAACTGTGATTGTTCCAGTTGGTACTGTGCAGGATGGTTGGATCAATTCGATTAAAGGTGACGAGGGTTGAGTTCCCAATTTGACGATATTGCTGGCAAGGGAAACAGCCCCGGCTTTAGTAAGTCCCCTGCCTGTCAGGGATGAAGATCCATATAAATTGATTGCCCCATTCACAACAGCAGTTCCCACGAAAGACGAAAGAGAACCGGCTCCCAGACTGAAAGCCCCATTGACCTGCCAATAGACATTATTGGGAGAAGCCGAATTAATTAAAATAACGTTTGATCCTATAGTTGAACCTACCGATAAAGCACCATCTATCCGAATGATAAACAAGGCATTTGGATCACCTTGTCCATCTAAAGTCAGGTCACCGTTTAGTGTTGCTGCTGCTCCCGATCCTGTATTCCAGACTCCCGGGATTAGGGTCTGTCCCCCCAACAATACACCTACAGTAGTACCGCCCTGATTCAAATCTGTGAACAATAATCCGACATCTGTAGCCGCATTGTCCGCTGCCATATCGCCGTTGTGATAGCTCGTTCCGGAAATTGTCCCTGGAGGAAACCCCGTAGGTATATAAGAATTGCTACCTATATCGCCCACTACCGAAGATGCACCTGTGTTGTCAAATGCTCCGACTTTGGTAAACAAGGCAAAACCGGAAGTCGCCCCCAGGTTCGGTGACACCTGTCCGAAATTTACATCTGGGAGAGATAACAGCGTAAATGATAGAAGGATAAACAGTAATTTATTTTTCATTCCGATTAAAATGTGAACAAATTGTCATGTTCTAAAGGTCATCCCATTCGTGAAGGAAAAAGTTACACAATCCAAGGAATAAGTTACATGATTCACACATAAAAAAGGCTGCCCGTATAATACCAGACAGCCTTTTTAAATGTGTGAATTTTCTTTTTAAAATTTACTTTGCAGGAATAATATCGATGATAACAGTACGGTTATAAAAACGTTCCTCCGGGTATTTATTTTCAAAAGGTGCAACGGTTTGGTCTTCGCCAAATCCACGTGCATCAAATTTAACGTCGGTCCTGCCAGCTTTTACCAGACCGTCCTCGAGAATCACCTTAACATCATTGGCACGGGCTATTGACAATTTCATATTAACATCTTCATTACCTATAATATCAGTATGACCATGGATAATGACTGTCGCACCTGTCGGGATTTTTGGAATGACAATATTCGTTAGGTATTCTTTATAAATGTCGATAGCCTTTGAGTTGTTGAATTCGTAAAGGATACTGAAACGCATCATTTCCTCATCTACTGGTGGGGTCCAAAGTACCATATGCGCAGTTGATTCCCTTTTGATCACCCTGCCACTTGGAACCTGACCGATCATTGCCAATTTGTAATCACCTTCGGAACGAGTACCAAGGATCACTTTCCCAGGAATACTGACAACATCCTGTGTATAAGGGCCGAATAACTGAATTGTGCCACTTTCATCCGTAATCTCAAGCGACCATGATGAGAAAGCGGAAGTTGCCCCGGTATTACTGATCGTAACATAACTATCAACCGGTGCTTCCTGAACCGTCGCAATTTCTACGGGCCGAAGTGGGGTATCAGGACCTGTTTGGAATTCCATTAACAATACCGGTGACTCGCTCCAGATTGAAACCCTGCGGTCACCTTCGCGAAGAAGGGTCAGCTCTTTTGTTCCCCCAGGTTGTTCAGATGGGATCCTTGGTTTGATCCGCCCCTCAGTGTTGATCCTTGAACCTTCAATGCCAAATACATCAACCAGGTAGGTTTTAACCGATCCTGCCATGGTAAGCCCCTCTTTTCTGCCTTGCATTGAAGCGCCTGTAAGCCTTACAGTTGTTTGAGGATTTTTCAGCATCCTGTCACCTAGAATATTTAGGACATTATAGTAAACAGCCAATTGTCTTTTTGAATGGCCTGTCAATTCTTTTGGTGTAAAAACCTCTAACCTGGATTCCTGGAATTCAGGTACCTGAACTTTTCTTAGCAGTACATAACGATTTGAAATCTGGGTGGTCCCTGAATCAAAAAATACATAGTTGCGGATTGGGAATGTCTCCCTCACCCTGCGGTCAACGGGTATATTTTTGGGTGAATTCACAGAAAATGTTATCACTGGCTCTGCGACAATTGCTGAAGGGGTCAAAACTTCCATTGCCGGCGCTATTATTTTCTGGCCCCTTCCTAGTTTAAGTGCAAGACCTGCCCTGACAGTAGTGACGTTCCATGATTCAATTGTACGTGGATCCTGTCCATAATAGGGTTGAAAAGAGACGAAAGGTGACAGCACAAACTGTGTGTGTTTACGCTCCGATGAAATCGGAATGTCAATACCAGCACCGATTTGCATGGAGATCAGGTGATCGTTCATGCCGCTGAAGTCTCCGGTAACGTCGGGATTGGCTATCTGTGCTGGGTATGCAGGATTGATCCCTTGCCTATAGGTAAACGATTTTGAATTGACAAACGCAAACCGTGGACCACCAAACAAATAAAAATTGGATTTGAATGGTGCAAAACGCAAACTCGGTTCCACTGTGATGTAATTCATATCTGTGTTTAAATCGGCAGGGCAATTGCAGGGCGAGGTAACCTGGTCGAATGAACCCTGGCGACCATCATATCCGATTTGAAGCATAAACCCCAATCTTGTATCAGGACGGTGAAACTCAATCAGTGGTGCAAGATAAAGCCCTGTACCATAACCATCGTGGAAGGCAGCCGGAGTGGTAAAACCTGCATTCAACTCCTGTGTTGTGCCATGGTAAAAATTCAGGTTTGCACCACCTGCCACGCCAAAATACCAGGATGGTCGTGTGTAGTGAATCTCTTGTGCCTTTAAGGACATCGAAACACTAATCAAGATTAATGCACTAATAATAATACTCTTAAATTTAAGTCCAAACGGAGGCCGCGCTAAACGTGATCCCATTTTAATCCTTGTTGTATATTTCATGTTTTTATTTTTTTTTGACCGGTTATATTTCTCTTTTTTTTGACTTGTTATTATAAATATTTAAGTATCAGGGAGACAGGCAAACCTGCCTCCCGATAACCAATCCTTGTGTTAAGGCAATGGGACATTTATTGTTGTGTTCACCATGGTAACCGAAGCGACCAACGAAATCGCCCTGCCGTTCAACACCGTCTGAACCGCGTTTCCCGCAGTGGAGAAAGTTACACCTGCCGATGAAATGATGGTTCCTGTCATAATACCACCACCTGCTCCATTAATGGTTGCAGCACTTCCAACATACCAGTAAACATTCTTAGCCAATGCGCCATTTGTTAAGATTACGCTTTTTGCACCTGAAGGACCTGCGATCCCAACAGTAAGGCTGGCAGAAGTTTGGAAGATCCATTCAGCATTAGGGTCACCCTTGGCATCCAATGTAAGATCGCCATTTGAGATATTGAAAGTCCCGCTTGCAGACATATAGACACCAGGAGCCAATGTTAATCCACCCAGTTCACCTGCACCTGGATCACTTCCACCTGGTTTTGAAGCAGGGGAGATACTATTGTAGGCTACTTGAGCTGCGGCCAAACCATTAGTGGCTATGGTTGCTGAGGCTGCATCGCCAGGAGCTGGGGGGGCGGTATAAATCCTTCCGGATACAAGGCCCTGATTCGAAGTCGTTTCAGTATAAACATCACCCGTAGTCCCATCATGGAAACCGGTAATTAGTGTTGAGGCAGCTGTAGTACCAATACTTCCGTTGTTGATGACTGTGTTCAAACCTTGATTGGTTATCCCTGCATTTCCACCAAAGGCTCCGAAAATGGAATAAAATAACGGAGGTTTCAATGTTGTAAAACTCCAGACATAATCACTTGCCATTGGAATGTTTGCGGCACTGCTCTTGGCCCCTGTTGTTATGGTTGCTGTATAGACCATACCCGTAACAAAATCGCTGGTAGGATTAAATGTGGCAGTTGTCCCTGTATAAGAAACTGCCCCCGCGACTGTTGTTGACCCCTGTTTGACAGTGAACGTAGTTCCTGTAATTGTCAGCGGATCCATGGCCATATTGAAGTTGGCAGTAACAGTTTTATTCAATGCAACTCCTGTAGCGAGATTGAGCGGATCAGTTGATGTCACCGTTGGCGCCGAACCTGTGGTAAATTTCCACACATAGTTGGCAGCCAATGGAACGCTTGAAGCATTGCTCTTTGCACCTGTTGTAATCGTTGCTGTATATTCCAAACCTGCAACAAAATCGCTGGTAGGGTTGAAGGTGGCAGTTGTACCCGTATAAGAAACGGCCCCTGCGACTGTTGTTGACCCCTGTTTGACAGTGAAAGTAGTCCCTGTAATTGTAAGCGGATCCATTGCCATATTGAAGTTGGCAGTCACTGTTTTGTTCAGTGCGATCCCTGTAGCGAGATTGAGTGGATCAGTTGATGTCACCGTTGGCGCCGAACCTGTGGTAAATGTCCATACATAATTGGCTGCCAATGGAACGCTTGATGCATTGCTCTTTGCACCTGTTGTAATCGTTGCTGTATATTCCAAACCTGCAACAAAATCGCTGGTAGGGTTAAATGTGGCAGTTGTACCCGTATAAGAAACGGCCCCTGCGACTGTTGTTGACCCCTGTTTGACAGTGAAAGTAGTCCCTGTAATTGTAAGCGGATCCATTGCCATATTGAAGTTGGCAGTAACAGTTTTATTCAATGCGATCCCTGTAGCGAGATTGAGCGGATCTGTAGATGTCACCGTTGGCGCCGAACCTGTGGTAAATGTCCATACATAGTTGGCAGCCAATGGAACGCTTGAAGCATTGCTCTTTGCACCTGTTGTTATTGTGGCCGTATAGACCATGCCCGATGTGAAATCGCTGGTTGGATTAAACGACGCTGTAGTCCCTGAATAGCTAACAGTTCCAGGTATAGTCGTTGACCCTTGTTTTATGACAAATGTGGTTCCTGTAATAGTCAAAGGATCCATCACCATGCTGAAAGTTGCCGAAACGGTTTTGTTCAGAACAACCCCTGTGGAAAGATTGGCCGGATCGGTAATGGTAACTGTTGGTGCAGCACCAGTGGTAAATGTCCAGACATAATTGTTTGCCAGGGGGATATTTGATGCGATGCTTTTTGCACCTGTAGTAATAGTACCTGTATAAATCAAGCCCGATATCAAATCTGTGGCAGGACTAAAAGTTGCTGTTGTACCTGTATAAGAAACAGTTCCGGCAATTGAAGTTGACCCCTGTTTTAATGTAAATGTTGAACCAGTAATTGTCAATGGATCCATTGCTGTGCTAAAAGAAGCAGCAACCACTTTATTCAGCACGACACCAGTGGCTAAATTTGTGGGATCGGTAGCCGTAACAGTAGGTGCTGACCCGGTGGTAAATGTCCACACATAGTCAGATGCCATTGGAATACCGACTGGACTCTTGGCTCCCGTGGTGACTGTTGCCGTATAAGCCAAACCTGGCAATAAATTAATGGAAGGTGTGAACGAAGCAGTGCTTCCGGTATAGGAAACCGCCCCTGGAACCAAAGTTGACCCTTGTTTCAAGGTAAACGTAGTTGCCGTTAGTGTCAACGGATCCATCGGAACATTAAATGTAGCAGTTACTGTTTTATCGAGAACCACACCAGTAGCAATGTTCAACGGATTGGTTGATATTACTGATGGTAATGCCCCGGTACTGAAAGTCCATACATAATCGATTGCAACAGGAATACCTGTAAGGTTAATTGCCCCTGTGGTAATCGTCCCGGTATAAACAGTATTTGGTGAAAGTGGGCTTAATGGTGTAAATAAAGCTGTCGTACCCGAATAGGTGACAACACCACCAACCAGATTGGCTCCTTGTTTTAATGTAAAAGTAGTCGATGTAATGGTTAGCGGATTCATAGGAACGCTAAATGTAGCAGCTACGACCTTTGTTAAAACCACACCTATGGCTGCATTGGCAGGATCGGTAGAGATCACTGTGGGTGATACACCGGCAGTAAATGTCCAGACATAATCACTTAACAATGGTGTACCTGTAGCATTTTTCGCACCGGTTGAAATTGTACCGGTATAAACTGTATTCGGGGTAAGGGCTACCGACGGTGTAAAGGATGCCTTTGATGCAGAGTAAGTTACTACACCAGCCACATTGTTGGTTCCTTGCTTGATTGTGTAGGTTGCCCCGGTAATTGAAAGTGGGTCCATCGGAACACTAAAGTTGGCAGTAATGGTTTTATTGAGAAGGACGCCCGTCGCAGCGTTGGCAGGATCGGTAGAAATGACCGTTGGCGAGAGATCTGTGCTGAATGTCCATACATAATCCTCCTGTAAAGCATTCCCCATTAAGTCCTTCGCCATGGTTTTAACAGTGCCGGTATAAGTTGTGTTGGGTAAAAGGGCACTGGAAGGTGTGAAGGATGCAACTAACCCATTGTAAGTAATGGTTCCTGCAACCAAAGATGCCCCTTTTAAGGTAAAGGAGGATTGATTGAGGGTTGCACTGTTCATCGTCTCATTAAAAGTTGCCGAAACGACCTGATTTAAAGGTACACCAGATGCCCCCTTTGCTGGGATTGTCGATACCACAACCGGGCATACGCCAACCTTTCCCAGGTACTCATCCTTCTTGCACCCGGTAAATAAAACAACCAATATTAAGGCAAAGGTTGCTAATAGTTTCCTTGTTTCCATTTTTTGTGATTTAAAATTAATGAAGAGTTTTCTTCATCGTAAAATTAGATCGCAGCTATCGTGGAAGCCTTACACAATTGCGGCTATAAGTTACATGATTCACACATACAACGGACCTTAGGCAATCAAAAAAAAACAAGGCAAAAAAAAAAGCCTTGCTTAACGCAAGGCCTTGATCAACAAATGTCTTATATTTTCTATAAACTACACTAGTTTCACATTTACGGCAGTTAAGCCTTTCTTTCCATTCTGAAGTTCGTACACCACTCTATCATTTTCCTTGATCTGGTCAATCAATCCTGTTACATGCACAAAATTCTCATCCCCTGATTCATTGTCCTTGATGAAACCAAACCCTTTGGATGTATTAAAAAATTTCACTATTCCTGTTTTCATTGTTCTTAATTTTAATTGGCGCAAAATACGCAATATTTTATATATATTATTAGTTATTTTAAATAAACCCGATTTTCAATTTGTCCAAATAAACTTTACCTTTGCTGAATGAAGATATTGTTCATTTTTCTGCTGTTGCTGCTATTGCCCTTTGTCAACCATTCTTCGGTTGTTGAACCCGATGCCGTTAACCCTGGCCTTGAGGACATCTATTCAATTCTCAACCTGTCGGGTACCGGATTGGCAAGGAATGTATTCGACCTGGCCATCAAGGGGTTAAAAAAACTGGAGTCAAATGGGAAGCTACAGAATCCCGATATTTTGACCATTGCCGATTACTCCCAGTCGAGCAACAAGAAGCGCTTTTATGTGATCGATTTGAAGAACAAAAAGCTTTTGTTCAATACTTTGGTTGCTCACGGGCGAAAAACGGGCGAAGAGTTTGCCAAATATTTCTCGAATGAAGTGGGCTCCCTGAAGTCCAGCCTGGGTTTTTATATTACCGAACAACCGATCACCGGATCCCATACCGGATTTTCGCTGATGATCGAAGGGGTGGAAAAAGGGATCAATGACCTTGCTGCCAAACGCGAAATCATCGTTCATGGTGCTGAATACGCGACCGAAAACTTTGTCAAAAAATATGGAAGGTTGGGCCGAAGCCTGGGTTGCCCCGCACTTCCACCCGAAATGGTCAAGGAGGTTATCGAACACATTAAAGGTGGCACTTGCTTATTCCTATATAATCCTGATAACCAATACATTAAAACTTCTTCCCTACTTAATTAATCCATAATTGTCGGGCAGAAATTTCACTTTGTTACCTACAACGGTAACAGGTTGATAAATTATAAATACGGGTATTTTGCTGGGCAAGCTGATGGTTTCCGAAACAGTATTCTTCTTTCCGCTCTTGATTTTTTTGATGTCGATCTTGTCCGGAATCAAAACCTTTGCAAGCTCAAGTGGTTTTTCAAGCCTGATGCAGCCATGGCTTAAAAACCTCAAATCTTTGGTAAACGCAGCTGGTGAACTGGTTGAATGAAGAAATATATCGAATGGATTCTGCAAGTTAAATTTAATAACCCCCATTGCATTTCGTGGCCCGGTCGCTTGACGGAAGTAGTACGGAAAGTTGGTTTCATTGTAGTTTTTCCAATTTATCGTTGATTCTTCCACTATCCTTCCCTTTCCATTTACCACATCGTAGCTATTTTGCTCCAGGTAATTGTCGTTCTTCTGAACCTTGGGCAGGATTTCCTTAACTCCAATTGTATGAGGTACATTCCAATGCGGAAAAGTCACAACATTCGTCATGTATGAAGCTATTGTTGGGGTTGGTTTGTCTTTACGGCCAACTACGGCACGCATTTTCAACTTTAGAAAATTATTCCCATAATAATAGGCTTCCGTTTCCGGGATATTGACCACAATATAATCAGATGAATGATTGAAAAAGAGATACCTGCGGTAATTCATGGCAAGTACCAATTTTTTATATTTTATTGAATCCGTAGTGGCAATTGAGTCGTTCAGGTATTTCTTCAAAACAAGATAGTCGTGATCCTTACATTCAAGTTTTGATACAGTTTGAGAAACAGGTTCAATTAATTTCGAGTTCAACAATAGGTTAACATAGATCGAATCACGAGTCCCACTAACTGCGTCATAATCAAAATGAACAGTTCCTTCCTGCAAAGACTTGATAAAATTTAATATAGCCAAAGTTATCTGCTTGTCCCTTTGAACTTTATATTGATCGCCAATTGTTTTGTTGCTCAGCAGTGCTGCCCTGATGTCGGCTGAATGGGCTTGGTCGAATATCACACCAAAAGTTTCTGCCGACTCGATCATCAACAGCCAATCGGTAGCTTTGTTCAGGCTTTCCTTCGACTTAAACCAATAGATGGAATCGTGCTGTGCGGTATAGAAGCTTTTTACCATTGCCACCTCCCTTAATGAATCCTTCTGGGAATATCCGTTGATTATGAAGCAACTAACAAAGAGCATTGAAATAAACGGCTTTTTAAAACCTGATACTATATTCATCTTTTAAAGATTAATAACAAAATCTAAAAGTAAAGGCTAAGGCCAAATCCAATGTTACATAACTTTTGAAAATAGTTGTATGATTCACACATCAATTAAAATGATAAGGAGAGCGGCATCCGCAACGATCCCAACGATTGGGCCACAGAGGTGGGCAATCCAAGGTATATCCTTGATCTGCTGTTAAGTGTGATCAATGTCAGCGTGCAAACGGTGGAAATTGTGAAGGGGCTGCCGGAGGTGGGATTTGAATAAATTTGCAGTCAACCTTATTTACACTTTCTCCTGCAACCTTAATAGCCATCGTTTAAACACTCAATAAAACCTTATTTTCCTTATTTTTGAAATGGAATATTCCGTTAAGCAAATAAGGTAAATAAGGTTGGTTTTCCTTCCACCATCAAGCTATTAAGGTTGGGGAAAAAGAAAAATAAGGTTTATATAGTGCTGATATTAAATTCTTTGTGAAAACTTAGTGTCTTTGTGACTTTGTGGCATTTTTTTTCAATATCTTTTTGGAGAGGATTCACTCCTTATGTTATCCTGAAATAACCAACAAGGCAGCAATGGAGTGGCCTTACAAAATGGGAAGGTTTGGTGATCCCATCGCCGGTCGGGGTTCCTATCGACATAGAGGCATATCCTTCGCCAAGACCAAGCCCATAAAGCGTGGGTGCATTTTTTACAAAAATTGAACAACCCATGCGGCGACCCATGCGGGTCAGGTTTCCAATATTGGTCGAGTACATACCTGCCGAATGGTGGTTTTTTGCTTCAACTTTATAGGCCAGTTCAACAGCCGATTCAATGTCGTTTGTAAAAGTAACCGGAAGTACCGGCATCAGCTGTTCCATTATAACAAGGGGGTGGTCATTTGGCACTTCTCCCCATAGAAGGTGTGTTCCGGAAGGTACCTCCAGGCCAATCCCTTTGGCCAGGACTTCAGCATCCCGACCAACATAATCGCGGTTCATTTCCTGTGAATTGGAGCCATTCACGATAACAACCTTTGCAAGAGCATCCATCTGATTGGTTGTGAGTTCATAGGCCCTTGGATCATTTCGCATACTTTCGAGAAACTTGGTTCGGGCTGCTTCGACTACGATGATTTCTTTCTCAGCGATGCACAACAAGTTGTTATCAAAGCTTGCACCAAAAATAATATCCTCGGCACAATTTGGGAAAATGGCTGTTTCATCCACCACTACCGGCGGATTGCCAGGCCCGGCAGCAATGGTCTTGCAAATTTTACCGGTTGTCATGGCTACTTTTACAATTGCGGGACCTCCTGTTACCATGTTCAGGTGAACACCGGAGTGAGCCAGCAACGCCTTGGTATTGTCCCTTGTAGGTGGGTAAATAGTTGAAATCAAGCCATTTGGTGCACCTGCCGATACTGCTGCCTGTGCAAGGATGAGCATCGCATCGAGGCTGACTTTTTCTGCTGCGGGATGAGGTGCAAATACAACTGCATTGCCTGCAGCCAAAATAGCAATCGCATTGGATATGATGGTTGCAACCGGATTATTTGAAGGGGTGACAGCCGCAACTACCCCAAATGGGGCATATTCGACAAGAGTTAAACCTTTGTCACCGGTATAAGCCCGCGACTCAAGGTCTTCAACTCCCGGAGTGCGATTGGCACATAACAGGTTTTTTTGTGTTTTATCTTCAACCCGGCCCATTCCGGTTTCTTTGACAGCCATTGCTGCCCAACGCGATGCATTGACTTTGGAAACCTCACGCATTGCTTTAATGACAGCCCTGCGGACTTCAAGGCCATGTTCCTGAAAAACCTCCTGTGCCAAAGTCGCAGCTTTTACCGCCGCTTCGACTGACTGGAAGACCACCAAATCCTTGTTATCGATGGATGAATAGCTTTTTGAAGCAGCCTTGGTTTGAATTATATCACTCATTATTAAGATTTTAAAAAATTTGATGTTTTGGATTATTTGGCATTGTTGTCCCTATTCGATTTGTGGGAGATTATTCATTGACATGATGTTGTCCCTGGCCGCAATGACACACTCAAGGACATGGTCCATGATTTCGGGGGTGATATAGACATTCATTGGGTACATTTTTATGGCATAGATTACGGCCTCCTGATCAGTCGAATCACGATTGTATTCTGCGGTCCGAAAACCGGTACTAAAACTAAGATAAGGGGTGCAATTTCCATTTACTTTTTTACCAGACCGAAACCATTCAAACAATTTGTTCCCGATATCCCGCGTTAATTGATTGTTCATGATCAGGCTGTCACGGAATTCAGGGTTCTTTAACTCATTGTCATATTGAACAATAGCATCGACACCTGCCGGATAGACTCTTAATAGGGTTACCAGTCCATAATCGTAGGAATTGACGCAAACCATCTCAGTTTTTTTTGCAATCTGGTTCTGCAAATAAACTTTGTTTTCGAGAATACCGCCCAAAACAGATTGAAAGCCTTCATAACCGAAGAATTTTAGGGTCGCCCAACCGGCTAAAGAACCACCTGCAGCCCTTGAGACTTCCAGGGTGTAATCCATAGGATTATAGGGAGAACGAGGCTGTAAATAGGCAATTACCCCCCTTGAAAGTAACGATTCGAACTCGTGGGCATTTTTATAGACGAAGGTACTGCTGATATAAGGTGAAAAGCCAGTCTTGTGAAAATCGACCCCAAACGCATCAGCATAAAAAATACCTTTGATGGCATTGTAGTTTTTTTCAAGATAGGGCAACACTATGTCAGAAAAACCAAGCGGGTTTTTTTTGAAATCATAATTTTTGAACGCGATCCAAGACCAGCCGATCACTGAATCGCAGTACAACAAGGACTTTCCATATCCGTCGGGATTTGGGTATTTATCCATCAGATTACGGACCTCTTCAACAGGATCAAATGCATTGGCATCTGTAGTTGCCATAGTGCAAACTATGGACGCGACAGGTATTTTCCTTTCTGTCAAATCTTTAAGAACCTCTTCAAGATCAGCCATATCCATTGCATTGGAATCAATGTCGGTCTTTATCCTGATGATATTGTCCATCCCGAGGCCCATCCAATCGGTACTGTTGAGCATCGTATAATGTGCTTGCTGGGAACAAATCACTTTTGCATCGGTCCGAACCCCTTTATTTCTCGAATCCGGAAGGACCCTTGCAAGGGCATATTTCAGATGATAAGTCCAGCAGCCCGAACCGCCGTAGGTATAGACACAACCAGCCTTTTTTGATTCCCAACCTGCCAGATTGGCGAGGATTCCTCCTGATTCCAATTCAGCCTGGTGGATGTTCCATGCGTATTCGCCTTCGAGAATATTGGGTGCAAATATTTCGCACAATATTGCCGCAACGACTGCCGCCGTATTGCCCTGTGGCACTACATTGCACATGGTGAGCGGATGTCCCCAGTTGGGCAGTCCTTCAAACAATTTGATCATCTGTTTGATCACATTGCCCGAAGTATTCATCTTTTGACTTAATGCAGAATCCTTTACATTCTCAAAATCAATGGTAAGGGCTGAATTTTTTCCTAAAAATGCCGGGCCCCCTATTTTTTCTGGCTTAAGATGATCCAGTTCGCGGATTGCCTGATTGATGCCATCTGCCAGGGAATCATTCGCACCTTTAAATGGCGATGGAAAGGACTTGTGCATCTCGGTGCGATATCTGGCCCATAGGGGAGCACCTTGTTTTGAAGGATTCAGGGGTGTTTGGTGATTCTTTGCTTTCCCGCTCATGTTGTAATCTTGATTATTTTGTAAAACAATTAGGGTGACCTACTCTTATTTTACACAATGTTGTTTAACAATTTCGTTCTCTGCCTCCACAGTATGAACGGTATGGCTATTTGCCAACAAGGTACAGAGATGACCCTTCTCATGGTTCCCTGCTTCGTAATGCTTTGATGCTTCATGGTGAAGTTTGGAAGCTTCTTCAGAATGTAACGCTGCTATTTTGTGGTTATCGTTAATACTATTCATCGGAATTGAGTTTAATTGTGAATGATTTTTCACTATACAAAGTTGCAGCAACGGATAAGTGTAATTGTTACATATTCTTGTTAAGAAATTACATAATTCACACATCAAAGAATCAATACCTTAGACGACAGATGAAAATCAATCCGAATTGATTATTTATTTGGCAACACTTTATTTTTTGGTTTCGGATTGACCTTTGTCTCCTGTTGGATGGGAACAACCTCCTTGATTTTCAAGTTCTTCAAAATAAAATCAACATCACTAACGACATCACCTTCTTCCAATATCCTAATAATAAATTCTTTTTGTATTGGATCTACAACAAAGTTTAAATCCTTCAATTGGGCGGAATCGATCCTGGCAACAAATTCACCTGGTTCGAATCCGAGATAGGTGAAATATCCATCCGATTCGGAAAGTGTTTCAGCAACCATCTTCGCACTTTTCTTATTGAAGAACCTGATCAGGATCCGACCAATCCCCTTCATTGTATTATTATCATCCTTATAAACCATGCCGCTAACCTCGCCAACAGGGAATATTGGGATATTGATGCGTTTGAACTGATTGGGATCAATCAAGATCTGATACTTTTTATTTTGGAACCGCCAGGCGATATTCTCCAAATCGTTGTCGTTAAATTCGATGATATAACTTGAAAACGCATTAAGATCGGGAATTCGCATGATCGAGTCTTTTCTTGTGTCGATAATTTTACCTCCCAATACCCGGACAGAGTTCAATTTCACTTTATGTTCGCCAACATCAAAAAAACCGTTGTGATTTAAATCAAGAAATGGGTAAAGGGCTATGCCACCTTTGGATAGGGAAGAATTACTGCCCGTTTGAATATAACGATCTCCACCATTGAAAGCCAGGCTTCCCTGAACACTTTCTGAAATAGCAATGGAACCCCGGCTAATTGATGCTGATAAATTGGTTTTCGCAAAGGGGAGATCGTATTTCAAGTTTAAACTAATGAGATTATCGCCGTTCCTTGCGTTCCTTTCATAAGAGATTGAAGCATATTTATTTGTGACTCTTTTCTCAAAAATTATTTTTGCAGCCAAAAGCTTACCCAGACTTAAATTGTATTGAGCCGAAGGACTTATTGCAATTCCATTTGCCAACCTGTAATACAGTGACAAATTTGAGGAAATGTAGGTCGATTGGTGGTCAACCCAATTGAGCTGAGTTGACAGGTTGGAACTGAATTCCGAATAATAGGAAGAAAACATTATATTGGCCTGATTTGATGTAAATTGCTTATAAACAAATTGGGTGAAATCCAATTTGGCAAATCCGTTCAATTTTTTATATTTTAATGGCAACGATACCTTTATCTTCCGTTCTTCCGATGGATTGAAATAAACAGCAAGCTGTCCATCTTTGTATCTGGTAAATTCCATTTCCAGAAGGGCATCTTTTGAAAAATACAAATCCATTAAACCTCTTAACCTGACCCGATAAGCATATTCACCATAGATGGTCAATCTGTTAAATGGTTGTATTGTGGTCATTACATATGGGATAAAGGCGCCATTTATGATCGAAGACAAATACTCCAAACCGCCACCAACTGTTAAAATACGATTTATCCCATAATTGATTTCCCCTTTGCCAAACCTGCTTAAACTGCTATCCTGCACAATTCCCACTGAAAGGCTGTATTCAAATTCTTTTGGCGACATAATGGTGTAAGGGACATTAATCGTTCTATTCTCAGAATGTTCTTCACCCAATGGCCCATAAAATTTCAATGTCAATGTCGAATATCCATAGACTACCGGGACTTTAAATATAAAAGCTCCTGAAGGATCGGCCTTTGTAAAATCGACCAATACATTGTTTATATAAAGTTCGACTGTCCAGTTGGGCTCAGTAAATTCGTTGATCGTATAATATCCGCTAGCCTTTCTCACAGAAGTAGCTGAATTTCTGATAACCGCACCAACAACCGGCGAATTTATAAAAGAAACCGTTTGGTCCGAAATCCTACCAACCATGGCTTGTTTGATCAATATTCTATCGTTGTCAACCCAGCGCCATAGGTAGGACAAGAGACGATTGTCAAATTTTTGCCCGGAATAGGAGTTTAAAGTTATATTGGCTTCACCGTACAGGAGTTCAGTCCCTAATCCAAGGCTGAAACTATTTTGGTTTGAACCATTCGATATTTGCGAAGAAACAATAGACCAATCTACCATTCCGAACTTAAAGAAATGATAATTCCTTCGCATGATTGTATCTGCCAATTCTTCCCCATTAAATTTAGACGTATTGTTCCTTAGTTTTTCAATCCGAAGTTGTTTAATTAAGGGTAGTTCAAAATTTGATGTCATTTGTATGGACAGCGAGCTGAAATCAAATGCCAATGATATACCAAATGCCCTGGCTATTAAAGATGATTCGATATAAAGGGCGTCCATTACTTTGACCAGTCCATGTGGCGAATTAAACAACTTATTGCCCACCTTAATTTGTTCCGAACAATAGTCAATCAGATAGACCTGGCCTTCATTCTCAATGAATCCTGTGATGCTGTCCCCTTTAAGGCTTACCGTATTTGAGATTGTCAGTGTTTTGAATAATTCATCAATATTGATGTATAACAAATTGTTATTTGTGTATAAAACATCCAGATAAAAATTCTTGTACTCATCGACCAATACAATTACAGGGATTTCATCATATACGAAAGAAGTATCGGCTGGTGTAACAATACTATCTTGTGCTTTTACTTGATATTGAGGTAATAAAAATACAAATAGCAACAAAATATAAAACTTTTCGATTACGATTTGCATATCCTATATTATTCCTGTTTGCAGGTGAAATCAAAGTTTCCCCTATAAACACCAGGTGGGGCGGTGCCCGGAATATGAAGTGTTCCTCCTATTCTCAATGGAATGATAAATTTACAATCGCTTTTTATTGCAAACCCTGAACCATTAATTCCTCTGTTTGTGGGACCGATATCGAGTGTGAGCTTGCCGCCGTTGCTGCTGGTCAATGTTGTTTTAGGATTAAACGAGAGAATGATATTCTTCCCTTTACAAGATTTTATTTCGAAAATGGCTGGTTGGGCGATAGGTGCATTTGCCAATAGGATAACTCCACCAGTCGAGGTTCTGGTCCCATCAAACCCAACAGTAATGGTACCACCAGAAAACCCCATTAAATAAAATGTGCCAAAATGAATAAACTGAACTGCGGTAACCGTTAATGATTCTTCTTTCTCTGTAGGTTGTGCGAAAGCATGAAGGACAAGCAAATAACCAAATACTGGTAAAAGCAATAATTTTTTAATCCTATCATTAAAATTTTGTATTTTCATCTTTTCCGTTTAATTCACTTTCGTTCCTGGTTCTGTTGAAGTTCATGGCAAAAGGCCCGGATAAAGTTTGACAAACTGTATTATCACCATTGAAGTTGATAAACAATTTGTCTAACTTTAAGTGATTCAAAAGATTACCTGTAACCTGATCACATCAATTAATCTGTAATAACAGTTGGTAAAAATGAATTAAAAATCACGTATTAATCAATATCAAGTTCAGCTTTTGCAAGAAGAACGGGCTTCTTTTCGTTGCTAGTCATGTATTTTACCTTCAGTTTACCATTTTTCAATTTTTTGCCCGAATCATTGGTCAGGTTTAAAGTAATATTCCGCTTGTCAATGTTCGTGTAGACGCCTACACCATTCATTATCCCCACCGGATAAGGCTTGCCTTGTTTTGGCGCAAATTCTACTGCCAAATCTCCATAGGCGGATTTGTTGCCGGTTCTGTTTATAGTGAACTTAAGGGTTTGCAGGTCTTTCTGCCCATTGGAAATTTTCATATCGCTCAAAGTAGAGGCCATATTTACAGATCCTGAATAGATAATAATTGGGATACTGATCCCAAATACCGGAATAAGCTGAACCACCAATTTGGTTGAGTCGATTTTTACATCGGACATGCCAAGTGGAGTATCACCCTTTTCTGCCCGAAAATAGAGATGGGAACGGTATTCACCATCAGCCATATCACTTTTTCGTACATATTGAAGCTTAATAACCTGCGGTTTTCCCGGAGCTAATTTTATAATGCGTGGAAATATCCGCATAAAGGGCTCGGCAAACATCTGACCCGCATCCGGCTCTACAATGTTTACAAAACTTCCATCCTCCTTCATATTTTTCTGGACAAACGAAATGGTGTAAACTGCCGTATCTTTTCCAATGTTAACTAAATTAAGTTCCTGCATCTGTTTTTTATTGTCAAACACAAGGCGTGCAGGTGAAACAATCAAATCTCCCTGAGCCAGGGATTGAAATCCAAAACCAAAAATTGGTATCAGCGAAAGCAATAATAATCTTTTCATAATAATTCTGTTTTCAATTGTAATCAATACTTATATTAAAAGTTCCTGCATAGACACCAGCATTCTGTGATGCCATCGTTGTTAAGGTAGCGCCGACAACAAAGCTATCGGTACCCGTTATGCTCAGTTTACTGGTAAGGGCATCGGCAGGTGCACCCAAAAATCTGGATGTAAATGCAGTAACAGTCACGTTATCAGGAGCGGCAACAGAAACACCCATTCTCAGGGTTACAGCGGCAGCAGGCAATGTAACAGCATACGTTGCTCCAATTTTACCTGTTACGGTATAGGCAGCATTGGTGGCCAATGGAACGCTGGCTGAGCCATTCAGTCCACCTGTAAAAGTACGGGCACCGGCTGTTGACAATATACAGGTTCCAGCAGCAATGGTCACCAAATTGATCGTACCAAAATGCAATTGAGAGGTTTGGGTCAGCGCAGCCGGAACAATAAATACGACTCCAGCAGGTGTGTTGATTGTTGAGGAGGTTTGTGCTTTTAAAGTAGTTGCCATACCTGCCATAAGGACGACAGATAAGAGCAGCATGAATAATTTTGTCATATTACTTTTAAATTAAATTTATTTCTCTTGTTGATTTTACATATCGGACAGTGTTTCAGGTCATTTGATAACGAAAAACAAAGCGGTTTGCTATGCGACTTGCCTGAGTTCAATTTTAAGTCATCTTAATTTTCCCTTTCATTTTACTATCAATTAATTGTGTTCGAAGACTGATCAGAATTAAATTTTCATATACGAAAGTACCTTACTTCATTCTGCTTAGAGTTACACTATCTTGATAAATGATTGTATAATTCCCACATTTTCAAATGAGTAGGGAATTTCAAAATTGAATTCAATTGTAATCAATACATACGTTAAAAGTTCCTGTATAGACGCCTGCCTCCTGTGATGCCATGGTTCTTAATGTAGCACCAACAACAAAGCTATCGGTACCCGATATGTTTAGCTTGCTGGTAAGTGCATTGGCAGGTGCACCCAAGAACCTGGATGTAAATTTAGTAACCATCACGTTATCAGTATCAGAGTCGGAATCACCCATTTTCAGGATTACTTCGTCATCAGGCAATGTTACGGAATAAGCTGCACCAATTTTACCGGTTACCCTATAAGCGGCATTGGTGGCCAATGGAGCACTTGCGGATCCATTCAGTCCACCTGTAAAAGTACGGACTCCATCTGTTGACAAAATACATGTACCAGGAGCAATGGACACCAAATTTATCGTACCAAAATGCAGTTGAGAAGTTTGTGTAAGCGCAACCGGAACAATAAATACGACTCCAGCAAGTGTGTTTTTTGCTGTGGACGTTTGTGCTTTTAAAGTGGTTGCATTGCCTGCCATAAGGACAACTGATAAGAGGATCATAAATGATTTTCTCATATTACTTTCAAATTAAATTTCCATATACGAAAGTACCTTACCTCATTCAGCAAAGAGTTACACTATCTTCATAAACAATTGTATAATTCACACAATTTCAAATGAGTAGGGAAATTCAAAATGGATTATTTTACAATTATCTGTCAGACCCCTAAATAATTCATACAATCTACATTAATGAAAATCATTTGTATATCTTCGTCTACTGTTAGGTGTGATCAACCTGAGCGTACAAACGGTGGAAATTGTAAAAGGTTTGCCGGAGGTAGAATTTGAATAAATTTTCGATCCTAATAAGGGAATAAGGTTGGGATTCGGACGTATTTATCTGGTTACTAAGGTTTAAAGTAAAACATTAAGGTTTTTGAACAATATATTTCTGTGTCTTAAAAACCTTATTTTCAATTTATTAACCTTAGTAACTCAAAAATCCCTGATACTTTAATAACCTTATTACCTTATTGTTAGAAAGGATACCCTATCGCAATATTCAATATCAAATTCTCGCGCCTCCAGGTTGCGCTTCCAAAATCAATCTGGTTTATCGTCCACCGGTGGTTTTCTGTGAGCCATGGCTTTTTCAAAGGCGTGGCCAGGTCGAAACGCAAAACGAAGAAAGAGACATCGACCCTAACACCAAATCCAGTTCCAACGGCTATCTCGTCCAGAAATTTTGAAATTCTGAAAGGAGTCCCGATGTTTTCAGGATTTGATTTTGCGAGCCATACATTCCCGGCATCCACAAATAAGGCCCCTTTCAGGTATCGCGTGATCCCAAAACGGTATTCCGCATTGGTTTCCAATTTCAGGTCTCCTCCCAACTGCAAAAAACCATTCTGGTTGGTGTTCTGGAAATAGGTGCCGGGACCAAGTGAATTGATCGAAAATGCCCGGACGCTGTTGGGCCCCCCGCTGAAAAACTGCTTGCTATAAGGCAATACTGATGAGTTTCCAAATGTTTGGGCAGCACCCACAAAAAGCCGCAAGACCAATTTGTTTTGATCCGGAAAATTGAAGTAACACTTCGTATCAATGCTCAATTTTGCAAATTGTGAATAGACAGATCCTGCAATGGTTGCCGGATGATCGGCAGACACATTGCCACCAGTGGCAATTTTCGCCAACGAAAACAAGTTTCCGGCAATTTCCGAGTTCAAATGGAAAAAGAACTGCACCTTCTTATCTGGAATCACCTGCTCGTTATAAGTGAACGAATAGGTCCCACCTGCAATAAATTTCTCCTCATAGCTTTTTCCCAGAAAAGGATTGGATGCCACCAAATCAGTGAATGTCTGAGATTTGCTTCCAATAGTTGTATAACTGACATCGAATGGGTTCAATTCATGTTCCTTCAGAAAATCACTTTTCCATTTATACCCAAAAACAAACTGGAACGTGCGCATGTCAAAATAACCGACCCTTTTCAAATAATTGTACGACAACAACAAATGGGTTTTGGGAATATAAATGCTTTGTGCTTGCCTGAGATGAAAAGGGACCAGGAAACGCGGGTAAGTCAACTCCACCTGAGGGTTCCACGAGTAAGAAAACAAACTTTTGTCATTTCCACCCAATTGCGCCTCGAATGCACCTGCCAGATTAAGGCTTAGCAATTCAGCCCCTTTAAAGGTATTTCGGTTCAGCAGGTTAAAGTTCATCCGTGGCCCAGTGAAATTATTTGATTTTGAAACAAGGTCAAGCCCTGCCCTGATTGTATGCTTTGGCATTGGCGTCATTAAAATGTTCACATCCAATAACTTTGAATTGGCAATCTTTTCTGAAAAGTTCACCTGGACCAGCTTGAAATTGCCCATCGACATCAGGCGGTTCAAAGTGAAGATATGGTTCTGACGGGAAAAAATCTCATTTTTGCGTAAATGGATTGCTTCTAAAACTACTTTTGGTTTGATGTCCATTTGTGTTTCCCAGCCCACAAAAAAAACTCTGTGATAACTTAGGGTATCTTCCAAAGATTCAGGCTCATTCTCGTCCAATGTATAATTTTGATTAACAATCACATCATGGATACGGTAAATGGTGGTTGCATTTACCGGGATACTGTCTTTCAAGGTCAATCTTAGGCTAACCTGACGGTTCTCATTGGAAGTGTCGGCTTTAAAAACCAGATTATCCGGATTGAAGTAGAAATAGCCGTTGTTTTTTAACAGCATATCTATCCTGTTTCGTTCGTTTTTCAACTTGTCGAGGTTATAATCCTGACCTGGCCGAATTACGGATTTGTCTTTCTGGGTAAGAGCCAATCGGTTTATGCTATCATTCATAATGCTATATACCAATTCTTTAATAACATATGGCGGATGAATGTGGCTTGTATAGACAACTTTAAAAGTGCGCTTCTTTGCAACGATTTTGGACTCAGTAAAACTTTTGAATATCCCAATGTTGAAAAGTCGTGAATCGATGATTTGGGTTGTGGCATCTGGCTTGACATTGCGCATCAGGACAGGAGCTTCACCGGTTTTCTTAAGCCACTTCCCGATTTTGGATTTTGGTTCTGCACCTGCTAGATTGTACATCCATAATTTGGGACGCATACCCAAAATAATTTTGTTCGGTTTTGGTCGCACACCAGCCAATACCACTGCCTTGATCATTTTTTCATTTACCTTTCCTGTGGATTCCAATTTAATTTCGGCACCGGTGTAAAGTTTTTCGCCTTTGGGCAAATTTCTTGTACCGGTACATGCCGTTATTAACAGGCAGGTGATTGCAGTGAAGAACTTATTTTGAAATGATCGTGTCATTTTTGATTTGTGTTTTGGTTGTATCCATCCTGCTTTTTTGCGTTTTCAGCAACTTGCCCCACTGATTGAAATCACGCACAAAAACAAGGCCGATCCCTGTCTCAACCAACTGGCCATCAATTGCCCCTTCGTAAAGGTTGTGCCTGAAACCCTTCATCCGCAAACGGCCATCTTTGGTCAACTTGTATTCCAGGGTAACATCGCTTGTAATGTCGCTTACCGAATTCTGTTGTGCCCTTGCACCCTCAACATCAATGGCACCACCCAATTGAACAGACAACCGCTCATTAAAGAGCTGCTTTTTTAAGCCAATTTCAACCTGCGTCCTGCCCTGGGCTTTGCCTGTCTGATAATCGTCATACGATTGGACATCAAAATTCAACTCCATACCGGGGATCAGTTGTGAACTCAGTTTGTTCAATTGGGCAGATAAAAACTTACCGACCGTTGAGCGGATCAAAACCGATGTCCCTCCCGATTCCGATTGGAACGGGTTTTCCTGGACAAACCTGCCCAATACAAGCAAAGCAAAAACCTGTTTGTTCAATGCCGATGGATCACTGTCCAATTGAATGAGTTTTTGATTCACGGCACCACCTAAAATTCCTTTGTCCTCAGGCAACAACTGGATTTCAAAACCAATTTCGGGATGAAGGATTTCTCCCCTCAGTTTTAGCAAGACCTGAAATGGATAACGTTGTTTGTACCCGCCCTGATCAACGTCTGACTTTCCTGATATCTGATCTGCAACCAGGTCATATGGTGAAGCCCTCACAGAATAGACTGCATCAATGGAAATCGTGGCATCCAGCGGATCACCGTTCCAGATGATCGTACTTCCCTGCTTGATCGCAAATTTTCTTTTAATGACCGACTCCAGCGATACGAGGTAACTGCCATCATTCAAATTGTAGGCACCGGTAAGGCTCATTTTTCCGCTCCGGTCCATTGTAAAACTCAATGCAGCTTCACCTTTGACCACCAACGAGTCTGTAGAAGCTGGATCCATCAGTAAACGAAGGGTTGCCTCTTTGTCGATCTCGATAATCGAAGAGAGGTCAAACCCGGTTATCCCGGTTGTTTCTCCAGCTCCTTTCCCGATATTGGAAACGATTGAATTGATTTTCAAGGAATTGTCGAACTCAACTACATTTTCACCTCTGTCGGTTGTCAGTTTGTCCTCAGGAACTGCAAAAGTAAAATTGGACCCTTTTTTCATTTTCACTTTTGCCACCACCACTGGAAGACTGATGGGTCCACTGACATCGACTTTGCTATCGACGACCATCCGTCCAAAAAAATCTTTTTTGTCACCTGCTAAAGTATTGAACAACAAGAAGTCTTTGGTCGTGACATGCAGGTCTAAAACAAAATCGGAGAATTCTTTCATCTTCAGCGATCCATCCAGGATTGCTTTATTGTGGGTCGCATCCAGCATTGTAAAGGAGTTGAAGTAGATCCCATCTTTTTTAAATTGAAGGGTTTCGTGCTTTAATTCCAGGCGGTTATTGAGATAGGAAGGTTTGAGGAAGGCATTGTTAAAAACCAGTTCACCTGAAATTTCAGGAGCCCCTGCCCTACCCTCGGCGAGTAAATTTCCTGTAAGCGTCCCGTCCGCTTCGGTAATTTGTCCCATTGAAAAGGCTTGGACCGTTTTCAACGAAAGCGATTGTATATCAGTTAGTATCTTAATTGAATGATCGCCACCTCCAGGAATATAATAACCGTTTGATGTCAGGTTATTGTCCGAACCCGATAACTTCAGGTCAATGTTGAATTGATCTCCTTCCGACCTAACTGCCTTTAAGCTCAGATTCCCAACCGGCACATCATATACAACAAGGTTATTGACCTTTACATCCGAAATAATCCCAAATGAATTGGCCACCCTTTTAAGCAGAATATTTCCATCCATATTCCCTTTGACAAGGCTGACACCTTTTTCGACGATGTGCGAGAGATCGTCAAGTTTGAAATTTTGGATTCCTATATTCAGGTCATCGTTGAATTGATCATGGACTGAAGCGAAATTCATTAAGCTGCCTGCATGTTCCAAAAACAGGTGGTGGATCCGAAACCCTTGTTTTCCAATTTCGATAAAATGATCAGGCGAAATTGCCCAGCGATTGTCCATCATTATGAATTCGTTCGGATCGAAAGTGAGCCTGTAATTCCCATTGACACTTGCGATCCTTGACCTGATCAACAATTTCCTGACCTTATCATCAGTAAAAGCGACATTTGCAAATATTTGGTTGCCCTCAAGCTTTCCATCAATTGAGAAGTTCCCCAAATTGATTTGTGCGTTGGAGATGGCACTACTGGAAATTTTGTAATTCAGGGTGGTTTTGTCCGAATTAACGACGATGGCAAAGTCATTGATTTCGGTTGTTCCATAAACTATTTTTTTAAAGGTACAATCCAGTTTCAAGTTGTTTTTCGGGCTATCAAAACTGCCATGGATGATTACCGGATCGAATTCTTTCAATTGAGGTAAGAGGATATTCGAAAGGATTGGATGATTGTTAAGCCGCAGGTCAAAACTGAAATTTGCCGGTCCGTTTGTCAGAATGACTGGATTCTGTGATGAAAACGGGAAATAGTTGGTGACGAATTGACGAATGACTTCAGGAAGTGCTATAGCGGAAACGTTCCCTGAATAGTTGAGATCAATCAGCGCATTGCTTTTATTTTTCTTAATATTGTCCGGCTGGTTCAGCGAAGCTGTTAAAAATGAATCGATCACTTCGGTCTTTCGGTCCTGGGACATGACGACATTGGTAATTTCGGCTGACCCGATCAGTTGATCTGCAATTTTTCCCCTAAAATCGGCAGCTGCAACAAAAGCCAAACGAAGGTCATTTTTGGACAACCCAAGTTTTTGAAGATCGGCCCCTTTAACGTCCAATTTGAATTTATACCTCTCCTGTTTTGCATTCATGTCCGCGAAACCGTCAAACCCAAATACTGCGTCTTCATCATTGCCGGTTATTTTCAACCCAACTTCGCCGCTGTTTACCGTTGCGTCCAGTGCGAGATTCCTGTAAATATGGTTTTTTATATATAAATTTGATATATAGGTCTTTATATTTGATTTGACTGTTTTTGGATCCAATCCCCGACCCGTTGCTTCCGATGTTAAGGATACCGGGCCAAACAGTACTGTATCTTTGAGCAACCTGCCCAAATCCATCCTTTCAATGCCCAACTTTAGAATGAAATTTTCAGCCGGATCGAATGAGGCAACAAGATTTGCATTCCCAGAACTGCTTGAAAGAGTTGCAGTTGATTCAAAAGATTTCATCTGCCCCTTGAAAGCAGCCTTGAGATTTATCTTTTCAGGAACTTCTATGCTTTTGGGAATCAGGGTATCAGCCATTAATTCAATGTCTTTCCTGACAGAAGTGATGTTCAGATTGGGAAAGTTGTAAAAAGCAGTTTTAACGTTAGGCAACCCTTTGATATTGAAGTCAGTCTTTATGATTGTACCGGCTAACGTTTTTATAGACAAACCTATCCCGGTAAGGTTATTCGTAAGGCCAGTTATTTTACCTGATATGGTAGTCTCATTCCGGCTATTTTTAAAAAAAGAAATCTTTGAGAGGTTCGGTTTAAAATAAAGCATATCGGAGTTTACCATTTGCAGGTTTTTCAGGTCAATGTCGATGTCGCTGAATTGTAAAGAATCCATCAATGCATTAAGGGAAGAATATTGGATGCTAAAATCAGCCCAGATTTTCGAGTCTTTCGTTTTTGCCGCTAACTTTTTTACTGTGATCGAATTGGAGGCCATACTAAAACCCACTTCAAAACTTTCAATGGCAAATCCATTCCTATCTGTTGCACTGAATTTTGTGACCGAAACATTTGTGAGGTCAGTGGAATAATAGAAATCCGTCGCGTCAAGTGTTAAAGAGCTGAATTCAAGATCGTTCGGATCAAAAACACCTTTCAATGGCTGTTTGTTTCCCGCTTTATAACTTATTGTATTGTCATTCAGGACGATGTGTCTCAAATTGATTTTCCAGTCGTTTCCTGATTCTGAAACTGGCACTGCATTGTCCTTGCCAGCCTGAAATTCAGGAGAGAAAGTATGATATTGAATTTTGCTTTTTGAAAGGTTTAAATCACCGGAAGAGAGCAAGTTTTTTTGTAAGCCGATTGAAGCACCACCAAGCACCAATTGGTCAATGTCAGCAACCACTGACAGACAACCAACAGAATCAGTATAATTAATCTTTGAATTGCTGATCTGAAGCTGATTTACCCCAAATGTAGGCAAAATCGTGACCGCTCCATTCTTGTTCAGTTTTGGGGAGGGCAATCTTAGAATAGTAAGGGTCAAGCCTTCGACAAACAAGTTTCCGAACTGGTAAAGGGGTTGATCGAATTCCAATTTCTCAATGGTTAAATTCAGGTTTTTAAGGACAGTAGATACTTTTAACCCCGAGAATTCGTCATTGTAAACAAACCTAACGTTTTTCAAAGCCACTTTATCCAATGTGAATGTCCATTTGGACACTGAGGCTGTATCTGGTTTTACCTTATTGGTTGTATCCCTGAATGCGTCAAACAGGAATTTGTAGTTGAAAAGCGGTCCTGTTTTGGAACTATGGAAATTGATCGTGGCTTCTTCTATTTCACAGGAATTTATCGTTATCTTATTGTAGAACAGATCAAAAAGTGAGATATTTACAATTGCCCTATCGGCACTTAACAAGGTGTCTTTTTGAAGGTCATCAAGAAAGAGTCTTTCAATGACAACTGATTTTGGAAATGAAATGCCAATTTTTTCGATCTCAACTTTTGTATGGGTTTTACCGCTAATAAAGGTTGTGGCATAACCAACTATTTTTGTCTGAATGGAAGGAATTTGGATCAGTAAGGCCATTACTGAGAATGCTATCAGGAAACTGGCGATGATCCAAACAACGACCTTTAAACTTTTCCTCAAATAGGATTTCCATTTATTCATAAAGGTTTAACCTATTTCGGAGGGAAGCAATTTCATCCTGCAATGCAACTGTTCGCTGCAACAAATGGTTTATACACTCAATACCCTCGATGTTTATATCCAATTCATAATGGAAACGAATAAACTTCTCGACCTGTTGAAGCTGTTCGGTATCAAAAAATGCAGATTCATGATCAAAATGAATCTCTATCAACCCGGTTTCATGCAACGAACTGATGAACGAAACTTCGATATTGTGACTTATGCAGAACGCTTTGACCTCTATAAAACGATTTGTTGGCATGACATATCAATTAAATCATGATTTCGAAAGTTCGGTGAACAGTTCTTTCTGTTTCGGTGTAAGGTTTGTCGGGATTTTAATGACATAGGTAATAAATAAATCCCCAAACTCCCCTTCACTTTTGTAAACAGGGACACCTTTGCCTTTGAGCTTAATTTTGGTCCCGTTTTGTGTTTCGGCTGCAACCTTGAGTTTTACCTTTCCGTCAAGTGTATCGATTGTAATTTCGCCCCCCAGGACAGCAGTAAACAAATCCAATCCAACAGTCGCATATAGATCAAAACCTAACCTTTTGAAAACAGGATGGTTGGCTATCGAAAAGGTGATAAACAGATTGCCATTGGGGCCGCCATTTATTCCTGCCCCGCCGTGTCCTGCAATTTTTATTGTTTGCCCGTTTTCGATTCCTGCAGGAATGGTGATCCGGATACTTTTCCCGTTTACAGTCAATGTCTGTTTGTGTGTTTTACAGGCATCCAGGAATTCAAGGTGCAACTCCGCGTTGAAATCTTCCCCACGGTATTTCACCTGCCTGCCCCTGCCCGCCCCTGAAGCCCCTCCAAACATCGATTCAAAGAAATCGGAAAAATCACCCTCCGATTGGGGTCCTTGATTCCTCTGGCCCCAGGCATTGGATGATTGTTCCCTGTATTGTTGTTGTTTTTCAAATTCTTCGGCATGTTGCCAGTCACTTCCATATTGATCGTATTTCTTCCGTTTTTCGGGATCGCTCAACACTTCATTTGCCTCATTGATCTGTTGAAAATTCGTCTTCGCATCCTTATCGTTCGGATTCAAATCGGGATGAAATTTTCGGGCCAGCTTACGGTAGGCAGCTTTAATATCCTTTGCCGTAGCAGTTTTGTCGATCCCTAAAACTTTATAATAGTCAACGAAGGTCATACTTTAGTTATTTAAACGGAAGAATTCTCATTTCCTGTGCTTTGTCGGGACGATGAATAGTGGTATGGTAGAACGGTGCAAAACATCGTTTGTAACACTTCCCATCACAATGTTTTCGAGCCATTTACGGCTATGCGATCCCATAACAATCGTACTGACATTCAAATGCTTGGCAGTCTTTAGGATCATTTTGGCAAAATCGCCTTCCTCTATTAAGATTTTAATATTCGGATCACCGAGATGGATCCTTGTCTTTTCAAGAAAATGCATTGTAGCTTTTTTCAGCTCATCAATGGTACTGAGCTGTAAAAGATCGACGTTCACATATCCGGTAAAACCCATGATTGGGGAATAATCGGTTGAAGAATAATAAACCGGATCAGCAATTACATGAAGCAGTACAACCTCGGCCCCCATGGTTTTGGCCAATTCAAATCCTTCCTCTGCAACCTTTTGTGCCGTAGGGTCATAATCAATGGCAATCAGAATTTTTTTCATATCAATATTTTTTTAGATTATCATAAAAATAGTACAATATTTTGAATCGCCTACCTTGTGTATTATTAAAGTTGATTTATATTTTTAATATTCATAACCTCCTTTGAAGGAGGTTATGAGAACAAGGCACGATGATTCGAGAAGTATCCTTTCAACGACCGCGCTTCTGCCAATGCCCTGGAACCCAGGTACGGCCCCTTGAAGTTTCAAGCCAGTGACCTTTTATGAAGTCACGACCTACGTTTGGCTTTGTCCAATACCCTTTTTTCTGAACATAAGCCTGATGGGAGCGGTCGTATTGCCATTCACCATCGATCCAGATGTGCAATTCACTTGGGCGGACTGGCCTCGCATAATCCACATATACCGGTTCAGAAGCCACATATCCTGTTGCTGTACAAGAATATAATGATAATAAAATACCTGCCAGGAAAATAAAAAAAATCAACTTTTTCATCTTTTTGAATTTATTGTATAATCCGATTAGAAGACGGTCTGATTGTAATCGTTGGGTTCCAATTGCATGATCAAAGCTTTTTGACCCCTGTTGGCCACTTCAATTTCGCAATTGATGGCAACCTCATCGCTGACCATTAATCCACCTGATTCTGTATTTGAGTTCCAGATCAGTCCCCATTCGCCTCTGCTTATTTTTCCGGTCACTGTGAATCCCGATTTTTCAATTCCCCATGGGTCTGTTTCAATTCCGCCAAACTTTACATTTAGTTTTACGTTGTGGGTTATTCCCATCATTGTCAGTTCTCCCCAAAGTTCGTGGTTGCCATCCTCATCAGCTGCACCGATGGTACTTGCCACAAATGTAATTTGTTTGTAACGGGTTGTATAAAAGAAATCCTTGCTTCTCAGGTGCCTGTCACGGGTCGGATCTCCCGTATTCAGGGTCGAGGTGTCGATCCAAAGGTCAATTTCGGCAGTCTCAAATCTTTTGCCGGTTGTATAAATACTTGCATCAAATGACTTAAATGTACCTGTCACATGTGCGATCATCAAATGCCTTACCCTAAAGGATATTTCACTATGGACATGATCGATACTCCATTTTGTTTTTAAAGATACTTCAGATGTTTCCATTTTTTTGTTATTGGTTCAATATATAATGTGAAAATTATGTGCTATAGTTTAAAAAACGATTGTCAATAGTCATATACTTCGATTACCTTGTGTTTTTCGGTCGGGATGATCAGGATCGGTATCGAAGTCTTGAGCAAGACCTTTTCAGCAACGCTTCCAAGCACCGTATTCTCAAAACTGCTCTGGCTATGTGCTCCCATTACAATCAGATCTGCTTCCAGTTCCTTTCCGGTATTGACGATCTCATCACCAAAATTGCCCTCTTTGATGAGCGTTTTGATCGAACCATCACCAAGAAGCTGCTTTGACTCATCAAGAAATGCCTGTACTTTGATTGTTTGGCTGTCCATATTGTCAGAATGTATCCTGGCCGAATCCGATTCGTTTGAATTCCCAACGAAATGGGAAAGCTCCTGCTTTGAAAAATTGTAAACTTTGTTGGATATGACATGCAGCAGGTTCACCTCCGCTTTCATGGATTTTGCAAGGATGTAGCCAGTTTCTGCCACTCTTTTTGAAGTAGCGTCCATTTCAAGTGCAATCAATATTTTTTTCATTTATGGGTATTTGTATTCTGCTGATCAATAATGCGTTAATTTTCTTCCCTTTGTTTTTTCCGGCTATTGATTACAGGTTTCTCAACAGGTTTTGATTCCTTTGCTTTTTCCTGGCGCTCCTGCCTTCTCGTAACTGCCGGCCTTGCGTTCTGAGGTTGTACTGCCCCTACCTTAGAATGTTCGTTATTCTGAACAGGTGAGCTCATTTGCCGTTGTTGTCCCTGTCGATTATTGGTAGTTGGAGCTACAGGCTGAGTCGGTGCAGGTTGATTCTGTGCAGGTTGAGTTTGCGTAGGCTGAGTTTGTGTAGGCTCAACCGGATTGGAGTTCCTATTTGGAACCACATTCACAGGTGCCTTATCCTGCCTGTTTTCAGACGGTTTTACATTCACTGGTTGCTCAGGCCAGCCCCTTTCTGTTGTTTTATTTCCAACCCCTTTATTATTCGGTTGCTCCATCCTATTGTTGTTTTCGGATGGCGTTTTATTATCTAGATGAACAGGGTTCAACCTTTCCATTGGACGTTTTGCATCGTTCAGGTTTGTAACTTTCCAAGGGGCTGGTTTTCGACCATCCCTTACATTATTGACCACTTCTGGCCTGTAGATTTGAAGCCTTCCATTTTTCAGGTTTTGGCCTGGACTTGTATTCTCTTGAATATCAACTGATTTAATTTTTCTTCCCAAAACATTTTGTACGTCCCTTCTTGCTGGCCCTGAAACATAGGTGATATGTCGTCTGTTATCGGTATAAGTTGTATTGATAGCCTTTGAAGTTCTGATGATGCGTTCATGGTCCGTACGGTCAACCGCATATTTATTAATTTCGGGCCTTTCAAAATCCCTGTCCCTTACGAATATCCAATGGTCGTTATGGCTATCGTAATTATTGCCGCTGCTAAGGGAGATGCTTATTCCTGGTTGCATGGGTGACCAACCATAATACCCATCAGATTCCCTCCAGTTGACCCATGAAGGACCCCATTCGTTATCAGGCACCCAGAACCAGCCATAATAGTTGTTGTAATCCCACCTCCCATAATGAAAAGGTGCCCAACCCCAATTGTAATCCGACATCCAAGTCCAGCCATAGTCGGTGAACACCCAATATCCAGCGGTCGAATAGGGTACAAAATCGGGACCTGCATTTGGGATCCATACATATCCATAATCCGCATAATCGACCCAATCTCCGTAAGGGCTTAATTGATCATAAAATAGTTGAAAACTAACCTCGCCCTGTTGTGCCCTTGTGTGCTTAGGAAAAGCTGACAAGAAAAATAAACCTAAAACTATTATTCCAATGATTCTGATGTGTTTTTTCATCCTGATATTATTATAAGCTTAAACGCCATGGATTCTACTTTTTGGAAGCACCCATCGACTGTTCTTAATGGTATAAATGTAGGTGGGAATGACAAGGCAAATGTTATATAACTTTTGAAAATTGTTATATCATTCACACATTAGTTTAAGTTACTTTCCATCAGGTCTGAAAAGTAGATCGGGTTTTCCATCTCAGGTACATTGGGAATCGTAAAAATAAAATTGGAACCAGACCCAAGCTCGGAAATAACTTGTATTGTGCCACCCAGTTTTTCAACAAGGGCTTTTGAAATGGATAAACCCAGTCCATTCCCATCATAAGCCCGTGTAAATGATGAATCAACCTGCCTGAAACGTTGAAAAATAAGTGAGTGGTTTTCAGGTGCCAGACCAATGCCAGAGTCTTTGACATAGAATTTAATCTGGGTTTTCTCAACCCTATATCCGAATTCGATCGTACCCTCTTTGGTAAATTTAATGGCATTGTTCAACAAGTGGCCAAACACCTGGTTGATCCTCTTTCCATCGGTTTTGATCAGAACAAGTTTGTCTGGATTATGACAAATACATCGTAAACTGACCTTTTTTTCGTCAACTAGTTTTTCATAGAAAGCAAATAAATTGATCAGCAATTGATTGATGTTGACAGGCTCAATACAGAGTGAAATCTGATCGACCTCGATCAACGAAATATCAACGATATCATTGATAATGGAAATCAATTGAAGACTGCTTGTTCTGATAACCTGAACAAAATCTTCTAATTCTGCCTTTGATGATCCCGGATCCAGAAGAAATTGCGAAAAACCAATAATGGCATTGATCGGTGTCCTGATTTCGTGGCTCATATTGGCAAGAAAAGCTGATTTAAGCTTGTCGGCCTCCTCAACCCTTTCCTTGGCTATAATAAGTTCATTGTTAATATTTTGAATCAACTTTACACTTTGAACCAATTCCTTGTTGATCAGCAAATACTTTTCGTTCTGAGCCTCAATCAGTTTATTTTTCCCGATAAGATTTGCATTGGCTTGTTCCCGCTCCAGGACTAGTTCATTTTCGCGCAAAGCCCTTTTTATCGCAGGTATCAATCTTTCCAGCTTATTTTTAAGTACATAATCTGTTGCCCCGTTCAACATTGCATTGATTGCCGCATCTTCGCCAATCTTCCCCGAAACAAATATAAAGGGAATGTGCGGATACCTTTCACGTGAAAGCTTTAGAGCCTCATTCCCATTGTAATCGGGTAGGCTGTAGTCGGACAAAATGATGTCGATATTCTCAGTTTCGAGAATACTGCGGAAATATTTTTCATTATCAGCTAAAAAGTATTCCTGTCCGATATCACTTGTCAGAAGAATGGTCTGTATCAATTCTGCATCCTTATCAGAATCTTCCAAATGCAATATTTTTATGGTTTTACTCATGTTATTGATAGCCAATGTGTTAAAATTATCTCTTTTAGACATGCATAGGAGGTGGTTCATTGATACCCGCCCAATATTGCCCAAGCACTTTTATTGCTTCAATGAATTGCACAATATCAACAGGTTTAACAACATACGAATTGGCACCCAACTTATAACTTTCAATCAGGTCCTTCTCCTCAAGTGATGAAGTGACCATGATGACCGGTAGCAATTTAAATTTCGGATCTGACCGGATCCGTCTCAGTACTTCTATCCCATCCATCCTCGGCATTTTTATATCCAAAAGAATAACAGCAGGATAATATTTTTCATTTTCAAATTTGCCGCACCTGTTCAGGTACTCCAGGGCCTCTACTCCATCTTCAGCAACGACCACTTCGTTGGCAAGGTTTTTTTCAGCAAGGGCTGAAATGGTCAGTTCCACATCTTTTGGATTGTCATCCACGATAAGTATCCTTTTAACTTGAGCTTTCATAATTCTAATCTTTTGTGCGGTACTAATTGTTTGGGACATTAAAGAAAAATGTAGCTCCGACACCTACTTCCCCCTCTGCCCAGCATTTTCCCCCATGTTTGACAATGATCCGGTTGACATTGGCCAATCCAATGCCAATTCCTTCAAAATCACGGGCCTTGTGAAGCCTTTGGAAAACACCGAATAGTTTGTCTGCATATTTCATGTCAAATCCAGCCCCATTGTCCTTTATATAGAATGTCGTTTTATCGTTCTCTATTTTGCCTCCGATTTCAATAATTGTCTTTTCCTTGTTCCGTGAATATTTAAGTGCGTTGCTGATTAAGTTGATCCACACCTGGGTTATCAAGTTCTCGTCACCTTTCAAATCTGGTAACTCTAACCGTCTAATATCAATCTTTCTTCCGTTCAGTTCATCATCAAAATTTTTGATGACCCGATCAACCAGAGCTTTTGTGTTGATTTTTGACCTTTGAAGTTCCGCCCTGCTCAACCTTGAAAAGCTCAGCAAAGCATCGATTAGATTCCCCATTTCACGCGACGAATCGGAAATAATATTCAGGTACCGAAGCCCTGTTACGTCCAATTGCGATGCGTTATTTTTTACCAGCAAATCCACAAACCCCCCGATATGCCTCAAAGGTGCCCTCAAATCGTGCGATACCGAATAGCTGAAAGCCTCAAGTTCCTTATTTGCCGCTTCCCGTTTTTCTTTCTCTTCATTCTGATAATCCAGTTCCATGTCGGCAATCACCAATTCCGAAGCCCGTTTTTCCTTTTCCAGGTTTTGAAAAACAAGTTCCTTATTGGCAACGATCAATTCCGCTGCCCGTTTTTCTTTTTCCTGACTTTGAAAAATAAGTTCTTTATTTGCAATGATTAGCTCTGATGCACGGTTCTCCTTTTCCTGATTTTGAAATTCGAGTTCTTTATTTGCAATAATTAGTTCTGAAGCACGGTTCCCTTTTTCTTCATTTTGAAAGTCAAGTTCAATATTGGCAACAATCAATTCTGCTGCACGATTTTCTTTTTCTTCATTTTGAAAAGCCAGTTCCTTATCTGCAACGATTAACTCATCAGCGCGTTTTTTCTTTTCTTCATTTTGAAAAGCCAGTTCTTTATTGGCAATGATTAATTCTTCCGCACGCTTCTTTTTTTCTTCCAATTGAAAGATTAACACTTGATTAGCAATAACCAATTCTGATGCCCGCTTTTCCTTTTCCTGATTTTGAAATATAAGCTCCCTGTTGGCAATGATCAACTCGGCTGCTCTTTTTTCTTTCTCCTCATTTTGAAAATCAAGTTCAAGATTGGCAATGTTTAATTCAGCTGCCCGTTTTTCTTTTTCCTGATTTTGAAATACAAGTTCCTTATTGGCAAGGATAAGTTCTGAGGCACGCTTCTCCTTTTCCTGATTTTGAAAAACCAACTCTTTATTTGCAACGATCAATTCTGCCGCCCTTTTTTCTTTTTCCTGATTTTGAAAATCAAGTTCAAGATTGGCAATGATCAATTCTGCCGCCCGATTTTCCTTTTCCTGATTCTGGAATACAAGTTCCTTGTTGGCAATGATCAGATCCTGTTCTGTTCTGGAAATATCCCTTATTGTGCATTGCAAAATGGTTTTCCCTGCAACCTTTAAAGTCGATAACCTTGCCTTAACTGGAAAATCCTCCCCATTGGCACGCCGGTAAACCCAATCGAAGTTGTTCGTTCCCTGCAGGAATGCCGCAGCAATTTTTTCATCTGCAGATTCTACTGAGAATTTTCCATCAGGCTGGAAGGGTGGGTATAACCGTGAGGGACTAAGTCCTAGGAATTGCGTTTTGTCTTCAATTTTGAATATTTCCAAAGTTCTTGAATTGCAATCAAGGAACCCCTCTCCATTCATAAGTATAATCGCATCGTTCGAACCTTCAAAGATCAGCTTGAATTTTTCTTCACTTTCTGATAGTGCCAATTCCGCAGTATTGCGTTCGGTGATGTCACGTCCTATGCCAAGCACTCCGATGAGCGCACCTTTTGAATCATACATTGGCGCCTTTATGGTCTCAAGATAGGCCCGGCGACCATCGTCTTTAAAAGTGACCCATTCTTCGTTTGAAGAAGGCTTTCCGGCCCGCATGGCATTAAAATCGTGTTCCCGGAAAAAGTCGGCAAGTTCTGTACCTACATAATCATAATCAGTTTTGCCGACAATATCGGCTTCCAGGGCACCGAAAAACCTTTCAAACATTGTGTTGCATGAAAGGTAAACCCCCTTTGTATCTTTGACCCATATCAGGTCGGGGATCGTTTGAACGACTGTATGAAGCCGCACTTTGTTGTTGCGAAGCATCTCCTCCGCATTCACACGTGCCGTTATGTCGTTAACAGCTGTAAACTTAAATTTCTTACCCTGTACCTTAATTGTTGATGAAGTTAATAGGACGTGAAGTATATCTCCGTTTTTTGCTTTTAAATCGGCTTCAACTTGCACAACATTCCCTTCAGAATCTGACATTTGCAAAATCAATTCTCTTGCTTTCGCGGTTAGGATTCCCAAATCCATCGCCGTCCTACCAATTACCTCATCTTTATTAAATCCGAATAACAGATAAAATGCATCATTGACCTCTGTGTATTTAAAGTCGTCCAGATCGCTTAAACCACAGGCGGAAGGATTGATGTGAAATAATTTTGAAAATTTCTCCTCCGATAATTTAAGTTTTGTTATATCCTTTGATACCCCAAAAATGACAGGTTGACCATGCCACATCCCGCGTGAAACTTTTGTTTCAACTGCAATCTGTACTCCCGATTTTGCCATTAACGGTATGGGACAATATTCCATTGTTCCGTTCAACATCTCTCCGATAACCCTCAGACCCTCAATTCGGCATTCCGGAGGATGTACCATCATGATGGAATTCCCGTAGAGTTCCTCTTCAGAATAACCTAGACGGTCAATTACCGTTTTATTCGTGTGAATGATATTCTGTTGTTCATCAACAACAAAAAGAAAATCTTCGATTTTGTTAAAGAACGATTCATAATCACGGCGGGTTTGCAGCAACAATTCTTCCTCCCGCTTGTGCTTGCTGATGTTAATGACAAGTCCAGATACATTGAGCGGTTTGTTGTTCTTGTCCCTTTTTGAAATGGCACCAATATCCCGAAACCATATATAATTGCCCGACTTTGATAATATCCGGTATTCCAATTCATATTCCTTTACGATTCCTGCCAGATGGTTCCGCATGGCGTCCATAGCCCGGTCATAATCCTCAGGATGAAGGAGCGTGGTGAAGTCAGTATAATGTTTGAACTTTTCAGGTGGATAACCCAACATTTCGGCTTTCTGTTTCCCAAAAGAAATATTGCCTGTTGCAACATCCATCTCCCACCAGGCTGTTTCTGCGACAAGCATGGCCATCTCAGAACGGATTTCTTTTTTCATTCTCTAAAGATTTGGTAAAGTAAAACGAAATGCACTTCCATGACCCTCCTCGCTTTCGACATTCAATGTCCCACCGTTTTTTTCAATGAAATCCTTGACAAGGAACAAGCCAAGACCTGTACTTGGCTCCCCATCAGTGCCCAAACGATTGGTTTGTTTATCAAGATGGAAAAGGTTGTCAACGATTTGCCGACTCATGCCGATACCATCATCACTGATGGAAATCTGTACCATGCAATCCGAAAATGGCAAAGCCATAACCCTTACTAATCCCCCCTTCGGGGTGAATTTCAAGGCATTTGAAGTTAAATTACGAATCGCTGAGGCCAACATATTTGCATCGGCCAACACGGCCAATCCTTCAGAGACATTTACCTCCAAAACAATTCCCTTTTTTTGGGCCAATTCCATAATCGGTTGTAAACATTCCATAATTTTAGACTTCAAACTGATCGATTGGGGTACAAAGTCGATAAACCCCCTTTGCATCAACGACCATTCCAGAAGATTTTCAAGCAATCGATAAAGATTGGATGCTGAGGATTTTAGGTCATTCGCTATATCACGGATTTCACCCTTTGTCAGACTTGGCAGCTCTTCGGCCAGGATTTGTGTAAACCCTAAAAATCCATTGAAAGGGCCACGTAAGTCGTGGGCAACGATCGAAAAGAATTTGTCCTTTTCTGCATTTACTTTTTGAAGTTCACAATTTTTTTGTCGGATTACCTCTTCCGCTCGTTTCCTTTCAGTCACATCCCTTACGATCACGACAACTTCATCATTCCCACAGCAAACCATTCTTGCTTCAAATTCACATTTGCCTTTTACCGGAATGTCCAGATCATATCCAAATACGACCATTTCACCGGTTTGGAGGGCTAGTCGTATCTTTTCATCAATCAGTGCAGAAAATTCTGGGGACATGATGTCGCTGTTCTTTTTCCCGATGATCGACTCTTTTACATAAGCCAGATCATCTTTGGCAGCTTTATAATCTAGGTAAACACCCTGTCTGTCAAGACGGAACATCAAATCCGGGATCGCATCCAACAATGCTTTGGTATAACTATCACTTTTTTTACGGATCCCTTCAATCAGGTTCCTATCGGTAACATCGCGGATGATCATGCTTGTTCGTGAATTTCCATCCTTGTCGTAGAAGATTGAAGAAGTTACTTCCGCTGGGAACTTTTGACCACTTTTCCGTACAAAGGTTAGCTGAACACCATCTAACTTGCCGGTTCGATTCCGTTTTTCGATCGCCACGGATAAGTTGGGGTTCCATTTATCTAAGATCCCATCTCTTCCGATCAGCTTAATGTCCTCAATTGTCCGCTCAAACATCTCGCAAGCTGATGCATTTACATCCAATATCCTGCCATCAGGTGAGGTCAATAGGATGGCATCCAAGGATGAGTCAAAAATGGCGTGGTAACGCTCTTCGCTTTCCTGCAATGCCTTTTCGACCTCCTTACGTTCAGTGATGTCACGTATATTGCATTGGATCACCTTCTTTTTATTGACGAAGTAGAGATTGCTTACAAACTCGACATTGATTTTTTTGCCTGTTGCAGTTTCAAGTGGCAGATTTTCATAGCGCACATATTGCTTGTTTTGCAATTCATAAAATTTCTCCTGATTGGCAGCTATATCTTTAAACAATCCGATTTCCCATATTTTTTTCTCGATCAATTGTTCATGAGAATAACCCAAATACTCAATTAAATATGGGTTTACATCTTTGATTACACCTGTTTCGGCATCAAGGATAAGGATCCCGTCTTTGGCAGATTCAAAAAGCCGGCGATACCGTACTTCAGAAGCGATCAACTTCTCCTGCAAGGCTTCACTTAAAAGTGGCACATTTATTCCTTTTATTGGACAAAGACCGGTTAACATTTCCATCTTATTTTTTATTGTAATCTTCACAAGGCAAAGTTCCTTCCAATAAGGAAATAATGTATTACACAATTGCAAAATTGAGTTGCATAATTCACACATTTACAAAACATAACTGTGAATCATACAACTAATTTCCAAAAATATATAACACTTTTCGGAAAGATCGGACACAACTTTAACCCCGATCACAACAGGGTCAAATCCTTTGGAATATGATGAATAAAAAAGTCAGAAAATATGTTTTTTCAAAAGTACTAGATGAGTACTTTTCGGGCAATCACAAAGCCTATAGGTTTATAGCCCTCTTCTTTAAGGAATTATTCAAAAGACCTTTTCATTTGCGGGAAGTGATCAATCAATGCTTTGAGGTGGGGTTAAAATCGCTTGCGTTGATTTCACTGACAGGTTTTATTGTTGGCATTGTTTTCACAAAACAATCGAGGCCTTCGCTGGAGGAGTTTGGTGCGACATCCTGGCTTCCATCCTTAATTGGGATTGCCATCATCAAGGCATTGGGTCCACTTGTAACCGCGTTGATCTGTGCAGGAAAAGTGGGTTCAAGCATTGGGGCAGAACTTGGCTCGATGCGGGTGACCGAGCAAATAGATGCAATGGAAGTATCTGCAATTAACCCATTCAAATATTTGGTTGTCACAAGGGTTGTAGCCACAACAATAACAATCCCTGTACTTGCCTTGTATTGCAGCTTTGTAGCCTTATATGGTTCCTATTTGAATGTTCATGCCGAGGAGACCAGCAGCTTGATCAGCTTTTATCAAAGCGCGTTCAAAACGATCAATTTTCTTGATATCGCTATTTCGGTCGTGAAAACCATCGTTTACGGGTTCACCATCGGAATTGTAGGGTGTTACAAGGGGTTTAATGCCACTCAGGGAACACGGGGTGTGGGCAAAGCAGCAAATCAGGCTGTTGTACTTGCCATGTTCCTGATTTTCATCGAAGAAGTTATCATTGTTCAGATTGCCAATTGGATCAGATATTTTTAAAGCAATGCAAATATTCAAACCACATGTCATCAATAAAGAGGAGTCGGTCATTTCGATTACCGGATTGTATAAGTCATTTGATGACCTGGATGTCCTGAAAGGGATCGACTTTAATCTTTATAAAGCTGAAAATGTCGCCGTGCTTGGGAAATCGGGTTCGGGAAAATCGGTTTTGATCAAGATCATCGTGGGCTTGCTCAAACCCGATCGGGGCGAGGTCGTCGTTCTTGGAAAACATGTCAACCAGTTAAATCGAAAAGAATTGGATGATTTGCGCTTGCATATTGGGTTTTCATTTCAGAACAGTGCATTGTACGATAGCATGAACGTTCTTCAGAACCTTACTTTTCCTTTGACGATGAACCGGAAAAATCTGACAAAAAGTGAAGCGAACGATGCTGCGGAAGAGATACTCGATTCTGTCGGACTAAAGGATAAACTAAACCAGATGCCTTCGGATCTTTCAGGTGGCCAACGAAAAAGGATCGGTATTGCACGTACATTGATCCTGAAGCCACAAATCATGTTGTACGATGAACCAACATCAGGTCTCGATCCGGTCACAAGTACCGAGATCATTGAATTAATCAACGAAGTTCAACAAAAATACAATACAAGCTCCATCATCATAACCCATGATCTGACTTGTGCAAAAAATACGAGCAACCGGATTGCCATGCTGCTGGATGGGCGATTCCTGAAAATCGGGAAATTCGACGAAGTGTTCGATACCGATGACGAGCAGGTAAAAGGGTTTTTTAATTACAATTTTATACAATAAACCATGAATGATTCACCAAATAAACATGCCGTAATAGTCGGTCTTTTCATTTTCATTGGATTGTCTTTTTTGTTGGCCGGGATTCTCATTGTCGGCAACCTTCGGGAAACTTTTAACCGAAAAATGGAGATCGTTTCGTTCTTCGACGATGTGAATGGTTTACAGCCAGGTAACAACGTTTGGTTTTCGGGCTTAAAAATTGGAACTGTAAAAAGTCTTGATTTTTTTGGGAAATCACAGGTCGAGGTCAGTTTAAATATACAGTCCAAAGCACAGAAATACATCCGCAAGAATGCAAAAGTCAAAATCAGCAACGATGGGCTGATCGGGAATAAAATTCTGGTGATTTATGGTGGCACAGAGGAGTTTCCCGGAGTTGGGGTGGGTGACACTTTAACTGTTGAAAAAACGTTCTCTTCCGAGGATATGGTCAATACTTTTCAGGAAAACAACAAGAACCTTTTGGCCATCACTGCCAATGTGAAAACAATTACCTCAAAATTAGCAGGCGGCGAAGGAACTATTGGCAAACTACTGAAGGATAGTTCATTATATCAAAGCATCAGCATAGCATCCAAATCACTTGAAGGGGCTTCGTTGAAAGCAAACGAGTTGATGGGCTCCCTGGCGGCTTATGGTTCGGGATTGAACAAAAAAGGCACATTGGCCAATGAATTGACCACTGATACAATTTTATTCAAATCATTAAAGGCTTCCGTACTGACTTTACATCAAATAACAGATACAGCAAGTGCCTTTATATCAACACTTAAACTTGCAGGAAGCAATCCAAAAACAGCTTTGGGCGTATTGCTCTATAATGAAGAAGCCGGGACCCAATTGAAAGAGACAATGAAGAACGCAAAAAGCAGTTCTATAAAGTTGGACGATGATCTTGAGGCAGTACAGCACAATTTTTTGTTGCGGAATTTTTTCAGGAAAAAAGCCAAATATGTTAAAGAACCCAGAAACCAAGTAAGGGAGGCTTTGAAGTAATAATTTACCGATGTTTCCAGTTATTGCTGATTGAGATCGTAACCTTCATCGCAGTAACCAGTGACAAATCAAAAATAGGATCAGGATTGTTGTTGTCCCTTAAATACTTGATTGCAGTATTTATACCAAAATTAAACTTATTGATATAACCCAAAGTTTTAAGCGATTCGGCAATTTCCATATTCCGATAATCACTTAAATTTGGAAAATTGTACTGATTGACTTGTCCAAACAGATAACCAGAATTTTTGATTTCTATCCTGTCAGTAAATTCATAAATCAGAATAGGGGCATTTGTCTCATAGTTCCGATGGATAACAGCATTAAAGATCAATTCCCTGATCGACCAAAGCGGGTAATTATAGATAATCTGCTCCTGCATGCTATCGGGTTTTTGTATTAGGCTTTTCTTGATGATCACCGATTGTATAAACTCATCAATGTTTAACAAATCGAGGCAAAGGCATTTTTTGAACTCTTTTTCAAATTCGATTCCTGGTATTATTTCTGCGGATGGAATTTTGACATATTGAATATAAGCTCCTGGAATATAATATGTTGGCCGTTCTGAAAATAAAATTATTCCAGCATTGGTCGGGCAATCGTTCACAAGATCATAAAACCGCAAAGATGCCAATTGTTGCTTTATGTCCCTGTTATTTTGTTTCAACGTCTCAGCATCAATGGCTTTTGGCAGATAGAATGTCTTGAACAGATCGGTATTTAAATCACTGATAGATGATCCCAAACAGGGCCGGACATCAAATGCCTTCGTCAATGAACTCCGCCTTTCAGTAAGCATCCTTTCTTCTTCAATGGTTGCCTTACTTTTTCTTGGTCCTATCCGAATCCAACATCTCCCATCATATCGGACAGGTGGATAAGATGATGGTTGAACCTCAACTACAACAACATCACCACCATCGATTTTAAATACCGGACTTACAATTAACGAAGGTTGAGGCAATACATTTCCATTGGATTTTACATTTCCTATTTTTTGCAATTCCTCGTCACCAATCGTCATACCATTCACTGTGCCGTCATCATTGACTCCAAGTAGTATATAACCAGGCTTTTTGTGATTTGAAAAATCGTTCGAAAAAGCACAGGTGGCAGGGCCCAATTTATCCTCTTTAAAAGAAATTGTCCTTTCAACCCGATCTGATTCCATATCCTTCATTAACACTTTTACCTCAGCTACGGACAACATGCATTCCCATTTTTAACATATTAATAGCAAACCCAGATAATGCTCAGGATTTGAATAAAATCCTTTGTAAATATAGACCTAATCTATGAAAGTTGATACTCTTTTTAATAATTATATAAGTGGTTTGCCAACATGCCTGTGCATCTTTGTACATACAGAAATTCAAATACTTATAAGTTACTCACTGCCATGAAAATAAGATTATCAATAAAAATATTCATTGGGTTGATCATATTGGTACTGATGCTGTTTTTTATCGCAAAAACTCTTTTTGAGCCTTGGTTGATCAAAAAAATTGAAGGCACCTTTAATTCCAGGTCTGAAAATTATCTCATTCAAATTAACAAAGTCCATATCTCCACATTCGCATCCAATATAGAGATTGATAAAATTGAAATTTCCCCCAAGCAGGCAATCGGGGATACAAGTAGTTTAAAAGGTGAAATCACTTCCATCAGCATTAATCGGATTAATATCATCAAAGCTCTATTAAACAAAGATATAGAGATTGGGTCGGTCAAAATTGGAAATTGTAACCTGAAAGGTAAAAAACCGTTTTCGTCAAAGAAAGAAAAACCAATCATTTCAGGTATTCAACTTAAAATCGGTAACCTGTTTCTTGACAAAGTAAACCTTGCAATAGAAAGTGATTCAAAATCAAATACTTATTCCCTGAAAGATGGAGTTTTGCATATATTCGACTTGTTTTTGGAAAAAAATGATACCGTTGACCTAAATACCATTAAAAATTTTGATTTTGCAGCAAAAGAACTTGTTGCTGTTGCGTCCGACAGCGTGTTCACCTATCAATTAAGCGGAATTGCTTATAGTAATAAGCCTGGGAATTTAAGGGCAGACAGTTTTTCAATTCACCCCAATTTTAACAATTACGATTTTAATGCTCGCCGGAAATTCGAAACAGACCGGATAGAAGCTGTATTCAATGGAATTTTCTTCCGTGGTTTTTCTCCCATTGTTTACCTGAATTCTGGAAACCTAACCTGTTCCTATGTTGAAATCGACAAAATGGATATGAAAGCCTACCGGGATAAACGCAAGGTATTTAACCATGTCAGGAAACCGGCTCTTCAGGACATGATCTATGATTATAATGGATTGGTCAACATTGATTCTGTTGCAGTTATGAATGGAAATATCACTTATACCGAGCAGGTAAAAAAAGCAGATGAACCTGGAATGATCAGCTTCGACCAAATAAAATTAAGGCTTTACAAAATAACAAATGATACAGCCTATAAAACCGAAAAGGCTTATTCACAATTAAATGCTGAAGCTTTGCTGATGGGGAAAGGAAAGCTGTCCATTTCGTTAAAAAGCAGGATATTCGACCGTTCGAATGCTTTTTCCGTGAACGGTAGCCTTTCGGGAATGAATGCAAGCGACCTGAACCCAATGCTGGGGAACAATGCCTTTGTTTATGCAACATCGGGCAAAATCGATGCGATGCATTTTAGCTTTAAGGCCAACAATTTCAAAGCCGATGGGAGTATGGTACTGCGTTATCATGGATTGGTCCTGGCAGTTAAAAACAAACAGACAAATGATACAACTGGCTTAAAAGCCAGGGTCATGTCATTGTTTGCAAACATTAAAGTAATGGATTCAAATCCTAATCCCAATAAGGAAGTCAGAAAAGGGATCATTGACTACAAAAGGGATCCCGAAAGGTTTATCATCAACTATTGCTTTAAATCAATCCTGACAGGGATAAAATCGAGCCTCACCAAGAAACCAGAAAAATGAGCCCAATCACCATTTAACGATCATTCAATGGTCAATAGATTTGAAATATTTTCGAACTCAATCAGTTTTAAATGGACAGTACCAACATTTCGGATATCCATCTTGATTTCAACAGGAAGGCAATTCTTATCACCTGTAAACCAGATCGTCACATCGTCATTGTTTTTAAACATCCGCCCGACTTCAACAATAGGGCAAATCTTCAGGCAATTCATCATCCCAAATTTTGTTTTGACCGTTTCCATCCCCAAATAGTTGAATTGAAAAGGATAAATTGCATCGGCAAAATACATATTGATAGAAATCGTATCCCCTTCATCTACTTTAGAAAAATCGAGACGCCGAATATAGTAGAATGCTGAAGTTAAATCCAGTATTTTTGCAGGGACTGCATGGACACCAGATAGTTTGGACGTTACAGTGTTGTTTTTCCTATTGTAAGTTACCTCGTTGTAAAGGTCATACTTTCCTTCACTGATATTACGAATCTGCTTATAAGGGAGAGTTGATTTTTTATTGAACCAACTTTCATAAATATCCTTGACACTGTATAATTTATCCGCAAGTCCTGTAGTTTGACCTATCGCCACGGCATGAAAGACAGGTTGCCCTTGATATAGGGTGTCGGTGAGCGAAAATCTGGTAATCCCGGCCACAATAATACCATAACGTATCTGATAAGTCAGGTTTTCTCCTGCCGAAAAAACTATATCCTTTTTAAAATTAGGAATTATAACTTTCTGAGCTTTGGTATTTAAAGTGATCAAAAAGATTATAAGAAAAATAAGTATCCGGGTATTCATCTGATCTCATCAAAAAATGGGGTTCGTTTTTCTTCTACACATTTAACGGCATACAAATAGAGTGCGGCACTCCATGTTTGCCAGTCCTGGCCCATTGGTTGTCCATTCTGGGCCTTGATCCATTCGTTAAAACCGTAGCTGACCTCCCCTGTCGTTGACAATTTGATGCATCGGGTAAGGACCAACAGTTTTTCGGCAGCAAGCGTATATCTTTTTGCAGCAACCAATGCAGCGACATAAATCCCACAAATAAATGGCCAGATACCCCCATTATGGTATTCCCCTGGCTTGTTAAACAAGGTATATCTTTGATGCCAGTCAGGGTCTTCGGGATTGATATAAGGGAAGAAATTGGGGGGAAGGTCAACTGCCAGGTCGCCCCGTTTTTGCATTGCCGCACACTCTTCCTCAATCCACGAAACCATTTCATCTGCCCTGGAAGGGGAAGCAATACCGGCAAGAATTGCAAGGCTATTCCCAAGCAGGTCAAAACGTTCGCTGCTATGGATTTTGTAGGACCAAAAGGCATAGTAAGGTTTATGCTTCACCACAAGCCCTTCGTGGACATGACTATGCATCGTTCCACCTGTAATGGTGAACCTGCTCATCTCGTGCAAGACACATTTAGCCCTTTGTTCCTTTCCCAATATCCGCAGATAACTATAAACCAATGTATTTACAAACAATCCATAACCTGTTACCCATTGTTCGTCACGCCAATCGCTGGTGGGTTGTTGAGCGACAAGAAACCGGTCGGAAGGACTTTGGTATTCCATCCACGTCAGGGCTTTTTCGACTGCATCCTCAAGAAAATAGATCTCGCCGGTCACTTTTCTGAAAATGCCCACTCCGAGTAAAAACAAAGGGGTTGTGTCGCTTGCGCCACGATCTTCCATGTCGTGGACCAATGAAGGGATATGTCCCCTGGGTGTTTGGTTTTGTGCAAGTGTTTCAAGGACCTTTCGGATGCTATCCATTAACTTTGTGTTTCCGGAAACAGCAATCCCCAGGATGGAAAACATCAAATCCCTTGTATAAGGTTCAGGGTATCCCCATCCTGCTGTCCGTGGGAGGTCCATAAATGGGCCCCTGGAATTGTGGAGCAGCACAACAATGGCTGCTTTTCTTGCCTCGTCAATCTCCTTCCAGTCTTCTGTTTTCATAATTTTAAACATTTTCGAATCCGTTTTAAATCGGATTCTCCAATTAAAAAATTCCTAATTTTTCGTTAATTATTTGTACAAATCTCTTTGCAACAATACGATAGTCAAAATTTTCCACAACGCGTTCCCTTCCGGCTTTCCCCATCTTATCACACAGTTGCCCATCATTCATTAATTGCAGCAAATATTTGGCAATATCTTCGACGCTTGCACGGTAATCAACTGTCCGTGGAACATCGAAAACCACTTTGTGATTGTCCTCAAATCCCGATTCCTTCCCAAGTGTTACCTCGCCCACCACAATTCGTCTGGCTACGTCGGCCATAAATGCAGTTTCTCCCTGAATAAGGGTATCCAACATGCCCATCGCATTGATACTGACCACCGGTTTTCCACAAGCTCCGGCCTCTACCTGGGGCATACCAAAACCCTCAAGTCTTGAAGGAGCAGCATAGATGTCACAGGCACCCACAAGGAAAGGCATAAAATTTCTGGAAATCGTATTGGTGGTATAGGTGACTTTATCCGCGATTCCCAATTGGGCAGCGAGCTCAAGATCAGCCTGATTCTGTAACAGTGTCCGTTGTTGGGGCCAAACCTTGCAGATGTATTTCCATTTGGGTGCATATTTATCGATTTTCGCAAGTGCCTGCATGACCTCCTGCGCCCCTTTGGATGCAGCATCCCCACCTACAGTCAGGATCATCAGTTCATCCGGTAATACACCCAGCGATTCGCGCACAGATTCAATTTTTGGATCATCCATCCGGCGTGGCCTGAAATCATCCGTATTGCATCCCACAGGCAAAACAATAATGTTATCCCCACTGATCCCGTCACGAACATACATCTCTTTTACCCAGTTGGAAGTCACAAGAATTAAAGGTAGCTTGTTCAGTACTTCCTGATAATTAGCGATATAACCATCGGCAACAAGCCATGGGACCGGCTGAATTCCAAAATGTTGGGGATGAAGGATCAAATTTGGCGTGTATCCCCAGTAACCCACTCCCACGGCTACATCCGGTTTAAACCATTTGTAATACCATTCTTTCTCCTGTGCCGATTCCAAATGAACAGCATGGACATCAACGCCCAATTCTGTAAGACCCTGGTAAAGAAGGTCACCCTGGGTTGCAAGCCCACCTGGGGAAGGTGGGTAATCGTACATAACAAGTACTTTCATCCTTATAAGTTATTAATTACTAATATGTTGAATATTTTATTATCTGAACAATTGCTGGAATGCCTCAGCCTGTGGTGTTGTGCGTGCTTCCCAGCTATTCGGTTCAAAACCATAGGTTTCTGTAATGACCTGGTATTTTCTGAACCAGATTTGTTTCGTAAGTTTCTGATAGAGTGTGGCACTTTGAATCGGCCTGGGATAATAAGCTTTATTTCCATCCTCATAGGCAAATGTCCAAAGCTCCCTGGAAATGATTTGATTTGAATTCCAAAGTCTCATCACTGCATTGCTGGTCTCTTCATGCCTTAGGTGCCGTGTATATTCCCCGGCAGGATTATGGGTGATGATGAGGTCATAATGCCGGGAAGGTAATAATTCAAGAATTAACTCCTCCACAACATTATTTCCTAAAGGTTTTTGTGTTGGCCCGTCGTCAAGATCGCCCATAATACCATCTGATCCAAGGTCTTTTAACGCCTGATAAAATCTGGTGGCGCGTTCTTTATCACTTTTCCGGCTGAGACAAACAATAAACCACTTTGTTGAAGGATTGCTTAGGATCAAACCACCTGCCCACAATGTTTCATCATCGGGGTGGGCAACAATAACTGCAACGGTTTTAATGGAACTGTTTTTATCCCAACCATCCACTTGTATCTCCGGGTTCATTTGAAAAAGCCGATTACAAACTTATTCCGTTGGCTATCCGTCATTTTATCAGCCGGACAAACTTCGATCTTTATTTTATCAAAAAGATGGTCCTCCCTCAAATGGTTCAAAAATTCATTTTTGGCTTCGGTTGGCCCAAATAAGATAACTTCTTCATTTTCAAAAACAATATCAGCCAATTTTTTGAAGTAAGTCAAAAGGAGCCGTTTTTCTTTGTTGAGGCTATGGCTTTCGTCTTTGTACACAACCTGATCGTCCTCAAGGGGTTCAGGTTGTGATTCGATTGACATGGTAATGATCTTACCGTTCCTTAATTTGATGATATGGGCGATCGAATGGTCCATCCAAATCCCCATCTGTTTTGTGTTTTTCATGTGTTTATAATTTGTTTTTTAAAGGCCACATGGAACTCGCCATGTCATAACCATCCTTCTGTGTGAGATAGGTTTCCATGGCTCGTTTCATCCTAGTTTTTGTATTTTTCGATGGTCAATCTGGCCATCAGATAACTTACTGTTGACTCTGCACCCTGGTTGAGGTTGACATTCGTTTCTTCCAATCCATCGTAACAACCTCCGGTACAAGGATTGTAAACGATTTGCTTCAGTCGGTTCTGGCCCAAAAACCAATTAAAAGCCGTTTCCATCTTTGCACGATAGCTTTCATCTCCAAGCACATCATAAAACTTGCTCAAAGTCATTAAAGTATAGGCCACATCAATAGGCTGTTCGCCGTACTGTTCAGGAACTTCACCTTTTTGCAACCACTTCCGATTCGAAATGACTTCTATGCCATTTGCATTGAATATCCTAGATAACAGATAGTTGAAAGATGTTGTGGCGATATTCCTATAATTGGTATCCCCTGTCAATAACCAGGCGCATAACAATGCCTCAGGGATGATACTGTTGGCATAGGTCAGGTAGCTTTCGTACCACAACCAATTTTCGCCCGATTCATGCTTGTACATCGCAACCAACCGGTTCGCAAACATTCTGATCAATTGGATGTTTTCGGGTGATTTGATCGTAGCATGGTAATAATATAAACCTTTCAACGCGAATGACATGGCCCTGGTGGAATGGATATTCCCGATGATCCTGAATGATTTTTCGAGGATCCGGTCAGCATCCAAAATAATTTTGGTTGGCAACACATCGACCAAAGAGATTAAATATCCCAAGGCCCATATTGCCCTTCCATTGGAATCTTCAAGGTTGCATTCCTTGTTCTGACTTGTAAATTGCAGATTTTCATCAACATAATTTAAAAAATTACCACCGGGCTGCTGACAGAACCTTATAAAGCTGAGGTATTTATGGATGTAGTACAAACACTTCTCATCCTTCGACAATTTGTAATACATACAGGTTGCGATCAATGCCCTGGCATTGTCATCAAGTGTGTATCCGGTCGTAATATCTGGCTGATTGATTTTTGAAAACTGGATGATCCCTGTTTCATTTGTCATCAGTTTCATATGGTCCAGTTTTATGGCTGGAAGATTGAAGCGGATTGAATTGGCAGGATTGATGGTTCTTCCAACCAGCATGGCATGTGCGATGGCTGAATTCTCCCACGAAGTGGAAACAATTTTTTGCAACGCATTGGTACTGATCGACCTGCGCAATGGCTCATTTTTGAGCAAAAGGACAACGGTTTCAGCCAATTTTGCTGAATCGCGAAAATCAAAAATCATACCTGTATCTTCTGTCAGAACCTCAAGCGCATGAGGGATGGGGGTTGAGATGATCGGACAGGCGCAACTCATCGCATAGGCAAATGTGCCACTTACTGCCTGATTGGGATCGTTGGTTGTAAATAAGTAAATATCTGTTAGTTGCAAATATTCGAGCAAAGTGGTCAACGCCAGATACTGGTTAATAAAAATCACATTGTCCTGAAGTTTATAATCGACCACTTTTTGTTCAAGGCTTTCCCGATAAATCTCGCCTTCATTCTTTACGACTTCCGGATGGGTTTTTCCGATGATCAAAAAAACGACCTCGGGGCAATGTTTTACAATGGCAGGTAATGCCTCCAGGGTCGTTTCGATGCTTTTACCGCCACTTAGCAATCCGAATGTGGTCAAAACCTTCCGATCCGTAAGTCCATATTTTTGTTTAAGGAAATTTTCGCTTAAATGTTGTACCAGATGTGTGCCATGGGCAATCACCTCTATTTTACTCTGTTGCACGCCATATTCGTTAATCAGGATATTTGCAGAGGTATTGGTCATCACAACCAGAGAGCTGCAAATTGTAGCAATGGCATTTATTTTAGATTTTAATCTTTCATCGGGCTGGGGCAATACTGTATGAAAAACGAGGATGACAGGTTTTGAAAGTTCATAAAGGAATTGCATAAATGCCTGTTCCTGATGATGATAAAAACCAAATTCGTGCTGGACAACGACAATTTTAATGCGATTGTCCTGATTGACCTTTATGGCCATTTTTTCATATTCGGCTGCCACTGAAGTCTTAAGCACATATTTAACTTCAGCAGGGTATGAATAGCTAGTATCGCCCGATTCGAGGGCACACACCTTGATTGTATAGGAACTACTGAATTTGTTATTGATCGAAGCGATCAAATCTTGTGAATAGGTCGCTATGCCACATTCCCTGGGTGGATAAGATGTGATGACAAGGATTTCGGCCAGGTCAATAGCAGCAACAGGTTCAGAATCTTTAATATGCTTTGCCCGCGAAATAACCGGAAAAGTGATTGAATTTTCAAGTCCGAACAACTCTTCATAATGTTTTGCTCCATCAACAAACAGATTGGCAACAATTTTATTTTTCATTTTGTTATTTTTTACATGTTAATAATTCTGCGATTAAATCGGGCAAATTCAACGAAACACAGGCAATCCGTTCATCCGCTGCGCCATAATAGATATAAAGGGTGTCACCAAAAAGGGCTGCACCGGTTGGGAATACGACATTGTTGACATCGCCCTTTAACTCCCATTCCAATTCGGGGGAAAACAAGGCGTAAGGAAGACGGGCTATTTCGTTTAAAGGATTGTCAATATCCATAAGGGCTGCTGCACAAGCCGAATAGACGAGCCCCTTATCTGTTTCTTCTGCACCATGATAGATCAGAAGCCACCCATGTTCCGTTTCAATAGGGGGGCATCCGCTGCCGGTGTACAATGCCTCATGTTCATAAATTGGCTCCAATACGATGTGGTCCTGAAGGTTCTTTAAATAATCGGTCCAGAATTCTTTAGTAAGTTCTGACAGGCTATTTACCGAAACAAGTTGGATTCCAGGCCTAAGCCGATGAAGAAATACCAATTTCCCGTTAATTTTCCTTGGGAAGAACACGACATTCTTGTCCCACAACAGGATCTTTTCAGGATTTGGGTTTGGGTTATAAAATTTTTGATCACAGTAATAGTTCTTCTTTAACCTGCCTTCGGTCTCAACAAGGCATACAAACTGCGCATAGGTAATAGAAGGTACTATGATCCCCTGTTTTTCAAAATGGATCAGGTCTTTGGATGTCGCCAATGCGCCAAGGGCACTTGTCCCATCATATGCAGTATAGGTAAGGTAATACAGATCATCTATTTTAACAATCCTTGGATCTTCCATGCCTTGCGATTCATATTCAAATTCGGGAATTAGAATCGGCTTATCCGACCTTTCTACCACCGTTAACGGACCGTCCAATCTGCAATAGCCAACGCTTGAATAATTCCCTTTTCGTACGGCCCGGTAAAAAATGTGGACATCATTGCCTTCACGGATTGCAGCTGGATTTAGCACGCCCTCATTTTCAAATTCCAGATCGGTCTTAGATAAAATAATTCCTTCCTTTTTAACTTTTATCATGGGGATGTTTTATTCTTAATAAACGGATTGGTTTAATATTTAATATCGAGGGCATTGTGTCACCCAACAAAAAGCCCCAGGGCTTTAACGGTTCAATGTGGTCGAAAATAAGCTTTACGATAGCTAGTAACGGTATGGAAAGGAACATGCCGGATATTCCCCAAAGCGAATTGCCAACGATTACAGCTATGATCGAGAAAAGCGCATTGATTTTTACTTTTGAAGCGACAATGACCGGAACAAAGAAATTATTGTCAATCAGTTGAATGATATAATAGATGATCAGGATATAAATTGGATACCAGCCATTTGTTTTGGTTACCAATGCAACCATCATGGGCAACGCCACTGCCACGATCCCGCCGAGATAAGGGATCAGGTTCAGCAACGCGCCAATGACACCAAGCAAGATTGCATAATCAATCCCCAAAACAAATAGTGTTATAATTTCGAGTGTAGCAACCAGTACTGTTTCTACGATCAATCCGATCAGATAGTGCTGAACAACTGTTTTTGTTTGCGTGACGATCTCTCTGATCTGGCTTTGATTGTTGCCTACAGACAACCTTCGGATAAAATCCAGGATCAGGGGTTCATAAAACAAAAGTAAAAAAATGTAAACGGGCAACAACAACATGACCATTACGCTGGAACCGACTGTCATCAGGGTATTTCCGATCGCTTCGTTACTAAAATTGAGCAGTTCCCTCACACTTTTTGTAAGCCATTCGTGAATATTTTGAGAATCGACACCCAAATAACCTGACAATCCTGAAATCGATTGGTTGAGCAAATCTGTAAAACGTTCGACCAATATTGGCCATGATTCGCTGAATTGTCTCGCCTGTGAAAATACGAGCAACACAAATGCCGCAAGGATAATAAAAGTAACCAGCATGGAAATTGAAATGGCCACGATCCTGTTTAACTTATGCCTGACCTGGAAATTCACAAATGGGTGAAGGACAATCGCAATGATGATCGAGAAAACCAGGGGAACAATGATGTCCTGGACATAATACAATATGGCAGCCAAAACGACCAAACCAACTAAAAAAATGGAAGACCTGGCATAAAACGGTAATTGCAATTCCCTATTGTTCATGGCTTGCCAGTTCTTTTTTACCCTTGGAAAATATCTGATGGATAAGGTACTTCCCTAATGATTTGATTGTACTGGTTTTCCTGGAGATATTTTCAATTCCCGACTGGATAATTGGTCCAAAAAGCCTTTTGATAATCTGCCCTGAAGCGCCAAGAACTATTTTCCCCGAAAAATATCCGGAAACCAACAAAAGTAAGGATTCGATGATGTGATTGACCAGCAAGGGTGATTTAACAATGTCTGAAATCGCATTTTTTAAAAGGTTGACTGGCTTAATATTTTCCTTTACAAAATAGTATTGTTCCTTCAATAGCTGGCTACTATATGCCTGTTCATTCTCTAATCTTTGTATTGCATTTCTAAGTTCCAAAGAGGTAGTTATAGTTTCCATAGAAGATTATATAAGTAATCGTTTTATAAGGCTATTGCACACACAATTTTTAATCCGCCGATACATGAAAATCCGGATAATAATCCCGATCAAGCCATAAACTGCTGCTATTGCAAGAAAACCAAAGTAGTTTTTGCCAAGAAGTTCACCTAACCATAAAGCCAAACCTATATTGAGGAAAAGTAGGAATGTGATCACAAAAAAATAGATAACTACCTGTGATAAAGCAGATGAAACAATATTTGAGGATTTATCCACTGCTTTAAGCTTCGCAAGCTCAAGACTTATTTTGCCGTAATCGAAAGCCCGTTCTAACAACGATTCGATCATGTTTGCCTGGTTTTCCATTATTTCAGTATGATGAATTTTATCTGTTAATTTTGGAAGAATTGAATTCGGTGATTATCTAGGGTACACTTCGGAAATTCCTGACCGATATGATTGTATATATAGATATTTAGGATTTTCACTCACAAAAAATCTTGCAGGATAAATCTTATAATCGAACTTTCAGGAGCGTACCCGATAATAAATTTTACTTAATAAAATCAATGCACAGCAATCACCCTATTGCTTTTCAATTTCATGAACTTTGTCTTTCCCCTTCTGGGTAAATTCGGCTACTTCTGCTTTAACCTGTTCAAATTTGTGCGATATGCTTTCGAGGATTTCGCCAACGGTCTCGTTTAATCCTTCGGCATAATCCTCGCCCTTTTTATAGATCCGTTTCCGGGTACGCGAACCTTTGGCCGGAGCAAATAAAATCCCTGCGAGTGCACCTGCGGCAACACCTGCCAAAACTCCCAACAATACTTTTCCAGTGTTCATAATCTTTGTTTTAAATAATTGGTATTAAAGCGTTTATTAAAATTGATTTGTTGTTAAAATATTCATGCCGGCAGGATATTGAATGTTGATATCTTCCTCTGCCGTTATAAATATTTTTATTGGTTTTAAAGAAGATACACTCTCGAATGAAGCCTTTAACGCCTTGGAGAAAAGGCTGGTTGAGCTTATCAACCGCCCTATATTCTTTGTGACATTCGCCTGGGTGACCATCCAGACCACATAACCTTGTTTGGCAGGTTGCAACCTCTGGACCTCTGCAAGCCCTGACAATTTGAGCCGAATATCAAAGTTTTTGTTTTTATCCATGGTGATTTTCACATATCCACGTGCTGCCGGTACAGTCGATGAAGTTAAAAACCTATTTTTCTTGGCACATGCATTCAGGGAAAAGAAAAAAAAGATAAGAAAAATCCCTGAAAATACTTTATTCAATTGTGATCTCATTTTGTCTGTATTATTGTAATTAACTAAATCGAATAGAAAATATGTATTATCGACAAGACAAAGATTGTCATAGAATAGGGTTCAATTGTTATACAATTCGGGTGAATTGTTACATCATTCACACTATTTCCGGTCGCCGTTCCCAGAGGCTTTGAGCACTTCCAGTAATTCCCTGAGGTTAATAGTAGCATATGTGGAAGCATGGTCCGACATGGCATAAGGGATAACAAGCTCTTCATTGTGGATGATCGAACCGCAGGAATAAATTACATTCGGTACATAACCTTCCCTTTCGGTGTCATTCGGTACCATTAGCGGATCGCTTAACCTTCCGATCTCAATTTCAGGATTATCAAGTTCATACAATGATGCTCCAAGGGTATATTCGCGCATGGAACCTACGGCATGGGTAATCACTAACCACCCCGCCTCAGTCTCGATGGGTGACCCTGAATTGCCGATCTGGACCAATTCCCACGGATATTTGGGACGTTGAATAATTTTGGCAGTACGCCACATATTGATACTGTCGGAATAGGCAATATAATTGTTGACACCATCAATCCTGCAAAGCATTGCATATTTGCCCTTGATCTTTCTGGGAAACAATGCCATTCCCTTGTTTTGGGCGATTTCACCATTGATCGGCAATATTTTAAAATTGTAGAAGTCTTTGGTACTTATCAGTTTGGGCAAAATAATGGCACCATCATAAGCTGTATAGGTGGCATAATAAGTAACTTCTCCTTCATCGTCAGTGAATTTTACGAAACGGGCATCTTCGATTCCACCCTGTTCGGTGGCAGAAATGGGGAATATGACCCTTTCGGAGATGGCAGAATCAATTGAAAAATGGATCTCATAATGAGACGAAGCAAGCCACATCATCTGATTAATGATCCGCATCTGAGGTTCGGTCAGGTCATCCTTCTTGATGGTAATTTCAAGCTGCTTCATCAATTCCCCATAGGTGAAACTATCCTTTAAATTGTCAAGAATAAAGTCAGAAGAAAGAATATTTCCATGCGTTTGAATTTCCGCGAATTTGTCCTGTATAGCTGAAGAGATCGCATTTTCAGAGGATTGCATCTCCTTAAAGTTATCAATGGTTGCAGGGAGGATCACACTTGCATGATCCTGTATTTCATCCAATTTGTCACGAAAACTTTTTTTGTTGTAGATATTCCTTACGATTTTATCGGCTTCGGCCAACATCTTTCCTACCGGCTCAATGGTCAGGTTGTCGTTACGGTCTAGTATCCCTGTCCGGAAAACAACCGATGAAATATGCCCTTCACCAGTTGCCCGAAAGCTAAAAATCACACGCATTTCGTCTGATCTGATTTCCGATTGATCAGGATGCTCAACAATCGACGGGTTAAAAAACGCTGCCGATTCAATGGAATACTCCATTGTAAAATAAGATCCCAAAAGAGCTTTCTGGGCAGGGCTCAGGTCCTCTTCATTGACCTCTATCTTGGCAAATATTGGGGCGAGCCTATTAAAATGGTTCTCAAATATCCTGGAAATATTCCTGTGGCGCCGTGAATAACCCCGGAGCAACTGGCTAAGAGCAATATTTACAACCTTTTCGGGGATTGCCAGAACTGCACGGATGATATCAGCGGACCTTTCATCGTTCAAATATAAAAAGCGGGCAATTACCCGGGTTGAATCGGGAGCAAAAACGAATTTTTTTCTGTTTACCGTAACTTGCATGGTTTTTAATTTAATAATTTATTGAGTGACTTGCATATAAATTAAGATGACTGATGCAGCAGACATAAGGATAAAAGCAGAAAAGCCAAGAATATTGGATTTTCGGGTATTCGTAAATCTCCCCATTATTTTTTTGTTGTTGGAAATATGAAGGATCATTGCGATCAATACTGGTGCTGTCAACCCATAAAGAATGGCTGAATAGATCAATGCCCTGATCGGGGAGAAACCAATGTAATTTAATGATAGACCAATAATTAGGGAAATGGCAATAATGATGTAAAAAGCTTTCGCTTCATGGAATTTTTTGTCAAGCCCTTGTTTCCATCCAAATGTCTCCGTGATGATATAGGATAGGGAACCACTCAAAACCGGAATAGCCAAAAATCCCGTCCCTATCACGCCAATTGCAAAAAGCAAATAAGCCCAATTCCCCGCCAGGGGTTTCAACGCTTCTGCAGCTTGCTCTACGGTCTCGATCTGATGAATCCCTCCGTTAAACAGAACCGTACCGGTGGTAAGAAGGATAAAAAACATGGTGACATTGGAAAACAACATGCCGAAATCGACATCCTGTTTCATCTCCTTCATCACTTTTTTATTGACAACCAATTCCTTTTCCATTTGCTTCACATCTTCGACCTGCATTGTTGCCTGCCAAAAGAAAAGATAGGGTGAAATGGTAGTACCAAGAATAGCCACAAGAATGCTGACAAATTCTTTATCAAACCGTAAAGTGGGTATTACAGTGGCCTTCATTACCGCCAACCAATCTTGTTTGTACAAAAATGGAACCACAAAATAAACCAACAGTGACAAACAGAGGTATTTAAGTACGGAGGAGATTTTACGATAGGGCAAAAGAATGATCGATAAAAGGAGCAAAATGGTGAAACCAACACAAAAATAAATCGCACTTATTGATGGGAATAACAAATTGCCTACGGCACCCATTCCAGCAATGTCAGCCCCAATGTTCATCACGATCGCCGGAAAACTAAACAAGAGCATTAAATACAAAACAGGTTTCGAATAATTGCTCCTTAATGTACCTGCCAATCCTTGCGATGTAACCAGCCCTATTCTGGCGCACATTTCCTGAATGGCGGCCATAAGCGGGAATGTGATCCATGCGGTCCATAACGTTGAAAGTCCAAATGCAGCACCTGCTTGCGAATAGGTCGCGATTCCGGAAGGATCATCATCACTTGCCCCGGTTATAAGTCCGGGACCAAGAACCTTCAGAAAACGCGAGAATTTATTCGATGGTGTTTTTTTTTCTTTCATTGCAGTTCAACTTGGATGGTTGGCTTTTGAGGGACAAAAAATAAAAAAAACAAATTTGACCCTTAGATTATCTTTTTATTATTGACCACGAGAACAATACCCCCAACGAGCAGAATTACCCCGGCAATAGGTGACCATTGAACAGGGTGGCTTTTCTCTTTGTTAATGACGATCGCACCCAGATCAACGACCTTTTCAGTGGTAACATATGTAAACCCATTATAAATAATCATTATTGATCCAATTAGGATCAATAAAATTCCTAAAGTTCTTTTTTGCATAACATTTTAATTTATTGTTGATTATCAATCATTTACTAAAATACGCACAACATCCTGTTGATGAACGCACCAACAGGATTGTGATTAAGAAGGGTGCGAATGCTAAAGGACCCGTCTTCCTTGAATTATCCTAAGAAGTATTGCAATGATTGCCACAACAAGCAGGATGTGGATAAGGCCGCCAACACTATAGCCGATAAAGCCGATCAGCCAGAAAATGATCAATATGACCGCAATAAGATAAAGTAAATTTCCCATGGTATTTTTTATTATTAATTGGTGTAACTATATATTTCAATTTATTTCTAATATTTCTATTTATTCTTTTTTCAAATTAAAAGGATGATCAGCAATACGATTAGTAACCCACTTCCACCCACAAAATAAATAGACCCTGTACGACGGCCATCATAACCGTCACCACGCCGTCCATTATCGTGCCTTCTGCCCTGAACGTATTGTTCACTTTTTATCGACCTGGACTCTTTCCTCAACTCTCTCTTCTCAGTCCGGTTCAGGGTTGATATGTCCATCTCTTTTATTTCGTTCAGTCGTGTAAATTGACTGTTTGGGCTGGCAGGTTCTGAAATTTTTGATGTAATGACCGCATTGGCACCTTCATCTGTAGCCCCCTTTGATTGCCTTGGAGCAACAGACAACATAAAGATTGTTGCCAATATGCAAAGTGTTAACTTTTTCATTTTCAGTAAATTTTATTTGTGAATACATTTCCACATCACAAATATCAGCAATCATGACTCCGTTTGCGTTATACAATTTCGGGGAATAGTTGCATCATTCACACTTAAAAAAAAGCTTTTGATCAGTGAAAAAAAATAGTAAATTTGGAGTATCAAATATTGTGGCCATGAGCAAAAATACATTAATCCGTTTCGATTGGGCGATGAAGACGATCCTCCGGGACAAAGCCAATTTCGATGTGTTGGAAGGGTTCCTGGGAGCATTGTTTGAGGACGACAGCATAAAAATACTGAACATCCTTGAAAGCGAAGGCAACCAAAAAGCCGACGACGATAAGTTTAACCGTGTCGATTTATTGGTCCAGGATAAAGAGAACCGGAAAATCTATATCGAGATACAAAATACAAGGGAGACCGACTATTTGGAAAGGTTGCTGTACAGTTCGTCGAAGATCATAGTTGACCACCAGAAACTAGGCACCGATTTTTCAAATATCAGTAAAGTGGTCTCTATCAGTATTATGTATTTCAATTTAGGTTTGGGCGACGACTATATCTACTATGGGACCAACGAATTTTATGGGATCAACACCCATAATCGGTTATTAGTAAAAAAACGTGTCGAATTGTTGGATAGCCTTGAACCCAAATATAAATTTGTTGAAAAGAAGGTTTTTCCCGAATATTACATTATAACGGTAGAGAGGTACAAAAATTTAATAAAGAGGAGAATAGACGAATGGGTCTATATGTTTAAGAACAAAGAAGTTGCCGAAGGTTCGAACTCAAAAAACATCGACAAAGCCGAGCAAAAACTTTCTGAATTAAACATGACAAACGAAGAGAGGGCGGCCTATGAGAAATACCTGATCAACCTTGCAAGGGACAGGGATGCGATTAACACAGCAAAAGAGGAAGGCCACGAAGAAGGTAAGATAGAGGGTAAGATAGAAGGTAAGATAGAAGGTAAGATAGAGGGCAAGATAGAAGGCATTGAACTTATGATTGTAAATGGTTATAAAGCCGGTGCCAATATTGAGTTTTTATCCCTTATGGCGCAGATAAAAGTTGAGGAGGCAACAAGTATTCTGAAAAAGTATGGACTGCAAGAAAAATTGGCAACAAATACTCCGTAGAAGTTTAAGTATTGTAGTAGTAGCACGAACCACATTGAAACAACGGAATTTATTCCGTTGCCCATCCTAAAGAGTACCAGCCAAAAACAATGTTCTGGAAAGTGCTTCAAACATGGGATTGCTTCACTCGCATTTCGATACTACAAACCATTAAAAATCAATACGCTCGTTCGCAACGACAATTCATAGAGGATGATCGTCTTAAGCAATTATACGCTAACCATTTAATTTACCGTCGGTTGATACCAATAACAGCTTTTAGTAAACTGTTGAAATAATGCGACTTGTTTTTATTTTTTCACATCCGCTCCATATACCAATTCAATTCCTTTTCCATTTTTTTGTAATGGAAAATTGATGTAATTATTTTCTGAAGGCGAATAAACGCGGTTTCGCTTTTGACAACATAATCGTAGGCCCGGTGGTGCATACAATCGATTGCCACATCGATCTTATCCTGTGAAGAAAGTATAATTACTGGAATATCAGGATTATATGATTTTATCCTGTCCAATGTTTCGATTCCGTTCATCGCATTCATCTCAATTCCATCCAGAAAATAATCCAAAATGATCACGTCAGGACAATGGTTTAAACTCGCCATGCAAAGTTCACCAGTGGCAAAAGTTTCTATGCTGAAATCAGCACTATACAGAAAATCTATCTCCAACGATTTTAAAAATACCACGTCATCATCGACTAAAAATAGTTTTATGGGTTCCAGTCCTTTTATTATTTGTTTCTCGTTATCCATGAGTTTGTTTTTTTAACCTGTTAAACTCTACCTGTAATTCTTCACAAGCCAGGGTGCAGACATTGCCAAGCTGTAATACCAGTTCGTTAATACCGTCTGCCTGTTTCTGTGTACTCGCAAATTCCTGAACTTTTTTTGCCATGTTCTCAAAATCGATGCTCATCCCCATGATCGAAAAGGAAGGGATCATTTTATGCACAGAAGCATACAACATATTCCAGTCCCGATCCCTAAAACCTTGTTTCATTGAACCAATCAACCTGGGCGTTTGGTCGAGATAAGCAGAAATCATCTCCATCATCAATACCGGATTTGACTTCGTCCGATGGATCAGGTATTCGAGATCAACACATTTTGACCTTCTGAATTCGACAATTTTGTCCGACATATCTCCAAGGGGTTTAACCTGGTTGGGCTTTCTTACCAATCCGACTATTTTATTGAACAGCAACCTTTCATCGACCGGTTTTGCTATATAATCGTTCATGCCCACCTCTTTGCACTTTGCAAGATCAACAGTTGTGACATCGGCGGTCAATGCAATGATGGGTATTTTTGAATGCATGGTATGCCTGATGTACTCAGTAGCCTCAAATCCATTCATTTCGGGCATCTGTAAGTCCATCAAGATCACATCATACGATTTAGTCTGAAGCTTTTCGATCGCAATTTTACCATTTGAGGCAATGTCGCGATCAAACCCGAACTCATCGAGCAATGTCTTCATCAACAATTGATTGAGCGTGATATCTTCAACAACCAAAACTTTAATGTCTTTGATATCCGTATCAAATTCTTCAATCGCATTTTCGGTTTCAGGTTCAACAGTTGTCTTTTGAAAAGACAATGTAAAACTAAATGTGGATCCCTCGTCAATTTTACTTGTCACACTGATGGTTCCTCCTTGAGGTTCGACCAATTGCTTGACGATTGCGAGCCCAAGACCCGTTCCACCATAAAGCCTGGATGTACCGCTAGAGGCTTGCTGGAAGTTTTCAAAAATCCGCCCGATTTTATTTTCGGGTATCCCTATTCCGGTATCCTCTACAGAAAATTCTATGGTGACCTTCTCATCGTTCTCGTTGAGCAGCTTGACACATACGGTGATCCTACCTTTATTTGTAAACTTGACTGCATTGCTGACCAAATTCAAAATAATCTGGTGCAACCGCACCGGGTCACCAATCAGGACTTCTGGGATCCTGTGGTCATATTCTTTGTACAACTTCAAATTTTTCTCCTCAATTTTTGGTTCGAACAAATGGAGCATGGCCGAAATGGAGAGGGCCATTTTAAAAGGCACCTGTTCAAAAACCATTTTGCCGGCATCGACCTTGGCCAGATCCAGAATGTCGTTTATCAGTACGATCAGCGAATCGCCGGACATTTTTATGGCGGTAAGGTACTCTCTCTGTTTTGCGGACAATTCTGTCTTCAGGATCACTTTTGTAAACCCGATTATCGCATTCATTGGGGTTCGGATTTCGTGGCTCATGTTCGACAAAAACTGCTGCTTCGCTTTCACAGCATTTTCGGCAGTCCGCATCGAATTTTCCGCTTTAATCTTGGCTTCCTCAGCCAGTAAAGTAGCCAATTCTGCAAACACCTTTGCTTCAATCAATTCCGTTTCGATCCTTTTTTGTTCGGTAATATCTCGTGCCACGACCACCACGCCCAGGACTTTCCCTTTTGAATCGGTATAAACTGAACCATTGAACAATACATCTGTAAGTTTGCCATCCATAATGGTTAAAGGGTAGTCTTTCACAAACCCTTTGGCAAAGACCTCCTGGTAAACTTCACGCGCCTTTTGTGGTTCGGTGAAATATTCAAAAAAATCGGTATCGATCAATTTATCGCGGAGCAGCCCTGTGATATTTTCCGATGCATTGTTCATATCGGTGATTTTCCCCTCAAGGTTGATCGTAAAGAGCGGATCACGACTGGCCTCAATAAGGCTTCTTGCATATTGGGATGCCAACTGGGCAGAATAGGTCAAAGCTTCAAGTTCCCTATTTACAATATCCCGCTTTTCTTTCTCTTTGTTTTGGAATTCAAGCTCCAGATCGGCGATGACCAATTCGGCTGCGCGTTTTTCCTTTTCACCGTTTTGAAATATTAGTTCCTGAGTGGCTATAAATAATTCGTCTGCACGTTTCTCTTTCTCCTCATTCTGATAAGCCAGTTCTTCGTTGGCGATGATTAATTCCTGCGCCCGTTTTTCCTTTTCATCGTTCTGGAAAGCTAGTTCCTTGTTGGCTTTTTGTAACCCCATAGCCCACTTTTGCTGTGCCATGTCCCTTGCCACGACAACGGCCCCAAGAACATTTCCGCGATCACCTTTATACACCGAACCGTTGAACAGTACATCCGTCAGCTTACCGTCTATATCCCGGAATGTAAGTGGTAAGTCGGCAATTGATCCTTTTTCGAACACCGCAAGATAAACTTCACTGGCCATTTGTGGTTCGGTGAAATAGTCGATAAATTCAGAACCGGTGAGATTTGCCCGCGAAACCCCTGTAATCTTTACCAATGCCTCGTTCATGTCCGTTATCTTGCCTTCGGCATTGATGGTGACCAATGGATCAAGGCTCGCTTCGATCAGGCTCAACGAATAATTTGAAAGTAATTTTTGTGTGGAGGTAAAAACCTTGAGGTCGTTTGTCCTGTTTTTTTGATTCCTGGCAATAACAATGATAAAGACGAAAACGGCCCCAATCACAAGGAGCAGGTACAGGAACACAATCATGGAATTGGTACTGCTTCGTTCATTATCTATTTTTGTGAACTTCAACAAATTGAATTCCTCCAGATTAATAACTGCAATCAACCTCCTGATCTTGTCGTTCAGGATTTTGCCATTCTCAATGTTCGTGGATTTATCGGTATCATTGAATAAATTCTGTTGCCATCCATCCAGCAATGTTTTGGTAAGCAACAATTTCTCGCCCAAAATTCCTTTTAATGTATCGATCCGTGCTTGATGGCCTGGATTGTCAGTTGTAAGGGTTTCCAACAAGGATAAGTCACTGTTTATTTTATTTTTAGCGATTGAATAAGGTTCAAGGAATACTTTATTACCGGTTAAAATAAATCCCCTGACGCTGCTTTCAATATTAAGGAGGTCCAACAGGACACTATCACTCATATGAAGAACATCCTGTGTATGCTCCACAAGGTCGTTTGTCTGTTTTACTTTCCTGGTACTGTAATAAAAAACTGCCAGTAACGAAATCAGCACAGCGGCAGTCAGTGGAAAGAACAACTTGGTTTTATCTTCAAATGTGAATTTCATAACCTCATTATTAATGTTAATTAATTCCATTGGTTGGGGCCACAACGTTCCCTACCTCTTCAATCGGGCTGCGTCTCTTGACTTTCAGTTGCTTAAAATGGGAAGGGGAAAGTCCTGTAACTTTCTTGAATTGATGGGACAAATGGGCCACGCTGCTATAATTCATCTTCCAGGCAATCTCCGTGATGTTGAGTTCATCGTAAATAATCAACTCTTTGATCCTTTCAATCTTATGTGAGATAATGAATTGCTCGATGGTGGTCCCCTGAACCTCAGAGAATAAATTGGCAAGGTAGGTGTAGTCGTAATTCAGTTTCTGACTCAGATAATCCGAAAAATTGACTTTGACAATCTCATCCGAATGATGGACCATTTCGATGATGGTGTTTTTTATCTTTTCGATCAAAACTGCCCTTTTATCGTCCATCAACTCAAAACCAGCATTAAATAGTGCGATTTTCACTTCAGATCGTTGTTCCGGTGCCAGGTTCTCCATGATCTCCACTTCGCCCAGGTCAACAACAATGAAGTGCAACCCAAGTTTTTTGAGTTCGTCCTTCACTGCCAATTTACAGCGGTTGCTGACCATATATTTGATGTACAGTTTCAAATAAATAAAATTTGTTGATCTACACAAAGTTGCACAACTTATTCCGGATTACGCTTACATAATTTCAGGAATAAGTTGCACAATTCACACATTTACAACAAAAGGATCAACAAAAGGATGATGATGATGATTGCTCCAACAGAGAGGTACAATCCACCCCCAGTGCCAGTTGCAGTAAGATCGGCCTTACTGGACGCTGCCAGATTGCTTTTAATGGTCCGCAGCTCTTTCCGCAATTCCTTCTTTTCAGTTGAAGTCAATTCCGATTTGTCCATCGCTTTGATGGCTTCGACCCTTGAGATCATGACACTAACATCAGTATTTACAACTGCTTTTGCCGAAACTACCGTAGTAGGGGTTGGTTCTGTTGATGCTTTCAATTGAACAGGGACAATTGCCATCAGGAAGATCATTGCCAATAGGCTAAACGAAAACTTTTTCATGTGATTAATTTTAATTGTATATAAATTCCTATGAAGCAAAGGTCACTCCCTTCTACATCGGAATCGTTACACAATTTCGGGGAATAATTACATGATTCACACTTATTTTAGGACCAGATGTGTAACCAAAAGTGTATCAATTTTTTTCTTATCCAGGTCAACTTTTAAGGATTGGGTCGAGCGATTTCCAATCGCTATTGGCAATCCGTGATAGGAAATCACGGAACCCTATCGTCCATTACGATTTAATGAAGCAGTAAATTTATCATAAATCGGCACCTCCAAATATGGCTTCGAGTAAATTGAAGAACCCCTTTTTCCGATCAGAATTGATCCCCCAATCGACAGGAACACTCTGATAACCTTCGTTGAAACCTTCATCTTTCATCCGGTAATCGAAATAACCCCATGATACATAAACACTTGTGGCAGCAACAAAATTGTTCATCGGTTTGTCGAAATCAAAATGGTCATCTTCATTATAAACAATGGGTTTAGGAGTATAACCCTCAACTTTTCTGGTCTTGTTGACCTGATCTACAATACCTTCCGGCTTTCCAACTCCATTTCCATGCAGCAGGATAAAATCCGAAGCTTTGATCACAGCAGGGGAAGGAACCGCCCCGCCTCCGTAACTTGTACTCACCAAAAACCGTTTTCCTTTGAAAGAAAAACTTTTTGCCATCTCAATCAGTTCATGGACATGGTCCGGTTTAAGTATGTTATGGTCGTATTTTACGTTGCATTCGTTGTTGATTTCGATCAACACATTGGTGTATTTGCGTTCAGAAAGCCACTTTAAAGTATTCAGGACACTTTTTTTCACTGCATCTTCATTTTTAATCCGCTCATCCTGACCAAAATAAAAAATCCCCAAAATGGTGACCATCCCGAGTTTATCACTTTTATCAAGAATCTTTTCAAGACGGGACATATACTGAGGCTTAAGGTTCCCTACCGGATCAATTGCCGAATTTTCCCATGGCTGTGCTTTCGAATAGCCTTGCGGGCTTCCCCCCTGCAGGTTAATCGTAAAAGCCAGAAGACCTTTCTTATGCCAATTATCCATCTCCTTCAGAAAATCACGTGTATTTCGGTTGGCATCCCAGATTTTGGTGTCTGGATACGCCCAAAGCGAGCGTGTGGAATCGTTTAGGTCGTCAAAGATACCCTGGACCATCCTTGAATTCGGAAGTAGTCCTTCCAATCTATACCCTTTCCATGATTTTCCCTTAAATGTGGGTTGGCCATTGATCAGGAATTTCTCGCTATTGATTGAGATTGTTGTTTTCCTTTTCATTGGAGAAGGAAATGGGTTGAATGCCGATGATAAATTGTAAGAAAGAAATAATAGAAATATTAGAAATATTTTGTTTTTGGGTAAAAATATAAATTGTCCTTTCATAACTAAATAAGAATAAGAATCAATGAATTTGAATAATACATAAAACTAAAAAAAAGAAACGAAGTCTATTCAGAATTGTCAAGGTTTCGGATCTTTTTGATCGTATCTTTTCGTGAGATCAGCATCGGGATCGAAACCCCAGCGGCAAGTGACATTAGGATAAACATGGTTTTCAATCCGTTACTTGTTGTTTCGGCCAATATTTGATGATAGGTCGGGTCGGTTACGGCAGTTCCTGCCAATTTGATCAAACCGAGCATCATCCTGTAGGCAAACGCACCGGGAACCATTGGGATTACCGATGGGATGGAAAACACCAATGGTGGGGCATGTTTGTTGTGGGCGGCAGAAACACTAAGTACCCCGATCACAGCAGCTCCTGCAAGGGTTGCCACCACTATTCCAATGTTGGCCTGCATCAATAAAAGTTTTGTCATTCCTCCTGCCGCACCTAACATCCATATGACAATTAAAGTGCGTTGCGGGACGTTAAAAAGAACCGCAAAACCCAGGGCTGCGAAACCGAACCAAATACCCTTTTCGAGTATCATTAATAAATCCAATACCATAATTATTGCTTATTTTGTCATTTCGAACTAACTCCCTATATAACAATCCATTTCAAAATATTTCCAATTAATATTACAACCTATTTCAATCTATTTCAACATATTTCAATCTATTTCCCCTTCCTATATTCCATAAATCTGCATCGCGATCATCAAACCCAATGCAATGGCGAAAGCCATGACTAGCCCATTAATTCCCCTTATCACCCCATTTAAAGTATTACCATCAATGAGGTCGGTTAAAGAGTTGATTAACGGAACCCCTGGGATGAGAAAAAGCACGGAGGTTGCCAGGGCATGTTCCGGTGAGTCGCCTATTCCAAGCTTTACAGACAAACCTGAAACCATGGATGCTGCAAAAGATGCAAATACAATGGCGAGATAGGGGTTGAACCTCTTTTTTAAAGATTCCTGTCTGATAAAAAGTCCGAAGAAAGTGGCAACAAAAGCAACCAGCAATTCCAATCCCTGGCCACCAAACAACCGACAAAATGAAGCCCCTGCCAATGCCACCGTTGACAAGACAACCAAACGCGGATAATGGGGCAATGCAATCAGCCGATCAATTTCCTTATTGATTTGTTCCACAGTTAGTTTCTCCTCCACTACGCGCCAACTCATCCTGCTGATCCCGGAGACGACTTTAAAATTGACTCCATGTGGGGGCGTCCGTCTTACACTGCTCGAAAAGCTCATGGTATCCCCTTCAGCAACAGTCAGGATGAGCGACCGACTGGTAATCAGCAGTTCCACATCATAACCAAGTGCTTCGGCAATCCGGTTTACAGTGATTCTAACCCGTCCAGTGCTTGCACCGCAACTCATCAGCAATGTCCCCAAATCAAGCAACATCTCCTCTGCTGCCTTTACTTTTTCGATATTGTTCCCGCTCATTTTACAAAAATGTTAAATTGTGCGATAAAGCTGTTAAAGGTGCAAAACTACCACCAAATGTAATAATAGTTTAAAATCATTTGTTTGAACAAACAATTTAGTTTTTTCTGAAACAAATTTTATTTTTATACGTTCTAAATAACAAAAGAAAATAATTTATTTATAAACGTTTAATATTTAGTTTTATGAAAAGACATGAATTTCTTTCAGTTCTCGGCATATCGGCAAGCACAGTAATTTTTGCCCCTTTTTTAACTTCCTGTAGTAAAAGTAGCGGAGTAGCAGCAGATCCTGTAGTTCCGCCAAGTACAGGTGTCGATTTCACTTTGGACCTTACCGTTGCAGCCAACGCAGCCTTGCTGACCAATGGAGGGTCATTGATCAAAAATAACATCATTGTGGCCAAAACTTCAACTGGAGTTTATTATGCAGTCGCATCGGCTTGTACACATGAAGGTGCAGCAATTCAATTCGACAATGCAAACACGCGTTTTATTTGTTCAAATCAGTCTGCAGGCCATGCGTCAAAGTTTACGACCTCCGGAGCTGTTTCTTCAGGGCCGGCTGGATCCGCATTGAAATTGTACAGCACGGCTTTATCAGGAACTTCGTTGAGAATTTTTGGATAATCACTTGAATATGAGACAATTTAAAGATTTAAAGATTGAGTAAAACATTTTAAAAATAGAAAAATTTATATTTCTATCCATTTCCATCTATTTCATTTTTTGAAATCATTTCCAAGTTAAAAGTTAAAAGTTCCTATAAATTTACTTTCTTGTCGATAAGATATTGGTTTCGTTCGGCTGCACTACGTGAAATCAGTTCACCAAGAAAACCTGCTAGGAACAATTGTGTTCCTAGTATCATTGAGGTGAGTGCCAGATAGAAATAGGGACTTTGCGTGATCCGCTCAATCAGTATGCCATGAGCCAGATTGTAAACTTTATAACCCCCAAGCCAGGTCACGGCAAAAAATCCGAATACAAACATTAAAGAACCCAATGTACCAAAAAGGTGCATTGGTCTTTTTCCAAACCGCGAAATAAACGAAATCGACATCAGGTCGAGGTAACCGAAAATGAAGCGGCTCAACCCAAATTTTGTGACTCCATATTTACGGGCCTGGTGTTGGACCGGAACTTCGCCAATTTTCGAAAAACCAGCTTGTTTGGCCATATATGGGATATAACGGTGCATTTCACCATAAACCTCTATGCTCTTCACCACATCCTGCCTGTAAGCTTTTAGACCGCAATTGAAGTCGTGCAGCTTAATTCCGGTCACATAGCTTGCAGTCGCATTGTAAAGTTTACTGGGAACCGTTTTGGTAAATGGATCAAACCGTTTCTTTTTCCATCCAGAAACAAGATCGAACCCTTGGTCCCTGACCATCTTGTAAAGAATGGGAATTTCCTCAGGGCTATCCTGAAGGTCGGCATCCATGGTGATGACAACTTCCCCTTTGGACTCCTCAAAACCGGTATGTAGAGCAGCCGATTTCCCATAATTCCTTCTGAAACGAACCCCTTTTACGTGAAAGTCCTGATCGGCTATATTTTCAATCAACGGCCAGGAGCCGTCATTACTGCCGTCGTCGATCAGGATGATTTCGTATGTAAAAAGATTTTCCGCCATAACATGAGTGATCCATTGGAGTAGCTCAGGCAATGAGTCCACTTCGTTATAGAGCGGAATGATAACTGATATATCCATATGATTTTTACTCAACAATTACTCAATACCGTGGAACGGATCTTTCGGTTCTCTTTTAAAGAAAAGGGCAATGATCAGTGAGAAAATAAAACCCATCAGGGTAATTGAAAAAATCATTGACAAAGAATAGGTAAGTGGAGTCATGAATTTCCGGTACATTAGCATGAGCATATCCACCTGTGCATCTTTAGCCCCACTTTTTAACAATTGCTCTTCAAGGAAAATCAAAAATTTTTCAATCAAAGTTTTGTCAACGATCTTAAAAAGTACAAAGGTGAAAAAGGCAAGTATCAGGGAAGCAAAAAGGGAGTTTAAAGTTCCAAGTCCCAGAGCGCGGCTATAACTCAGTCCAGCGTCAGGATCTTTTTGCCTGAAAGCGTACATTGTCCAAACAGTGGCACCAATTATTAAAGCATAGGATATGTATCCACTTGCCTGGGCAAAAGGGAAGCCGCTGACGTAAAAGATCACAGAATTTAAAATCAGGGCCAAACCAAGAAACAGGCCGCTCGTCATGGCCATCTGTTTTACTGAATTACTTTGATTTTCCATAACAGTATTGTTTTTGATACAAACATAAAACAAATAAACTTTATTTGAACCCAATCAGATCAATTTGTTAAAAGGCAAAAATAAAAAGCAACCATTTATATCTATGTATTTCAATACATTACAATATATTTCTTAAATATATGCCGTTAAACTTTTTTTTTATTTGGTACGCAAGGTTTTTTTTCTACTTTTGCGGCGGGTAAGTCCTGCACGACCAGCTCCTGTTGAATTCCTCCAGGGCCGGAAGGCAGCAAAGGTAAATGGTCGTAGCGGTGCGATGCAGGTAGCTTACCCACCCGCCGAATTAGCTCAGTTGGCCAGAGCACGTGATTTGTAATCTCGGGGTCGTCAGTTCGAATCTGACATTCGGCTCATCAAGTTCTTTTAATGTCTTAAGGGGAGATACCAAAGCGGCCAACTGGGGCAGACTGTAAATCTGCTGGCGTACGCCTTCGTAGGTTCGAATCCTGCTCTCCCCACATTTTCACCTTCAGGAACCAATTACAAGCGGGAGTAGCTCAGTTGATAGAGCATTAGCCTTCCAAGCTGAGGGTCGCGGGTTTGAGTCCCGTCTCCCGCTCTATTTTACAAAATCAACTTACCAATCCCCTTCCAGTTCCCACTAAAATAGGCTTTATCCAACCGGCCAAGAAATGTGTTGTCCTTTTTGTTGAGGCCGAGTTCCATCAAGTCGTGATAAAGATAAAGTTGCAGCCAATAACCATAGCTGTATTTTTGCTGGGTTGATTTAGGATTTCGCATCAGACTGTACCAACTCAAGTTGATGCCAGCTTTTTCAGCAATTGCACAAGCGTCGAGGGCATTTTTCCACATATGATCGGATACTTCCGTATTCAGTGAAACAAGGTCCTTATAACTCATTGCAGCAGTATTGATTACCTTATTGCGATCGTCAATGCCCAGTTTTTTCAGGGAAACAGTATGTTCAAAGATCGTGTCACCGTCGAGATCATACGATATCTCATCCAAAAAACCATTGTTGTCGGTATCTGAATACTTCAGTGTTGAGAATACTTTGGGTTCAACTTGCAACCTTCCACTTCCATAACCATCATACAATCCACCAAATCCCTGATAACTAAAAGCATTCTGATCGATCCGCCAACAACCCCATTCCGCGCCATAAAGGTGGATCCTGCCATCGAATTTACCGACATATAGGTTTCCTTTTCCTGAATTGTCCATGTCCCATTCACCCCTGTCGCCGGAGGCATCAGCCTGGGCATTGTTGTCGATACCGCCTTTTCGGGCACCTATGGCAAACATATTTTTGGGCTCGTACAATTCGACTCGTTCCCAACGGTTACAATCATCGTCCTCGTCGAAGGTGAAGTAAACCGATTTCCATTTGCCCCGGTTGAAAACAAGGTCCCATGCCGATTGATGGTCCGGATAGATCAGTTCCGAGATCTGCCGCCAGCGTGGGTCCATAAACATCGTATCGGCTGCAGGAAGTCCGCGCATGTTGTTGAACGGATGTACCTGATCCATGTAATTGAAACCTCCGCCACGGAAATGGATGGTCATATCCAAATCAAACTCATTTTGCACTGCATTGTCATTGTCGAGGTCGAAGGAAAGCGAAGCCCAGTCGATATTTCCGCTTAACTTCATATTTTCAGGAGTATTCGGAAGTGTCCTGTCATTCACAATCGGAGGTGAATCGCACAAACGGATTGCCATTTCTGTCAGCCCATCGTGGTCGGGATCATAAAAAAGAAATGGATTTTCCCAGTTCAGGCGCACATCGTTCATTTTATCGGTGGTGGTGTGCATCTTCAGGAACATGCTTTTCCCATGGTAATCTTCAAAAAAATCTGACTGCCCATTGTGTACCCAGCACCTCAACTGGAAAGTATTCCAGTCAATATAATTGAATATATTATCGACATCGGTATCCAGCACCCACATATAATGCCCAGGTCCCCAGGCTGATTTGTTGTCTTTGGCGACATAGTCAACCACCACCTGCATATCGGCTTTGCCGTCGTTATTTGTGTCGTTCCAGTCGATCACAAGGTCGTTGTAGCTACCGAACCTACCATCCTTGTCCCTGTCAACCATCAGGCAATCATTGTCAGTATCACCTTCTGTATCAGTCCACTTCATGTCATCATCATCATCGATCCACCTGATTGGCGTATTGTTGATTGTCAACGTTTCTAAGACATCAGGATCGCCGTCCTTGTCAAGATCTGTAAATTTGATCTTCGTTCCGGCAGGTGCAGGGGGTATCCGATAGGAGTTCAACGGAATATTTGAGTTCCAATAGGATTTGGGATTTTGACCCATAATGCTGAAAGACAGACTAATAAAAACTGAAATAAAAATATATTTTCTCATATTGATTGAATTATTTTTTAAGCACTTTGTTAATTTCCTCAATGAATTAGTGTGTAACCTATTGATATTAAATCGCCAATAATCAATACATTCATGATTTCATCGGTGTTTGCAGCAATTACAATTAAAACAGGTATTCGTTTGTCGGAACCAACCTTACCGTAAGTCCATCCTTTTCAAAAATATCCTTCTGGTAAAAAGTAACGATCAACCCTTCTGCTTTTTTAAAGAATTTCATCGCTTCCACTAACCCCGAATATTCCCTTTGAAAGTTCATGTCGTCTATCCGATAGCAAACTTGTACCAATTCCTCCACTTTGTCGAGATTCAGGGCTACGAAATCACATTCTCCTTTTTCCTTGAAAAAGTAAAGCTTGTCGAATTTGCGCCTTAGGTGCAGGAAAATCAGGTTTTCGAACCTTTGTCCCAGGTTGTCGGTAAAAAGGGTTGCAACTTCTGAGATAAAACCTGTGTCCATCGAATAAACCTTCTTTGGGTTACGTGCCTGCGATTTTAAAGATATCCATAATATTTGGACAACATCATCCAAAATATTTGAAGGAAAATACTTTTTAAGAAAACCCTGGCTTCCACAAATGGAAACCAGGGTTTATTTGAATTGAATGATTCGCTCGTAAAAGCCGCAAAACCTATTTAACGGTTATCTTTCCGCGGTCGACAACGACCTGATTGAAATCGGGTCCGTTGTAGCCATGGTTGGTCACAACAACCGAAAGTCCGAACGATCCTGCTGTTTTATAGGTGTATGAACAATACCAACCGCCTGCGGTTTGCGACGTTTTCAAACCTTTTGCACCGATCAGTCCATAGTCGGTATAGTTATCACTGACGCTTAGGACCGGATGATTGAACATATCGATCGAATCGGCATAGGTTAAACCACCATCAAGGCTTAGCTTCTTTTTCATAACCGTCCTGACCCCACCTGGCCAGATTGAACAAATGTCGGCACTTGTAAGGACCACAAATTTAACGGCTTTGTTGATCTTTACTTCGGTTACCAATGAATCTTTGCCACTTTTGTCTGTCATGTACATTTTTACATCATTGACAGAAGGTGCAGATATGGTGTCTTCTTTCAGGCATGAAGTGAGCGAAAGAGAGATTCCCAGCATTAACAAAAATATTATCCTTTTCATTTTTCTCTTTTTTATCTGATTAATATCCGGTGTTCTGGGTTAAAGTAGGGTCCTTCTCGATTTCCCCGACAGGAATTGGCAATATAAGCTGATATTCAGCAATTGGTCCGGTGATGTAAATTTTGTCATCATAATCCACTTTGGTCATCAGGCTCTTGGTTATGACCGGAATAGCTTTTCCAGTCCTAACAAGGTCAAAGTACCGATGTCCTTCAAAAGCCAGTTCCATACGGCGTTCGTGCAATATCTGGTCAATGTTAAGATCTGCTTCATTGATCAAAGCAGTTGGCCTGACACGTGCCCTTACCTGATTGAAATACATAACCGCATCTGTTTTTTGACCGTTTAGCATCAACGCTTCGGCGTACATCAGCAGTGCATCCGCATAGCGAGAGACCATGTAGTTATTATCGGAACCAGTATTTACATAGTTTTTAACCGTGCTTGAGGTTGGACAAAGCTTACAAGCCCAGGCCTGAATAGGCGGGGTATCGCCCGGACATTTACCGGAATCGACACTGGCGGTATAACGTGTTAATTCATTGCTATTTACAAAATCCCTCATTAGGTTATGTTCCACCAATAACTGATTGCTTGAAGGAGCTGACAAACGTTTGCCAATGTCAACACCCATCCATTTGAACCAGTAGCTTGGTTGACCTGCAGAAACATTGTAGTTGACCTCAAAAATAGACTCTGCATTAAACTTGTTATTCGTGGCAAAGATGGTACTATAGACCGGAAGCAACGAATAGGTTCCAGCCGATTTGTCAACGATCAGTTTCTTCAGGGTCTCGGCAGCTTTTGTCGGATTGTTCATCGTGAGGTAAACCTTTCCAAGAATGGTCAGTGCAGCACCTTTGGTTGCCCTGGCCTCTTCGTTTTTAAGCGCTGCATCACCCTTTTTATAGCAATTCGCATAAGCAAATTCGAGATCAGGAATAATTACGGTGTTATAAATATCGGTAACTGGAGCACGGCCAATTCCAAAAGCTGTATTGGGATCGTCAAAATGCGCAACTACTTTAGGCAAATTGCCATAAATCCTGACAAGGTTGAAATAGCTCAGTGCCCGAAGAAAACAGGCTTCCCCACGATATGCTTTCACAAGGGCATCTTCTGTAGCATCTTTTGGTTTATAATTGTCAATGATTGCAATGATATTGTTGCAATTCACGATCATTTTATAAGAGTTGTTCCAGATATTTCCTTGTGAATCGTTATTGGTTTTCTGAAAAATATGCCAGACACTGCTCCAACCGAAGTCCTTCCCATCGTCCGACATTAACTCCGTGATCAAAGGTAAGTCGCCTTGGTTATAAATGCTCTGCAGGTATTTATAGCAAGCGATTAAGCCGGTCTTTATTTCTGCAGGGTTGTTAAAATAGGACCCTGTTGACAACGCATCTTCGGGTTGTTTGTTCAGAAATTCTTCCGAGCAGCCAAACAACAGCATTGTAAGTATAAATAGTGAAAATATTTTTTTCATATCGTTGAATTGTTATTTTTCAATTTACAGTGAAATGTTCAGACCAAAAGAAATTGTCCTTGCCAACGGATAAGATCCACGATCTATACCTTGAGAGGTTGTTTGGTCCCCTTTGTAGTTCGTTTCCGGATTAAAACCAGGAAATTTCGTAATAAAGAAAGCATTTTGAATGGTAGAATATACTCTGACATTGGAGAATCCACCCATCCTTGCCAGGTTTTTTGGTAAAGTATATCCAAGTGATATATTCTGAATGTTCACGTAAGTTCCTTTATAAATAAGCGTTCCTGACAGGTCCGTACCTTCGTAGTTTTTACGTGTCGGTGCAGGATATTTGGCATCGGTACGGTCGGGACGCCAGTAATTGTTATAGTATTCTGCAGTAGTATTCATCGTACCATTACCGCGACCGAAAACACCTGTATATTCCAACATATTGATGTCGCCACCCTGAACACCATTCATCTGGACAGATAAGTCAAAACCTTTGTATTCAAACGAGTTGGTCATACCCCAAACAAAATCGGGAATCGACGAACCAATAATTGTATTGTCGCTGCCATCAATGATCCCATCACCGTTTACGTCGGCAACTTTTGGCATACCAGGTGAGGTGCGGTTTTTCCAAAGTGGATTTGAAGCATTGACAATTGGCAATGTTTTTACTTCTTCCCAATTCCGATATACGCCCAGGTTCACCATACCCCAAAGGCCTGCCAATGGTTTTCCTTCGGTTGTGTAACAGTTGTCGATAATCAATGGCCGTTTGTCTTTCCCAATATCCAATACCTGGTTCCGGTAGTACGAAACATTAAAATCGGTTGACCATTTAAATACCCCCGTCATATTTTTGGTATTCAACGACCATTCATAACCACGGTTGCGCATCGACCCGATGTTGGCCATGTAAGAACCAAAACCCGTAATGGTTGGCAATGGCATGTTGAACAACATGTCGGTAGTTTTACGGTAAAAATAATCGACACTTAGGGTGATCCTGTTATTGATCAGTTGCATATCGGCACCAAGGCTATAATCGGTGGTCGTTTCCCAACCCAATTTTGAATTGGCAACTTTGCTGTCAAGGTATCCTGCAGATACGGTTGAGCCTTGTCCTAAAATGTAGGAAGTTGAATTTAAAGTGCTTAAAGCCTGATAATCACCAATCCTGTCATTTCCGATAACACCCCATCCTCCACGGATTTTCAAATCAGTTACATATTTTTTAAGCGGTTCAAAGAATTTCTCATCCGAAGCCCGCCATGCGACAGACATTGATGGGAAAACACCCCATCTTTTATCCTGGCCAAACCGCGAAGAACCGTCACGCCGAACAGAACCTGTAAAATAATACCGACCGGCATAATTGTACATTACACGGCCAAAGCTCCCGATCATGGTCTGTGATGAACGGTTTGTCCTAGCATCGTTCTGGGCATTCAGGATTGTGGTTGCCTGGTTTAATGTGGGGATCAAATCCGTAGGATAATCGTATTTATTGATGTAAGTACTTCTATAAGAGGTTTCTTCTGTAGAATAACCCGCCATGGCGGTCACTGCATGTTTGCCGAAATTCTTTTGATAAGTCAGGAAGTTTTGTGAATTCCAATAAAGACGGGTGTTGGTTTGATTTGTCCCTTGCGACCGTGAGAAGGTTTGTGAAGCATTCGGAGTGGCATTCGGCAAGAAGAAATTTTGCTCCCAATACCTGAACTCCGTATGAAATTCTGACCTGAACTTCAGATCTTTGAGAATATTGACTTCCCCATACAAAGTTGAAAGGCTTTTGGCTGTCCTTCTTTTATCCGTTTTCATAAACTGATGCAACGGATTGACAAAGGTGTTTAGATTCCAGTCGTACCAGCTATCAAGAACTGTTCCCCAATACATTGGATTCCCCTGATCATCCCTTGCGTTTAAAATCGGCGGCATTGCGATTGCATTGTAAAATGGGTTGGAATTGCTCCCACCTTCAGTATTCGACAATACACTTAAATTTTCAAGGGATGGTGCGAGCAATAACCCTACTTTTACTTTGTCGCTGATTTTAAGGTCAACATTGGCACGGAATGAAATCCTATCGTACCCTGACGTAGGAACAATCCCTTCCTGGTTAAAATAACCACCCGAAACCATATAGGAAACATTGTCGGTGCCACCAGAAGCCGAAAGTTGAAAATCGTTCACTTTTCCAACCCGTGTAATCACATCCTGCCAGTCGGTATCGTAAGGCATAGCTTTTGTTTCAGGTGTAACTGTGATCCAGCGGGCATGTTTGGATCCAGCCTGGGCCATAGCCGAAGCATGTTGCGAGTATTTGGCCCAGTTGGCAATCCTTGTTGCATCAGGGTCGGTCCATTGCCATTGCGGTACTTTCGGATCGTTGGTACCAAAGTTCGGATCTTCAATGATATAGGCATTAGCACGTGCATCGTCCATGTATTTCAGGAAATCCTCACGGCCAAGGACATCAATTTTATTGATCATCTTTTCGAATCCGGTACTCACATTTACGTTAATGGAAGGTTTACCCGATTTCCCTTTTTTGGTCGTGATCAGGATGACACCACTCGCAGCCTGAGTTCCGTAAATAGCGCTTGAAGAAGCGTCCTTAAGGACTTCTATTGACTCTATGTCAGCAGGATTTATTGCATTTAAAGGGTTTTCGTTCTTGTTGAACGAATCTTTCATTGGGAAACCGTCAATGACCACCAATGGACTTGTACCCCCATTGATTGAGCTTACACCACGGATAACAATATTGGAACCACCACCTGGAGCGGCGTTGGTATTTGAAATCCGTACACCAGCCATTTTCCCCGAAATGGCCTGAGTAAAATTTGATACTGGTTTGTCCTTTAAATCTTCCGATGAAACCGATGAAATTGCAGTGGATACATCCCTTTTCTTCTGGGCACCATAACCAATCGCCACAATTTCTTCAATCCCAATGGAAGCATCCTCAAGAATGATATTGAACGTGAGTTTGTTACCAATTACGACCTCTTGCGATTTCATTCCGACAAAAGAAACAGAAATCGACTTTACCCCCTCGGGAACCATAAATGTGAAATTGCCGTCAATGTCGGTTGTTACACCTGAAGTCGTCCCTGTTCCAATTACAGATACCCCGGGAAGTGGACCTCCCGTTGAGTCTGTTACTTTACCGGATATCTTTTTCCCTTTTTGCTGTGCTTCTGCTTTTGCCATCAGCATAATATTGGTGCCTTCCATAGCATAAACAATGCCCATGTTACTGAACATATTGGTAAGAACCTCTGCAACAGATTGGTTTTCGGCATCTACCGAAACTTTCCGATTTAGGTCCAACTCATTTTTGTCATATACAAACAGATAGTCTGTCTGGCTTTCTATTGCATCAATTACTTTAATAATATTTGTATTTTTCATGGCGATTGTCACTTTGGCAACCTGCGATTTCACATCGGTGGCAAAAAGTGACGAGGCAAACACCATAATCAATAAAAATGTTGTTCTCATCCTTCGAATAAGTTGTTTAGTTGAGTCAAAGAGTTCCTTTGACAAATAAATTTTCATACATTTGTTGTTTGATGATTGATACTTGAATTTTGTTTTAGCGAACTTTTTGGGTATCGACCCTAAGCCGGTAAATGTTAGCGCATTTATCGGCTTTTTCATGAACTTTTACTTACTGCATAGGCAAATATTTTGATTGTTGGACATTGTTCGTGATTATTCTATCGTAATGATATTGAGCTTATCATCGATTTTAAACCGAAAATTGTTATTGATCTGCAGAACTTTCAGGATATGTTCCACACCATCCTTGGTCCGGAATTTTCCAGTACAACGATAATCCCGGAAACGGTCATTTTTCACATTAATGGCAAGGTCAAAATAAAGTTCAAGCTTTCTCACCATATCAGGAAACGATTCATTGTCAAAACTGATGATCCCATCTTTCCACAGGAAATGGTTACGATGGGTTATTGGTGCTGTAATAAGCTGGTTATTATTTAAATAGATTCGTTCATCAGGCTTAATGGAAATACCTTTTTCGCTGCCAGGTTTCATTACCTCAACAGCACCCTCTATTAAGGAAGTTTCAAAAATGCCCTTACCGGAATAAGCCATTAAATTGAATTGCGTCCCTAAAACCCGGACATCGTATTTTTCTGTTTTAACAATAAATGGCTTTGATTTATTGGATGTTACATTAAAATAGCCTTCACCATCCATCTTTACTTCGCGAAATTGCCCCGAAAATTGGTTGGGGAAAGTCAGGGTCGTTTTGGCATTCAGCCATACTTTTGTTCCATCAGTCAGGGTCAACTCTGCTCTTTGGCCTGCCGGGACATGAAGGGTCTGCATCACGATAGGCGATAAAACCTGCTTCACAGGATAAACGTACCGGAAACCAACAAATGCCAAAAGCATTACTGCAGCAATTTTCAAAGCTTCAAGTATTGTCCGTTTCAACGAAAAAACCTTTGTTTTTTTAATAGGAGGTTGTGCCGCATTTGTAAAGGTTGGTTCGTGCCAAATGGTGATATCCTGAATTTTGCGCAACCGCAGGTACTCTTTCATATTTTCAGGACTTTGATCCAACCACGTAGTGATCGTTTCCCTCTCCTGGTCTGTGACTTTTCCCCCGATGTATTTTAACAGCAATTCGATGTTCATAGTTGCAAGTAATCCGGTTAATCAAAGGTGTCCAATAATCCCCTTTCGATAATCAGAACGATTCACAACGAGAAATCACTAGTTAAAAAAACAATATTTTTTTATTTAAGGAATGCAAGTGCGGCCAATAAAGGCAGATAGTCGCTTAAGGAAACTCTCAACTCTTTAACAGACTGCATGATGTGATAATCTACACCTTTGATGGATATTCCAAATAATTCAGCAATTTCTTTGTGTGGTTTGTTTCCAAAACGGCTGAGCAGGAAAATTTCTCGGGTTTTTTCGGGGAGGGAATTAAGGGTTGACTCAAAAATCGTCTGTACTTCATTCGAAAAGATATCGCTGGGGTCACAGGCTTCAAGTGCCGAAGTCCGAATCTCCAGCTCCCTGTTGAAACTTTCGGTGATGGCATCATGTACAGCCTTTCTAACAACCTGGTGCTTAAGATAATCGAGTGAACTGTTTTTCAAAATCGTAAAAAGGAAAGGGGCTATCGGATCGATTGGTTCAATTTTAATCCTCTCCCATAATTTGATCAATGCTTCCGCAGCAATGTCCTCGGCCGCCAAATCATCATGGATATACGATTTAACAAACAGGACTGATTTCCTGTAAAAAGTCACATAAATCTCATTAAAACTATTAATTGGAGCAGGGTACATTTACCATTTTTGAAAAGGCAAACTTAGGGAATTTTAACGTTTACAGTGAATGTTTTGTCACTATGAAGAAATAAATAATTGAAATGCCTATTTTTACATCCGTATAACACTATAATGCTTGTATATCAATAACATATGAAATCAAATAATCCAGTAATCTATATTTATGAGGTCATCAGGGTCATTAATGGTATCCCAGTTTTTCTTGAAGACCATCTTGACCGTTTGAACCGTTCTGCCCTTTTGGCTGGTTTTAAAAATCTTCAGGGATCAGATGAAATTTCCAAACGGATCAAGAATTTTATAGCATCTGAAAAAAAGGACATCGGTAACATCAAACTTGGTTTTTCTTTCAGTGATCCTGATGCTGGACCTGAATTTACTTTAAGTTTTATCCCACACTACTATCCTAAGACTGAAGAGTACATCAACGGAGTAAAAGTTGGTTTGATCATTGCTGACAGGCCAATGCCAAACGCCAAAATCCAACATGATGATATCAGGGAACGTGCCAACCATGCCATGGAAATAAACGGACAGTTTGAGGTGCTGCTCGTCGATTCGGAGGGCAATATCACAGAGGGGAGCCGGTCAAATGTGTTTTTTATCAAAGATGGGAAGCTTTATTCAGCTCCTGGCGAAAAGATACTTCAGGGAATTACGCGTATCAAGGTTTTGGATATTTGCAGGAAACAAGGAATTGAGGTAATCGAAACAGATATACCAGCCAACAGTTTAGGACAATTTGAAGCGGCATTTCTGACTGGAACATCACCAAAAATACTTCCCATCTCCACAATCGAAAATTTCAAATACGAAACAAAACTTCCTTTGTTAATCAAATTGCAGAATGAGTATAACATATTAATAGATAGGTATATCCAAAGAAAAAATAGATTTCACCATTGATCCCCAATTTTCGAAAAGCAAGAGGATATTAATGTAAATAATTAGATTATAATACATTACGATCCATTTTATTTCAATGTATTTCATCAAAAAAAAAGCACCCGATATTGGGTGCTTTTTTTTTGATTGATTTCAGATATTATTCCACTACCGGAACGTCCCAATTCATATTGGCCATTCGTTGGTAAGAGCGGTACCTCCATTTTGCATTCTCTTCGGCAGCTTTAAACAATTCGTCAGCCTCAGCAGGGAACGATTTTTTGAGCGCAGTATAACGCACCTCACTGTTCAGATAGGCCTGGAATTTGCTCCAATCGGGTTCTTTAGAATCGAGCTGAAACGGATTCTTGCCCTCTGCTTCCAATAATGGATTGAAGCGGTACAAATGCCAGTAACCACATTCAACAGCCAATTTTTCCTCTTCCTGGGTACGACCCATCGAACGTAAACCGTGGGCAATACATGGGGCATAAGCAATCACAATAGATGGGCCAGGATAAGCCTCAGCTTCACGCATCACTTTAAGTACTTGTGCGTTATTGGCGCCCATGGCAACTTGTGCAACATAGATATAACCATAAGTCATTGAAATTGCACCAAGGTCTTTTTTGCGGATACGCTTACCTGAGGCGGCAAACTTTGCTACTGCACCAACCGGGGTTGACTTGGAAGCCTGCCCACCAGTATTTGAATAAACTTCGGTATCCAGAACCAAAACATTGATGTCGGTACCGGAAGCAAGAACGTGGTCAAGGCCTCCGTAACCAATATCATAAGCCCAGCCGTCACCACCAAATACCCATATGGATTTCTTGACAAGGTATTGGCTCAAAGACAACAATTCCTGTGCATATTTGGCATTGTTCCCTTTGAGAACTTCAAGTACAACCTTGGAAGCAGCTTCAGAAGCGGCAGCATTGTTGCGCCCTTCGATCCACGCCGTGAAAGCCGCTTTTTCAGCCTCAGAAACGCCATTCTCCATAGCAACCTTCATAATCGATTTGATCCTGTCGCGGCTTGCATTGACCCCTTCCGACATACCAAAACCATATTCAGCATTGTCCTCGAACAAAGAATTTGCCCAGGCTACACCGTGACCTGACTCATCGTTCTTGCAATATGGGGTTGCTGGAGCTGAACCACCATAGATGGATGAACAACCCGTAGCATTAGAAACCATCATCCGCTCGCCAAAAAGCTGCGTAATCAATTTAATATAAGGTGTTTCACCACAACCAGCGCAAGCACCCGAGAATTCGAACAATGGCTGCGCAAACTGTGAATTTTTAATTGTCTTGTCTTTTTCGACCAATTTATCCTTGTAGGTAACATTGGCAGCAAAATGATCCCAACGTGCGATCTGTGCACTTTGTGACTCAATTGGTTTCATGATCAAGGATTTCTGTTTCGACGGGCAAACATCGGCACAGTTACCGCAACCGGTACAATCAAGTGGGGCAACCTGAATCCTGAACTGATAAGCAGCAAATTGTTTTCCATTCACTTTAATGGTTTCCGTTCCGGCAGGAAGTGCAGCCAATTCGGTCTGATCAATCAGGAACGGACGGATGGCTGCGTGAGGGCAAACATACGAACATTGGTTACACTGGATACAATTTTCAGGAATCCATTCAGGAACGTCAACAGCAATACCACGTTTTTCGAATGCCGTGGTCCCGGAATAGAAAGTACCATCTTCGATACCATTGAAGGTTGAAACCGGAAGGTCATCACCTTTTTGAGCATTGATCACATCCACAACATTCTTAATAAATGCAGGACGAGTGGAATTATCTTCAGCAGCAACTACAATCTGGGCCCATTCGGCCGGAACTGCAATTTTCTGAACATTGTTACCACCAGCATCAACAGCCGCAAAGTTCATGTTTACAATCGCTTCACCCTTCATACCATACGATTTCACGATCGCTTTTTTCATCTGTTCCTGTGCCAGTACGTATGGGATCACATTGGTAATCCTGAAGAAGGCAGCCTGCATGATGGTATTAGTACGACCACCCAAACCTAGGTCCGCAGCGAGTTTTGTACCGTTGATGGTGTAGAAATTGATCTCTTTTTCAGCAAGATATTTCTTCATTGCATCGGGCAACCTCAGTTTTACCTCTTCTTCATCCCAGATTGTGTTCAAAAGAAATGACCCGCCTTTCTTTAAACCTTTTAAAACATCATAAAGGTTGATATAGGCCTGAACATGACAGGCAACAAAGTCGGGAGTTGTAATTAAATAGGTCGATCGGATGTGACTATCGCCAAAACGAAGGTGGGAAGCGGTAAAACCACCTGACTTTTTCGAGTCGTAGGCAAAATAAGCCTGGCAATATTTATCAGTAGCAGTACCAATAATTTTGATCGAGTTTTTGTTGGCACCAACGGTACCGTCAGAACCCAATCCATAAAATTTAGCTTCATAAATATCTTCTGAAGAAACTTTTATTTCAGGGATCAATGGCAACGAATGGAAGGTAACGTCATCCTCGATACCGATCGTGAAATTATTCTTGGGTTCGTTCATTTCCAGGTTCTTGTAAACCGCGATAATCTGAGAAGGGGTTACGTCTTTGGAACCTAATCCATAACGGCCACCGACAATCTCAGGGGCGTTTGGTTTGCCATAGAAAGCATCACGGAGGTCAAGGTACAAAGGTTCGCCATTTGCTCCGGGTTCTTTTGTACGGTCAAGCACTGCAATCCTTTTAACAGTCGAAGGCATCACATTCATCAGGTATTTCACAGAGAACGGACGGTACAGATGGACACTAATCATACCCAATTTCTTTCCCTGTGCATTCAGGTAATCAATTGTCTCGCGAATGGTTTCGTTTACGGAACCCATGGCAATAATAATGTTTTCAGCATCTTCTGCACCATAATAGGTAAACGGATGGTAAACCCTTCCAGTCAGTTTTGTAATTTCCTGCATATAAGCCTCAACCATATCAGGAACTACATCATAAAACTTATTGCCGGCCTCCCTGGCCTGGAAGAAAATATCAGGATTCTGAGCAGTACCCCGTGTAACAGGATGTTCAGGATTTAAAGCACGTTCGCGGAAAGCTTTAAGTGCATCCATGTCAATCAGATCCGCAAGATCACACTGGTTGATCGCTTCGATTTTCTGGACCTCGTGGGAAGTACGGAAACCATCGAAGAAATTCATAAACGGAACACGGCTCTTGATGGTTGCAAGGTGGGCCACACCACTTAAGTCCATTACTTCCTGAACCGAACCGGAAGCCAACATTGCAAACCCGGTCTGACGACAAGAATAAACATCACTATGGTCACCGAAAATCGACAAGGCATGACTTGCCAATGCGCGGGCACTGATGTGGAAAACCGTTGGCAATAATTCGCCTGCGATCTTGTACATATTTGGGATCATGAGCAATAAGCCCTGAGATGCAGTATAGGTGGTCGTAAGGGAACCTGCCTGTAATGCACCATGAACAGCTCCGGCAGCACCACCTTCGCTCTGCATTTCAGCAAGGCGGACAGGTTGGCCAAATATATTCTTGCGGCCATTGGCAGCCCACTCATCAACCACCTCTGCCATAGTGGAAGAGGGAGTAATAGGATAAATACAGGCAACCTCGCTAAACATGTAGCTGATGTAGGAAGCGGCGTAATTACCATCACATGTAATAAACTTTTTTTCTTTTGCCATTTCTTTTTTACTTTAGTACTAATTCTGATAAAATTTTATATATTAATGTATATCAATTGCTTAATAAAGAAACCCAAAAAACCACAATGGAATGACATTCCCCTCCCCGATTTCGAGCATATCAGCCGCAGCGAAACGGTTTTCACCTTCAGCTTGTGTGTATTTACCGCCAACACCAAAATCGTATTTGTCATTTACCTTAAAATCAAGATCATGCGAACTGGTCACTTTGTGCTGGTATCCCACCTGATTATAAAAGAAGGTCATCCTAAGATTCCTGTTGTTGATATTTTCGGGTGCGACAATGTGTAAAAGATTGGTATTGTGGAGATAGACCTGATCGGGTTTTTGAAGCTGGCCATTTGTGCCATTCGAGAACAACATGTTGATCAATCGTGCATTCTTTAAATACCTCAGGTAATTCAAGACTGTGGCTCTTGACGTTTCGATCTCTGCGCTTATTTTACTCACATTTGGTGAAAATGGGGTTTGGCCACCTATCAACTGCAACAATTTCCGAAGCTTGGGAAGGTACTTTAACTCGATCTGATTCAGATAGGTTACATCGATTTCCAAAGCTAGGTTGACATGCCTAAGAAGCGTTTCGCTATAAAATTCGGGGTTTTTTATAAAGTAGGGGTAAAAACCACTTTTCAGGTATTCGGGGAAATAGGCAAGTGGGCGAACCTGGTTGATGATTTTTGGTGCGATTTCGCGATGATGGGTCAAGATCTCCTCAAGAGTCAATTTTGGGTAATTCTGCCCTGTTTTGTAATTAAGGAACTCGCGAAATGACAAGCCTTCCAGATGATATATTTTCGCAATATCCTTCAGGTCGTCATTCCCTTCAAGGATCCTCAAAACAGGTGAGCTGCTAAAAATAATGCGAAGATCAGGAAGTTCATCGTAACATTGCCGCAATTCTTTCGACCAATCTTCATATTTGTGAATCTGATCGAGGATAAGAATTTTTCCTCCACGTTTGTAAAATTCATCTGCAAAAGAGAAAATACGTCTTTTTGCAAAATAGAAATCATTCAGGTTGACATAGAGACATTCGCGTGAATTGCCAAAATTATTGCGAATGTAGCCCAACAAAAAGGTTGTCTTTCCGACGCCCCTGAATCCCTTGATCCCGATCAACCTCTGCGACCAATCAATATCGTTATACAACTCCCTGGCTATCAAATCAGAAGATGCTTCAACCAAAATCTTATGTGCCTCAAAGAAATATTCCACTTTCAGATAACTAATTGTGCAAAAATAATCAAATAAACCACAATATTGTTATCTGGAGTTTGCATTTTAGTCTGTTTATGCTATTTATATTTAATAAAAATAAAACATTTCGCAATAAAGACGTAACAATAATAAAACAAAAAGAGGCTTGCCAGCCCCTTTTGTTTATTATTATGCAGTTGTGAATGAACCTAATCACTGTTCATCGAAACAAGAAATTCCTCGTTTGAAACGGTCTTCATCAAACGGTCCTTCACAAAATCCATCGCTTCAACAGGGTTCATCCCGTTGAGGAAATTGCGTAAGATCCAAATTTTATCAAGCATCGATTTATCAAGAAGCAAATCTTCACGACGGGTACTTGAAGCAATTATGTCAACAGATGGGAAGATCCTGCGGTTGGAAAGTTTACGGTCAAGCTGGAGTTCCATATTACCAGTTCCTTTAAACTCTTCAAAAATGACATCGTCCATTTTTGATCCTGTATCGGTCAATGCGGTTGCAAGAATGGTGAGAGAGCCTCCTTCCTCAATGTTACGGGCTGCACCAAAAAAACGTTTTGGTTTGTGCAGGGCATTTGCATCGACGCCACCAGAGAGAACTTTACCGGAAGCTGGAGCAACTGTATTGTAGGCCCTGGCAAGACGGGTAATCGAATCGAGAAGGATCACCACATCGTGGCCACATTCTACCAGACGCTTTGCTTTTTCAAGTACCATATTAGCAACACGGACATGCCTTTCAGCCGGTTCGTCAAAAGTCGAAGCAATTACTTCGGCATTGACACTCCGTGCCATATCTGTCACCTCCTCTGGTCGTTCATCGATTAATAGTACGATCATATAAACCTCAGGGTGATTGGCTGCAATAGCATTGGCTATATCCTTAAGTAACACAGTTTTACCTGTTTTAGGCTGTGCCACGATCAAACCACGTTGCCCTTTACCAATGGGTGCGAACAAATCGACCACACGGGCAGATATGCTACTTGCCTTTCCCGTAATATTGAATTTTTCATCAGGGAAGAGTGGGGTTAGATGTTCAAAAGGAACACGGTCGCGGATATATTCAGGGCTGCGTCCATTGATTTCGATTACTTTCACCAAGGGGAAATATTTCTCGCCTTCCTTTGGTGGTCGGATAATCCCATTGACGGTATCACCTGTTTTCAGACCAAATAGTTTGATCTGGGACTGGGACACATAAATATCGTCGGGTGATGTGAGGTAATTGTAATCCGAAGAGCGCAAGAACCCATATCCTTCCTGCATGATCTCCAAAACTCCTGTTGCACTGATAACCCCATCGAAATCAAAGGATTTCTCGGCCTCACGAGGTTTTGGTGGTTGATAAACAGGCCTTTGTGGGTTTTGTGGATTAACCTGAGGACTTTTTTTGGGGAAATTCTGGCGGACTGGTTGTTCTGCTTCGATTTTTTGCTCTGCGGCCAAAGCTTCGGCAACAAAAGGAGGGATCGATTCTTCGTCTAAAGTTTTTGGGGCTTTCTCCGCATCTGAAACTACTTTGGAACTTGAGGTTGCAATTGCTGCCTCGGTACGAAAAACCCTTGGCCGTCTTTCCTTTGTGTCTTTTGCCTCTATCCGGGGAGGATCAATCCGTTTGGGAAATGGCTTGATTAATGGTTGCCTTTCCACGAGAGGCTTAACCACTTCTAATGGTTTAACAGGTTCTTCAATTTCATGAACAGCTTTAATTTCAACTGGTTCTTCAATTTCCTGAAATTTGAACTCAGAGGTTTTGGGGACAGACTTAGCTTCAGGTTTCTTAATTTCAGATGCATTAACAGCCTGAATATCAAGAATTTTGTAGATTAAGTCCTGTTTTTTGAATGATTCTACCCGCTTAATATTCAACTCTTTGCCTATTTCACGCAATTCGGGTAATAGTTTCTTGCTTAACTCAAGAATGTCGTACATGATTTATTTTTGATTTTTTTGATCGTCAAACTTTTGACAATATAACACATTAAAAAAGCTGACTGCTTAATACTCTTAAATTTTGGAAGTAAATCGGGATTCAAAGAAGATTACGTGCAAGATTGAATTCGAAATCCACCACAAAAATAGATATTTGATTTGATTTCACAAATTATTGCATTTATTTTTATATAAATTTATGGAAAAAATAAATCATGTAAATTATTTTAATTATTTGTAAATTTTTATTTGTATAAATCAAATATTTTCTTTATCTTTACAATAAATGTGCATAATTATTTTTCGTAAAATACTTTCCTAACTTAAAATATTTATGAGACAGTTAAGAATAGTAAAGCAAGTCACCAATCGGGACGCCGAATCATTGGAAATGTATCTTCACGAGATTAGCAAGGTTAGACTTATCACGATAAATGATGAGATCCAACTTGCCCGAAAAATAAAAAATGGAGATCGGAAATCTTTGGAAATATTGATCAATGCCAATCTTCGGTTTGTGGTTTCAGTTGCCAAACAATATCAGAATCAGGGTTTGTCGCTTGCAGATTTAATCAACGAAGGCAATTTGGGACTGATAAAGGCTGCAAAGCGCTACGATGAAACGAGAGGATTTAAATTTATCTCCTATGCAGTTTGGTGGATCAGGCAAGCCATCCTTCAGGCAGTAGCTGAACAGTCAAGGATAGTAAGGCTTCCACTTAACAAAATTAGTTCTATTACCAAAATCAGTAAAGCCTATACAATTCTGGAGCAGAATTTCCAGCGGGAACCCTTGGCGGAGGAAATCGCAGAATTGCTGAATTTACAAGATGAAATCGTTAAAGAAGCATTGCTTACTATGAGTTTTCACCTGTCACTTGATGCACCGCTAGGTGATAATGAAAATGAGGAATATACATTTTACGATTTATTGTCAAATCAGGAGCAATTGATTCCCGACGGATTTTTGATCAATCAGTCTTTAAAAATTGAAATTTCCCGGGTCCTTGAAATGTTACCGGAACGGGAAAAGGTCATCTTGCGATATTATTACGGTTTAATTGGCGATTTCCCCCTTTCTGTTTATGAGATATCAAATGTCCTTGGAATTACACGCGAAAGAGTCAGGCAGTTAAAAGATAAAGCCATCCAAAAATTGAAAGAGACGGACGCAAACCAGCTTCTCCGGAATTACCTGGGCTGAACAAGCTTGATATTAATCAGATGCAAATTAATGTTTCTTACCAATCTGCCCTTAGGGTAATAAAGCCCTTGGCAGGAACAGTAAATCCATTGCCCACTTCAGTATTTCCAGCATCTTCCCCCTTTTCGCATAAATGTACAGAAGATGGCTTTCGTTCAGGCCATTCCAACTTAATAGGTTCATCCACATCAGAAAAAGAACGTATCCTTAAAATTGTAGATTTCCCATCAGCTACAGGTTTTAACAATGTAATGAAAACTTTTTCATTGCCGATCAGGACAAATGGCTTGTCAATTGGGTTTTTGTCACAAAGAACATGGACAAGGGGTTGTGCTTGTCCTGTGGCGAACCGGTTTGCACCAGCGGCACTATAAGCAGCATGTGGCAGCACACGATATCGGAAGGTTACAGGACCCTCCTGTGTTAAAGGTGTGTTTGTGTACCAATGGTTGTTCATTACCCATGAATAAATTGTAGCAGAAGGCCAAATTTTTGAAGGCCAAATATCACCCTTCCCATCCCAACTACCTGTATTGTTAGCAGTTATATCACCACTCTCGATCAAGGGTGCGTCTAGCGGACACCATGTCACACCTTTCTCCAAATTTGAAATATCCACCCAATGCTGCGCTGCTATCCAGGCCCGATTACCGGCCGGCCACTGATCCTTATCCAATTCCATTGTGCCATAGGGAATATCGACAATGGTTTTACTTTCTGGGATATCAAAATTGAACCCAAAATGGATTCCGTCCTTCGCTTCAAGAGGCAATTTGTCAACTGTATTCGAGAATTCAACCCATGGTTGATTGTTTATCAGCCTTATCCTTCTGTCCACAGAACGAACTCCTGAAGCCTTTGAGGTAACCTCAACTTCAACGATAAGTGTCCCATTTTCTTTTATTGCGATGGAAACCATGGAATCTGCCCTGGCTTTGCCTAAACCTTTGGCTGGTTGCCAGCGAAAGGTATTTACACCACCATCTTTTCTGGCATCCACAAAGTCCTTTCCAGTTGACAATTGTACAATATGAATTACATTCCCGGTATTTTTGTCCAGTTCAACTCTTAGCAAACCATTTTCAAATGTATTTTCAGCAAATTTGCATCCACCTGATAATGAATTTTTTCCCTTCACAATCCGATAATGGCGGGAACCAAATGGTGGAACGTCCGAGGCAAGAAAAGCCAATTCCCCGGTTGAGAGCCTTTGTGACAACACCTCATTTCCCTGGTCATCAACAACGCGGTCACCAGTTTGGCTCTCCAACTGAGTTAGGGTGACTAACCCACCTTGTTTCCAAGAATGGGTATTGATGACTGCCACACCACCTTTTGAAGGTCCTTCATCTGGCCCAAGGGCACCCGCCGACCTATCGGTTGCAGGAGCCAATGCCTTATTCAACAATGCGATACTACGTTCTTCTGCCTCCCTGAAATAACTTTGCTTGACTTTAAACAATGCGTTGAAAAAGAATGGGTCCTTGGGATTCTCTGCAGCATAGGTGTGTTCGGAACCAAGGATGATATTCCGCCAAGCTTCATCAAAATCCGCACGAAGAGCCGGTTGTCCGGGATGTAACATCGTCCAGATTGTTTCAGCCTGCAACAACCGCTCTTTGGCATTGCAGTTCATTTTATTCTCCTTGGCAGCCACACCCATGTTATCGGTCCAGTATTCGGTATAATCACCCTTCACGGTCGGGAGTTGCGCCCCATAGCGCTTTTCAATGGTTTGCATGATCTGGTGGGCACTTGCAATTTCAAGATGCGGATAAGCATATTCCTTATTCCAGGAACTGACGGCATCGGGCAGATCAGCATCGAGGAGGGCATTGTCCCACATTGCCCATGTGACCACATAAATATCCATCAGGTGGTTCGATTTCTCAAGTGAGGGCAAAGTACTGAACAAGTGATCGTCCAGAAAATTGGCCCTTGGATGGTCGGTTTTGACAACTTCAGGAATCCTTGAAGTATCCTGCTCGCCAAACCATGGTCGGCCTGTTGTCTTTCCCTTACCAAGACCTATCCCATAGGAACCCGGCTGAAAAAACAATACCTTTGATTTGCCATCGGGAGATTCCCACCAGAAAGGCTTCTGATTCAGGGCATACGTCATTTTCTGGTTTCCACGTGTGCCATTTGGCATCATCATAATATACCTGATCCCTTCATGGGCCATGACGGGAACAACGCCCCATGCCATTCCAGGAAGGTCAACCTGGACCATCACATCTATTGGCTTTCCCGAAAGCTTTTCAATACTCCTGCTGTATTTGAACAGTTCGATCAACTCCTCCTCGCTACATGTACTTGTGTTGACATGCACATAAGCAGCGTCAGGAACCAACTGATCTTTCTGGATTGCCGATATCAGATCCTTCTTTTTATCGGCAGATGCATTGCGCATATACCGTTCCAAAGGCCACATCACCTCGGTATTCCACAGGTAACGTGCGCCATCGGGATACCCTTTAGTCTTTTCGGCCAGTTTGATCCCCTGGTCAATGTTCCTCTTGTGAATAAATTCAACATTTTCCTGCGTATTGGAATAACCAATATCGACATGTGAATGTGGATAAACATAAACTGTCCAATGGCGCATGGCCGGAACAACAACAGATTTTTCAATTTGATGTTTTCCTTGTTTTAGATTGAAGGAAACAGTTGCCTCCTGTTTGACACTGACTTCCGGAAGGAGCAAAACTTCGATTGAATCGATTCCATTAACGCCACCTTCGATGGACAGGATTTCGTTCATTTTATTGCACCTTATTTCCAGTTTTGCCTGTGATGTGAGTCTTGTACCTTTAAAATAAAGGGTAACGGCTCTGCCGGGTTTTCCATCCGGACGAACTTTGTAAAAGGGCAGCACCTTGTATTCGATCCGGTCGGGAAAATTCGCCACCTGACCAAAACCGGCAAAGGATTGGAGTATCAACAAAATTGCAACAAACGTATAAATCTGTTTCATAAGTAGTTAACTTTATTTTTTTACATATTCTATTGGCAGTTTGTTATATGCCCTCGCCAAAACAGCGATATTCTTTGCATCGCCCTTCAAACTATCGACCGGCTTTGAAAGATAATAATCGACTGGTGGCATGATCGAACCGACTACAGGTTTTGTAAAACCATATAAACCGACGTTATCCTTTAGTGCCGCAGGGATTACTTTTCCTGGATCCTGTTTGTTCCAATTGGCCAGACAGGTGACCAATCGTGTTTGTTTCCCAAGCATACTTTTTACAGATTCCGTTGTAGCGATATCGCCAGCTTCGTTCAATACCCAGTCAACCTCTTTGAGCATATCGGAACCTGCAATATCCTTACTTGTTAACTGACATGATGTTAACCAGATAATGCAATCGGGTTTGGTTTTCTTTACAGTTTGCCTGATCCTGCTCCAGCAACGGTCGATCGCTTTGCGGCGAAACTGGTGTTCAATTTCGGGAGTGATTTTTTCGATTCCTGGAAATGGCTGTCCCAACAATTCGGTAAACATGACCTGTTCGCAAGGGATCCATTTTAATGGAGGATAAGGTTCCATGGTCGCCCCAGGATTCCATAGCCAATCGATGAAAACCCCATCCATATCAGTCTTCTTTATGGCATCCTCGATTGATGAACACAGATAATCAAGGTATTGGATTGTATAAGGAATGTGCGGGCTGGCAGGAATCCCATAGCTTAAATCGGGATGCTCCTGGCCCCATTTTGTATTTGAACCAGCACAGAAATAGCCGAATACCTTGATATTTTTCTGATGTGCGAGTTTAACCTGCTCCGTCAGGAAATCGTATTTTAATCCGGGTTGCTCAGGGACAAATCCATTTTTATACCAGGCATAACCGTTGCAGGAAACGGCAAACGACTGGATCACATTGCATCCCATTGAAGCATACCAGTTGATGTGGTCGGCAGGATTGGCATCGGCCCATAATCCGGGTTTGGCAAATCCATTGGGACCGCCTTCGCCCCAGTTGAAATCGATGTCATAAGCCCTGATCTCTTCAATTTCAGGTTTTTGGGAAGTAGTCACACATCCGAACAGTAATGCTAATAAGATCGTAAGGATAAAAAGGTTATTCTTTTTCATGGTTCTGACGATTTTAAGTTTATGAATACGACATTAAAATATTCCCTTCAAAGATATAAATATTGAGACCACCCAAATATTTTAAACAAAAAGTGCTCTGCGAAATTCTGCGTGATCTGCGGGAGAAAACTTTGTCCCGCGGATTGACGCAGAATTAATAAACTATTTTTTATTGTAATGACCCATTATTGGTCCTTTTTAAATACAATATATGGACAGGTCACAGTTGCCATATAGACAGCATTTTGCGTACCATTGGAATTGTAACACTCCCAAGGTGCACCGAATTTCGGTCCTTTCCGGTAATCACCTTCACGCAGGTCGTCAATGTATTCTTTGGCAAGTTGTTTTGCAGCAAGAACGTCAACTTTACCAATTGCCTGACAAACCCATCCAGTCGCGGTTCCCCAATACGCCCCATTTTGGTAGGTATTTTTTAACGCAAGGCTTTTTTCCCAGGCAGTTGATTCACTGAAATCATCGGAAGTCAGGATATGGCGGATATTCCCCTTTTTTGCCAAAGTCCCTTGTTTGTAAGCATCGGCCAGAAACCGGCACGTTTTATCCAACTGATCACCATCCAAAATGCCAAGGTTAACCGCCATTGCCGTACTCCACACATCAGGTTGATTGCTTTTACCTGTTGACGACAAAAGCATCCCGTGTTTATCAAGAAAAACAATAGGAATCTCTTTTTTCAACCTGTTTCCTATTTCAATATATTTCAATTTTATATCAGATTTATTTATCATCCCAAATAACTCTGCCAACTCCAAAGATGCCCTGTATTTTAACAACGATGGAAAACAAAGGTCTCCTGTCATGTTGATCACGTCCCTGAACCCAAAATCGATCCCCCTGAATTCATCAGTCGTATAGATCAAGACTCCATCCTGCTGCGTAGGTGAAACTTTATAGGCCATTTCTAAGCGGTCTATCAGCTTGATCCCATTAATTTCCTTGTTTAAAATTTCAGCCGAGTTGCTAGTTTTGACGTAATAATCCGCCATGTGGACAAAGTAATACTGGTCACAATAAGGCGGGAACATCCCAAAGGTTTTACCACCCTGTCCACTATAACTATATGTTCCAGGGAAATAGATCGGTTTACTGTCATCGATGCGGATATGGTCGGCTATCGCACCCATTGGAACCATACTTCCCGCTTTGGTTATGTAAGTCTGATCACATTGGGTAGCTGCCGTTAAAATCAGCATCTGCTTCTGTTCATTAATAGAAATAAACCCACATTCAAGAGACATCGCATAATCGCGGATCCAAAAGGATGGATAGCAGTCCCTTCCACCTGGACGGATCAGGTTTCCACCAGTATTGTTCGGGCCAAAGTTTTTTGAGATTTTTTGTCCAGGAAGGATCCTTGAACTGTCAACAACAGCTTGTGTAAGGTCTTTCAGATAATCAAGGTCTCCTTTGGATAAAAGGTTGGTTTTTCCCGTCTGCTGACCCTTGACCGTAATAATCACAAAGAAACAAATCGCTATCAACCGTAATTTTCTCATTACTTAATTCTATATTAATTCGTTATGATTTTTCCATCAGATGAGACAGTGAATTCTTTAGTCCTGTTCGATTTTACTTCAACTTTGGGCCAGTTCATATAAGCGTACCTGTCCAATGTCTTTTTTGATTGACCGAAGTTTTCCGACAAGATAGAAACCCGTCCGTCATAAGGGGTAGGATTCGTCATTTTAAGATGGATCCCATTTTTGTCACGTCCGGTAATTACAACCTCAACATTGTCAAGAGCAAACAGGTCACCCGTATCGTAACGTAAATAAATACCCGGATTTTGGGTGATTGTCAATGAAGTCACAATTCCCCAGGCCATATTGGAGTCACCATCAGGGATGCTGCCACCCACATTGTCGGCTCCTTCCCAATCGCTTAGGTTAACTCGTTCGGAGACTGAACCCGGAACTGCCTTGGGAACAACAGGATTGGTTTTGGTAGTTGTATATTGAACAACATTATGAGCAATGTCCTGCAACAGTTCCAGATACCTTTTGTCGTTGGTGGCGCGGTACAACTTCAACAGGAAGTTGCCAGACAAAATATACATCCCGGGAGCACCATGCGCATTTTGGATGGAGGCCCAAACTGCACCGGTTGACCTTGCATCGATCCTGTTCATGGCACTTCCGGATGGAAATTTGTAATCGTACGAAACGGTCCATGTCGAAAACAAAGCTGCTGCATCTTTTGCATATTTCAACCATTCCTTTTTGCCCGTCAATTCATACAAAACAGTAAATGCCTCCGTGATGTCATAAGCAGTTTCGCTGTCCTGGCATTGCAGGATCTCGGCAGGGCCGCCGCCAAGGTAACCTTTTTCTAAATCCCTATGATAGTAGTAATTACCAGCAGCTTCGGCAACAGAAAGATACTCAGGGACATTATAATATTTTGATGCAAGAGCCAAACCTGAAATACAAACTGCACCTGCAGTTGAACCATTGACGTCCATCTTTCCTGTTTCGACATCGATAAACTGACCAAACTGTCCATAATCCTTCCAGATTTTAACGATACCATCGGCTTGATTTTTAAACATTTCAACCCATTCAGGTTTGATCAGGTTTTCATGTCCTTCCAATTTAAAAAGTTCAAGGGTCTGGATACCAAAGTATAACATTTCGCCACTCCGGCGGACCATGGCGATATCCCTGTTTTTCTCTTTCTCCTTGAAATTGTCGCCATAAAGTACCCCTTTCATATACATCCCATGAACAAGACCGGTTTTGCCCTGCATGATTTTAAGAACATCAAAGCTGTTGCCAATTCTTCTTAACCTTTCAGTTGTAGGTTGCATGACTTGCGGAAACGAAAATACCGGAACACCAGCCCAACCTGCCTGAAGGTGCCAGTAAGGTTGATTTCCTTCAGGACCGGAGCAGATGTATCCGCTCTTTTCATCCTCATAATATTTGGCTTTATCGTGATGATCCAGGATGATATCATTGATAGCACTGAATGGAGCAACATTACGATAGGTTGTCGGTCCCGAAATGGCTTTTCTAACAGAAAATACTTTTTCATAAAATTCCTGTAAGTTGGCAGCCCCGAAGTTGTACAACCGCACTTTCATTTCAACTTTATCGCCTGTTTTAAAGTCGGCTGCATGGTCCGTTCCTTTAGTAAAACCTGTCATTACATATCGGGATTCGCGCACTCCAGGGGCACTAACGACAAAGGTTGCCCGGCCATTGGGAACATCTTCCTCAATCATCAAACCTGAGTTCCCAAATTGTGTCCCCTGATCGGTAAGCATGATCCAACCCCTTTTATCCACCTGGTCATAAAAACTCAACATGGGCGTGGAACAACTTCCGGTGAGCATTTCAATTTTTGCCGGTGACTTGTCAATATTCAGGTGAAGGACATTGGTAATCGTAATTGGTAGGTCCAAAGGTTTTTCCTTCTGGTCATAGATATAAGGAGGATATTGGACAGGAATTATCTTGTAACGGTTGCCATTGTAAACAGCGGCAGGTGCCAGGACGTAGTTTTCTGCTTTCCAGTTTTCAAAATCAAAAGCCATAGCAACTCCACCCGAATTCAGGACTCCTTCCATTAGTTTAAAGGTGAAATTCAAATCGATAAAATCCTGTCCCACTGTACCATTCGTCTGATCTATTTTACAAGTCCATAGTGAGGATTGATGTTTGGCACTTTCACCAACAAAAGGTGTGGAAGATTTCAATACGCCATCGGTATAACTGCAGACCATTGGCCGCAAACAGCCATTAAACGTTTTTAGGAAACCATTTACAGCAACAACTGTTTTTTCTTTTGATCCAAAATTAGTAGGTGCAATCCATGTTCCTTTCCTGTTATCCTGTGAATAAACAATCTGTGACAAATTGAAAAATAAAAGAATCAAAACACAGGAATATTTCCGTAAGTCCCTCATATTTTAATTTTTAACTATTTTGGAGTCAAACTGGATATTAAGATATTATTTCAGACAAAACCTATTTATAACATTCTAAGCTGGTTAAAGAAGGCTCACCCTCCGATTTTGTGATCTCAATCTTTACCGCAGAATATGTCGCTTGTTTCAGCACTTCAATTTTCTTGTGCCCGATGCAAGAGCCTGAGCCGATTTCCTGCCACTTCCCATCTGTCAATCCCGAAAGTTTGTATCCGTGGATCCGTTCCCCTTTTGCAATATCCTCCATCATAACTACATAGGAGACAGGTTCTGCTGATTTAAACTTTACTTTGAATTCCTTTCCTGATCCTGAAGTTTTGCCAAGGACATTTGAAAAACTGGTTTTGATCATTTGTCCAAAATCCTTTAAACGCTGTACATCGGCATTGGGAACCAAACCCCTGTTATCGACTACAATGCCCAACAACATATTTGTGTTGCGCCCCACACTTTTGCAATATTTGTCCTTGAGTTCATCGAGGGTGCGCAACTTACTGTCCTGATCCTTGTGCCAGAACCACCCACCCTGAAAAGAGGAATTTAATCGCAAAGGGAAATCAGATTCACCCGGGCACCAGAACAATCCGTTCGGATTACCGTTCAAACCTTTGATTTCGATCACTCCCGAAGCTGAAGTTGTTGAATCGGCCCTGGCCCAACAAGGATAAGGTGCTACACCCTCTTCGTTTCCAACCCACCGGATGTTATTTTCATATCCAAAAGGTCCCTGAAAGGCAAGTGCTTCAGGTTGATATTTTTTCAACATTGCCAAAGCATCGAAACCACCTTTTGCGACAGGCAGAACTCCGCCATCGAACCAGACCTCGAACAATTTGCCATATTGTGACCAAAGCTCCGTCAACTGTAACTGGACGATTTCGTTATACTTTTTTTGTTCTTCCTTATTTCCTGAAACCACCTTCCCAGGATTGTCAACTTTGAGAAATCCATTGGCGGTTGTGCTGGCATAGATTCCGGGTTTAAGACCGTATTTCTTGCAGGAAGCCATAAAATCCTTGACGATATCGCCCTGTCCATTCCGCCATGGCGTGTTTTTGACACTGTAGGGATGTGCTTTCGTGGGCCACAAACTGAAACCGCTGCAATGTTTTGCCACAAGGACGGCATAGGTTGCACCAGCTGATTTTGCCGCTGCCAGCCACTGGTCTGTATTCAGTTCAGTCGGATTAAAAATCTTCAAATCAGGATGGTAGTTCCAATCCTTTCGGAAATCGTACGATGGCTCAAATACCGGCATATCGAAATGGATCAATACCCCAACCTCCGAACCAGCCCATTCCAACTGCGCCTTTGAAGGAATCACCTGCTGTGACACCTGACCATAACTAATTATTGATAAGGCAATTACTAAAAATGCAAAACAAACTGTCTTTTTCATATTTCCTATATTTTTTTCATGTTTTTTTACTTTTATTCAAGTTCACTTTTAATTGGAAATCAATTATGACTTTAATATGCTATATATTAATTAATTGCATTGAAATCCACCCTGCCCCCCTTTAAAGAAAGGGGGAGTCGTTCAAACGTAATCTGCTTCCTTTATATTTCAATTTATTTCTTTTTATTTCCATGTATTTCAACCTATTTCCATCTATTTCTTCGTATTTACAATATTAAAGACCCTTTTCTGCAGGTCTTGAAGCCTTAATTCCACGGATGCCAATTCCGGCAAATTGCTTTCGGGTTTGTCGAGATAAAAATAGGCTGTGGCCGAAACATCGTCGCTGCGGTAAAAATTGGTGGAGGTCATAGGGAAATTTTCGTCTTCAGGTTTTGGTGGATTGGCTTCGTCCAACAACCTGCGTTGAACGGTTGCTTTGCCTTCTTTTCCCAAAAGCCAGACAGGTATGATCTTCGCCCCTTTGGCTTTCATTTTCAGGATGTCGTTCTTATTTGAATTTCCCATCTGCTGGATCGTCACCTTGCAATCCTGATGAAAATAGATTGGATCAAGGATGTGATAACGGTAAAACGCATAAAGGTCATTTTTATTGTCGGACTTCAACGACCCAAAATTTCTGGAGGCATATTCACCTTGTCCCCAACCAGAACCGATAAAATCCTCAGTACCCGTACCAACAAGAGATGGGTTTTCATTGTCGCCATCAAGATACATTTTCACCTCGCCCTCTCCAAACCACGTTCCACGATAAAGCGAATCGCCGATAACGCCGATATTGGTCCCGATATAACGGCCATTTCCTTCAACTTTGGGCAATATTTCAAAATCTTTACCCAAATCGGTTTTTAACTCCCGGTGCCAGAACGCATGAAAATAGAGGGCGTATTCAGGCAATTGATTAATCTGCAAATAGTTAATGTCGTACCAGATCCATACCTCCTCCGATGATTCGTTTGTGATTGTAATATAAGCCGATTTCCTGAATGGCATTGGAATCGTAAAGTTAAAAGACCGCGCCTCGGGACTTGAGAAGAGGGCATTGTCGAATTTGGCAACCAAACCCAAACCGATCCCGAAGAAATCACCAATAGGTGCGGAGACCGCAGGTTTCTTTGCACCATCCCAGAACATATCGATCCGCACCGCCCTTCGCTGCAACTGATTGACGGGTATCGTGCCGCTTACCCACATCCGGTTGATGATTCCTGCACCTTTCACATCAAACAGGACCTGCATGGCACCAGGTTGAACAATAAAAAAGGCATTCCCCTTCGCCCCTTTGTTGGTGAAGCCACCTTTACCTTTCTCACCGGAAGGGTTTTCAGGACTTACCCACCGGGATTGGACATCGGCTGGGGCAGACTTGTAAAGCTCATTGATCGAATTGATTGACCAGCTCTTTTCCGGGTAGTTGGAGCAAGAGGTGCAAATAATTATAAATAAGGTAATTAGCAATTTGTTATTGCAATACATTCCGATTTCTTTGGTTATCATTTTTTCTTTTTAACATAACAACTAATCTTATTCCTTCGCTTATTCTGTCCCTAACGGGACAATAATATGATCATAAATCTTTTTCTACCTATATCTGATCCCTGACAGGATATCCACATAATATAAATCTCAATTTCCACAAATGAGCCGTCCTTAAATATCCCGATAGGGATTTAATATTGGTAGAATCAAATCACCTTGCTTGTTCAGAAGTCCCGTCAGGGACGAAATCATTCAAAAACCCAACACTAATTGTAAATATTTGATATATTGATTTTTAGACTACTTATATGGATTTATCCATCGCAAAATAAGGTTTATTGGTTTCCCATTTCCCTTTCGTAAAATCTGGAAATGGTACCGGTGCATTTTTTTCAATCGAAATGCCCGAAAGCTCAACGATGGCGGTCATAACTGCCGAATCATAGACATCAATCGGGGTCGGACCTTTCTCCCTAACCGCGTCAATAAACTGGCAGAGCATCACATAATCGGTGCCACCATGCGATTGATTGGAATAATCGCCCTGCCACCATTTGTGGTTGTATTTCTGTTCGTAAGGTTTCCACGGTTCCCAAATGTGATATTCAGGACTTTGGTCGATCAGATAGATGGATGCTTTTTCCTCGTCATAAACCCCTTTTGTCCCTTCGAGGAGCCAACGGTTTGAATAAGGCCGAGGCAGTTGCATATCATAGTTGATCACAAGGGTTTTCCCCATCTTTGTTTTTAAGACAGAAGTGACGATATCGCCCTGTTTGTATTTGAGGTTGGCGTTGGGATGGTCGTTACCGAATTTACGTTTGAAATAGCTATTTATTCCTTTTGAAGCTGAGGCTGTTGAATAGATTTCGGTAAACCGGTCGCCCCGGTTGATGTCCATCCAACTGATGATCGGGCCAACAGCATGGGTCGGATATTGGTCGCGATTGTAGTTGAGCAGGTACTTTGCCGGCCATTTTTGTTCGCCGGTCTTGCTATCAAAAAACCAGTGGTCGATGCAATCGTGGGAGTGGGCACAATGGCAATGGACAATCTCCCCAAACATTCCAAGACGTTTCATGTTCAAAGCAGCCAGGTTGTCTTGCCGGAAACTCCAGTTTTCGAGCATCATACAAGGGATGCCGGTCCTTTGGGAAGTTTCGATCAGTTTCCACGTATTCTCAACTGTCAATGCAGCAGGGACTTCTATCCCGGGATAAGTCCCATTTTCCATTGCTGCCAAACCAATATCGGCGTGCGATTCCCAATAGGTCGCAATGATCACGGCATCCAGCTTCTCCTTTTCGAGCATCTCCTTATAGGTGGTCAAATCCTTGCAATAGATTTTGGGTTTTTTCCTTCCTGCTTTATCACAAATTGCCGCAGCATTTTCTGCTTTTTCAATGAAGAGGTCACAAACAGCGGCAACTTCAACCCCTTCAATTGTCAGTAAATTAGTTACATGGCCTGTTCCACGGCCTCCAACGCCGATCACCCCAACTTTTACGGTTTTAGCTGCTTCGCTGTTTGCAAATGCAGATTTTGACAGAACTCCTATGCCGATTGTAGCAACCGCACCTGTTTTCATAAAATCCCTCCGGTTTAACTCGTTCATATTGAATGGTTTTAAAAATTTAACTTTTTGTCACCCCTAACCCCTTAAGGGGAACCCCTGAACTTTGAATAAGTAATTTATAAAATAATTGGTTATTGGCAAACAAGTCAAGTCCAATAGTCGCGCCATTGGGTTTAACAGAGAAAGTCCTGGCAACCAGTCCATTGCCAAAAACCAATTTACCAACTTTGGTTTGGAAGAGTTGTGCTTTTGCATCGGGTTGTTTGATCAGCCAATCCGTTTCGCCAATTGGCTTCTGCTTTTCCCAGAACGGCAGGTTCGATAAGGGTTGTGCCACACCTGTTAAACAGCACAAGGCACAAATCATGGCAACAATTGATTTCAAATTAGTTCGGTTTTTCATAAAATGTTTATTATTATAAAATTCTGAATTACAATACTTTAATATTATTAGAAAAGCTTGGGATTTTTACTTGTCCCTTGGCTGAAACCAACGGTTTCCGAAAGGGGAAAATAAAGCTAAAGATAGGATTTTATGACTAGATGCATCAAGGCATTGAAATAGATTTAAGACCCAATTTCTGAAACTTATGGCTACCCGAATGTTCAGAAAAAAGGCGAATAATAATGATGAGAATTTTTTTACCTTAAAAAATATTAATTATTTATTTTTACTTTTGCTATACTACTAAATACCAAATACTATGACACCGGAAGAATACTTTAAAGACCGTTTGGACGATCAGATCAACTGGTACAGCAATGAGAGCAAACGGAACAAACTATGTTATCAAGTGCTCAAGACCGCAGAAATTATTTTTGCTGCGATTACCCCGTTTATAGTTGCATTGGTGAACAGCGACACAACGTGTTTAAAGTATATCGCAGGGGGAATGTCCATTATCATAGCGATACTTGCAGGGCTATTGACTGCTTTCAAATTTCATGAAAAATGGATCCAATACCGGAGTACCTGTGAAAAGTTAAAACATGAAAAAATCTTGTACATAACCAATTCAGGCATTTACACCTCCAATAGGAGCTTTCAATTATTGGTGGAAAGGGTCGAGTTTATCATTTCCAAAGAAAACTCGGATTGGACACAGATCACAGTTTCGAGCGAGGAGAAAAATAGTAAACCTCAAAATGAAAAAACCAAAAATTAAAACTTAAATTAAACATCATGGACGAAAAAAGTTGCTTTGTAATTATTGGATACGGAAAAAAAACAAGCTATGCCAGCGGTAAAGTCAGGGTACTTGATCTGGATGAAACCTACACATTGTTGTTAAAACCGGTCTTCGATGCGCTGAAAATAACATGTTACCGCGCAATTGACAAAAATTTAAGTGGAAGTATCGACAAGGTAATGCTTCAGGAAATTAAGAATGCAGATATCGCATTGGTTGACCTTTCAACACTTAACGCGAATGTGATGTGGGAGTTGGGTGTCCGGCATGCCCTTAAACCACATCATACCATCATGATCTGTGAAAAAGAACAAATGAGTGCCATTCCCTTTGATGTTAACCATTTCGTAGTCCATCAATATACCCATTCAGAGGAAGGGATTCCCTACAAGGAAGTTGCGCGGTTTCAATCGCACCTGACAGATTTGATACAACGTATATTAAAAGAAAAGCCAGAACAGGTCGATAGCCCGGTTTACACATTTTTAGAAGGTGAATTGAATACAAATAAATTGGAAAATGCCATGACAAATAAATCAAATGAGAATTTACCGTTTGAAGCAAGTGACCCTTTAATTCCTAAAATGGAGTTACCAGTCGATTCTTTTGCAACAATTATGGAGAAGGCTGAACAATCCAAAAAAGATAAGAATTATGCTGCTTCACTTGAATTTTTGAAAATTGCTAAAGAATTTGCTGTGAAGAATATGACACTCAGGGACAACCTTCCTTTGATCATTTCAAGGCAGGCTCTATGCACTTACAAATCAAAGGAGCCCAATGAGTTGGAGTCTTATGTAAAAGCAAAAATGATCCTGGATGAATTGAACCCATTGCAGAGTCATGACCTTGAGGTTTTAGGTTTAAGTGGAGCCATTCACAAGAGGTTGTATGAAATTACAAACGACAGTCAATACTTGGACAGTGCCATCCGTTTTTATGAAAAGGGGTTCCAATTAAAGCAGGATTATTACAATGGGATCAACGCGACCTTTATGTTGTATAAAAAGGCTGCCGTTTTGAAATCGGACAATCAGGATTGGAAAAAAGCAATGGTCAAAGCTGATTATATCAGGGACACTGTTCTGGATTTGGCTTTGGAAATGGAATCAGAAGGTGATTTTCTTAATTCCAAAGATGCCATATGGATCCTTTTGACCATCGCCGAGGCATATAACTATCAGCAAGATGAACCCAAACAGCTTGAATATGAGCAAAAAACCAAAGAACTTGCAATAAAAACCAACGACTCGTTTGCCATTGGTTCATATGAGGAACAGAAGGAGAAAATTGAAGCTATTTTCAGGATAATCAGAAGTTTATAATTGTTTATCCGAAAATGGAGGCCGCAAAATATAATGAGTAGATTTTCAAATCTAAAGAGCAGTTCCTATGCCACAGCAAACCAAGATTTTCAGGGTATTTGTAAGCTCCACATTTACCGATATGAAGCAGGAAAGGGGAATTCTGCAGCAAAATGCTTTTCCGAGGTTGGAGAAATTCTGTGAAGAGAACGGCGCACGTTTTCAGGCAGTTGACCTGAGGTGGGGTGTCAATGAAGAATCGGCGCTCAACCAGAAAACACTGCAAATCTGTTTCAACGAGATTGCCAGGTGCCAGAAAATCTCGCCAAAACCCAACTTCCTGATCCTTTTGGGAGATAAATATGGATGGCAACCCATACCTGAAATTATTCCTCAGGAAGAGATGGATCTTATTCATGGAGTACTTCCTGTACTATCGATGGAACTGCTAAAAGAATGGTACAAGCTCGATCACAATGCCGTCCCGCCCGAATATGTCTTACAGCCGCGGGAGGAAAATTTAAAGGAGTATAAATCATGGGAGCCCATCGAATCGGAAATCCGTAACGCATTAAGAAGAGCTGTTAATCAGTATGATCCAACGGCCAAAAAATTCAGTCCGAAGCAAAAGATCAAATATTTTGCCTCTGCCACCCATCAGGAAATTATCCGTGGAGCTTTGGATCCATCGAATGACAATAACCAGCCTGAGAAACATGTTCTTGCTTTCGCAAGAAATATTGTGGGTTTGCCAAATGACCACAATACTGATGGTTATATTGATTTACTGAGTGGCAAACCGGATGAAGATAGCAAGGCAAAGCTTGACGATTTAAAGATACAACTTAAAAGTAAGCTTGTGGAATGTCATATTGACCAGATCCATTTGCCGATACAAGGGGATAAAGATCAAAAAGGTAAAGGGAATAGATTATCAGGCCACTATATCAATTACGATGGAAAATGGTATGACAATGGTTTAATATTAAATGATTTGCAGAAGTTTAACGAAGTTGTTTACGAATCCTTAAGAAGTGTAATCAGTGAACAATTGGTGCAAGCGATCGACAAGGACGAGATCAATCATGAAGTAAAGCTCCATCGAGAATTTAAAGAAAGGCTGACCGAACATTTTGAAGGAAGGGAAGCGATCCTGAAAACCCTCCAATATTATCTTAAGAATCCTGGTGAGAAACAGGTTATGTCATTGATTGGTAATTCAGGTACGGGCAAATCGAGCGTAATAGCGCAGGCTGTAAAACTGAATGAAAAGAAAAGTGCTGTGCTTGTCTATCGTTTTATCGGGATCACATCCGGATCTTCCAATATCATATCGCTCCTGCAAAGTATTTGTGGCGAAATAGCAAGGGGTTTTGGTATTCAGGCCAAATCGCTTGCCCGCGAAGGAGATGATAAAGCTTGGTACGAAATGTCTGGATTGAGTGATATATTGAAAAAATGTCTGGAAAAAGCAACAGTTCAAAAACCAGTCCTCCTGTTTCTTGATTCAATGGACCAGCTCTCAGATTCCGACAATGCGAAAGCTTTAAACTGGTTACCCCGAACATTGCCCCCAAATGCCCGTCTGGTTGTATCCTTGCTACCCGAACTGAAACCGGCACTGGAAGCCTCTTACAAAGTAGAACTTGAAGTTTTGCCCATTGAAGAAGGGAAAGTCATCCTGAATAAATGGTTATCTGATGCCAATCGTACTCTTACCAATAACCAAAACGAATTGGTACTCAATAGTTTCAGCAGGAAACAGTTGCCCATTTATTTAAAACTCGCCTTCGAGAAAGCGCTGAAATGGCACAGTTACGACCACAAACATACCTTGAAAGAGGATGTGGAAGGTATGATCAACGACTATTTTGACGATCTGGAGAAGGATTATCCGAAAGAATTTGTACGGACGGCCACAAGTTATTTATTATCGGGCAGATATATGGGGCTTGCTGAAAACGAAATACTGGAAATTTTGGCTTTTGATAAGGAATATTGGGAAGTTTTTAAATCCGAAAGTCATAAAGACCACCGACAGGAATTACAGGACTTAAAAGATATTCTTGAAAAAGAGGTGAATGGCCAAAGAGGATATATGAAAATTCCGATTGCCGTATGGTCGCGCTTATATTTGGATCTGGAACCTTTCTTGACTGAACGGGATGCAGATGGTGTCCCGATTATTACCTTCTTTCACAGGCAGTTTAATGAATTGTTGAGGGAAAAATATGAGTTATAATGTAAGATTTTAGAAAACAAATTTAGTGTATATCATTATGAGACTTTCACAAAAAAAATATAATCAAACCCTTGCTGAATATTTTGATTCAAAGGATTATTTCCTTGAATCAATTGAAGAACAACAAGCTAGGGCCAAGCGGTTACCATCTACTCCACGACCGGTCAAAATACGAAAAGTTGTTGAATTGCCTTGGCAAAGACTTAGAGCACAACAATGGAATGAAATAGAGCATTTATATACTGAATTATATTTTTTAGAAGCTAAAGTCGAGGGCGGAATGGCAAGAGAACTAATGTCAGATTTTAGGAAATCCATTTCAGCTTTACCTTCAGATCAAGAGTTGATCAAGATTTTACAGCTAATAGAACGAGCCATACAAAAGGATTTGTTATTTATAGAGCAATACCCAATAAACTTGTTCCAATGCCTATGGAACTCATGTTGGTGGTATGATTGTCCGGAAGCTGCACATCATCACGTTGATATCGAAAATTATATATTAAACACAAAAGGAAATATTCCACCATGGTTGCAATCTGGCACTAAGCTTTTCAAAATTATTGAAAAATGGCTTCAACAAAAGGAACAGTTAACACCAGGATTCAGGTGGGTCCGCTCCATGAGACCACCTGCAGATAGTCTTGAACAAAAACTTGTTGTATTATCTGAGCATGGAGCTACAAAATATTTGGCTATTTCATCAAATGGGCAAATATTAATTAGGGCAGATGAGCACAAGGCTACTCTATGGGACATTAAAAATAGTAAACAAATTGTGATTCTATCAGACCCTAAAATCACCTTTTGGGGAGTATCGTTTAATATTACACAATTAGCTCTTGCTTTCGGTATAAAAGAAAAAAAGCTTATTGCATTTGATCTAATCCATAGTTCAGAATTAGCTTATTATAGTATATATTCACATGAAATTAGTAGCCTGGGATTATCTTGTAATTGTGAATTTATTTGTGCTGGTTCGACTCAGGGATTGATATTTGTTTGGTCAATTGATGGAATATTGCTCAAAACAATAAAGACTGTGCAAAACAGCACCAGATTGAAGCGATTAACATTAAATTCAAATGACGACATAGTATCTGAGATTGTTGAAACGAGCAATAATTTGAAGTGCATTGCAATAACTTCAAATGGAAAAATAGTAGCTGGATTGAATGAAACTTCTATAAAAATATGGCATGTTAATTCTACAAAACTCATATTTGATTATGAAATCAGAGCATCTAGTATTTCGTTCTCCCCTGAATCTTCCGAACTAGCAATTGGTGGTATGTTTGGTGAAGTGTTGATTCTTGATCCTTTTAATCTCACATGGAAAGAGCCGCTAAAAGGTCACAAAATCGAATATCCAATTCGATGTATTACTTTTTCATTTGATGGGAACTGGATTGCTAGTGCAGGATTTGATGGACGAGTTTGTATCTGGAATTTCAAAACACAGTCTCTATTCAAAACATTTCTAGGTCATTCGATGACTCCTGAAGTTGTAGCACTATCTAATGATGCTCACATTATTGCTAGTGGAGCTTGGGAAGGAAATGTACTAGTGCGAGAAATTGATTTTTATTCAAATCCTATCGAATTACCGGAACATAAGGATTGGATACATAATATTATATATTCTAACTTTTCGAAGAAATTTGCAACAATTTCAGCAGATGAAACTGTTAGAATTTGGGATTCATGTTCTGGAAAAATGCTTCAAATGATTGTAAATTCAGGATATGGATTTACATTTTCTTTAAATGGTGAAATCTATGCTTCATGCAATATTGAAGGTGATTTGTTTATTTGTTTGAGTAGGACAAATGAAATTATAGAAGAGGTTTGGTCTCAGGTAAAGCATCATTTGCATCAATCAGTGTCCTTTTCTCCTGATGGTCAATTAATAGCTTATACCGCTGACAATAAAAAAACAGTTATTCTGGATTGGGGTTCAAAAAAAATAATTCATATTATTCCTTTTGAATCAGATTATATCGCCTTCTCGCCTGATGGGAATTGGCTTGCCTGTCTTAAAGTTGATCCAAGTCGTGAAGATCAAAAAATAATAGCCAATAATAAAACCCAAATCCATTTGTATAATGTAAAGTCTGGTTTAAAGAAGAAGACACTGAAATGCCCAATTTTTCAAGGATGCGTTAGCATAATATTTTCAAAGGATAGCAAGTTTGTAATTTTTTCTTCTGGGTTAGAGTTTTACATTTGGGATTTTTATAATGATCTATATTTAAAGAAATGGATAAATACAAGTTTGGACCGTGCAATGTCAAATGGTTATTATGATGAATGTATTAATATTAATATAAAACTATTTCAATTAAGGGCTGTTTTCGGATCTTCACCAACTGTCTGGAATGATGAAAAGGACAACTGTCTTTATTCTTACCCAAATGAGGTAACGGAACATATATTATTAAAATCTAAGATTATTCTTGGGTCAATGGTACACAGATTAGAAATGCTAAAAATGGAGGGGTCATTAACAGAATTGGAACATCTTCATACAAAAGAACCCTTTGACTTTTGGGATGGAATCATTCCAAAAATGTCATCGCTAACCCAAATTGATCCAATGACATTTGCTATTTTCAACTTCAAATAAGCTTATTTAAATTCAAATGAAGAGAGCAATATATCAACAGACTATTTGTTAATCAATCCTAATGAATATAATATATATGATTATTCTTACACTTTCTTGATCAAAGGTAATAATCGTTCCTTCGATCAGATCCAGACGGTGCATTGCTTTGAATAACCCTTCAACTCACTTATATTCGATATTCTTTTTAATAAACTTCCAACCCTGATACGGTTTCCTGTTCTGAATATCGTAGGAAATGACCAATACTAATCGGGTATTTCTGTCAACATAAATAATTTATATCATTTTGTTTCTGTCAACAGAAATAAGCAAACAATTTGCCAATCAGAACAAAGTCTATTGCATTGACAATGGAATACTTACAAATACTGCATTCAGGATTTCGGAGGACTATGGCAGGTACCTTTAAAACATCGTTTTTATTGAATTGGTACGCCGGGGACTTGAGGTCTATTTCCATCAGGGTAAAAAGGAGTGCGACTTTGTTGTCAAAGACGGGCAGAACATCTGTCAGGCCATACAGGTATGCCGCACCATGCAGGATGAAGGTACAAGAAAACGGGAACTGGATGGGTTATTGGAAGCACTTGAGGCATATGGTCTGCTCGAAGGGACAATACTAACCGAGGATGAGGAATTTGAACTTGTAGCAGAAGGTAGCAGGATTACCGTCCAGCCGGTTTGGAAATGGATATTATAAGTATCTTTACCAATTGGCAGATGAACCCTGTATAAAATAAATAAATCCATGCCTTATGAGACATTCTTTTTCTTAAATTTGGTAAACCATAAATTTATAAATCCATGAGCTCAATTAAACTTTTTGAAAGCAAGCAGATACGGTCGGTTTGGATTGAAATGGAAAACAAATGGTATTTTTCGGTTCAGGATGTTGTACAATTGTTAACGGATACACCTGATGTTAAGGATTATATCAAAAAAATAAAAAAACGGGACGCACTATTAAATGCCAACTGGGGGACAATTTGTCCCCTGGTTGAAATGATGGCTGCTGATGGAAGAAAGCGTAAAGTGCAAGCTGCAAATGCTCAAGGTCTCCTGCGAATCATTCAATCCATACCCTCTCCTAAAGCGGAACCTTTTAAACAATGGTTGGCTCAGGTTGGTTCCGACAGGTTGGATGAGATCGAAAATCCAGAATTGGCTACCTTGAGGACCCGTGAATTGTACAAGTCAAAAGGATATCCTGATGACTGGATCGAAAAACGGATGAGAAGCATCGCCATTCGTGAAGAGCTGACCGAAGAATGGAAAAACCGGGAGGTAAAAGAAAAATTTGAATACGCAATCCTGACGGCAGAAATTTCGAAGGCCACCTTTGGTTTGACACCTTCTGAATACAAGCAAGTTAAAGGACTGAAAAACCAGAATCTGCGCGATCACATGACCGACCTTGAATTAATCTTCTCCATGTTGGGTGAAGCTTCAACCACTGCGATTGTAAAAACACAGAATCCAAAAGGTTTTGCCGAGAATAAAATTGTTGCAAAACAAGGTGGTAAAATAGCCGGTGACGCGAGAAAAGCCCTTGAACTAAAAACAGGAGAGAATGTTGTTTCGGAAGAAAATTACCTGCCTGAATCAAAGAAAATAAGGGAAATCAGAAAAGGCAAAGAGAATTAAATGAATCAAGCGATTACGGATAGTAAAGATATTTTTATAAACTAAAGGTTTTATTTAATGGTTCATTTTATCATCTTCACATTATAAAATCAGTATAACACACTTATTCAGTTATGTACAAAGATTCAAAAGGCATTGAAAACACTTTTCAGGAGGAATCATATCAATATTTCGACAAATACCTGAAAAAATTCCTTAACCTTTTGAGCAATAACATCCCTTTTAAGCCGAACGTGTCGAATTTGGCAGCAGGGATTGGTGTTTCGTGGGAATCGGTGATCAATTACCTCCGGTATCTCGATGAGGCTGAGATTATAAAAACGATCTATTTTGAAGGACGGGACATCAAAAGCTTGTCGAAACCTGATATGGTATATCTTCATCACCCCAACCATTTTTATGTTTTTAATCCCGAAATGACCAATAAAGGCAACTTGCGGGAATCGTTCTTTGTTAACCAATTGTCATACAAGAACATAGTAGAGAAGGCAAAAAGGGGCGATTTTGTTGTTAACAGCAAGTACTATTTTGAAATTGGCGGCAAAAACAAGACCTACCATCAAATAGCCAACTTCAAAGATTCGTTTATAGCTGCTGACGAACTAGAATTCGGTTATAAAAACAAAATTCCGCTCTGGTTGTTTGGGTTTTTGTATTAACACAAAAAGAAGACTTTAAGATTGGCCAATAAAAATCAATTCAAATTCAAAACCCAGAATGGGTTTAACTTGAATAACCCTGGGTAAGTGGTCCCGAACAAAAGCCTGGCCGATGCTCGAAAGACAAATGGACCACGCAACCCAGGGAAAAAAGGCGCAACACAAAAACCGTCCGTGATCGAAGGTTCGGAAAAGAGCTTATCTCCCTTCGGACGGAACAGGCAATCCCCTTAAAAGTTTGTTATGCAATGCTGAACATTGTTTTTAGGATAGTGCTTCTTAGTTTGGGATTGCTTTGGAGTGCAGGCGATAATCATTCAAATTCTGTCTTGTTCCGTACTCCGCGCAATGACAAATCATGAGAGTAAAAGTGCTGTAATATTATTTGCGATCTTCATCCAACTTTTGGTTTTTGTGGCGCAATCCTATATTTTATTTGTTCACCTTAGGTGCTGTCAATGGGTAAGGGTATGATATGCCTCAGGACTGTTTATCGTGCCTATGTGTTTTTTCTACCTTTCATCCACAATCTCCTTCAATATATCCTGTAAACCTTTATTGCTTACATCTCCCCGATGGATTACCACCGAATAATTGAGGACCAACGGTTTATTTTTAGGAATTTCCACAGTCCGGTTTCCGGGCCAGGCGCAATTTTGCATGCTTTTTTCCTTTCGGATGATCCATTTCTGCGCAAAATCGGGGTTAGTGGGATGGTCAACCATCATGATCCCGGCTAGCTTCCCATCTTTTCCAACTGAACCAGAGATATCCATATCGGCACCACCTGTAATTGCAAGGTTCTGCGGAACAACCTCGTTGCCATTAGTTGTAAACTTCATTCCCGGAATTAAAGGCATCCTGACCGAAAAACCACTATATCCTTTTTCATCCTGGGAACCTCCGATTCTGATCCCATTTTCGAGGGCTTTCAATTCAATGCAAAAATCAATCCTGCGACAATCGTTTACTAACGGAAATATCACAATCTTTGTATTTTCCTCTATTATAGTACTTTGTACATTATCCTTCAGCCAAAGCGGACTTTTCCACAACACCCTGACTTCCAGGATGCCAGTTGAATTCTTCCCCTTGCTGAACTTTAGGTCGGCTACCTCTTGTGAGAAATTCTCGCACATCCACGGATCACTTAATCGCAAACTGTCTTTCCAAAGCTGGTGCCATGTCCAGAAAATCCCACGGTGGTGAAAATGGTCGGCAGGAAAGTCTTCACTTAATATTTCACCATCCAAACCATAAACAGGGTGGAGGTAGTTTGAGCGTGAATATTTGCCATCCAACGATTTAGGCAGTTTCTGGTAAAAGAAAACCTTTTGGTTGCCATCTTTAATCCATGCACCTTGGGTTGTGGGTTCCATGGAAATCTGGGAGAAAACAGAAACAGAGGTTGCAAATAAAAGTACAACTGTAAGATAGATTTTCATGATTTATAAAGTTAGTCTTATGCCACAAAGACACTAAGACACCAAGATTCACAAAGGTTATTTATTGGTTTATAAGGCTTTTTGTGCCTTTGAGCCTTTGTGGCTTTGTGGCTGTTTTTAATTATTCATCTTTAAAAATGGATCCTATATTAAAAACATAGAGACGTACGATCGTACGTCTCTACATAATTAATTGATATTAAATTTATTAATATTTGAAAACCTTTCCACCAGCCATAACCTGCTGTGTTTTTTCGTCGAACGTTGCTTTTTGTCCGGTACGAAGGGCAGCGGTTGTCATGATATTGGCAATCGAATGGGCATAACCGGCTTCAACAGGTGCATTGGTCTTGATGTTGTTGTCGCGGACACACTGCATCCAGTTTTTCACGTGGGCATTGGTCAATGGATCGGCACCGGTATTTGAATCGGTTTCCACCTTCATCTGCGGAAGCTCGAAATCGGCCAGCAGATTGGCTTTCATTCCCATTTCCTTGGCATACCGTTCTTTTAAGCCACCTTCGGAAGTGATCTTGTTGGTATCGAGATCCAGTTTTCCACCATTCGAGAAATACCATTCCTTGGTACCACCCGACTCATTGGTCTGACGTGAAGAATATATCACCTGGAAACCTTCCTCCATGTTGTCCAATGGGCCGTAATCGAAAACAGCCGTCATTGTATCAAAATTCCTGCGGCCATCTTTCCAAACATAGATGCCACCATTGGCAGCAACCGAACGTGGGTGTGGCAAATGAGTGAACCAATGTACCGTATCAATCTGGTGAGCCATCCATTGTCCTGGAATACCTGACGAATAAGGCCAGAAAAGTCTAAATTCCAAATATTTACGAGGATCCCATTTCTCAACGGGGCGGTTCATTAAAAACCGTTTCCAGTCTGTATCCGACTCCTTGATATCAGCCACTTCTTTTGGACGGCGCCAGCGGCCTGGCTGATTCACGTTCCATGTCATTTCGACTGCGCAAATCTTCCCGAATTTCCCTTCCTGGATAAAATTATGGGCTGCCTGGTAATTTGGCCCTGAACGGCGCTGCGAACCAATCTGGACAACTTTTCCAGTTTCGTTCACCGCTTTCTTTGCAAAAATGGCATCGTCCATGGTTTCGGCAAATGGCTTTTCGCAATACACATTCAATCCTGCCTTCACCGACTGGCCACACAGCATAGCATGTTGAAAGTCTGCAGTGGAGATCATGACCGCATCCATTTTCTGATCGAACAGTTCATCGGTATTACGGGCTTCAAGTGGTGTAGTCCCATTGTTTTTCTTGATCCAATTGGCACCATCCGCGCGGCGTTTGCTCCAAAGGTCGCACACGGAAGCAAATTCAAAATTCAGCTCTTTTGCCGATTTCTGAAATGCCGGCCCCAATGCGCTTTCAAAACGGCCCGAAAAGCCGAGGATCGCAACCTTAACACGGTCGTTGGCACCAATGATACGGCCATAGCTTTTGGCACTCATGGCCATACTGCCTACTGTCAAACCGGCAACACCAATTGCCGATTTCTGAATAAATTCCCTTCTGTCTGACATGTTTGTTTTTTTTACTTCGTTAGTTTATTGAGCATTAACATTTAAATATTACTTCTTAATTCAATAGCGACTGGCGGCTGGCAACTGGCGGCTGGCAATTCGTATATCGAATGAAAAATCGATTTCACAACCTGCACTGAAAATCAATTACTAAAAGCGGCTGGCAATTAGCGGTTGGCAGCTGGCTGTTCGTAATTCGACAGAAATAGATCTTTCATAACTTGCACTTAACAACAACCCAATTACGATTTTGAAAACCTGATCATCTTCGTATTGCGATTTGCCATCCGCCAATTGCCAGTTGCCAGTCGTGAATTGCCAGTTGCCAGAAGCCAGTTGCCAGCCGCTAGTTCCCCTAAATCTTCGGCTCCCAACCTGGTTCGTAGTCGCGTCCCCACAATTTCATAGCTTCCTTGTTTAGGATATGGCCATCTTTCGTATTAACATCGAAGGACTTGCCGATCCGGTAGGAAATGTTTGCATAGTGGCACATCATCTGACTGATCGCCCCTTGTTCAATCGGTGAATTGAGCTGGGTTTCTTTTCCCCTGATCACGGCAAAAAAGTTCTTGATATGGGAGTCAGTCATATCTCCTCCACCACCCAGTGCGGTACCTGCTTCATTTCCGGAAGACTGACTACTTTTGATTACTTTTCCTTTCAGGTCAAACAGTTTATAGCCACCACGGTCCACAAAAACAGAACCTTCCGAACCATAGATCCAGGTACCACGATCGGCACCATAGGTCAAAACGCCTGTACGGCTTTTGCCATCCCACTTGATAATTTTGTTGCCCGGAAATTTGAACGTAGCATCCATTGTATCGTACATGACCCATCCATCATCAGCATAATGACGTTTGGCAGCCTCACAATCAACATGTTCAGGATATTCGACCTGCAATGCCCAACGGGCAACGTCAAGTTCATGGGTTGCATTGTTTCCGGTTTCGGCTGTTCCCCAAATCCAACCGTACCAATGCCAGTTGTAATCCCAGATGTCGTGCATGTATTCTGTACGCGGTGCAGGTCCCTGAAAAAGATTCCAGTCCAATCCTTCAGGAACCGATGCTTTTTTTGGAACAGGGGATGCACCACGGGAATTTGAATAAAAAGCGACTGCTTTATACGCCTTACCGATGACCCCTTTGTGGATTTGTGAAATAATGTCCTGAGATTCAGGGGCCGACCGTTGTTGGTTGCCCATCTGGATAACTTTCCCATATTTCTTTTGAAATGCAACCAATAATTCACCTTCCCTGGGATTGTGGCTGCAAGGTTTTTCGATGTAAACGTTTTTTCCGGCTTCCATGGCCATCCAGGTTCCCGGGGCGTGCCAATGGTCTGGAGTTGCATTAAAGACAACATCAACCTGCTTATCTGCAAATACTTCCCTGATATCGTTGACCAAAGTAGCTTTACCGTTTACTTTGCCTGCCAGGTCCTTCCCCACTTTTTCACGCTGGCGTTTCATCACATCGCAGATATAAACCAGCTCAATGTTGTTGGTTTGATCCTTTAAAGTATTGTAATAACTACTTACACGACGTCCACAGCCCATCAACGCAAGGTTGATCCTGTCGTTGGCGCCAATGATCCTTCCGTAACTTTTGGCACTGAACGACATTCCCCCTATTGTTAATCCCGCAGCACCAATCGCAGATTTCTGAATAAATTCCCTTCTGTCCGACATTTTAATTCTTATTAATATTGTACTTCGTTAGTTTATTGAGCGTTAACAATTGAATTTTTCTTCTTAAATCAAATAGCTGCTGGCAATTAGCGGCTGGCGATTGGCTGTTCGTAATACGAATGAAAAATGGATTTCACAATCTGCACTGAAAATACAATATCAAGTAGTGGCTGACAATTAGCTACTAGCGGCTGGCAGTTCGTCGTTCGAAAGAAATTTGTCTTTCACAACTTGCACCTTACCCACACGCCAATACTGTTTTGAAAACCAGATCTTCTTTGTATTGCGATCAGCCAGTCGCCAGAATCCAGTTGCCAGTCGCAATTCTTCATCTATTTTTTCCGTGTGCGATAACGCTACGAAGATAAATAAAAACGTAATCCGATAGAATATGTTCTACAACATATTGCATACATATAAAACGACGATCAATCAGCTTATTTTTGCATGGACCTTGGTGCAGGGAGCGGGTAGTCAGGAAACCGGAGGAAGAAGAACGGAGAACGGAAATCGCCGATACAGAATGGACAAATGGAACATGAAAAAAGGAACACGGAGCACAAAATCGGTGAGATTTACGTGAAATGGTATGAGTCCGGCAGTTAAAGTTATTAGGTGAAATTTATTCCTTATTGGTAATCAGATCAATACACCATAGGTGTTAAACTATTGTAGAACAACAATGTCCCATCAACCAGCGGCGCAATCAGTATGGTTATTGAAAGATGGGATTTCCTGTGCGCCGCAAAGCATACGATATTAGGCATGGAAAAAAAATTGTAGGATAATCAAAACAAAATGAATAAATTAATATTTTGAGAATCAAACATTTGAAATCCCATCTTCCTCATCAGCACTTGCAGTTAGCGAGCCGCCAGTTGCGAATTGCAAGTTAGCAAGTAAGCCAGTTGCCAGCTGCCTATTACCAGCCGCTTAATATCAAAAATAAAAGTTCTTATTCAAAAATAAAATGAAAAAGCTAATTCTTCTTATTGCCTATTTACTGATTGTTAATGGAATAAATGCCAAAGAGATTTCCGGTCGGATAGAAATGGCATGGGAACTTGGTTATTCCGCAAAGGCCGATGAAAAACCATGGAAATGGATTCCTGCCATTGTTCCCGGTGCTGTTCAGCTCGATATTGCCAAAGCGGAGAATTACGCCCCATTCTATTACGCCGAACATTGGAAGGATTATCTCTGGATGGAGAACAATTATTACACCTACAGGTCGAACTTTAAGAAGCCTGAAATCCCTGTCGGCGAAAAGTTGTTTTTTATTTCAAAAGGAATTGACTATCAGTTTGAAATCTTTTTAAATGATGAAAAACTCTTTGAACAGGAAGGGATGTTCACACCGGTCAACCTTGACCTGACCGATAAACTAAAAGAGAGCAACACCCTAACTGTTAAGGTGTTTCCTGCCCCAAAACTGCACCCAAAACCGGTTGACCGGACCCAAGCATCCCAAAGTGTCAAACCAGCTGTCAGTTACGGCTGGGATTGGCATCCACGTTTGATTCCCCTTGGGATCTGGGACAAAACGTATCTTGAAATACAACCAGTATCCTATGTCGATGATTTACATGTTAATTACCAATTAAACAATGAATTAAGTAAAGCGGATATTTCCCTTGAAATAAAAGGCCGTAACCTGAAAGGATGCCGCTATCAATGGAACTTAAAAGATAAAACCGGTAAAAGTGTTTCCAACACAAAAGGTCAAATCAAAGAAAATGGTTTTGATACTTTTGCCTCTTTAGATCGACCCATCCTATGGTGGCCACATGATCAGGGAGACCCATATTTATATAGCTCTGAATTTCAACTAATTGATGATTCGGGAAAAACCATTCAGACCTGCCAATCCAAGATTGGATTTCGCAGGGTTAAATTGGTCATGAACACGGGGGCGTGGAACGAACCATCGGGTTTTCCAAAAACACGGAGCGTACCGCCTATACAACTGGAGATCAACGGACGGAAGATTTTCTGCAAAGGGACCAACTGGGTGAACCCTGAAATCTTTCCGGGCATCATCACCCGAGAGCGTTACAAGCAATTGTTGGATTTGGCCAAAGAGGCGAACTTCAATATCCTGAGAATCTGGGGTGGCGGTATTGTGAACAAAGAATCCTTTTTCGAATTGTGCGACGAAATGGGGATTCTTGTCTGGCAGGAATTCCCGCTGGCCTGCAACAACTATCCCGATGAACCTCATTATTTAAAAATCCTGAAACAGGAATCGACTTCCATTATCAACCGGTTGAAAAAACACCCTTCCCTTGCTTTCTGGTGTGGTGGTAATGAACTGTTCAACAACTGGAGCGGCATGACTGACCAGTCGCTGGCTTTGCGATTGTTGAACAGCCAATGCCTTGAATTAGACCCAACAAGTCCATTTATCCCAACTTCGCCATTGATGGGGATGGGACATGGCAATTATGTTTTCAGGGAATGGTCAACCAAAGAGGAGGTTTTTCAGGAGATGGCTAGGGCAAAATTTACGGCTTACACAGAGTTCGGGATGCCTGCCCCATCGTCGGTAGAAATCTTAAAAACCATCATACCAAAAGAAGAGTTATGGCCACCAAAGCCGGGAGGGTCGTGGGAAAGCCACCATGCCTACAATGCATGGGTTGGCAATACTTGGCTTTGTCAGGACATTATTGAGGATTATTTTGGCAAATCGGATTCGCTTGAACAGTTGGTGGCAAATGGACAGTTGCTTCAGGGAGAGGGTTATAAATGTATTTATGAGGAGGCCAGGAGACAAAAACCTTATTGCGCCATTGCTGCCAACTGGTGCTACAGTGAACCCTGGCCAACAGCGGCGAACAACAGTATTGTGAGTTATCCCAATATTCCGAAACCAGGATTTTATGCGGTTAAGAATGCCTGCCGCCCGATCCTTGCAAGTGCGCGGTTTTCTAAATTCCAATGGACGGAAGGGGAAACCTTTTTCGCAGATATCTGGATGCTCAACGATTTCTACAAAGATTTGCCATCGGGGAAAGTGACGATTAAAATTTTGGCAGATGGTGTTCCACTAACGTTGTTAAGCTGGGATTATAATCATCTGAAAGCCAACATCAATCAGGTAGGACCTACAGTGAAGTTCCAGCTCCCCACCTGGAAAACCGACCGGTTCAAGGTACTTCTTGAAGTGGAAGGGCATCCTGAGTACAATTCGGATTATACCCTGGCATACAAATCCCCACTGTTTAGCGGCAGAAAGGGCACACCAAGGATGAATCAATAAAATGCTAATATTCTATTGATGTGGTACTTATAATAAATGATCCAAAAGCACCAAACGGACTTATTTCCTTAGGGGAATGGATGTAATCCTGATAATTGTTTTTTATTCCGATGCTGCTGCAATCGTAAAGATCGATAAAACCTTGATCGTTCACCTTGGCTTTTTTTACCATCGCGGCATAAGCACGTTGAATAATTGGTGAATATTCTTCAGAAGATAGGAATCCTTTGTCAATTGATTTTTTTAGCAAATAGATATACATGCCAGTTCCCGAAGTTTCATTCCAATTTCCGGGTCGGTTGGGTTGATCGACAACCTGGCACCACATCCCAGTTTTCGGATCCTGTGCCTTTTTAATCCCTTCGCAAAGTTTCTGGCGGATAGCCAAAACAGAAGCATAACCTTGGTGATCCTTCGGCAAATAATCAAAAATATCGGCCAGAAGGACAGCATACCAGCCCAACCCTTCACTCCAAACCTCGGGAGCAAGTCCTGTTGTTTTATTCGCCCAACTCGCCTTTTTGCTCTCGTCCCAACCATGCAACAACAAACCATTTTCCTTCTGGCAAACCCCTGCCACAGTGGTTATTTGCTTCACTACTTCGTTAAAGGCATATTCTTTGTCCCCAATCGTTTCTCCATACCTTGCAAGGAAAATTTGTCCCATAAACAATCCATCGACCCATACCTGGTTGGTTGCCCAAGTACCGTGCCAGAACAATCCATTTTTGTTCCTTGGATAGCCGTCGAAATCGGTGCGGATTTTCATGGCCGCTATCTTGTATTTCTCAAGGTGGGTCTGTTCGTACATAAATAGAATGGCATATCCCGGAAGGAAATTATCCAAGGCATTGCTTTTAAAATCAGGGATATTGCCTTTTTCGTCAACCTGCTGATCGACATATCGTTTGATGTAATTGTAATACAATGGGTCGCCAGTGGCCCTCCAAATTTTTTCCATGGCAAACATCACATAACCAGCCTGCCAACTGAAATGGTTCGTATTTTCGCAACAATACATCGTATCCGGGTTTGGAAATCGTTTGATAAAACTTTGAGCTACTGCTACCGAATATTTAGAGGTTTTGTCTTGTGACAATATTTTGTCTTTCAATGGAATTCCATTTGAATCCAAAATCTGGATGGCCGACATGGTTTTCAGGATCGTTTGATCGTCATAAATCCAAACCACTTTCTTATCACGGGTGATTTCAAATGCGTGGGTTACCTTACCTTGCTGATTGTGTCCTATCCAGTTGGTAAATACAAGGTTGCCATTTGGGAGGATTTCCATTCCGGTCATAAATTTGAGCTCTATTCCAGGTAATTCGTTCTTTGTAATCTGCCATACCACCGAATCCGAAGTATCCACCTCAACGATTCGTGGCTCTCCATTGTGGTCAGAACATGCGATCAGGGTATTTCCATTTGGCAACCTGATTACTGAATGAGGTCCACCCTTGATCGGTATTTCACGAACAATCTTTCCAAAAGAATCGTACTCCGAAACTTTATCCAAACCATAGTGCGCCACCAGATAGTTACCGTTTTCGAGTTTCCTGGCGTTGCGCATAAAAGCATGACCACCATCAACCCCTTCCGGGAGAAGTTTTAATTTTTTGATAATTTGCCCACCAGGGGCAACCTCAAGAAGAAAGCCTGAGTTACATTCGCCAATAAAGGTGTTGCCGTTTGCCAATCGCTGACAAGCATAGATCTCACTTTTCGATTCGTAATTAAAAACTACTTTTTTATCGCGGGTGACCTCTTTTACACCATGCCCGGTATTGAACAACAAATTTCCATTGGGCAAAACCCATAAATCGTTGCAATTCTCAGCATCATATTGCCAGAGCAATTTTCCCTCATCCGAAATAATACAGACTTTTCCCTGCGTATAATCGGTACAGACAAAAGAATGCCTTACTGGTATTTGTGCAGTTAGGCCATCTTCGAAAGCAAGGTCGTCAATGAAAAAACTGCCATCACCGTTTCCTGTATTAAAAAATTGCATCTCGGCAACATGTTTGGGGTCGAAACCTGCCGGTTGTACAAGGTCTTTCAATGGAACAATAACCTTATTCCACTCACCATTTTTCCATTGTGGACAATATTTGGACACCAACACCTTTTCTGTATGGTGCTCTGGCATATCAAGCGCCGGGGCTCCGTTGCACAACAGGTTGAACCTCATTTCTGCGGCAACGCCTTCAACTTTAAGCCAAAAGGTAAAATATTTCATGGTGGTGATGTCGGTACCGAATGGCCCAACCTGCCATTTTACCCAATTCCAGCCGGCACCAATCCAATCGGCTTCCGATAACACATTCAGGCTTTTGAAAGTAAACTGCACGGCTGACTTACCACTATGTACGGTGTAGGTTTGGGACTTAACCGAACATATACCATTTTTTGTCACCCAGCCTACACCTTTTGTTGGGGATTCTCCGTCCCAAACTACAACCTGATTTTGTTGAGCAGTAATCTTACCTATTGATATTAAATATATTGCAATAAATATAAAAGACAGGATTCTCATATTTTTTCCATATTGTGGCGTAGACTATTTTTTGACGAGGGAGTAAACCAACTCGATACCATTCCCTGTTTTTAAGTTGCGGCTATATTTTTTGTCGATTGGGTTGTTCCAATGTTCAGTAACACCTAAACTTGCAAGGCGGGTACCATCGCGTTCCGGATCATATACGGTTCCTGAAGGCGGGTTATTTGCCAAAGCCATCTCTTCCATGGCATGATCACTATACATCATGTCGGGTGCATCGGGCCAAGCGGCAAGGGCAAAATCGAGGACAACAGATTCGACAGCGACTCCATCCTGGGAGGCAAATAAACTGCCCATCCACTCATTCTTGAAAGGTGCCAATGTCCATTTGGTATTGGGAATCCCGTTTAATGCTTTGTTACTATAGATACCGTCAATCAGGAAAAGTACTGTTTTTGCACCTAAGTCTTTATGTCCCATGAAATCAGGGTAAACCGAGTATTGCCTTTTACCTTCCCTGCTTTGGCTGAAACCGCTGCCATGCGAATTTTTCCGCCAATCGGTTTCGATGTTGGTACATCCAAAGAAGTTTTTGGCACAAAGAGTAACACCTTGACTTACATGCCCTTTCATAATTGCAAGGTTGATTACATAATTGGCTTCTGCAAAACAGGTTGCCAATCCACTTGTCATTCCTTTGAAATCAGTCGAATAGACGAAACCGTGATCCGTAAAAGCGGCCTTTTCACGACCGTCGCCACCATTGTGGTCAATGTAATGTATGTTCGGATAAACAGAATGGCATTTGTCGTATATGTTGTTGGTTATAAACCTACTGGGGTCGGCAAGGGTAATATTTTCCTGGGCGATTCCGGCTTCGTTTACAAGACTTTTTAACAACGAAAGAATCAAGGTTGGGTTAGCATTGATTTCCGCACTGCTTTGGTGGGAATCGGTATTGTTCTGGTTAATTTTTATCGCCACCTTTTCACCCGATTTGTAACCTGCGTCGGCCTTTTTATTGACTTTATTGAAGAAGTGGAACAAGGCATCCCATGATTTTTTTTCATTCTTCATGTTCGTTAAACTGAATAAAGTCTGAGAAAGCAATTTGTCTGTTTCAGCCTGATTGTTGAACCTGTCCTCCCACCAGAATCCTGTTGTACCATCCCATGTGGCAATTTTTGGATTGTGTCCCCAGGCAACCCTGCCAGGATTCATTCCTTTGGCAACACCTAGTGGAATATTAGGTTTGTACCAGATTTTCAGGTTTTCAGCCTGTGACTCTTTTGCCGAATTTGCGATAAAGACAGTAGTCGAAGCAATTCCAAGAATTAAGAATAAAATTGCTGCCAAATACTTCGCCTCGAACAATTTGTATTTTGCTTTTTTAAACGCGAAGGCCGCACCCGATATTGCAAGTAGCCAGATTACAAAACCCGACATCATTGGGGCAACAACCTGCAGGCATGGGTAAGTTGCCCTTGATGGTTTCGGTACAACGCGGATCAGGAACCAGATAGTTGCCAACACCGAGACGACAATATATACGACCCTCGCCGGAACACTTATCTTCATTAAGAAAATTACCGTTCTTTTAATCCATCCGGGGAGCTTTTGAAATCTTTCTTCTGGTATCATTTTGTAGTTATTATTAAATACATACTTTATTTCATAGCTTTACAAAAGTAATGAAAATATCATCCATGCTACATTCATTAATAATTATATTTTATTTTTCAATTTGACAGTGTGACTCCTTATAAGTAATTTAGCAACCTGATTTGCAAAAGGCGAAAGTTTTTGAACTGATCATATCGAATGATACTTATTTGAATTTTATCAAATTATGGTTTTACAAAGTCAAGAAATAAAGTTTGCAAAAGGTGGTTTAAAAATGGGAAAGACCGATTTTCAGGGAAACCAGAATAAAATAAAAGTTCTTCAGATCATCCGGAACGAAAAGGAGATTACCCGTTCCGAAATAATACGAATCTCGGGACTCAGTGCGCCAACTGTCACACGCATAGTGGAAAGTCTGGTTCATCTCAAACTGATTCAAACCGAAGGATTGGGTTCTTCCGATGGTGGCAGGCCTCCCCAATTGATCCGGTTCCGTTCAAAGGAAAATTATGTGATTGGAATTGATCTGGGAGCCACGTTTATTCGCTCTGCACTTTCAAATCTGGATGGGGAATTTATTTTTGAAATCCAGGTACCAACCAATCTAAAAAAAGGTTTTGATGGGGTAATGGAACAAGTTGGCGAGGTTATCGGAAAGTTGCGTGAACGTGCTAGTCAGAATTCTTTGCCACTTTGGGGAATTGGAATTGCCGTTTGTGGTATGGTCAATAAGAATACAGGTTTTGTTGAGTACTCCCCCATTTTTGGATGGAGAAATGTGAATGTTCAGAAGGCACTTTCAAAATTTACCAATCTAAACATTGCCATTGGAAACGTAACCCATTTGATTGCGTTGGGAGAATTGTTGTATGGTGTAGGTAAACAATTCAAAAATTTTATTTGTGTCAACCTGGGCTATGGAATTGGCTCCGGAATCATCATCGATGGGAAGCTTTTTAGCGGAGCAGATGGGATTGCCGGCGAAGTGGGCCACATCGTATTGGACAAAAACTGTAACCGAAAGGGGAGTGAAGGGTTATGTGGAACCCTTGAGGCACTTGCTTCCGGATATGCTTTGGCCGATATTGCCAGGGAGCGTGCGAAACTGGATTTTGAGAGCGTTTTACATGTTTTTGATCCTGAAGAAATTGATGCCAAAATCGTTTTTGAAGCTGCATATAACGGTGACAAGCTTGCCAACAAAATTTTTGATGGTGTTGCCGGAGACCTTAGCATTGGGATCGATACATTGATAAAATTGTTCAATACCGAATGTATTGTACTTTCAGGTGGCCTGGTTCAGAATGGAGATTTAATGATCGAAAAAATACGTATTCAAGTTGCTGAATATTCCCTGAGCGGTGTATCCCGTTCGGTACCGATAGTAAAAGCCGATTTCGGCGTGAATGCGGCTTTGATGGGGTCATTTTCCCTGATTTTAGAAAGGATATTATTGTTGGAAAGCATTGATTGATATAATAATAAATTTCAGTACGATTTGAATGGCCATATAAATAGAGATAAACAAAAATTCTTGGATCCGAAAATTTTCAATTAAACCAATATATAAACTATCATGAAAAGCTATCCTTCTATTTTATTGTTATTCTGCACATTACAATTGTTTTCACAGACCAATCAGGGAATAAAAATCCCTTATTGCTACGACGAAATCACTGCACCCGATTTTGTGAAAGCTGTTGTGCAATCCTCGGGAGTATGCTTGCTGCCAATGGGTATCCTTGAAAAGCATGGCCCGCACCTTCCTTTGGGGACTGATATTTTTGAAAGCAGGAAGATAGCCACTACTGCCGCTGCAATTGAATACAGTGTCGTATTTCCGACCTATTATGTGGGACAGATCAACGAAGCAAGGCACCAGCCCGGAACCATTTCATATAGTCCTGACCTGCTCTGGAAAATGTTGCAGGAAACTTGTGACGAGCTTTCGCGGAACGGGTTGAAAAAGATCATTATTGTTAATGGCCATGGTGGAAACAACGATTTTCTAAGGTATTTCTGTATGTCGCAATTGCATAGCCCAAAAGACTATGTTCTTGTATTCTTTCAACCAAAGGATTCAGAAGAGACTGCAAAAAAAATTGAATCCCTTAGGCAAACCAAAACAGGTGGCCATGCCGATGAAAAGGAAACTTCCATGATGCGGTTTATCCGTCCCGATCTCGTTAAAACGAAAATGGCAGGTACCCAATCCGGTTTAAACCAGGCAAGGTTGGCAGAACTTCCATTTCAATACACAGGTATCTGGTGGTACGCACAATATCCCAACCATTATGCTGGCGATGCTACAAAAAGCAGTGTGGAACTTGGAAAGTTACTTGTAGAATCCGAAGCCGACCAATTGGCCCAGCTAATTAAGAAACTGAAACAATCAAACAAAATAGAAGAGCTTCAAAACCAGTTCTATAAGGATTCGGCCAACCCATTGAACACGAAACAATAAAAAAGGGGGCCGTTGTGAGCCCCCCTTTATCCCTAAACTTAACCTATTTCTTTGGTGCTGCCGGATAATCTTTGAAAAAGACCGGCCAAACATTGGGTTTTGGGACACTAACACCTTTGTTGTAACCCCTGAATTTTCCATTGGTATCCACGTCAGGACCATAATAGTAAATTGGCCAACCTTTGTAGGTTAATTGTTTTCTACCATAAACTGTTATACTACCAAACAAAGTCTTATCCAGAACCGAAGGGACGACAACTTTATCTGTTTCATACAGTGGCCAAACTGCATTATTGGAAAAATCGGCTTTTGTAAATTTATTGATATTGGAACTGTCCTTGGCATATGCATAAAGTGTACGGCCCATAATATCAGTAAAATAGGTTGTTGTTCCGACTCCTTCAGAATATACGTTTGTAGCAGAGACAACATAGCTTTTTGTATCTAAGCCAACCAATTGAGATTTGACCAACATAATCGTATAATCAGGTTTTGCAACAAACCATACACTGCCAACGCCTTCACCGGTTGTTTCTCCAGATTTTTCGCGTACCCCATTTGGTGCGTAATAATACAATGGCCAACCTTTGTAAGTGGTCTGACTACCTGTTGGTGTAGAAACTGTTCCGAAATCGGCAAGGTCAAGTCCAAGAGTTAATTGAGATTGCAACAAACCCGTCGCATTAAAGTTGGGCCAAGCTGTTGTACAACCACCTGTGCAATTGTTGGCTCCGTTAGCGTCATTTGAGAAGAAGTATAATGTATTTCCATCCTTATCTGTAAGATAACTACCTAACGTTGAAGATGTTGCAAGTTTAATCACATATGGATCAACCACAACATTGTCGGATTTCTTACATTGAAAAAGCACTATCCCGGATGCGACCAGGCAAATCAGCAGAATTGAATTTTTTATTTTTTTCATGACTGTAATTTTGATTGTAAATATATTTTATCTGTATTTATTTAGAACGGATCTAATTAAATAAGGTTTCAAAAAAGAATAAAAAAAATTAATCTTTTTTAACCAAATGAATCAAATTGAATCTACAATCAATGAAAAGTCATGTATTGTCAGGGTACCTAACACAATTTAACTTAAATATTCTTAATTAAGTTTATAATCTGTTTGGGTAATATAAATTAAAGATAATGGTAGAAAGTGACTTTATTCAGTTGTGAATATCGTAAACCATCAAAGCATTGTTATGCCTGATATACAATTTCTTATTTGCGATAACAGGATGTGCCCAATGCTGGTCGGCACCAAGTGGAACCTTGAATTTGCTGATGATGCGGAATTGTTCAGGAGTCCCTTCAACCAAAGCAAACTCACCATCCTTTTCGGAATAACAATAAAATAACCCATCGGCATAAATTACAGGACCGCCTCCCAACTCCTTGGCGATGTATTTGGTCAACCCGGTTTTCACATCGATACAAAACCATTTTGGCTGAAGATAAGCGCCTCCATAGACATAGCTATCTTTGAGGATGATCCCACCCATCAGGTTGGTAAACTCCCGGTTGCGCCAAACAATGTTTGCTTTTTTGCCATCCTGCGAAAGCTGCAACATCACCAAACCAGAACTATCTTTGCGTGACGCACTGGATATCAATAGTTTTCCATCAAAATAAACGGGTGTGTTGGCATGTATCTTATTGTCCTGAAACTGATGGATCCGCCAGTACATTTCACCAGTCTCGGCGTTCAACCCGATAATGGAGGTAGCGGTAAGGTTCACTAACAAGCGGTTGCCATTGTGGTTGATCAGAATCGGGGAACTATAGGTAGCGGCTTCACCATAACCCGGTGAGGACCAAATCTTTTTTCCGGTAAAACGGTCCAATGCCACCATATTGTTTGATTTTCCGCCTGGAGTGCAATAAAGATGGTCACCATCGATCAGCAACGATTCGGCATATCCAAACTGTACAGAATCGGCCTGCAACTCTTTGAAAAAATCGATGCTCCAAACCGTTTCACCATTAAGGGTTTTCATACAGTAAACCTTGCCGTTCCCACTTTCAATGTAAATCAGATCATCAACCACAGTTGGTGTTGACCTGGCTCCAGGAAAAATGGTGATCCAGTCTTTGCCATAATTCTTCTTCCAAAGAAACTTCCCTTTGATATCAAAGGCAAACAGATAGCCTTCCGAATTCAACGTATCCGGAATACCGGTAACGAATACCCGGTCTATGGATATTGCCACACTCCCTTGGCCAATACCAAGCCCTTCGTATGACCATAGCATTTTTGGACCTTCGGCTGGCCATGATTTCAACAAATTGGTTTCCCGATAGATACCATCCCGGTTGGGACCCCGCCACTGCGATTGGGCGGAAACAAGATGTACAAAACTGATCAATGTAATTAGTACAATAAAACAAACTGATTTTTTCAGGTTCATTTTTTAAAAAATAGGTAATTAATGATAAACTTATAAACCGCGATATTACACAAATCGGCACGAAAATTCAAAAGCAAAAAATCGTATTTTTAGCCGCATTAAAAACCATAAGCATTTAGTATGAATAAAATAATCATCCTCCTTTTGCTGTCATTGTCTTTAACAATGTGTTTTGCGCAGAAGCCAAATCCTGAAATTAAGAAAAAAGGATTGTCAGGTAACCCGATTTTTGAAGGGTGGTACGCCGATCCCGAAGGGACAATTTATGGCAAAGAATATTGGGTATTCCCAACATTATCTGATGTTTACGGAGATTATAAACCAATTGAGGAAAAGGATCTCACTGCCAGGCAAAAACTCACGATCAACAAGGATTATCTAAAGCAAACCTACCTCGATGCTTTTTCGTCGAAAGACCTGGTCACCTGGAAAAAACATTCACATGTGCTTGATATTAAGGATATTTCATGGGCCGCTTTTGCAATATGGGCACCTGCAACCATGCATGCCAACGGAAAGTATTACCTGTTTTTCGGGGCTAACGATATCCAAAGTGACAAGGAATATGGTGGAATAGGTGTAGCCGTTTCAGATAAACCTGAAGGTCCCTATAAAGATGCCTTGGGAAAACCTTTGATCGACAAGTTCCACAATGGTGCACAACCCATCGACCAGTTTGTTTTCCGCGATGACGATGGACAGTTTTACATTTATTACGGTGGATGGAGACATTGCAACATGGCCAAACTGAGCAATGATTTATTAAGCATCGTCCCTTTTTCGGACGGGACAAGTTTTAAAGAGATCACTCCCGAACAATATGTGGAGGGACCTTTTATGATCAAACGAAATGGAAAGTACTATCTGATGTGGTCGGAAGGGGGATGGACCGGTCCGAATTACAGTGTCGCTTATGCAATGGCCGACTCACCCTATGGCCCATTTAAAAGGATAGGAAAGATCCTGCAGCAGGACCCAAAAGTTGCAACGGGGGCAGGCCATCATTCTGTCATCCACATCCCTGGAACTGACGATTGGATCATTGTTTACCACCGCCGTCCGTTAGGTGATAAAAATGGTAACCACCGTGAAACCTGTATGGACAAACTGGTTTTCAATCCAGACGGAACAATCCAACCAGTTAAAGTGACGTTTGAGGGGGTAGTCAAAAAGAAAATCCAAAATAATTTCAAAAAATGAGGAATGATTTTTTGGCAATAAATAAGGTTTGTCGTATTTGTCGGTATTTACCTACCTGTTGATTATAAAGCGATTGTGTCAACCACCCCGGCTTCGCCACCCTTCTAACGGAGGGGAATTTCCAAGATTGACTGGTTTTTTTTTAATAATGGCTACTAAGATTGAAATAAGGTTTGACCGAAAATCAAACTTTATTTACCTTATTCATATTACTTTATGATTCAATTAAATACAAATTTAAACTTGTCCTTAAGGTCACCTTCCATTTTCCCTTACCTGATTGACATAGGCTTTCATAAAAGAAGGGTAATCGCCGAATTGGTCATATAATAATTTGAATGAAGAACAGGTGGTCCCTGTTTTATCCAATGGGCAACGTTTTTTTCGTACTTCTGTAGTTGCTTCTGAATTCCAGACAGTTAAAAAGGATTTGTCACAAACATTACCAATACTATCCTCGTCAAATAGACAGTATTTGACATCCCCGTTCGAATCAATATAAGCCGCAACTTCCCCACAGGGACAAGTCTCCTTAAATGCTTTAGTTGAATGGAAGTCTCCCGATAAATTATCCCGGCCCGGAAGGGCATACAAACAAGGTTGGGTAATTTCGACAATTGTTTTGTTGTCCTTTGAGGCATTGATTAACCCGAATTGGGCATTTGCCATCTCTTCTCCAGAAATGAACTCGCGCATCAATCTCTTTTTTGCCCTCCCATCAGGGAACAATACCCTGAACTTAAACTTTGAAACGCCAAGTGATGACACAAACTTATAGGTTTTGACCACATCGTCCAGATTCGACCGGCACAGCGAATATCTAACCGAAACATCGATTCCCGCTCCAATTGCAATCCCAATACCTTCAACAGTTTTTTTGAAGCCAGTTTTATCGTCGCGCAGCCAGCTATGGAAAGTGTCCCATCCCACATGTGAATCATCCTCGTAAACAGATGCCCCCGAAGAGTCGAGGCCGATCTGGATCCGGGTAACCCCCGCCTCCTTCAATTCATTGCATAAATCCGTATTCAGCTCCCAACCCCTTGTAACCAGCCTGACCCTTATACCTAACGAATGTGCAAACCTTGTAATATTCAATACAATGTCTTTGTTGAGCAGCGGTTCTCCCCCAGTTAGGGTAATCCTGTCCATCTTCGGATTTAAAGCATGAACCTCTTTAATTATCCGGATAAAATCATCGGACGATAGCTGGTCAACATCTTTACCGGAATGATTGTAGCAGTGCCTGCAAGCCCCATCACATTTTCGGGTGACAGCAAACCGGAGTTCATCAGGAACAATTAGTCCTATATTCATAATTAACAGTTATTTAGGTTAACTAATTTTCATATTATTAAGAATGGATGCCTTAAAAGTAAAATCTTCTGAAATCAATTTTCAGCAAAAAAAAAAATTGCATAAGAATAATTCTTTATCTACCTTTATTCTCAGGTACTTCAGGGAAAAACAATACGAAAGTATAAAGATTTATTGGAATTACCAGACACTTCCTATCATACTTTCTAACGAACCAAGTCTGGATCTATACATATTGTGATGAATATAGAAGAATCAAATTACAAGCCGGACGGAAAATTCCACCTTGACAAGTGGTTTCTGGACTTTGTAGGGATAAAGGGTGAGGCCATGATTTTCTATTCAGCAAAACTGACCTGGCATGGTTTGACAGCTTCCTATACAAGTTGGTTAAATTATGATCCCCCATCCGGTATTTGCCTGAAACATAGGTTCCACAATGTTCAATTTCCACAAATGGAAAAGAACCTGATCACGTGGACCGACAAAAAATTCGGGATATCGGGAATATGGGAGCCATTGTCAGAGATGGTCCAAGCCAGGATTTTTGAGTCACGAGAAGGTTTCCTGGATTGGAAATGTTATCAGCCGGCTTCTAAAGTTAAATTGAGAATAGCCGACAGGGTTTTTGAAGGTTTGGGTTATGCCGAGCAATTAACACTAGCCATTCCTCCATGGAAAGTACCGATGGATGAATTAAGGTGGGGACATTTCAATTCGGATAAGAACAATATGGTCTGGATTGAACTGAAAGAGAAGGAAAAGCGTCAATGGCTCTGGCTGAACAGTGAAAAAATAGAAACCTGCATCATTGGCGACGATCGTCTGTCGATACCTCAAAAAGATATGGTTTTAAATCTTGATCGTGCTGTGGTACTCGAATCGGAGAAAAAGATATTCTCGCTAATGGGAAAGATCATCCGCTATATCCCGGGTTTCAACAAAGTAGTTCCAACCGGGTTTTTGATGGCAGATGAAACCAAATGGTTCAGTAAATGCAAGCTTCAAATGAACGATACAGGTCTTAGCATTGGATCTGCGATCCATGAATTTGTAAACTTCAAAGCTTTTTGACCATGATCCTGAAAGTGGAAAATATTGCCAAAGCATTTGGGAAGAACAAAGTATTGACGAATGTTTCCTTTGAAATGAAACCTTCGTCCCTTTATGGCATTGTTGGCGAAAATGGATCAGGAAAATCAACATTGTTAAAAATCATTGTTGGCGAATGGAGACCCGATCACGGAAAGGTTTCATTTACAGGAAAGTTGGGGTATTGTCCGCAACAAACATTGCTATTCTCTCAACTTACTATTGATGAACACTTTAGTTATTTTGCATCGGCTTATGGGATTGATAAAGCAGCATCTGAAAACCAAAGTGGCGATTTGATGGAATATTTCAATTTCAAAAAATACAAAAAGGTAAAGATCGCCAACTTGAGCGGCGGAACACAACAAAAACTCAACCTTGCAATTGCGCTGCTCCATCGGCCCAAATTGCTGATCCTTGATGAGCCTTACAGTGGATTTGACTGGGACACCTACCAAAAATTTTGGGATTATACCCATCACCTTAGGAATGAAGGGTGTGCAATACTTGTTGTCACCCATTTTTTAACAGAAAAGGAAAGATTCGACAGAGTTTTTAACCTTGTGGAAGGAGAGCTGACATGAGTATTAAGCGGATCATCACAGCTTTGTCAATGGTTTTGAAAATGTTGTTCCGGCGAAGGATCATTCTCTTATCGCTGGTACTGATCCCTGTTGTATTTCTTACAATCGTAGAATTTACTGCCCCGACAAGGTTTATCCCCTTCCGTCTGGCATCATTCGACACCAGGTTATTGATCAGGGAAAGCCTGAAAGAGGTTGCCCTTGTGTTTTTTTCGGTCACATCTTCCGGCTTTTTGGTCTCCTTGCTTGCCCTCAATCTTGTTCAGATCGACAACGAAGTCAACCGCAGGCTTGTCATCTGCGGGTACCACCCATTTGAATTGTTGATCTCGATCTTACTTGCCCTTCTCCTGACGATTTTAACGATAGCCATTTATATCAGTTTGCTAATTAGTGCGTTCGTTCCGATCATGCACCTTCCGATGTTTATTTTCAGTTTGATGTTGATCGGATTCGTTTACGGCTGTTATGGTCTGGCCATCGGTAGCCTGATAAAAGGTAAACTGGAAGGGGTATTTTTCATTGTCATGCTGGCCAACATCGATGCTGGATGGCTCCAAAACCCGATGTATTATGCTGAAGCCCATAACAATTTGATCATCCGTTATCTTCCGGCTTATTTTCCTTCCCAATCGGCAATCATTGCTGCATTTACTGATTATTCCGGTTTCAATGCCCGATTTTACAGCATCTTGTATGGGACCGGTTTTTTGATTCTGGCGTTGGCTATATTTTATAACAAAATGAGGATTAAGAAATGAAACGAAACAATCTGATTATCGGCAAATTGCTATATGCAATGGCTTTTATTGTCATCTTTCCGGTCGGCTTATGGTTTTGGGCAAAGTTTACACAGGACATTGTTCATCTTCCGGCAATCGAATCAAAACCTGTGGGAAGTGCCCTGGCAATTTTGGGTGGCTCCCTGATGCTGTGGGCGATGTACGCGTTGAAAATCTATGGAAAGGGATTACCAATGAATGCCTATCCTCCGCCTGTATTTGTCACCAAAGGGCCGTACAGGTTATTCCGCCACCCAATCTACTGGGGATTTGGATTGCTGATGCTCGGCTATTTTGTTTATGCCGGCTCTGCAAGCGGAATCTGGATGGTTACCCCCTTAACAATTTTGGGAATGATGGCCTTGGTTTTGGGCCACGAATCGATCGATCTGAAAAAACGGTTTCCCGGACAATTCAACAGGACAGTACTCGATTATCCTCAAGATCTATCAGGACCACCCGATTTAAGAGACCGCTTGACTTCGTTGTTTTGGATCACTTCCTTTTTGGTCCTAGGCAACTTCATGGTCGAAAAATTATATGGCACAATGCCACCTTTGCTCGGGGAACCATTTCAATTTATAACTACGTTGGCTAATCCTGATTTGACCTTTTTAAGCCTTATTTTTATTTTAATAGTCCCATTCATGCTCAAAAGAAAAGATACTATGAGAGAATGGGAAATTTCGGGGTTCATCGCCTTAGCAAGCTCTGTTTTCATTGCTGTTCTGTACCCTTCCATCGGAGCGCAATATTTAGAGGCCAAGGATACATTTCTATTTACCGTTCCGATATTTATGTTGTTGATTTCCCTTAGGGCAATGTACCGGCAATCTCTAACAACAGCCATCGCTTTCACAATTATCTTTTCATTCCTGGTTGTCGTTCAATTGATCAATAGCCGATCTGCAATACTTCACCTCACAAGTTCGGTCTTGATTTTTCTCCTTTCGGTAAGTTATCAGAAGATTTGGATTTTCCTCAAGAACAGTTCCGAAAGGATTGCCAATTCCTGGAAAGAATGGGTATTTGGAAAAGTCAGGGTAATCAATCATGGATTTTATGTTGGTTTCGGTGCATTTTTTGGCATACTGATAGCGGGCACGTTAGCCGGTAAGGAATATGCCTGGGCACTTTTGATTTTTTCGATATGTGGAGTTGTAACTGCCGGTTTATGGGCACAAATCATCGAAGGTTCCGATAAACTGAAAAGGCCGTTTGGTTATTACGGTGGAGTGGTAGGCATTGTATTTGGAAGCATTGCGGTCTGGTTGATGGGCGTTAATGTTTGGGTGGTTATTGCGATTACAGCGGTCATGATGCCATGGGTGCAAGCAATCGGGAGGTTAAGGTGCCTTGTGAACGGCTGTTGTCATGGGTGCCGTGTCGATGACCCAAACATCGGGATCCGTTATACACATTATCGGTCGAGGGTTGGAAATATTTCAGGTTTGAAAGGGGAACTGGTCCATCCCACCCCTCTTTACTCCATCGTGTGGCTCTTTTTTGTTGGACTTTTCCTGTTTTCGCTTTGGGCCAAAAATGTTTCGTATCCTATGATTTTTGGCATATACCTGATTTTGACGAGCTTGGGACGTTTCGTGGAGGAAGCTTACCGTGGCGAAGTACAAACACCAATTCTAAGTGGCCTTCACCTTTATCAATGGACGGCCATTATTTCTGTCCTTGTTGGTATCTTCATGACAACAGTAACTGCAGAAACTCCTGTGTTGCTTCCAGCATTTAACCTGGAATCCGTATGGGCAGCACTTCTTTGCGGATCATTTTCTTGTTTTGCAATGGGTATAGATTTCCCTTATTCCAATGCCCGATTTTCAAGGTTGGTTTAGTTCAATTCTGTATGAAATGGAAATTTCCATTGATCAACTTTTCCCTTTTCGAATTTGTCAGAAGGGCGTTTAAAGGTGGCCGGATTTCGTTCAAAGGGATGTTTTTGCTCCCGGTTTATTGCCTGCAAATCATCCCTACATTTCCCTTAGCCTTTCTGCAATTTCTGATCTTCGGGCAAAGGATCCGAAAAACCTGCATAACGAAAGACCCTGTTTTTATCATAGGACACTATAGAAGTGGTACGACCCTTTTACAGAAGTTAATGGTGAGCGACAAACGGTTTGGGTACCTAAACTATTACGATAGCTTGTTCCCAAATACAAATCTCCTTTTTGGAAGAAGGATGCAACCTGTATTTCAAAGAGTGTTGACTATTTTTAAAGTCAAAAACCCTTTCTTCTACGATAACCTCCTGTTGCTTTCGGACCCCGATGAAGAAGATGATTATCTTATGAACAAGGGCTCTGCCTTTAGTGCCTACTGGGGATTTATTTTCCCCAGACGATGGAGCGAATGGTTAAACGGTTCGCCACAATTTACAGATCCACAATATTTCAAGGGATGGAAAAGAGAATATTTGTACACAATTAAATACCTAACTTATAGGAACAACGGGAAGCAGCTTATTTTAAAAAACCCACCGAACACAGAAAGAGTCAAAGTCTTGCTTGAAATGTTCCCAAAGGCAAAATTCATCTATATCTATCGAAACCCTTACTACCTCTATTATTCCATCCGGAACATGTGGAAGAGGGCCATCCTGAAATATTACAGTGTTCAAAATATTTCGGATGAAGAATTGGATAAGATTGTTTTTGAACACTTTATCTATCTTACAGATCGGTATGCGAACGACAAGCTGCTTATTCCAGAAGGGAACCTGGTCGAAATCTCCTACGAAGCATTAAAAGCAGATCCGTTCGGTGCGATACGAAAGATCTATTCTCAGATTAACCTTCCTGATTTTGGATCCACTATGGATGATCTGAAGAAACAACTGAAAGCTGAAAAGGACTACCGGAATTTTCAGTATCATTTTAGTGGCGAAACGATTAAAAAAATAGAGGGAAAATGGGGGGAATACATCCTTCTATGGAAGTATGATGTCAACGGCTAGAAATGATTATTATAATATTTGAATAACTTTAAGTTGATATTCACATGAAAAGCACAACCTTGATTTATTTCATTTTCCTTCCAGGGTTACTATTGATCTTATTATTGGATTGCAAAAAAGAAGTTATCAAAGTTGCCCCAACAGTGACCCTTGCCCCAATAACGAATATTACCTCCACCTCGGCCATTACCGGTGGGGAGGTTACCTCAGACGGTGGTGATATAGTGACTGCCCGTGGCGTTTGTTGGGGCACAAATCAGAGCCCAGCAATAACTGGAAACAAAACCAATGACGGGGCAGGAATAGGTACTTTTTCAAGCCTGGTTACAGGATTGTCTCCGGTTACCATTTATTATTTAAGGGCCTATGCGACAAATAGTTCCGGCACTTCTTACGGTTCACAGATCAATTTTACCACTGCCGAAGGTTCACAACCGGGTCCATTGACCGATGCTGACGGTAATGTCTATCACACAATTACGATTGGCACACAGGTTTGGTCGGTCGAGAATTTAAAAACCACCAAATACAGAAACGGTGACGCAATTGCCAATGTGACAGAATACGCAAGTTGGGCGGCGTTGGCTACCGGTGTATATTGCTGGTATAACAATGATGCCACCACCTACAAAACAACTTATGGGGCTTTGTACAATTGGTACGCTGTGGCCGACAGCCGCAACATCGCACCAAAAGGGTGGCACGTAGCAAGCGATGCTGATTGGACAATCTTGACCAACTTATGGGGAGGGGAAAATATTGCAGGGGGAAAACTCAAGGAGACCGGAACGGCACACTGGATTACTCCGAACATTGATGCCACAAATGAAACAGGGTTTACAGCCCTTCCAGGCGGCTTTCTCCAGTGGTGGAGTGGTACGTCCGGCGGTGTGGGAATTCGCGGCATTTGGTGGAGCAGTACGACGAGCTCTGTTGCCCTCGGATGGCGCCGCGACCTTGGTTATGATGGCGCCTATGTCCACCGGGACCCCTATGGATCTAAGCAGGACTGCTACTCTGTTAGGTGCGTGAAGGATTGATTGTGCCAGGAAACACCGAACGTGTTTTGGTATGTTTTGTGTATGCTGTTTTCAAGATGGTGGGCTGCAACAAATTGCTTTTGTAAATAGTGCCTCTAAGAAAACTCCCCAATTTTAGAATTATTTATGGCGAATCTGATAGGATGGGGATATTATTTTCCCGGTTCTATCAGATAATTGCATCTATTAATTACTTATGATAAGTATTTTTGGTTTTTCCTATCAATTTCGATTTTTTTGGCATAACCCTCCCTTTCAAGAGAAATTTTGATAGTATTAATAAACAAA